>Ga0070740_10001368_pt1 | contig 34333 bp, 29 predicted proteins | sample Coa_R2_FD_67286 | JGI IMG/M metagenome (GOLD analysis project Ga0070740, IMG submission 67286) | Surface soil microbial communities from Centralia Pennsylvania, which are recovering from an underground coalmine fire - Coalmine... | ecosystem: Environmental > Terrestrial > Soil > Unclassified ...
GGGAGAAGTCGTAACAAGGTGGCCGTAGGGGAACCTGCGGCCGGATCACCTCCTTAGAGTTGAGGCCGGGCAATCTGTGTGTAAAGGGTCGCGCACATCTGTGACCATGTCAATCAATCGATAGAACAAATGCAATTCCCTGCTATGCAGGGGATGAAGGACAAAGTAAACGCAAGTTTACGATGACTGTCATGCATAGGAAGAAAAAAGACAACAAGTACATTAACGTGTACTTGCGCCACAGGTGCTATCAGCAAGTAATGTAGATAGCATCTACGACAGAAAGTGGAACGAACGTAAGTGAATGACTTGACGTGCAGATATGCAGATAGATAGATGTGTGCTCATGCACAAGTAAGTGCAAAGCTGCATCGTGTATGTATATGCTCGCGTAGAGTCTTCCAAGGCTTTAGACTTGACTATTGGGACACAAGACGATACGAGCCCGGTAATGTGCAAAGACGCCGGTTGGAGGATGACTCGGCTTGATAAGTGATGAAGGACGTGGCAAGCTGCGATAAGCCCGGGGTAGGTGCATGCGACCGTCGATCCCGGGATTTCCGAATGAGGTCTCTCTTTACACTCCCTTGCTTGCGCTTGGGAGGGCGAACTGTCCGAAGTGAAGCATCTGAGTAGGACGAGGAAGAGAAATCAATCGAGATTCCGCTAGTAGCGGCGAGCGAAAACGGAAGAGCCCAAACTGAATCTGTCATGGTAACATGATAGAGATGTGGTGAGTTATGGCGTACAGGATGCTGTTCTCCGAGCCGAAGTGCTCTGGAATGTGCTGGCAAAGAGGGTGATACCCCCGTAAGCGAAGGAGAATGGGATTCTGCCATAGCAAGAGTAACTGGCCTTGGCAGTGGCCAGTGACTATGGGTGAAAGTAGCATCCAAGGCTAAATATTCATCAAGACCGATAGCATACTAGTACCGTGAGGGAAAGTTGAAAAGTACCCCGGAAGGGGGGTGAAAAGTGTCTGAAACCAACCGGTTACAGACGTGTACGGCTTGAAAGGAGTCAGGTGGAGGTCCCGCAAGGGACTGAAGCCTTCCAGAGTCGTATGTTCCGTCTAGAAACACGGGCCAGGGAGATTGCTGTCATGGCGAGCCTAACCTGACAAAGGGAAGGCGAAGGGAAACCAAATTCGCGCAGCTTTGGCGAGGCGAAGGATCCGAAAGGGTCTTTAGTCATGGCAGTAAGGCTAGAAACCGGACGATCTAGTCCTGGATAGGACGAAGGCGGGCGAAAGCCCGCTGGAGGTCCGCAAGGGTCCTGACGTGCAAATCGGTCCCCAGATCTGGGATTAGGGGTCAAAAACCAATCTAGTCCGGTGATCGCTAGTTCCCACCGAAGTAGATCGCAGTCTTGCCTTAGCGGAGATGGCTTGTATTGTAGAGCACCGATCGGACGGTAAGGGCTCGAAAGGGCTCGCCGCCCATTCGAACTCCGAATATACAGGCGTCTTAGAAGCTAGGAGGCGGGTTTATGTGGGGTAAGCCTCATAACCGAAAGGGGGACAACCCAGACTAAAGTTAAGGTCCCCAAATGTCTGCTAAGTGTCAAACAAAAAGGTGTTTTCGAGCAGAGACAGCAGGGAGGTAGGCTCAGAAGCAGCCATCCTTCAAAGAGTGCGTAACAGCTCACCTGCCGAGCTCGGAAGCCCTGAAAATGGACGGGGCTCAAGCAGACTACCGATACTTTAGACCACCGGCAAGGCCGGTGCGTGGTAGGTGGGCGTAGTGATTGGGTAGAAGCTGGGCTGTGAAGTCCAGTGGACCGATCTAACTATTGCAGATCCTGGTGGCAGTAACAGCATAGCCGGGTGAGAATCTCGGCGACCGAAAGGGCAAGGGTTTCCCGGCAATGCGTCTTCAGCCGGGAGTTAGCCGGTCCTAAGAACAACCTCAACAGAGTTGTCCGAATGGGAAACTGGTTAATATTCCAGTGCCTTGGAGGGATCGTTTTTACCTGTCCTGTCGCTTCAGGATAGGGCAAGCAGAACCGTCGTTCTGTCCAAGTATTCGAGTATAGGGGAGTGCTGTAATGGCGAGATCCTATACGAGATGCGAATGGCCTTCCGCAAGGAGGGTTTGCCTGATTCCAGGAGACACTGAAAGCAGGAACAGGGAGATCTCTTCAAGACCGTACCGAGATCCGACACTGGTGCCCTGGATTAGTAGTCTAAGGTCTGTCGGGCATACCGTAAGGCGAGGGAACTCGGCAAAATAGCTCCGTACCTAAGGTATAAGGAGTGCCTGCAGCCTTTGCGAGGAGCAGGGGCTGCAGGTCGCAGTGACAAGGGGGTCCCGACTGTTTAATAAAAACACAGGTGGTCGCTAGTCCGAAAGGATGCGTACGGCCTCTGTATCCTGGCCAGTGGCGGTACCTAAAACCTGGGTTCAACTGGGCTAAGGGCCGCTAAACGCCGGGAGTAACTCTGACTCTCTTAAGGTAGCCAAATGCCTTGTCGGGTAAGTTCCGACGTGCATGAATGGAACAACGAGGGCCCCGCTGTCCCCGCCTACAGCCCGGTGAAGCCACTTAACGTGGACGAACAGTCCACGAACCTCTGTCGGGGAGAGAAGACCCTGTGGAGCTTTACTGCAGCCTGTTGTTGCGGTATGGTTGCGGATGCAGAGTGTAGCTGGGAGCCTTCGAAGTCAGCCCTCCGGGGTTGATGGAGGCGCCGTTGTAACACCAGCCATTCGCTACCGTATCGCTAACCCGTTCTTACGGGGACATCGGCAGGTGGGCAGTTCGGCTGGGGCGGCACCCCCTTGAAAATGTATCGAGGGGGCCCAAAGATTGGCTCAGGCGGGACAGAACTCCGCCGGTGAGGGCAAAGCCAAAAGCCAGTCTGACTGGATTCCCAATGATACGGAATTCAGAGGCGAAAGCCGGGCTTAGCGATCCATCATGTCCCCACTATTGGGGGCTGGTGGTGACAGAAAAGTTACCCTAGGGATAACAGGCTCGTCGCGGGCGAGAGCTCCCATCGACCCCGCGGTTTGGTACCTCGATGTCGGCTCTTCCCATCCTGGTTCTGCAGCAGGAGCCAAGGGTGGGGCTGCTCGCCCATTAAAGGGGAACGTGAGCTGGGTTTAGACCGTCGTGAGACAGGTCGGTCTCTGCCTGACAGGGGCGCGGTTGTCTGAGGGGAAGTTGCCCCTAGTACGAGAGGAACAGGGCAGCGCAGCCTCTGGTTTATCAGCTGTCCGACAGGGCACGCTGAGCAGCTAAGCTGCTTAGGATAACTCCTGAAAGCATCTAAGGAGGAAGCCTTTCCCGAGAAAAGACAGCCTTCCGTAAGGAGAAGGGCGGCTATAGAAGATAGCGTTGATGGGATGGAGGTGTAAGCATCAAGCTTCGGCGAGGTGTTCAGCCTGCCATTCCCAATTGCCCAACGCACTATACTGTGGTTTCGTTAGCGTCAGCCGGTTACCGGTGGTTAGCCATCGGGCCAACATCCCAGTAGTCGGCTGAGCCTTGGAAGCACGCAAAGAGCATACACATGTGTAATGTATTGTGGCTTGGTGCACGGATGTATCGAATGTATGAGTGCACATCTGGCTATTCGCAAATGCAATCGATAAATCATTCGCTGGCTTTTTTCTTCCTGTGCATGACAGTCATCTACTTATTTATCTGTCATCTGTCAGTCTCTATCTATTGCCTTGTTTTTCATCAGCCTTGACCAATTCGCTTTCGTTTATTTTGTGCAATACTCGATATGATATTGTTTGGATTAGATTAATTAATTGAATGATTGCTTGTCGTAAAATGAAGTAAAATTAAATCTGGGCATAAAGACGCACTAACGGACAGAATGCCAGTTACTTATTGCGTTTCACACAAAGAAGATGTGGATGGACTATCATCGGCTGCGTTGATAAAGACGGTGTTTGACACCAGGTCGACCATCTTGGTGGATTACGCAAATTTTGTACCTGAACTTGGCAAGCTTGAGTCTGAAATCTCTGCCAGCACAATAGACAGACTATTTATTTGTGATCTCGGGCTGAGCAAAAAAAATGAGAAGACATTTCTCAATATAATAAAAGGTATTGTCTCAAGCGGATGCAAGGTGACCTATATTGACCACCACGACCTAGCCAAAGATACTGCTCTTGCACTGAAGAAGCTGGGGGTTGCACTCGTTCATACAACTGAAGAGTGCACCAGTGTCCAGATTTATAATAGGTTCAAGAAAAAGATTCCATCACATGCTGCCTTTTTTGCGGCAGCAGGGGCGCTAACAGATTATATGGAAAACCAACCAATTGCATCCTCAATTGTATCCCGATTCGACAAGCAGTTTCTCATGTTGGAATCATCTGCACTTTCTTACATGATCTCTGCAAACCAGAACAATGACAAGTTTCTTGGCAATATAGTAGATACGCTTGCACAAATGAAATACCCACACGAAATAAAGAATGGATTTGCAATAGCAGAAAAATATGCGCATAAAGTTTTACAGGCGATAAAATCAATTGAAGGTTCAATAATCAAGACAAAAAACCTCGCATACGCACCTGGAGCTGCTGATTCTTCGGCAAGCATGGTTGTCAATTTTGTCCTAGGAGCCTCTGAGCGGCCTGCAGCGCTTGTATACAAGTTCAAAGATGATATAGATTCGTATGTTGTCTCTATCCGTGGGTCAAAGGACTGCAATGTCCATCTGGGACGCCTTGTAAACGAGATTTCCTCAGACCTTGGCGGAAGTGGAGGGGGGCATGACAGAGCTTGCGGGGCCGTCGTCCCAAAAGACAGGCTCCAAGAATTTATACATACACTTGACAGCGGCATAGGCACTGCAAGATAAGATAACTTGCAAAACAAAAATGAATTTGCTCATGATTTTTTGGCAAATTAAAATTATATTTATGCTGAAGGCCAGTCAGGAAGTCAGATTTTGGATGACCTTCATTGAGAATTAAATCGAATGAGATCCTATCCTATCATGTCTTACAGTGCAGCGGTCTTGTCTCTGATCTTCACTATGAACTCTACTTCGACTGAGCTATCAAGAGGGAGACTGCTTACTCCAACTGAAGATCTAGCATGTCTGCCATTTTCACCGAAGATCTGAACAAGAAAATCAGAGGCACCATTCATTACTTTGGCCTGATCTGTGAATGAAGGATCGCAGTTGACAAAACCTGTTATCTTGACGAACCTTTCTATTTTTTCCAAAGTTCCAAGAGCTGATTTGAGCTGGGCAAGGGCATTTATTGTGCATAATTTTGCTGCCTGCTGGCCAGATTCGATTGATACCTCACGCCCAACCTTTCCTTTGAATTTTACTTGGCCTGATTCTGTTGGAATCTGGCCTGACACAAATGCTATGTTGCCGGATATGACCACCGGAAGATATGACCCGACTGGTTTGGCAGCATCAGGTAACCTTGTGCCGAGACGAGCTAGCCTGTCTTCTATCGGGTCATGTGCATCTGCGTCTGCATCACGATTCATTGATTTATCATCTGCTGTGGTTCTTATTTTGATGGCTATTTCTAGTTATTATATTATATCACATTGCCTTCTTGTGTGGGCCTCTGTAATTCTGGCATCTAAGAATAAAGTGCTTATGGCTAGAGCAGATCCTCGTCAATCTTTTCTATCTTGTCAACGTACTTCAAGCAGCCGCAGCCAGGTACCAGGCATCTTCCAACAAACATCAGAGAATCAGCCTTGCTACCATCAGGTGTTTCAGTAATTATTCTAGTTTCAATTCCTATCTTGTGCACGCTATGTGTATGCAAACACTGAAGGCAATTCATAAGGATCATTAACAGACGCCAAGGAGATAGATAAACATCTTGCCTTCTGACAGAGCAGTAAAAGAACAATTAAACAGAAAAGCCAGCTATCAAACCAACGGCAGACCTTTGTTCTACTGTCTAGCCGTCTTGATCGGGTTATCAAAAGGATTATAGATATTGGCAATATTCAGCTATTCTGCACAGATGACATTTGATGATTATCTTGCAAATTATCGCCGCAAGACATCCAAATCAAGGCGACTATTTGACAGGGCCTGCAAGGTTTTTCCCGGGGGAATAAGTCACAACATCAGATTCTTTGAACCTTACCCATTTTTTGTTGACGCCGCCAAGGGAAAGACCCTGCATGATGTCGATGGGAACAGATACACCGATTACTGGATGGGACACTGGGCCCTTATCCTGGGTCACTCTCCTCCTAATGTAGCAAACAAGCTTGCTTGGCAGGTAAAGAGAGGAACCCTGTACGGTACAGTCAATGAGGCAAGCGTAAAGCTAGCAGAAACCATTCAGCAGCTTGTGCCCTCGGCAGAAATGCTGAGATTCTCAAGTACGGGGTCGGAGGCGACGATGTATGCAACCCGGCTGGCCAGAGCAAAGACCGGCAGGCGTGTTATCGCAAAGGTAATTGGAGGCTGGCATGGTTTCAATACAACGCTTATGCAATCAGTAAACTATCCTTTTGAAGTAGATGAGGGACCTGGGCTGGTTGAGGAAGATGGGCAGTTTATTGAATCTATCCCGTTCAATGACTTGGAAGGGTCGCTGAAGACCTTGGAGACCATAAAAGATGACCTCGCATGCGTTATAGTCGAACCTTTACTTGGAGGTGCAGGCTGCATACCGGCCCAGAAAGAATATCTTGAAGGGTTGCAAGAGTTTTGTAAAAGAGCCGGCGGCCTGTTCATACTTGACGAGATAGTGACAGGTTTTAGGTTATCAATACAGGGCGCTACGGGTACCTACAGACTCGATCCGGATCTGATTACTCTTGGCAAGATCGTGGGCGGTGGAATGCCCATAGGTGTGGTCTGCGGCCGGCGTGAAATTATGTCCTTGGCTGACCCTGTTTTAAATAAAGATAAACAAGCACGCTGTGCCATTGGCGGAGGCACTTTTTCTGCAAATCCCGTCACAATGATGGCAGGTCTTGCTACTATAGACTATCTGAAGAGAAATAAGGAGAGGGTTTATTCTAAAATAGACAGGCTAGGCGCTGAAGCAAGGCAGGGGCTGACCAAGATATTTTCCGAGAACAAGATAGCATGTGAGGTCACAGGCACAGGTTCAGTCTTTTTGACTCACTTTTTGAGTAACAAAGTAAACAAGATAACAAATGCCTTGGATGTTGCTCTCTCAAACAGAGAAATGCTATCTAGGTATCACAGAGCTCTTATTGCTAGCTACGGGATATTTTTTCTTCCTACCAAGATGGGTGCCTTTTCATTTGCTCATAATGTGCAGGATGTCAAGAATCTACTGTCCACAACAAGCAAAATAGTTGAATCCAAGGCACTGGCGTGACTGGCATGTGGTGCTGTTTTCAGTTATGTATTGTTGTTTGATCTGCAATTTCTGACTCGATAGTCTGGTCTGCTGGCTATCAGCATGCTTGTTGGCAGTGATACTGTGCAGTATCTAGGGACTATCTGGAAGAATGTGCGGTAGATTGGATTGCTTTCTCTAGCGGAGCAGAGATCTTGGTACCATTTCTGGCAGATTTCCGTTTCCTCCAAACCATTTTGTATCCGAAGTCTGCAGCGAAGCAATCTTGCAGTCAAACAACATGAAATTTGCGCGCAAATCTTGAGTCTGGCCTTGTTTTAGTTTGTCAAGTTTACGTTCATGTCTGGGTCTAAACACTACCCTTTCCAATCCGATGATTTGGCCTATCTTTGCATTTATGCCAATAGAATCGAGGTACTGTAAGAGGCGATCCGCATAATCCTGTCCCCTGTCGACCGGTACAAAAGGTACTGACCAGCAGCCAGGCAACCTGTTCCTTATTAGCAGTACCTTTCCCTCTGCACGAATAACCGCCACAGCAGCCTTTAGGACAAACCGGCCTCTTGACAGATGTTTGAGTTGCATGAACCTCTCATGGTTAAGGGCAATTGTCTTTCTTCCTGACGGGATCTTTTTATGGCCAAGTCTTCTATAGTTTCCCCTGAAGTAGATAAGGGGCGTCTTTTTCTCATCAAACCTAGCACTCAACACCCTGCCTACTACCATTATATGATCGCCTATATGCTGCACTGAGACGAGGTTGCATTCCGCATGGAGCGTACATCCGTCGATCATTGGAACGTCAATATATTTCGCCGCACTTGTGCTAAACATCCTCGGGATTTCGAATTTTTGAATCTCTGTGCGGGAATAGCCGCCAGCAACGTTGACAAGCTCTGCTTGGTCGTCTGAGGCCATATTGACCCCAAACACGCCTGTTTCTTGAATATTCCAGTAAGTTGGGGAATCGTGTATGAACACTGCTATTAACATAGGGTCATATGAAATCTGCATAGTCCACTCCGCCGCCATCACATTGGGGCCGCGTTTTGGTGTTTTTGTTGTAATGAGCCCAATTCCTGTAGCAAAATATCTATGAACATTTTCCATAATATCCAGACGAGTTCCTGTTGGTGGCATATGGGCCATAATGGCCTTGCAAGAGATGTACTATAATATTGTGATGGCATTGCATCTGCTGCCTTGTATGGTTTGCGCGTGCTGCGCAGGAGAATACACCACCTATACCAACACTTAAAAATAGGTAAAATTTACTTTTACTTTCATATGGCTGCCCGGAAGAATACATCTCGAAAAAAGAGGCTACACAAGCACGTTAGGCAAAACAAGCCGGTGCCAGCCTGGGTAGTAATCCGGACAAACAGAAAGGTCAGGACAAACCCAAAGCGCAGGTCATGGCGCAGGTCGGATGTTAATGTGGGATGATATGGGCAGCTGCGCAGACTGTTAAATTGTGGTAAACAACAAAATATCAAATTTGGTGAATTAAAAAATAAATGTCAACAAACGAAGAAAATCTCTCAAGGGTTTATACCATTAACCTTGGAAGGGCCTGGCTTACGCCACAGTACAAGCGGACAGACAGAGTAATTAACATGATAAGAGAATTTGCTCAAAAACACATGAAAAGCGCAGACATCAAGCTTGATCAAGACCTGAATAGACAAATATGGTCCAGAGGAAAGACAAACCCTCCGAGGAAGATCAGAGTAAAAATGGTAAAGGACGAAGATGGCATAGTTGTAGTCTCTGGATATGAAGACTTGGTAGTGTCTGAGACAAAAACTTCACCTTCTCCTGCTGGTTCGGCTAAGCCAGAAGAAGTACAGGCAGAAACAAAGCAGGCAGACAGTAAAGAAGAGACTCCGCCTGAAAATAAGACCGGTGAAAGCAAGGCTCAATCTGAAACCATAGGGCAAGAAGATAAAAAGACACTCCCAGATACAAAAGCAAAACCAAGGAAAAAGAGCGAAAAATAAAAAAATAGCTAGAGACAAACCGGTCTAACATTTTCCTAATCTGAGCTTTTGTGAACTATTCTGTGTCGTCAGACCTGCTTTACTCTTACCCATACTCTTGCTTTTTGCTTTCATAGCCACAAACTTTGCAAATAGAATATGTCTCGCCATCTAGGTGATTAAAGTGCGTCTCGCAAGACATGCATGTGTGGTGTATGTCTTCATAGCCGTCAGAGGCCACAAACTTGGTGCTCTGCAGCCTGTTACTCTTGCATATTATGCATCTGCAGCCACATATCAAACTAAAATACTCTCAGGATAAAAGCACACAGTGTGGCAAAATAACTTTATCTATCTTACAGCGCCAGAGCTTTGTATGACTGGGTTACCCTGTAGTAACATCATTCGTCTTCTTGTGCTGTAAACTAATTACTCCATGGAAACAAGGTTGTCAATACTTGTATCCAGACAACACTCCAGTTCATCCCAATCAAGCCTGCTCTCTTTTGGGATGATCTCTGACAGAGGATCATAGCGGTCAAAACGCGTCTTCTGGGGCGCAGATGCCAAAAGGTGAACCCTCGTGCCACCGTTGCTCACAGGCGACGAGGATAATGACATTGTTACATCTGCCTTTCCTTCATGCCTGCCATCGCTGCCAAAAATGCTGCCCACAGCATTGAAAATGTTGTTTAGGGAGCCAAGCGGGGCATTTTCTGCTCCAACTACGTACAACACTGTGCGTTTTACGTCATTGGGATTGGATATATCACCATATAGCATAGAAATAGAATCACGAATAGAATGCTCAACAGAAATGCAGTCTTTACTTGTGGCCAGCAGGTGGGTCTCGGACTGAATTCTGTTTCCTGTGCATACTAGCGATACTACCTCAACCAGCGCACGGTTAGTTATTTCATAACAGTCCTGTGAAGAGAACTCTGGGTTGTTTTCCAAAAATGCATCATTGTCAATAATGATTGTTGCGTGAGAGAAGTCGCGTAGCCTTTGCAAGGCTACGCCAGACTGAAAGATGCGCTCCTTTTCAAATCTAAATGGCATTATTGCAACAGAAAGTACAGTAGCAAATTCCCTTGCCTCTTTGCATACCAGTGGAGCAATCGCTGTTCCTGCCTTGCCTGCCAGATTTGCAAATACAATGACGCTAGAAAATCCGCTTATCGCCTCCGTGATTTCCTTGAGTTTGATCTGGGCAAGTGATCTCAGTCTATAGCTTGATGGGTTCATCCAACCCTGTGAATCCACAAAAATTGATGTATACTCATTGCTATCGGAAACCAGATCTCTTTTGTCATTACTTATCAATACGCAGCTGCATTTGATTGAGGATGCAACCAAAGATGCAATCTTGGTGCCCGCTCCACCTATCCCAACTACTACTGAATCTTTTAAAATAACGTCGGCAGTTCCCATGCCCCCAAGCTCCCCACTATGGGTAAGTAAGCGAAGTTAAAAAGCTATGGTGATAAAAGATCAAAGTTCGTCTAGTGTAACAAAATTGAGCTGGACTTGCCGAAATTCTGTACTGCTAGCTAATTGCAACTCCTTTTAACGAATAATTAGAAAAATCCTCAATTCTGACGAAAATTTTTGACCCAAGTGACAGACGATCCCGGTTCAAGACCACCACCGGTTTGTAGGCAAAGTTTCTTCCCTGCACAACAGTTCCTCCTATCTCGTCGATGATAATCTCTCCTGTCCAGCCCTTCCAGAAAGAATTACGGCTTTTTGTGATATCTCTTGATAGGCGATGGAGTTTTTCACTTCTCTTTTTGACCAACGAAATTGAAGGATAGTCAGCTCTGTCTTCTCGTCCTGCCCTGGCTGCTTCAGTACCTGGCCTTGGACTGTAGCGCGAAGAATTTATCACATCCGGTTCTGTCTCTTGCAGCAGAGACAGTGTCTCTTCAAAGTCATCATCAGTTTCAGATGGATACCCTACTATGATGTCTGTTGCTATGGTTATTTCCTTGATTCGCTCTCTGAATGCCCTTACAATATCTTTGAAACTTTTTGCTGTGTGACCTCTTTTCATCTTGTTTAGTATCCTGTCGCTTCCACTCTGCACGGGAATATGAAGAAATTTGAATATCTTGTCACTGGTTGCAAACAGTTCAATCATCCTGTCAACCATGCTCGGGAGGTACATCGGGTTCATCATTCCTACCCTGATTTTAAAGTCGCCCTCAAGCATGGAGCAGGTCTCCAGCAGTTCTGCAAGATCAGAGCCAATATCCTTCCCGTAGCACCCATTGTCAGTTGACGTGAGCCAGACTTCTTTGCATCCGCCTGCCACATCGGCGCGGATCTGTCTCAGGATATCTCCCATACGGTAGCTTTTGAGCCAGCCCTTTGCAAGTTTGGTCTGACAGAACGTGCATTTGCTCATGCAGCCGCTGGCAATTTCAACTATACTTACTGCCGGATTGATCCTGACTCTCGGGATGTTTACTTTCTCAAAGCTTGAATCTTCTAGGGCAATTACCCTCTGGCCAGAGAGAGCAGACCTGACTATCTCTACTGTCATGTCGATCGACTGCGGGCCCATGAGGCTTGCAACTGGATTGAGATGCTCCACTCTACTCCGATCAGCCTTTGGCAAACATCCTGCAACCACAAGAGGCTTGTGTGATTTTGTAAATCTCTTTATTCTATGAACCATCCTGTGTTCTGTGGCATCCTTTACTGAACAGGTCACAATGAGGTTAAGTGAGCCTTCTTCTTCCTTCGAAGCTATTCCAAATCCTGCATTTTTCAACATGCCTGTTATCATTTCATAATCCGCCATGCTGGCAGTGCAGCCATACCCTTCAATCCATACCTTTGGCCTATCTATTTCATCGGCACTACCCGGATCGTATCGGGAAAGCTTTGACAGATCTTCTTTTCTCCTTCTATCAAGAAGAGAAATAGACTCGATTAAATCCGGTTTTAGCGATCTTGCTACTGGCAAGTATTTTTCAGGATGGGCTCTGCTACCTTAAAAATCATTAGCTTGCCTCCAATGAGCCTTGTTCATAGATGACAGGCCAAAGCAAATGATCAATTTTGCATCACCGCATAAAAAATGCAAACAAACTCATATCTTCTTTAGCCTATCACCACCCCCCATAACTGTCATGCTCTTTCTAAAAAGAGAAACCAATAGCATGACTTCCTTGGATGTGGGATTACTCCTGCCAAGTATGCTCTTGAAGGCAGCGTTCAGGAGAGGCTGCTTATGTTTGTCGTAGCGACTGACGGTTGCAACTTTATCGACATATCTTGCAAGTAATGCTATCTCTTCTCTTGATGCCAGCTGTTTGGGTTTTGTGTTCCTATTGAACATGGCAGATTGGTTGGTTTTTGACAGCTCATACAGGATTATTGCAAGAGCATGGGCAATGTTCATGGTTCTATACGCTGTCTTTGTATCAATTGAGATTACAATCTCGCATTTTCTCAATTCTTCATTATTTAGGCCTGAGCTCTCCCTCCCAAGCAGGATGCAAAAATCTTTTTCGTGGGAAGAGCTTTTTACTATCTGGGCAAATCTCTCTGGTGAAATAGATTCCCTAAATACATTCAGCCTGCTTGTGGCCGGAATGGCCGTAGTTCCAACGATAACATCGAACTTTTTTCTTAGCTTGGTGATGCTGGTTAGCTGTGCGGAGGCAAGTATCTCCTTTCCATGCGTAGAAAACCTGATTGCTTCCTCTTCATTGAAATGAGGATCAATGAGGTACATCTTTTGAAGGCCAAAGTTCTTCATCAGCCGCGCAATATGTCCGACATTTACTTCATATTGTGGCTCTACAAGCGCTATGGCAATAGCCATAGAGCCAGACAGACTGCAACGTAATTTAGATTCAACTCAATACAAAATAAAAGAAATCAATCGGTGACAGTGTAGTTAATTTCAATGACTCACTGATTACCTCTTGCACCCTGAGCCCATATCTCGGAAAGAACCGACACATATCTTGTCATTATCTCCCCTGACTCCATGGTCTCACGGTTCTTCTCAAGGTCATTGCCCAAAGCCATGGTTAGTGGTTTTGGAATTTTGAGATGCTCGTTCATATATATCAGAAGGGAAAAATACATTGTATTCATGATGTCACTGTCCTTGGATGGCTTTAGGCTCATACTCGACATTACATTTGAGACAATTTGCAAAAATTTAGGGGAAAGTATCACTCTCTCTCTGCCAGCTTGATGCTCGCTATTGATCCTGATGACTTGCATGTAAAGGAGGTCCTCTACCGCTGCCGCCACAACCTCTAGCCTTTTTTGATGCTCATCTGCTGGCATGGGCATTAATTGACAGAAGCCTAATTTAAAAGCCGATACTGACCTTGCCTTGCAAAACCTGTAGCAGATTTTTTGTTGGCATGATGGTATTTTCTGAAGTTTATAATTACGTTATAGAGCCTGCACATTCCTTCCTGCTTGTGTTTGTTTGTGCTGGGTAAAATTGTATAATTTCTATATATGATACTGCACAATTTCTTTATGTCAGCACACCATGGCTTCAGACCCGGCTGGCAGTATCAAAATTGACGCGGTACAACTGATTGATGGCCGTGTATATACATTGGATGGTGTCGATATTGGCACCATCTATGCAGTAAACAAGGACTTTATTGTAGTAAAAAATGGTATCATAAATTCGCATTTCTACTATATCCCGGTTGACAATATTCAGAAATGGAATAATGGCAAGCTGTGGCTAAAGACTACCAAACAAAATGTAAAGAAAGATTATGAAAAAGATTCAGCGCCGGACCCATCTGCATACTATATGAAGGAAAATCCGCGCCATCATGAGACCTACTTTCCGTCATTTGTAGTCATTCCGCCAAAAACTTCACCCCAAGCTCATGAAGGGGAAAGAGATCAGCACAAACTAGAATGTGATTTGTGTCATGCTTCGTTCAGAACACAAAGTGAATTGACATTCCATATTGATAAAATGCATTAGCAGAAAGATTAGATTGTTTGGTGCGATAATAGAAAAGAAAATCCTGTATCCGCATCATCGGGTTATGCCCTTTAGGCTTTCATCGTAGGACCTGACAAGTTCAGGATCGACTAAGCCCTGTACCACAAAAGGCTTACCGTCAGATAGAACAATGTCCATTGCAACTGCGCTATATGGGATTTCAAACAACTCGATTTCTGATTCATCTTCTGTTTCAAAAACTCTTGTGCAGCGGCCATCGATACAAGAGAAGCCATAAACCTTGCTGATCCTTCTATTTCCTGAGCCCCCTGCTCTTCCCCCTGCCGAACCTGCGGATTCTTGTACAAGAAGTATATAGATCCTGTTATTCGACTTTTTGGTCAGGTCAATCTCATTTTCTGATACAACAAGCTTTCTTTGCGGAAGCCTAAACACAGAATCAATATCGCTATTTTCTGCAACTGAATTATGGGGGTTTGCTGACATAATCTTTTGTCACTTCTTTGTTATCGCTTAATTTAATTCAATTTAATTCAGTTTGATTTATTTTGCATTTTATCTAGATTATACCATAGTTGAATTGTTAACTTTCTTGATTGTTCAATGTCCTGGCACTGGTAGGTTAATGCAGAAAACCGGGGTCATACCCGCCGCTCTGATTCTGATGGTAGAAAGAGATACAATTTTTAATCTCTAGCATCGGATGTAAAATCATGGTCAAGACAGCTTCATCACAGGTCCTCAAGACAGGCCAGAAGGCTCCAGATTTCAGTTTAAAGGGCGTTGACGGCAAGAACTATACGCTTGACAGCTTTAACAGCAAGACACTGCTTGTAGTATTTATCTGCAACCACTGTCCGTATGTCAAAGCAAGAATAGGAGATATCGTACAACTTCAGGCAAAATTCAAGTCTTCTGAATTACAAATTGTGGGTATCAATAGCAACGATCCAAACTATCAGGATGAAGGCTATGACAATATGATCAAGTTTGCAAAGGATAATAGGCTCAATTTCCCATATGTTATAGATGAAAGCCAGGATGTTGCAAGGTCCTATGGTGCTGTCTGCACTCCTGACCCTTTCCTGTTTGATGCTAGCCGGCGGCTTGTTTTTCATGGCAGAATCAACGATGCCCTAGAGCCGGGAATGATTCCTAAAACTAATGTGATGGAAGATAACGTGCGCAAGCTCTTAAGAGGAGAAAAAATTGACAAGGACTTTGATCCATCGATAGGATGCTCAATAAAATGGAAGAGCTGAACCAGCAACAGTAAAAGAAAAAAACCCGGTTCGCCTGACAAGCCAGGCAGCCGGCTGGCTTATCCGTACTGATAGCTGACTCCCATCTCTCCCCTAGGATGATGCCAATCTGTCTCCTTTGCACAAGTTCCGCATTCAACACATGCTTCATGCTGAAGCACGACACTCTGATCTTCAAGGCTATAGCAATTTGTAGGACAGAGCTTTACCATTTTCTTCATAAAGTCACTCTGTGGATCGAGCACTTTGATATGAGATATTCTGTCATCATTGTACTTTAACTTGGCTATTCTCTGTGCAACAGTCGGTATACTTGGATTGTATGTACTAGTAACCTGCTTGCCGAGTCTGTCTGCCAGCTCGATCGGAACCTGAACATAGGTTTCCTCGGATTCAACTAGTGGCAATAGCCTCTCGAACCCAAGAATATTTGCAAAACCTATTGCAAGGCCTCGCAAGGTCCCGCTGGACATTAGCTTCAACACCATGCCATATCGCTGACCAATAATGTCGCGTGGGACTTCCTTTGCAGCATCTAGAAATATCTTCAGATAATCTTTGTCTATTTCTCGCATGTCCTTTGTATAGGGACTTGCTTCCAGAGACTGGCTGTAGTATTGCCCGAGGTAATCCTCCGAAAACACGTTGCGGTCTATTGCCCTTGCAACAGACTCTGCAGCACGTGCAGCATCATCTATCCCGACGTTTATGCCTTCTATTCTGGGGCCAATAAAGATTCCCCTGCCGGCCGCATCACCTACAAAAAGTATATTTTTGTAATACGGCTGTCGCATGGCACAGCGCTTGCCATCTGGGATTATCTTTGCGCTATATTCGAGCTCCACATAATCGGTAACAAACCTCGTGCTGTACTTGCTTTCAAGTTCTTGCTTGATAGATTCCACCCTAGCCCGTATATCTTCATCAGATTTGTATTTTCCACTCTCAATTAGACCCTTCCTGCCATTTGCAGAGTAATAGGCATGGCGCAGCTCACCCCAGGTCTTTATCAGCTTGCTTACTGCAAACTGTATTCTGAGTTGCTCTTCCTTTGGAAGGTTCTTGTCAATTTCCTGCTTTACTGCTACTTCGTCTTTTATGAATTCACTCACCATTGGATTTTGCAGGAGAGTATCTACCAGTGTATGGGGCTCTGAAGGATTTCTCATGAGAGAGTCGTAGTGGTATACAACTCCTGCAGACAGAGAATCGCGATTTGTATAGACAAAACCACCACCAATGTGGTTGAGCGTCACATCACCAGCAAAAAGGTGTGCAGCTCCACTGTCATATTCTATGCCGAATCTTTCCTCCATTATCTGTTCCGGAAGCTTTACTATGACCTTGACTCCCTGGTACAGCTGGTGCGGCGAAAACTTGTCACGTGCTTGAGTCAACTCGGCAACTTCAGAGTTGACGCCATCTGCCGCAATCACAGCCTTGGCTTCAAACGGCTCAAGCTCATCAGTTTCAATTATTGCAATACTTTCTTCATTGCTTTTCCACCCGATCGACCTGACATGAACACCTGAGACTATTCCGCCACCCTGCTTTTCGGCGCTCTGTCCTGCCTCCTTGGCAAACCATGAATTTAGCTTGTTCATAAGGACAGAGCAGCCATAGTTTGCTTGGTAATGGTGAGCAGCTGTGAGGTCGATTGAGAATATCTTGTCTTTTGACGTGGCATGCAGCATGTATTTTGTTATCATGCGCTCAAATGGCGCGTCACTTAAAAAGTCCTGACCATAGACATCCTCAACATTATAGACCTTGCCATCTTTTGGTTTTTTTGAATACAGTATACCGCCTGAGACGTTCTTTGTCCCTGGCGATGTGCCTGCTTCAATCAGCACAGCCTGCTTGCCTTGGTTGGCAAGCTGCTTTAATGCTGCCAGCCCAGCTGAGCCTCCTCCTATGATTACTGCATCAAAGCGCTCTACCATTAATATCGACACTCCATCTGATTGCTGCTTCCTGCCACCGACTTTTTGATTTTCACTGTCAGTTCAATTCACCTACATACTCATAACTGCTATATTCGCTTGCCCATTCACTTACCTGTTGCTGACCTGCATTGCAGGTCTTTGCTTCTTTAACTCCTGTACAAGTAGGGGAACAACTTCTTCCATCCTGCCTTTGATAAACATATCGCACTCGCCTCTTATAGGGGCCTCTTCGTCTGGATTTATCGCAATTACAAATCCTGACTCTTTCATTCCTACAATATGCTGTACTGCGCCGCTAATGCCGACGGCTATGTAAAGCATAGGAGCCACTTTGCGTCCGCTGGTGCCGATGACTCTGTCTGGAATCATGTACGTCGAGCTTGTGGCCTCACTTACTGGATATGGCTTTTTAGATATTGGAAGCGAGATCCCTACAGCTGCATCAAGCTCATCTGCCAGTTCAGCAACCAGCTTGATATTTTCTTCTGGCGATTCCTTTATCCCGCGACCGAAACTAATTACCGCTTTGTGGCTTTCGAAATCAACCACACTTTTAATCACCTGCCTGCCAAGTACCTTGACAGCAAGGTCGTGCTCGCCAAACTCTGGCGTATAGTCAACAATCGAACCCTTTCTTGAAGTATCGCGGCCCAGAGGCTCAAAGACGCCTGGGATAATGCTGCATGATTGGGGATGAAACTCTTTTGGTGCAACGGGGTTTCGATTGTCAAGGCACAGGATTGTAGTCCACAAAAACCCTGAAAAGTCTGGCCTGTACATTTCTAGCGTTTTTTCATACCTTATTGTCTGACCCTTTGTCTTGTGCTCATGTCTTATGTCAAGATCGCTTATGACAAGTTTGTTGATGTCTGAGGCAAGACCTGATTCCAACTCTGCCATCACTGTAGAAGAAAGGTGTCGCCCGATGCTGTCTGCGGCAAAGAACATGTACCTTGGCTTTTTGAAACTGTCTGCATACTCGGGCGAGAAATTGCGTGTAAGATCTGCATTTCTAGCAATCTTGCTTATCACCTTTGTGTCGACCAGATTTCTTGAATACTGAAGCTCCGGACTTGCTGCATAGATTACTGCGTCTGCTCCGTAGTAAATCATTTCTTCGCAGAGGTTTCTTACGTTGTTTCCAAGTACCACTGCTACTACCTTTTCATTGGACGAATACTTGGCATTAAAAATATCCATCTGTCTCCTTGCTTCTCCAAGCATTTCTAGGCTCACCGGCACCGGCTTGCCATCGTCATGCTCTATTACGACATATAGGTGCCTGTAGCTGCAATCTTCGGAAGCTGAAGGTGCATTCTGGATTTGCGTTGACTGACTCTGTTCAGACATGGCTCTACTTGACCACTGCTCCACTGAGGATTTCGTGGATCTTTGCTGCTGCTAGCCTTATGTGCTCAGGGTTTGCGCCGTCGATGACTTCAGATTTTCTGCTTGCTTTTGCCTTTGGAATCTTTTCTACCTTGTAAACAATGGTCGGCGACCCTGGAAGACCCACAAGCTTTGGATCAACTCCCATTTGCTGGGCATTGAAGACCTTGAGATATTGCTTGTAGTTACTAGATCGTTCTGCTGCTTCTTTTCTATATCTTCCAAGAGCAAGCCGTTGTGAAACTGTATTAAAATTGGGCTGATATGATGGATCGACTGAGACAAAAGCAGGAAGTGGAGCTTCTATTTCTTCGACAATATCGTAAAATCCTTGGAGAGAAATTAGCCTCTTTGCCCTTATTGTTCTCCTTTCAAGATCTAGATTATAGTCGATCACATTACCTAGGAACGGAAATCCAAGCTTCCATGCCGTCTGGGGTCCGGTCTGGCCGGTTTCCCCGTCAGACGCTCTATGGCCTGAAAAGACAAGGTCCATCCCTTCTATTCCTCCTTGCATTTTTGAAATCCCTGCCTTCAATGTCTCTGCGGTTGCAAGCGTATCTGCGCCAGCAAACAGTCTATCGCTGTATAGATGAAGTTCATCGGCATCACAGAGCATCTGTGCCTGTTGTAGGGCGGCATCCGCTATCGGAGGACCCATTGTGCCAACTGTAATTCTTGCGCCGTATCTTACTTTGGAGTAAAAGGCTGCCAATGAAGCAATTGCGCTGTGAGGTCCCAAGATGCTCTTGGTCTCTGCCCTGTTTAAAGTTCCATCTGCATTATAGCTGACGTTTCCTTCAGAAAAGTCAGGTTCTAGTTTTACGATAACTGCTACATTAAGAGATCTCATACCGATCATCCCTTTGTTCCCAATTATGCCCTTAAATGGGTTATCCAGAAATTAAGCTGCCAGTACCTTCTTTTGTGCCCTAAGCTCGTCGTATGCTAGTCTCATCTTTGTGTAAAAGTCCGGCATCCTTGGGACAAGCATTGTGTATGCAATGTAAAAGTCCTCAGCTTCCCTCAAGTAGCGCCTTATCTTTTCGTGCCCGGGAACCTTGGCAATGAAGCGCATGTTGTTTATCCTATCAGCCAGCTTGATGACCTTGACATCATAATCACTGGCAGCCAAGATGCTGCAATATTCTTGGAAGCGTGCCAGCTGCCTTTGCTCTTCAGTTGAGCCTGCATAGTTCTCAAGCGGCTTTACCTTCAGTTCGGTAGCAATTTTATGCACTCTGCTTCCAAATCTATATTCAATATAAGCGTCAAATCCATAGGATTTTGCGTGGTACAGGTTCAAAATTCTTTCGTCGTCTTCCATTATATCATGTAATATTGCAGCGGCAACCTCGACGCTTGTAATATTGCGGTTGACAGACCTGTAGTGTTTTACTACATCGATGGCTACAGGCCAAGTATGGGTTTCAAGAAAAGACGATGATCCATCTTCCCTTGTCAGGCCGGAATGAACTTCTTCTGCAACATCAATGGCTCCTTCAATAAAACTATCAGTGCGGATGCCAGTGCTTTCTAAAAATGCTAAAAAGTCCTTCTTGCTGACCGTATCAAGAGAGCTCATATAGACAGATAGAAGTGGTAAAACAAAAGATTTTCGTTTGAAAAAGCCGGTTGTCTGGCTTGAGATAAGATCTGTCGATAAGTAGAAGTAAGTTATAGGCTAAAGCTGGTTCTTGTAACAACGGACCTATTATATGCGTCAGTATACCCGATATGCTTGCAAACCCATTTGTTGTGGCCTTGATATTTCATTGTTCAGCGTGAATGGCAATGCTACCGAATAATCTGTTGACTCTCATGCAAGTATGTATCTTGTTAGCTTCGACTTTTTAGGTTCCATTATTATTGTTTAAAGAACATTAGTTGGCAATGAGCATAAACAATGAGAAACTTCAGGAAAAGCTTGGTGAGGCTCTTGGTCTAGAAATGGCTGCACAAAAGGCAGTAAATGAGCTTATTTCAAGGGGGCTAATAGAAGAAAAAACTTTTAGACAAAAGATAGAAAACATGAAAGGACAGGCAGGTAAGCACGAAGACAAGCTGGAAGAGCTTGTAGACAGGCTATCAAAATCAGAAGGTCTAGATCCGACCGAGATTCAATCAAAGGCCCAAGAAACAGAACAAAAGGCTTCAAGAATTATGGAAACCTATCTTGGTCAAGATCCTGATACCCAAGAAGCTCTTGAATTTCTATGTCTCGCAGAGGGTGGCGAGGTATCACACTATGAAGTGTTAAGTGCAATGGCGAGAGGCGTAAAGGACAAACAATTCGGTACAAAAGTAAAATCCATACTGGAGGAGGAAAAACGTCACCTAAAGATGTGCACCACATTGGCAAGACAGAACATAGCAAAGGAAGCATGAGCAACTGAAAATGACAAAAAATGGGCCGGCCCGCTTTAGCGCCTGTACAACTGCGGATAATGTGGTACTAAACTTGAGTAGATAAGGATAAACCAAATGGCGGCTGCTGAATATGAAGGACGTTGTTACAGACTACTGGTTCAATTACAAAATGGCGACTATAGAATTCGGAGACACCGCGCCAGAATCAAAGACTCATGTGCTAAAAAGCAAGTTTGCTATCGTAACTATTCATGACGCTTCACCAGAGTTTTCAGAAGCTATTTTCAAGGCAGCAGATAAACTCCAAAAATTAAAAATCCCTTTTAATTTTGCAGTCGTCCCTCGATTCAAAGAAAAGAAAGAAAACGATCTCAAAAACAATCCTGATTTTATCGAGGCCTTGAAAGAGTATGGTCAGCCAGTTGCTCTGCACGGATTATACCATGAACATGGCAGACATGAAATAGAAGACTATTACCAAATGTCTGAAGAAAAAGTAAAGCATGACCTAGATTCTGCAATAAAAATTCTACAAGAGTCTGGCATAAAGTCGACAGTGTTCATACCTCCGACTTGGGCAGTAAATAAGCAGACAATGGACATACTTGAAAACCTCGGCTTTTCTATCGTAGAGACAGAAGCTGAGATATTGATACTTGATAAAAATACCAGGCTGCATACAGAGATTCTGAATTGGGATACAGGTCACATGATGTCAGAGCGTATCTTTCTCAAAATAAATAGAGGATCTTTTAGAGAAAAGGTAATGAATAATGTACAGATGGTCAGGATGGCAATACATCCAAGAGATCCTCCAGATGCACTTGCAGATCAGGTTGAAATGATAGAAGGTTTGAAAAATATCAATTACAACTTTCTATCTTATCGCGATATTGGAAGGTTATTTGGTTGAAAATGGAGAATTGAACAGCAAACACGTTCAAGTGTATAGCCTAGACTGCTGAATTGAGCTTATGGTGATTGCCGATACGCGCAATTGCGATGGAAGAGCTGAACACTCGGATACGCAAGGCTTAAATGCCAAATACTGGGAATTAATCAGGGTTGTCTCTTAATCACAGGATGGTCCAGCTCTTATCTGACGAAAAAGAGGCGCATTTTGCCATAAGGTATTCTGATGAGCCTGATTCTTTGCTATACTGTACTTCGGAGGCCATACCGTATACAAAGATCCTAGATCAAGCTGAGCTTTTACAAGACTTAAAATACGCTTGGGATTTTGCACTTCGAGTATGGGTCGGCAATTATATTGATTCCAGAAGTAAATCCGATGAAACAATGGGACATTTCTCTCGCATACACAGCGCAGAAAATGATAAGGCGAAAGGAACCAGAAATAGCAATAGACCTGTTTCAGATGGAAGGCAAAAGCCCCGGCTAAGGTGTCACTATTGCCGCCTTGCGTTTTTCACAGAAAGGAAAAGATCTGATCATGAAAGCGAGTGGCATGCCCACAGGAAAGGCGCAATAAGGGCTTCTCAAAAAAGCTAGCCAGACAAGTATCCATTCTCTATCGCTTTGCTGGAAGAATGAGAAAAACATCTACCAACAAAAGGCTTTACTTTGCCTTCTTATCAAATTCAATTATCCCGAAGATATTTCCTTCAGTATCCTGACATGTAGCAAACCATCCTACCTTTGGTATTCCAATCTTTGGCATCAGAACCTTACCGCCCTTGTCCTGAATTTTCTTTGCATACTTGTCAACTGGGGGTACATCTATTGTATTCATGGTGGGCATTCCTTCTTTTCCCCTTCTTGAAAGCCCTCCATTGATACCCTGTTGTTTTTTAGTTCCGGTAGTAACCATCTAATATTCCATATGTCCGCCTTGCCATTTCTCGAACTTCCAACCAAAGACGCTTTTGTAAAACTCTATAGCTCTCTGCAAGTCGTCTACTGTCAAGTCAAAGTGACATGGTCGTGGCATATTGACACAGAATGGATGGATTATTTTCATTGGCTATATTTTGCTGGATTGATTATGCTTTATTGTGAGCAAGTGCCAGCCAATACCAGCAATAGCAACTACGATGCCTACAATCGCAATGACAAATCCATTTAGAGTCCACTCAGGGTTGTTGTACATAAACGAAGATTGTGGGCCTATTTCAGCTCTGCTTTGAGCCATAAATATTAACCCCAGTCCTGCAATTGAAGCACCGACTATTGCAGCAGAAAGGCTAGTAGACTTGGATCTTTTCATGCTATTTTGATTTGGTTTGTAGCCTGTATATAGGTAGAGAGAATGTATTAAATTTGGGATGCGAATCAGCAGATTCAAGAACCCTGCAACATTTTGAAAGTAGATTGTAAAATTACAAAATATCTTGTCTATTTCACAAGTAAAGATTTCAGACATGACGAAGTTATTTTCTGCATGACTGCCAGCAGCATGCAGTCAGGTGACAAAGCAATATCTCCAAAACAAGTTGATGCAATTATCAACAAGGCCAAAGAATATACAAATCAGGTATTCTGGGAAATAGAGCAGAACTTCCGCACTGCCATTCATGGTTACAGCATGCACTACAGGTTTCTAGAGGAAGAAGCATAGAAGAGAGAGGATGAAATGACCGCCAATTATTGCAGGATTAGGAAAAGAAGTCTATCAGCATATATTGGATAATTATTCTCTATCGAACAGCTATGCTACTATCTGATTTAGTGAAAAACTCCAATTTTATATTATAATCAAGCTCAAATTGACATTGCGTTATACTATATTATACTTCTACCTAACCAATAAACAACTATTCCCGGTAACAATATATTCGCGTTTTGAAAACCTTTTTTTCCTTGCTTGCAAGCCACAGAAAGTTTACATTGGCAAAGAATATCTTTCCTCCAAGCGGCGACCAACCAGAGGCGATAGACAAGCTTGCTTGCGGCGTATTGAACGGGAAGGAGAAAGGAGGTTGCCAGACGCTCCTCGGTGTCACAGGCAGTGGAAAAACATTTACTATTGCCAATGTAATTGCAAGGACAAACAAAAATACTCTTGTTATATCGCACAACAAAACTCTTGCTGCACAGCTTTATGCTGAGTTTAAAGAGTTTTTCCCAGATAACAACGTGGGATACTTTGTTTCATTTTACGACTATTATCAGCCCGAAAGTTACATTCCCCAAACTGACACATATATCGAAAAGGACACAGACGTTAACGAAAAAATAGAAAAGATGAGGCTTGAAGCGACGGCCATGCTCATGTCAGGTGAACCTACAATAATTGTATCTACTGTCTCATGCATTTACTCTCTTGGCTCGCCTGCCGAATGGGATGAAAGTGCAATCACCATTACAAAGGGTATGCCTCTGGATAGAAAGGTTCTGGTTCATAGCCTTATAGAAGCACGGTATGACAGAAATGATCTGTCCCTTATACCCGGCAACTTTAGGGTAAAGGGGGACACAATAGATATAATTCCGGGATATTCTGACGATATAGTCAGAATTTCACTTTTTGGCGATGAGGTAGAAAGCATAAGCATCCATGACCACGTCACAATGAAAAAACTCCGCGATGTCAACTCAGTCAAGATCTTTCCAGCAAAACACTACATTGCTGATGATAGATCAAGAATGTCCGCGGTCGAGTCAATAAAGCGCGAGCTTCAGAACTGGCTTCCAAACCTGCCGACAGAACTGGAGCGACAGAGGCTCGCGTCCAGAACAAAATATGACTTGGAGATGATTGAAGAGCTGGGATACTGCTCTGGAATTGAAAACTATTCTCGCCATCTGGATGGCCGGGTTCCCGGCCAGCCTCCTTATTGTCTTCTTGACTTTTTCGGACAGGATTTTCTCCTTGTCATAGACGAATCGCATGTAACTATACCGCAGCTGCGCGGGATGTATCGGGGCGACTATACACGCAAGAAAATGCTTGTAGACTATGGCTTTAGATTGCCAAGCGCTTATGATAACCGTCCATTAAAATTTGAAGAGTTTGAAAGATACCTAAGAAATGTAATCTTCGTATCGGCAACACCTGCCGATTATGAAATCCAGAAAAGCTGGCAGGTCGTGGAGCAGCTTGTCAGGCCAACGGGGCTTGTCGATCCAATGGTAGAGGTAAGGCCCGTTGCAAACCAGATGGAGGATCTGATACGTGAAATCAAGAAACGGGCTGCACACGACCAGAGGGTTCTTGTTACAACGCTTACAAAGAGAATGGCAGAAGACTTGGCAGAATATCTTGCCAAGAACAACATCAAAGTACGCTACCTGCATTCAGAGATTGAAGGACTTGAGAGGACAGAGCTTATCAGACAGCTCCGGCTTGGAGAGTTTGATGCGCTGATGGGAATAAACCTTCTGCGAGAAGGTTTAGACATACCAGAGGTCTCCCTTGTCGCCATACTGGATGCAGACAAAGAAGGCTTCCTGAGAAACTCTACCAGCCTTATTCAAACCTTCGGCAGGGCTGCCAGGAACATAGATGGCAAAGTCATCATGTATTCAGATAATATTACTGATTCTATGAAGCAAGCAGTGGCTGAAACCCAGAGAAGGCGTATGCGGCAGATAGAATATAACAAAAAGAACAAGATAATTCCAAGGTCCATTGTCAAGCCTGTCCCGGAAAAAAGTCCTGATCTGGATCATGATGCAGGCGTGGACATAAAATCTATGGCAAGGTCAGACCTTGTCAGGCTGGCAGTCGAGACAGAAGTTACTATGAAAAGATTTGCAGAAGAGCTTGATTTTGAAAAGGCTATACAGTTCAGAGAGAGGCTCTCAAAGATAAAAAAGGCACTCGGGGAGCCTGACATCTCAGAGGTGTCTTAGTAGCAGGAAAGAAAGGAAAAAGAAACAATGGGTGATATGACAAGTCGTGCATGACAAAATTATAATCAGGGGAGCAAGACAGCACAACCTGAAAAATATCAATCTAGAGATCCCAAAGAACAAACTTGTCGTAATTACTGGTCTTTCAGGTTCTGGCAAGTCGACACTGGCATTTGATACGATATATGCGGAGGGCCAGAGGCGGTATGTCGAGTCACTTTCTGCCTATGCGCGCCAATTTTTGGAGCTTATGGACAAGCCTGATGTCGACTCAATAGATGGCCTCTCACCAGCAATCTCTATACAACAAAAGACTACCAGCAAAAACCCTAGGTCTACGGTTGGCACTGTTACCGAGATATATGACTACCTTCGGCTGCTTTATGCCCGGATAGGCACGCCTCATTGTCCCAAATGTGGCAGGGTGATCGCAAGCCAGTCTGCAGAATCAATAGCCGAATCGATCATGAATTCGTGCTCGGGCAAAAATACTATTATCTTGGCACCGGTCGTGCAGGCAAAAAAGGGAACTTATGAAAAGTTACTAGAGCAGCTAAAGCAGGATGGTTTTTCCAGAGTAAGGCTGGATGGGCAGATCATAAATCTGGATCAAGATGACGAAAGGGTTTCGCCCAATCTGCCCCGGCTTGACAGGCAAAAAAAACATACAATAGAAGCTGTTGCAGACAGGCTCAAACCATCCACTGAAGAAAAAGGACGATTGTTTGAATCTGTCCAAGCTGCTCTTAAGGCCAGCGATGGGGTAGTGGTTGCATCGTGCGATGGAAAGGATACGATGTATTCCCAGCGCAACGCTTGCCCGTACTGCAGCATCAGCCTTGGAGATCTGGAACCGCGAACATTTTCCTTCAATTCCCCTTTTGGCGCATGCGAGGAATGCAATGGACTTGGAATAAAGACAGAGTTTGATCCGGATCTCATAATCCCTGATAAGTCAAAGAGTATATTGCAAGGAGCTATCAAGCCATGGAGCGGCCATTTCGCGACATTCAGATCCGCCATGCTAAAGGATGTTGGAAAAAAGTTTGGCTTTAACCTGACCACTCCGATCTCTGAAATGTCGGAGGAGCAACTTTCGGTAATTCTATACGGAACAAATGAAAGCATTCATTACAAGTATGAGTCACGGTATTCTGACTCCAGATGGGAATACCGGAGCAATTTTGAGGGAGTCATTCCAAACCTTGAGCGCACTTTTAGACAGACAGAATCGGAATCCAAACGAGAGGATCTTATGCAGTTTATGAGGGAGAGGCAGTGTGATGGCTGCAAAGGAAAAAGGCTTCGCAAGCAGGCACTTTCTGTAAAATTGAAGGAAAAGTCGATCATGGACGTCTGCGACATGTCGATCGATGATAGCTACAAATTCTTTCAGGAGCTCTTACTTTCAGACACCGAGCGATATATTGCAAGGAATATACTGAAGGAAATACTATCCAGACTGGAATTTCTACGCAATGTTGGACTCAACTACCTTTCGCTCAACCGCATGACCGCTACACTGTCTGGTGGAGAATCACAAAGGATAAGGCTTGCGACACAGATAGGCTCGAACCTGACCGGGGTTCTCTATGTGCTAGACGAGCCCACCATAGGATTGCATCAAAGGGACAATGCAAGGCTTATAGATACGCTCAGAAGGCTTCGCGACCTTGACAATACACTTATCGTTGTGGAGCATGACGAAGAGGTCATAAAAAGTTCTGACTGGATAATTGATATCGGCCCCGGAGCAGGAGTGCGCGGTGGTCATGTGGTAGCAAGTGGAAGGCTTGAAGACATTATAGAAAGCCCAGACTCAATTACTGGAGCATTTTTGAGAGGCGATGTGTCTGTGGATCCTGCTCGCCAAAAGATCCGCGTAGATATGACAGAGCAGGGGTCGGGCATAAATAAAACCAGAAGAAAGCCTTCCGGGTGGCTGACCGTAAAGGGCGCACAAGAAAATAATCTAAAATCAATAGACGTGTCATTTCCCGTCGGATGCATTACTGCCGTTACAGGAGTGTCCGGTTCTGGCAAATCAACACTTGTAAATGATATTCTATTCAAAGCCCTCTCTGCAGAATTGCACGGATCCAGAGAAAAACCTGGAGCTCATATTGGAATTGTTGGATTGGAGAACATTGATAAAGTAATAGGGATAGACCAGTCGCCGATAGGCAGGACACCAAGGTCAAATGCCGCGACATATGTCAATGCATTCACACCAATAAGGGAGCTTTTTGCACGCACTCCGCAGGCAAAGGAGATGGGATACAGGCCTGGAAGGTTTTCCTTCAACGTCTCTGAGGGAAGGTGCGAAGAGTGTGAAGGAGGCGGAGTCAAGAAGATTGAAATGCAGTTTCTGCCAGACGTATATGTCACATGTGATCAGTGCAAAGGGAAAAGATACAACTCTGAAACACTTGCCATCAAATACAAAGGCAAGACAATCTCTGAAGTTCTTGACATGACAGTGGAAGAGGCACAAAAGTTCTTTGCAAACATTCCTGCGATAGACAAAAAGTTGCAGACGCTAAGCGATGTAGGGCTAGGGTACCTGAGGCTGGGACAGCCTGCAACTACTATGTCAGGCGGCGAAGCGCAGAGAATAAAGCTTGCTGCAGAGCTGTCAAGAAGGGATACAGGCAGAACTGTCTACATCTTGGACGAACCTACAACGGGACTTCACTTTGCAGACGTTAGCAAACTTTTGCACGTTCTGGGCAGGCTTGTAGATGTTGGCAATACTGTTATTGTTATCGAACATAACCTAGACGTTATCGCATATGCTGACTGGATTGTAGATCTTGGGCCGGAGGGAGGGGATTCCGGCGGCAGGCTGGTTGCATCTGGCACTCCAGAGGATATATGTGAAAACCAGTACAGCTATACCGGGAGATATCTCAAGCTAAAGCTTGAAATGGTAAAAGAGACAATGGTTGAAAAGAAAGAAGCACAAAAACAAGAGACCGAAGTAAAAAGGAAATAGGGCCATCTAGTCGGGAGGCTGAGAGAAGGTAATACAAGATAGAAATAATGGGAAGAGGAATAACTCAACTAGATCCTTATCTAACGAATTTCCAGACGATTGCGCTGTCGCTTCCCAGCGGAAAACAAAAGATACATCACAGAAGGACACCGTCAAATCCAAGGCAAACCGGCTTCCTACAGAGTCTGGAGTATACCTGATGAAAGATTCGTCAGGAAATATAATTTACATAGGCAAGGCAAAAAATTTGCGCAAGAGGGTCGGCTCCTATTTTTCGCCACATACAGGGGTAAGCAACGCCGGTTGGCTCTGGAAGACTTCAAAGCTTGTAAGCAAGATTGCTGATATTGACTTTATTGTAACGGATAACGAAATTGAGGCATTTCTTTTGGAGTCAAATCTTATCAAAAGATACAGGCCTATCTTTAACATAGAGCTAAAGGACCAGCAGCGTTATACCTACCTCAAGGTTACAGACGAAATGTTTCCACGTCTGCTTGTAGCTAGGCGCAACAGGAATGGCAAGTTCTCAGGACCTAGTGGTAAAATTTATGGCCCATTTGTTAGAGGGAGCTCAAAGTTTCTGACAGTTGGTCTTTTGAGAAAGCTATTCAAGATAAGAACGTGTACTACGCTCCCAAAATCGCCCTGCCTTCAATACTTTATCAAGAATTGCGATGCTCCATGCATCAACAAAGTCACCAGAGAAAAATACATGGAGAATGTCTCTGTACTGCGAGATATACTTGAAGGAAAAAGTAGCATAGACAGATTCGCATCCGAAATGGAAAGCGAAATGAAGTCAGCCTCTATGCTCCAGCAGTATGAGCGGGCAAAGGAAATTCGCGATACTCTCCAAAGACTAAATGGACTTATGGTCAGACAAAAAATGGAGAAGGCATCAAGCAAGAACCCAGACGAAGAATATGTGGGAATAGCATATGATTGGCAGAAGGGGGTGGCACATGTAATGGCATTGCGACGTACGCATGGCGTCATAAGCGACAGAAAAAAGTTCGAGTTTGAACTGGTTGGAGACAACTCATTTGCAACGTTTCTGTTGCAGTATTATTCGTCATCACCTGTAATTCCTCGCTTTGTGTATGTGAACCAAGAGCCAGAGTCAAGGGATGTGCTTGAAATGTCGCTTGAGAAGCTTGCAGGTCACAAAGTGAGTATAGTTGCAGTTTCGAAAGAGTTTTCATGGGGAGAAAAGCGGGGGCTTGTTGATCTTGTGACAAGAAACCTTGAACTATATATCGAAAAAGGGCACGAACCAGCACTGGCTGAGCTGAAGGATATTCTCGGCCTTAGCACTGTTCCACTGTCAATAGATTGCTTTGACATTTCTAACCTTGGCACATCATTTTCTGTCGGGGCATGTGTCAGGTTTGTAAATGGAAGACCAGACAAAAGCAGTTACAGAAAATTCCGCATAAATTCTGTGCGCGGCCAGGATGATTTTGCCATGATAAACGAAGTAGTGAGGCGGAGATACAGCCAATCATCCCAAAAAGGCAGGCAAGATAGTATGCCAGATCTGGTGGTCATCGACGGAGGAAAGGGACAGCTAAGTGCAGCGCTTTCAGCTATGCTGGAAGTAGGACTGGACAAAACCCCTTGCATCGCACTTGCAAAGGAAAATGAAGAGATCTACCTGCCACATTCAAGCGCGCCGCTGCAAGTTGCAAAAAGCAGCCCGGCATTAAAGATTCTTCAGAACTTAAGGGATGAGGCTCACAGATTTGGATTAGCTTACAATGTCAGCCTCAGAAAATTGGCCAGAGGAAAGCTCAATATGGTGAAATTGCGGGAATAAGAAATCTTTAGTGGCTGCACATAAGCAGGATATGTCCAAAAGACATCTTTTTTGCTTTCTCTTATTCTACCTTGACGGTTTCCCTGCGTTTATTTCCAATCTCTTGTTCTGTAAGTTCTATGTATTTTGCGAGGGCGGTGTCGGCCGATTGAAGCACGATCTGAGCCACTCTTGCCAAAGACAGCGTGGTCATCATAGTCATGTCAAGGGCAGCTTTCCCAAAGACAAAGGGGAGGCTGATTATTTCTGGACCAACGGGGGTTTTTTCGCTCATGCCTATAATTCATACATTTGACTTAAAAGGTTGTCCTTCTAGATCTATACTACCTTTTGCCTTGCATAATTCTCAAACCAAGATATTCTGACTGCCATTTCTTGTTATTCTTATTCTTAATGCCGGCCTGCCGACACAGGAGCTATTATCAGCCAGTTCCGTGTTTGGCCTTTCCCCTGTGCCATAATGGTGTGCTTCGGTGAACGGAACAGAAACCCGGCACGCCGTTTTTGCAGGCCAGACAAATAATAATTGTGTTTTATCGCTAAAAGAGCTTGCCGAAAAAGCCTTCACTGAATCATTTGATGAATCAGCCAAACAGAGTGATATTTTGCAATTATTTCATGCAGTGACTGTTGGGCAGGTACTCATGATAGGATTAAAATGTACTAGATGCTATTGGTGAACTACATTAGCGGCTCTGGGATCGCGAAAATGATAAGCAGAGACGACGGAAACACCAATTCTATTCACTGCTAGATTTACAAGCAAGCTTGAAAGACATCTTGTTAGCAACGGTGCCTCTGCAACGACGCTGACAGAATAAATGATTAAAGAAATCTCTATACTATACTTTGATAAGCTTGCATCAGGTAAGTTTCAACTCTTTTCAGGAAGGCAAGACCATGATGATATTTTGCCGATTCTACATACAGAGCTATTGCAAGATATCTTCCTGAAGCCAGAGACACTTTTGTCTCTTATGAGGAAATTTCCAAATGCATCAGGTGATTAATATCTTTACCACTTATCATGACACCTTACTAATTAAAATCATCGCACAATGAAATAGAATAAGCCTCCTCTCATGATATAAGAAAGGTAATCCTGTTTTAGGTGAGCACAAGAAGGGAAGGCGGGGCGGAACTGGAGGGAATGATAATAATAGCATGATGTGCATGATTTGCAAAATTCCTATTGAAACAGCATACAATGAACTCTGTTTTCGCTGTTATAGGAGCAAAAAGCTAAAGGACAACAAGGCAGCCAGCATAAAGAAATCTAGATTGCAAAAGTAAGTAAACTCAGGCCTGCCAAAAGATGGAACATTACAATTGCATTCTTATTTTATTTTTGCCTCTTGTTCAAGGTAACTTCTTATCTATGCCAGCACATATATCCATTCAACTGTGAAGACTTCCGTAAAGCGTCAGCGAACAGAAACTCAGGCCTTTGGCGTTTCTAGACGAGAAGGACATGACTCCACCAAGTTCTACGCTCGAAAAATTTGCAAAAGCAGCGACGGAGGACTGGTGCATGAATATACAGAGCAAGCCATTAAACCAGAAAATTTGGATAAAATATTTTGCAAAAGTAGCGAAATCATGTCCGAACTTCCTGACTGCAGTGTGCACCTTGTAGTAACATCGCCTCCATATAATGCCGGGAAGACGTATGACAGGGATTTAACAATAGAAGAATACCGCCAAATCCTTAGAAGCGTTTTCAAAGAAACAAGACGTGTTATCGTAAACGGCGGACGTATATGCGTAAATATCGCTAACTTGGGAAGAAGACCTTACATTCCGCTTCATGCTTTTGTTATACAGGATCTGCTCGACCTTGGCTTTCTGATGCGTGGCGAGATAATATGGAATAAATCTGCCAGTTCCGGAACATCTACCGCATGGGGAAGCTGGAAATCGGCATCGAACCCAACGCTAAGAGATACACATGAATATATTATGGTCTTCTCAAAGGGAACTTTCTCTAGGCAGGGAAGTACAAGACAGAACACAATTACAAAGGACGAGTTTTTAGCATTTACAAAGAGCGTTTGGAATTTTCCTGCAGAATCAGCTCACCGAGTAGGGCATCCAGCTCCTTTTCCTATCGAACTTCCTTACCGTTGTATCCAGCTTTACACTTTCAAAGGAGATGTTGTACTTGATCCTTTCTGCGGCGTTGGTTCGACCTGTTTGGCTGCGCTAAAGTCGGAAAGACATTTCGTAGGTTATGAAATCAATGAAGAATATGTCAAAGCCGCAACCAAGAGAATCAACAACATGATAAATCCACCGGCTGAGTAAGCTATTTGCGGTAGATCTTCTAGTTAACCAAGACAAAACACAAAGAAAAGATTGATTGATTCATTTCTGAACGATATCCCCAGTATATGGAAAGTGGGGCTGAAGGTGCTCTTTCGAATATTTTAAAATAATTCAGATAATCAAATGCACGCATGAAATGCATGAGAAAAATATTCAAAAGTTGTAACATTTACAAATCGTATGGATATGCGCGGATGTGGCCTGTGCAACAGCTCTAAATTAAGCTTGTAGTAAACGCTGATTCCACACTAAGAAATCTGCAAAAAATCCGAAATCCAATCTGTGACCACTGATCAGAATAATTTAAGTACTAGTATTCTAGAAGAAGCTTCTGTATCAAATGCAATCATTTGCACTACCTGCTAGATTGCTGGCTTTTGCTGTTGTGTCTTCTGCCATTTTACTTGCTATGGTTTTTCCAGTAATTGCGAGTGAGAAGGCAATGGCCCAAAGTTCAGATTCTGGCAATGCGTCGCAGCAGCCTGTATATGCCAATCCCATTCTATCGCTCAACGCAAAATGCTGTGATGGTTTTGGAACTGATTACACCGCTACCCTACTGCAAGATACCACGATAGACTGGTCCTATATCTGGGCTTCATCGCTTGAATGCGGAACCTTCAATGTTATATCTGATAATCCACCCCATGCATTCTGGTCGCACCCAACCCCAGATCAGTGCACCACAGATACTCAGGTACTGTTACACTATCAGCATACCATCTAAGCAGGGTGCCAAATTCACACGGTGGCTATTATGGTCATGCTCATTATAACGTAGATATTTATAGATGTACAGACTCGGCAGGCTCTCCTAGCAATGTGGTACCTGGAGATAGTTGTACATTTGAAAGAATGTTTGACTACCAGCCAGAGCTTGGTCCCATCTTCGTAGGAAATGATCTCACCGGTCACCTTAGCAAACCTCAAAAGCCTATTGATGTTAATCCACCAAGTTCGTCCGGACAGTCGTCTTCTTCCTCATCTTCCTCTCAATCTGCCGGTAGCGCTGTATATGGAATGTCACAGCTATCATTCCCATTCTTATCCAACATTCCACAATCTGTAGGAACAGTTGAGTGGCAGACTGATCCGCAATCTGCCACGTCGCCATTAACAGGGGAAAGCTATACTACAACGTCAGTAACTGGCTTTAACTTCAACAGTACAAC
>Ga0070740_10001372_pt1 | contig 34257 bp, 32 predicted proteins | sample Coa_R2_FD_67286 | JGI IMG/M metagenome (GOLD analysis project Ga0070740, IMG submission 67286) | Surface soil microbial communities from Centralia Pennsylvania, which are recovering from an underground coalmine fire - Coalmine... | ecosystem: Environmental > Terrestrial > Soil > Unclassified ...
ATTGTCTCTGTCTCTTCTGGCATTCCTCCGCTCCATCTTCAGGATAGCCTTTACCCGCACTCGAAAATGTGAGGACTTTTCTTTACAACTATACCATATCCTCCTTTACCTCAAAGGGGTCTGCCGGGCGTCTGCTGAACTGCTCATTGACAGCTAGTGATATCAGCACTTGTGCAGCCAACGATAAGCACGCTCCAGAGCATATTCCCTGTCACGTTCACCTGGAACTCGTTAACCTGGGTGGCTGTGGAATATCGAACGGGCGTGAATTTCGGCTGCCCGTCACAGGCGGGAAAGCCGATTGTTCCCCCACCAGTAGAGACAATCCCTGCTCTGGAAGAGGCATTAGCAAAATTTCTCCTTTATTTGCGGCATGTTCTCTTCTCTGCACTTTTCTATTATGACGAGGCAAGCGGCCCAAATATGGCAGCCTCATTTCCAACGGAGCAAGCCACTGATTTCTTGTCTTCCTCTCCCCGGAGACATCCGTGTCTGCTAGAAGAAAGAGATAAGGTTGGAAAAATAGGAACGGCTCAAGGGCCGTTGCTGAGAAAGGGGGGATATTGATGAGCATATCTGGCACACAAACCCGCAAAGACTATGCAGAGCAAGCGTTTGCCGAGCATCCTGAATATTCTCACATCGTAGGCGTTTTTCGCGAGCAATCCCCGGCGCGCGAGGCCGCGGTTAAACTGCGCGAGGCGGGCTTTGGGGAGGACCAGATTCGGCTAACCGTGTTTGATCCCCAAACCATTAAGGGGGCGGAGAACACGCTTCTGCGCGCCGCCGATAAGCGATTCTTCGTGCATGTTGAGGCGCGCGGGAGAGAGAAGGAGGCGGTGGGGATTCTAGCCCGCCACGGCGCGAATAACGCAGACCTGCCGGACGGCACTGAACTGGTAAATGGCAGGCTGGTCTATAGGGGCATCGCAACACACGCCGAGGAATCGGCCTTGACCACCGCTCCTGATACCAGCTTTTTTAGCACCGAGCACAGCGGCAGCAGCGTGACCAATAGTATCGCGAAAGACCCTCGCGGCGTCTAAGCTCTCTCAACCGCCAGCCCGCTTTGCGACAGCGCAGGGAAATCCCACGCCTATCGTAAGGCGGGCTGGTATCTCTCTCATTTTACTGCCCACAGGTAGGCCACCGATGATCGCTCCACTCTCTGATTCTTCTCAACCAGAGGCCGCAGATACGCTGTGAATTGCTCTATCTCATCGGCGCTCAGGGCCTGCTGCATTGCCTCCTCAATGGTTGGTACAAGGGGATTGGGCGAGGATTTGAGGAAGCTTTCCCAGCGACGCTGCAGCAGCCATTGCGCCCAGCGATCCTGCGTCGATTTTTCCATACGCCGGCCTTTCCTTCCAGAGAGGGTGTCTGAAACGCATACTCGCGCCTGCCGCAAGCGCCGATGATATTCTTTATAGTTATGAGAAAGTGTCAAACCATAACGCGAGGGAATATTTATGGTATTCTTTTACGTTATGATCTGTGCTAGATTCATAACTTCCAGTTATATCAACTCGATTGTGCCCTCGATGACCGATTCGTCGGGCTGGATGGCGAAGACGCGCGCGTAAGGATCGTCGGGATAGAAGCGGTGCGAGAAAATCAGGTAGAGGCAACCGCTGCGTTTGGCCCAGTCCTTATCGCGCTGGGAGGGATATGCCTCGGTTTTTGGATGAGAGTGGTAGTAGATCATCTCCCCATCATATTCATCAATATCGTTATAAATACGTACCAGGTCGGCCTCGCCGATGATTGAGAAGTCTTCAGGATGCTCGGCGGCGTTGGCGGTGGGATAGTTCTTGACCACCCGTCCGTCAACGCAGCCTAACGCTCCGCAGCCCTCGTTGGGATAGGCTGCGGAGATATGTGCGAGCATTTCCGCATAGATTGAGCGGGGGATGCGCACGCGAAAGGTTTGACTTGTTACCACAATAGTTTGGCCTCTAATTCTTCTTCAACGGTATCCAGGTTGCGAGTCCAGAGGTCCTCGCTAAGATACTTCCAGCCACCATCGGCGAGAATAACCACAATTTTACCACGTTCCAGGCTGGATGCAACCCGCAAGGCCGCGTGCAGCGCCGCGCCGCAGGAGGGACCGGCGAAGATACCCTCTTGATCCTTTAATTCGCGTGTGCGGCGAATTGCGGCAGAACCAGAGACCAGAATTTTCGTGTCGAGCAGAGAGGTATCGAGGACAGGCGGGATAAAGCCGTCCTCCAGGCTGCGCAGTCCCTGCACGCCGTCGCCCTGCATCGGCTCGGCGGCGACGATCTTAATCGCGGGATTATACTCTTTCAGGCGGCGCGCGTTGCCGGTCAGCGTACCGCCAGTGCCGAGTCCCGCCACGAAGACATCGAGATCAGGCAGGTCCTCGATAATCTCGACAGCGGTAGTTTCGTAGTGCGCGCCGGGATTGGCCTGGTTGCCATACTGGTAGAGCATGACGTAGCGATCGTCTTTGCTGGCCAGCTCCTGGGCCAGGCGTACCGCGCCATTGCTGCCAAGCCTGCCATCGGAGAGGATGATATTCGCTCCATACAGTTCGAGCATCTTACGTCGTTCATGCGTGACGTTATCGGGCATGACGGCGGTAAAGCTGTAGCCCTTGATGCGCGCAATCATCGCCAGGGAGATCCCGGTATTGCCGCTGGTCGGTTCCAGAAGGACCGAGCCGGGCTTGAGTTCTCCGCTGGCCTCGGCCTCCTCGATCATCTTTTTGGCGATGCGGTCCTTGATGCTGCCGGAGGGGTTGACCCCCTCCAGCTTGGCAAAGACCTGCACGCCGGGTCGCGGACTGAAGCTACGTAGCTCGACAAGCGGTGTGTGCCCAATGGTTTCAAGGATGCTACTGTAGCGCATAAATCCTCCCCTGATGGACTCGTTAGCGACCGCCGGCCATCGCGGGTAGGAGGATGACGGTATCGCTGGGACCAACGCTGGTCTCAAGCCCTTGCAGATGCCTGACATCCTGGTCGTTGACGTAGATATTGATAAAGCGACTAAGCGTGTCGCCCGGCTGAATCTGCTCTTTCAGCGCGGGATAATTTACGTACAGATCAGACAGCACGTCGGCGAGGGTCTCGCCTTTGGCACTCACCTGCTTGACGCCGCCAACAGAGGCGCGCAAGACGGGTGCGAGTCGAACGGTTGCCATGAGTTATGTTCTCCTTAATGAATACAAACGACTTTATGCATGCACGGCCACGCGCGCCGGCATGGCGCAGACGTCCGCGTAGATCGGCAAATCTTCGGGATGCCCATGCTCGCCACAGGCCGGGCAGTTTGGATCGCGATAGAGACTCAGCTCGCTGAACTCGCCTGCCAGCGCGTCGTACATCATCATGCGCCCGACCAGAGGCTCGCCAATGCCCAGAATTAGCTTGAGGGCCTCAACGCTCTGCAGCAGACCGATCACGCCGGGCAGCACACCCAGCACACCGGCCTCGGCGCAGCTCGGCGCTAGTTCCGCCGGGGGCGGCTCAGGATAGAGACAGCGATAGCACGGTCCCTCATACGGCTTGAAGACGGTCAACTGGCCCTCGAAGCGGAAGACGCTCCCGTGGATCACCGGCTTTCTGGCAATCAACGAGGCGTCATTGAGCAGGTAGCGCGTGGGGAAGTTGTCGGTGCCGTCGATAATCACGTCGTAATCGGCGATGATCTGCGCTACGTTGGTTTCGTCCAGCCGGTCAAGATAAGTCACAACCTTGACATCGGGATTGAGCGCCTCGATGGCCTGGCGGGCCGATTCGGCTTTGTACTCGCCGACGCGCCCGGTGGTGTGAATGACCTGGCGCTGCAGGTTGCTCTCCTCAACGACATCCAGATCGATAATCCCAATCGTGCCAACACCGGCTGCCGCCAGGTAGAGGGCCGCAGGAGCGCCCAGGCCGCCCGCGCCGATCAGCAGCACACGCGCGTCCAGCAGCTTGAGCTGGCCCTGCTCGCCAACCTCTGGCACCAGCAGGTGACGGCTGTACCGCTTGAGTTGCGCCTGACTGAGCGTGCGCGGCTGCACCACCGGCAGGCCGCTGTTCTTCCACTGCCCAAAACCCCCGGCCAGTGAGATGACATTCTCATAGCCCATCTGTTTGAGCGTCAGACCGGCATACATTGAACGCACTCCGCCCGCACAGTAGAGCAGGACCTTCTGCGACTTATCGGGCACGACCTCTTCAATGCGCTGCTCCAGGTAGCCCTTTGGAACGTGGGTCGCGCCGGGAATGTAGCCCTCGTCCCACTCGTTCTTCTCGCGCACATCGACCAGAACGAGGTCGTTCTGCCCATCGCTGCGCTGCCGCGCGAGCACCTCGCTCGCCTGCGCCGTCGTCCACTCAGCCACCTGCGCGCGCGCCTGTCGCATCAACTCACGGGAAGCTTCACCCATCTCTGTTCACCTTCTTAATTGTTGACTAAGTATATCGACTTACTTTTATAATTACCAGCAAAAGCTTATCACGCCTGTCATGAATCGTCAAGGAATGTTGAGCTTTCTTTGGAGCTAACGTCGTTGTTAGGGTATTCCAGTGATGAAAACAGGGCAGGGCCGGGGAAATATTCCCGGCCCTTGCTGCGCTCTGAGGGTATCCCTGTACTCTCTCCTGACGTAACCGCACTCGCTCTGCCGATCTCCTCGACAACGCCTCTAGTTCTCAGGTATAATGCTGGAAGATGAGCATGTCTTTTCTCTACGCAAAATCAGGAGCAGCCGCGATGTCTACACCCGCTGAACCTTCTCGCTCGCAGGAATATCCTAATACCTATTTCGTACAGGATCGCAGCAGTCTCGAAGAGCTTAAACGCTTGCAGATCCAGGACCAACTGGTGACTGCCAGCATGGGAGGAGTGCTGCCAGAGCAGTCTCTTCCGATGTCTTTTGAGCGAGTTCTTGATGTCGGCTGTGGCACCGGGGGCTGGCTTATCTCTATGGCCCAGACCTTTCCAACTGCCTCCCTGCTCATCGGAGTAGATGCGAGCGGCAAAATGATTTCTTTCGCGCGCAGCCAGGCTGAAGCTCAGGGGGTGGCCGATCGGATAGAGTTTCATATGATGGATGCTCTCCAGATGTTGGAGTTCCCCGCGGGTTTCTTTGACCTGGTGAACCAACGTTCTGCCGTCAGTTGGATTCGCACCTGGGAATGGCCTAAACTCTTGAATGAGTACCAGCGCATTAGCCAACCGGATGGGATCGTTCGCATCACAGAGCCGGAAATTCTTGTAACGAGCCCTAGCTCTGCTCTGGCTGAACTCTTTGAACTGATGCTTACTGCCCTCTTCCAATCTGGGCACCTCTTTACTCCAGAGAATGACGGCTTGACCAGCCATCTTACTCGCTTGCTTTCTCAAGCCGGGTTTAAGGACGTGCAGGCTCGCGTTTCAACATTGGAATACCACGCTGGCACTCCAGAAGGCTACCATGCCTATGAAGATGCCAGATACCTCTTTCGGACGATTGTTCCTTTCTTACAAAAATGGACGCGCCTCCCTGATAAGTATGAGAGTATCTATCAACAAGCCATGCATGACATGCAACAACCAGGCTTCTTTATCATTTCGCGTATGCTCACTGCCTGGGGCAAAAATGTTGATTCCTGGAGACCCTCAGTATCAGGGGAAAATCGATGAGCAAGACAAGCGACATTGTGATCATCGGCGGGGGCGTGATGGGGGCCAGCATTGCCTATCATCTGGCGCGGCGGGGCGCGACCGGCGTGACTTTGCTGGAGCGACAGGCGCTGGGCAATGGCACGACGGGCCGCTCGGGAGCGATCGTGCGCCAGCACTATTCAAACGATTTCACTATTCGCATGGCCCGCGCTAGCCTGCATGTTTTCCAGCGTTTTGACGAGATTATCGGCGGCGACTGCGGCTTTGTGACTACCGGCATGCTGGTTCTGGCCGGCGCGGACGACGTAGAGGCTATTCGCGCGAATGTGAGCTTGCAGCAGTCCCAGGGCGTTAAAACGCGCATGATCGCGCCGGAGGAGGTTGCACAGGTCGCGCCCGGCTACAGCGGCGAGGGATGCGCAGCTGCCTGCTACGAAGAGGACGCGGGCGTGGCCGATCCGATGGCTACCACGCAGTGTTTTGCCAGGCGCGCGGGCGAACTCGGCGTGAGCGTGCGTGAGGGCGTCTCCGTGAGGCAGATTCTGAGCGTCGGCGAGCGGGTGACGGGTGTTGACACGTCGGAAGGCACGATCGAGGCCGGCAAGGTAATCGTGGCGGCGAATGTGTGGAGCAGAGCGCTGCTTGAGCCGCTGGGCATCACACTGCCCCTGCTCGCCACGCGCCATCCAATGGTCGCTCTGCGCCGACCAACCGATGCCGGCCAGCGCCTCGCTATGCATGCGGTCTGCCTGGATATGCCGCGCGCCATCTACCTGCGCCCGGACCTCGGCGGGGTGACTCTGGTCGGCTCGACGGAGAATGTGTTCACCCCCAGCAATCCCGACGATTACGCACAGGGGCTGACCGAAGAAGAGATTGCCTCTTTCCGTGCCAGTGCGGGACACTGCTTCCCGGCCCTGAAGCGTGCGGTGCCGCGCGGCGGCTGGGCTGGAATCTACGATGACACGCCCGATTTCCATCCCATCCTCGATCGCCTGCCAGGCTACGACGGACTCTACTGCGCCGCTGGCTTTAGCGGACATGGCTTTAAGCTTTCTCCGATCATCGGCGACTGGATGGCGCAATTCGTTCTCAGCGACGCAAAACCTGCCGATATGCAACCGCTGAACTTTGCGCGCTTCACCAACGGCCCGGAGATTCGCCCGACCTACAGTTCCGGCGTACTGGCGTGACTTAACCGACGCATCAAGCCTGCTTGAGCAAACCTCTCGCCTCTAGCTGCTCCATAGCCTTCAGCGCGAGATAGCTGGTGCCATCCTTGTAGGAGGAGCGACGCATCTCCTGGAGGAGTGGATCGAGCGCGGGCTTCATCTCCTGATAATACTGGCACTGCCGGCCCAGGACATACGAAGCTGTCTCGCGCAGCCAGGGAGTCATATCCGCCGTAGTCAGCAGGCGCAGGACGGGTCCCACGCACTCCTTGCCAAAGGGGGCCAGACCTTTGGCCGCCATCCAGGCCACTGAGTGATCGCTATCCCGCAGGGCGTTGACCAGTACCGGAAACGCGCGCGCGTCATGAATCTCGGCTAGCGCACGAATGCAATGCCAGCGCATCCAGGCCGAGCTGCTCCGGCTGGCCTCAATCAAAGCAGGCACGGCGACGGGGCCGAGATTTGTCAGGGCCATGAAGATCTGGCTGCTCTGCTGCTCATCGGCTCCATGTAGAGCATTGAGCAATGCCTGGACGGCCTCCGGGCTGCCACTGCGCCCCAGGGCCTTCGCGGCCTGCAAGCGAGTTGAGGGCAGGGGATCGTGCAGGGCCTGGATCAGGTAAGGGACCGCAGCCCTGGAGCCCATCAGCCCCAGGATGTACATCGCCGCCTCGCGCATGGCCGGACGACTGTCCCGCAGCGCGGCAAGGAGCACTCGCTCGCCGCGTGCCGCATCGATCCCGGAGGGCGAGACAAAGAGTGTGCGCAGGCGCGTGCGTGCATACGGAGAGCGCAGAGGGGCCGGCACCACAAAGGGCTTGCCGGCCCAGGTGCCCAGCGCGATACACTCCAGGAGGTTTGCCGCCAATCGATCATCTTCAAGCGAGGAGATGGCCATCACGGCTCGCGGATCGTTCTCCATCATCAATTGAAGCAAGCGCCAGGCGGCACCACGCCGTCCCTCGGCTGCTTGCTGGACCAGAATCTGCGGGGGGGTTACTCCGATCGGTGGAGCGACATCAGCCTGGTCCTGCTCAGAGAACGTCGTTTCTGGCATATTCGTTTTGGAAGAAGAGTCAAAAACCGACATAACATTGCTCCCCGGTGGTCAGAGCTTACGCCCGAAGAGAGGCGGCGCAAGCAGTGGCCAATAGTGTTCCAATCAGGCACGCTCAACAACACAAAAAACACACTATCGACGCGCGACCCAGAGCAGAGGTAAGGTCGTGGTAGTTCTTTTTTTAGTATAACATATGAGCGCCCACTGTGATTGTTGTGAAATTGGGCAGAAAAAGCTCAGCTTTTTCTGCCCAATTTCACAACAATCACATGTTTATATGGATCGAAGCAGTCTTTCAGATGTAATCGGCAATTGTGCCACGCGCGCGCCAACGGCGTCGAAGATGGCGTTGGCAATGGCTGCGCCGACTGGCACGACCGGCGGCTCGCCCACACCTTTGGCACCGAAAGGACCGAGATCGGAGGGGATCTCGACCAGGACGACCTGGATATTCGGCACATCCACGCTGTGCGGCAACGCGTAGTCCATCAGGTTCGAGGTCAGGAGCTGGCCGTTCTCGTCATAGACAACGCGCTCGAACAGCGCCCAACCCAGGCCCTGGGTGACGCCTCCGTGAATCTGGCCCTCCACCAGGGCGGGATTGATAGCGAAACCTACGTCCTGGATCGCCACGTAGTCAAGCACACGCACCTCGCCGGTTTCGGGATCAACAGCCACTTTTGCCAGATGCACCGTGTACATGGGCGAGCTGACGCGATTGGCGGATCGTCCCCGGCCATAGATCGGCTCGTACTGGCCCGCGAAACGCATCGACGCCTCGGCAATCTGGGTGAGCGCCACGCTTTTACCCGGTGCGCCGCGCACCACCACTCTGTCGCCCTCGATCTCCAGATCGGTAGAAGCGGCCTCCAGCATATCGGCGGCGATAGAGAGGATCTGGTTGCGTGCGTCGCGCGCGGCGGCCAGTACAGCGGCCCCGGTCGTATAGGTGGTTTTGCTGCCGCCCGTGCCCCCGTTATAGGGCATGGTGTCGGTACTATCATGCACGACCATGACATTCTCCGCCGACACGCCCAGACCCTGGGCCGCGATCAAGGCCAGCGAGGTGTCGGAGCCGGTCAGGTCCACGCTTCCCACAACCACAGTGATACTGCCATCCTTCTCCAGGCGACAGGCGGCGGCGGCCGGCTCGGTGCCACCGGGCCAGCCACCTGCCGCCAGGCCGATGCCGATCTTCCATCCCTCCAGGCCGGCGGGTGTGCTCTTCTGCGCGTGCCGCTCGCGCCACAGGGGATGCTCACGCGCCTTCTCCAGGCATTCCAGCAGGCCGATGCGCCGCCAGGTGCGGTGATCCAGCGTCGGATCGCCCTCCTTGAGGCCATTCTGCAAACGAAACGCCAGGGGATCTATCTCCAGCTTCCGGCAGAGCTCGTCCACCAGCGATTCCAGGGCGAACGTGGCCTGGGGTGCGTTGGGCGCGCGGTAAGCGCCCACGCCGACCTTATTGGTCAGTACCTCGTAGTAGCGCAAGTCCACATTGGGACAGCGATACGTGCTGCCCAGGATGATCCCTCCCAGAGCAGCCGCGGCCCCGGCGTAGGCCCCGCTATCAAAGATTGCCCGGCCCTCCAGCGCGACCAGCGTGCCGTCTCTCTTCGCGCCCAGCTTGAGGGTAATGCGCGAGCCAGGCGCGGGATTAGCCGCCGAGAGATCCTCCGAACGCGTGAAGACCAGGCGCACCGGTCTGCGCGAGGTATACGCGGCAGCGGCGGCAAGCGGCTCGATCAGGCCAAACTTGCCTCCAAAAGCCCCCCCGATTGGCGTGGACTCAACGGTAATCTGGCGCTCCGGCATCCCCAGGGCCTCTGAGACATCCGAGCGCACGCCGAACATGCCCTGGGCGCTCGGCCAGATAGTCAGGCGGCGTCCCGTGTGATCGGGCACAACGATGATCGACTGCGGCTCCATGTACGACTGATGAACCACGCTCGTCTCAAAGGTGCGCTCAACCACTACCTCGGCCTCGCGCCAGCCCTGGGCAATATCGCCCAGATGCAGGCGTCCCTTATCACTCACGTTAGGCGATATTTCCTCTTTCTCTTCCTCAGCAGACTGCGCCTCGTCATCCTCCGGGACAGCCGCGTGCGCGCCTCCGCCGGCAATCTCGGATTTGACCTCCTGCTGCAACACGCGCGTCAACGGCGAGCCCGGCAGCATCGCCGCCACGGGATCGATCACCGCCAGCAACTCCTCGTACTCTACATCGACCGCCGCCGCGCCATCCTGGGCAGCCGCCTCGCTCTCGGCCAGGACAATCGCCACAGGATGCCCGCACCACAACGCCTCTTCCTGGGCCAGGGGAGACAGCGCACGGGACGAGCTATCGTAGTGGGCAAGCCCCAGGGTCTGACTTGTATAGACAAACCGCACGCCCGGAACCTCCAGAGCGGCGGAGATATCGATATTCACGATACGCGCGTGCGCATAGGGGCTGAGCACCAGCCGGGCGTGCAGCAAACCCGCCGCCGGGATATCGCCCGCGTAACGCGTGCGCCCGGTCAATTTGTCAAATCCATCCTGCCGGCGCACGGGCTTGCCGACACTGGTATGAGGAGACGTTCTGTCGATCATTTGCGTCATAGGGAAAACAACTCCTGAGCATTGTGGGTACTACAAGGACAACTTTCGCGGATGTCATTGATTTAACAGCAATTGATAGTGTAGCACAAAACACGACAAATCGTCAGAGCCGAAACATGTGGTTTTAACGATTCGCAATGACCACGCGCCCGCAAAGAACTGGTGACACAAACCAGGCTTCTCCCTTACGAGATTACAGGTGACACCAGAAAAATAACAAATTTCACCGGTGCATCTCTTTACTTTCTCAGCTAGCTTGCCAGACTCCCTCACCTCTGCTATACTTGGCCCATATGCTGGTAGGTATAAATACCTAAGCATATCTACCTACCACCTCGATCGGACCGCAGGCTCGAAAACGGGGCGAGAGGAACGACTCTCTGCTGAAGTACGGATGCCCAGGGGAAAGGTAGAGATTTCTTGAACCTGCTTTGCACCTAAACATTTGAGCCTGTGATGCAACATGCCATATTACATAATCAAGAGGTATTCATGGAAAAGCAACGCACCGCGCGACCGGCAAGGCTCGCCTTTCCTGAACCTGTGACCCTGTTGATTCGGCCATCCGTTGTAGTCGGGCTCATTTACCTGCTTTTACTTGGCTTTTTTGTTCTTGCACGCCACTATAGCGCGATGGATTTTGTTCACCTCGGCACCGTCTGGGGCGCGCATAACAAATCCGGCACCTGGGGATATGATGGACAGTTCTACTATCAGATCGCGCGCAACCCGCTTGGGGCAGCTCAGTTTATGGACAACGCGCCGTATCGTTACCAACATCTGCTCTACGGTCTGCTGGCCTGGTTTCTGAGCTTCGGCCAGGCTCCCCTGGTTCCCTACGCGCTCCTGTGCATCAATCTGTTCTCGCTGGTGGGCAGTGTGGAAATTGTGGCACGCTTGCTCTCCAGGCATGGCTTCTCGCCCTGGTTTAGTCTTGCGCTTGGCCTGTATTTCGGCCAGGCTGTCGGGCTGACCTTCGACACTACCGAGCCATTCACTTACTTCCTGGTCGGCCTCGGCCTCTGGTGCTTGGAGAAAAAACAGCTCACTGCCAGTGCTCTCTGGATGGGCCTGGCTACGATCTCACGCGAAATTGCGGTTCTCTTCCCGCTCTGCCTTGCAGGCTATTTCGCCTGGAAGCGCGAGTGGAAAGCTGCCACCCTTTTCACAGGTGTGGGCGTACTGCCTCTTTTCGCGTTCCTCGGCACACTGGCTCTGATCTTCGGTCAGACCGGCATAACCTTCACGCCGCCTCTAGAACACATTCCTTTTGCGGGCATCTTTTACTACCGGCACACCCCACATAAATTCTGGCTGCTGATCCTGATGATCCTCCTGCCAACGCTGATCAGCCTCGGTTTTCTAGCCTGGGATCTCGTCCATGCGCGCTTCAGCGAGTGGACTCTCATCTGGGCAACCAACCTGACGCTAATGATCTTTCTCTCCCGCTTCTCGTACCTCGAATTGATCTCCAGCGGGCGTGTTGCCGTCGGTGCGGTGTTGGCAGGTATTCTCTATGCACGAAAAACAAAAAACAAAGCCCTGCTGTGGACCTTGCAGATGTATACATTGACTTTTCTCGTTTATTTTCTGGGCACGCTGGCCCATCTTGATTCGTTTCTCGCGTAGAGAGCAGGCAGCGTCAGGTCAGCGGCCAGCGGTGGCCCGCCGATTGATAAATGGCCTCGATCGTGGCCAGATTCTCCAACGTCTCATCCAGGCTAAAGGCCGGGGTGGTACCGGAGCGCACGCAGGCGCTAAAGTGCTCGACCTCCAGGCGATAGGCGTCGGCAGGAGAGATCTTCTGATGGATGGTCTGGCCCTCCAGAGCCAGCACGACCTCGGTTTCGTGGACGCCGGTCACAAACGGCATAGGAATGCTCAATGAACCCAGTTCGCCAACGACCTCGGCCATCTGGCGCGTTGGGAGGAAGAAGCAGGAGTCGATCAGTCCGAAGTGCCCCTCGCCAAAATCAAGCACGGCTGAGGTCGCGTGCTCTACCGCGCCCTCTTCAGCAGCATGCACGCGCGCGGCCACGGCCATCGGCGGGCGTCCATAGACCGCGCGGCAGAAGTTGACCGCGTAGCAGCCAACATCCATCAGCGAGCCACCGGCCAGATTGGCTTGCAGGCGAATATCGTTCGGGCGCAGGGGAAACATAATGTTGAAAGAGAAGGATGCACGCACCAGCTTGACCGTCCCCAGGCGCCCGGAGTGAATCTGCTCCAACGACCAGATTGTCTGGGGATGGAAGCGATACATAAATGCCTCCATGAGCAGTTTCCCGCTGCTGCGCGCCGCCTCGATCATCGTGGCTCCCTCCTCGGCGGTCACAGCCAGTGGTTTTTCGCACAGCACATGCTTGCCGGCTAGCAGCGCCTTGATCGTCCACTCGGCGTGCAGGCTGTTGGGCAGGGGATTGTAAATCGCCTCGATGTCGGGATCGTCGATCAGGCTTTGATACTCCCCATAAATACGCACATCCGGCCTCTGCGCGAAAAGATCGCGCGCACGCTGCGCGTTGCGGCTGGCTACCGCCACCAGCACATCGCTCTCCGAAGCAGCAAGCGCGGGAATGACGCGTTTGAGCGCGATATTTGCCAGGCTCAGAACGCCCCAACGCACCGGATTGACATGGGAAACGATCTCATTCTGCATCTGGTCATCCTCCTTTTTGCTCAATACGCCTTTTTTACTCAACACGTTTCTCCCAGGCCAGGCGGAGACTGCTGGCAGACGGAACGCAGGTGCATCCAACCACGATGAAAAAATGCAGCACGACTCTCTCACCATTATACCGCGCAGCAAAAGAATTAGCCGCTATGCCGTGCGACGCGCATCTCTAAAACCCGAATTTTGACCGGCGGGGTAATTTGAAAACATGAAGTCGATGTGGCTACAATACTTACATCTTGTAATTCCCTTACCGATTGTGTTTTAGAAAGGATCTGTTATCAGTGGCACAAGCACAGAACGCCCGCCCGGTACGCGTTGGAGTCCAGTTCCACCCTCAGCATACGAGCTACCAGTCCTTCGCCGAGGCGGTGAAGAGAGCCGAAGAGATCGGCGTCGATACCATCTGGGACTGGGATCATTTTTTCCCACTCTATGGTCCCGCAGACGGCCCTCACTTTGAGGGTTGGACGCTGCTGACCGCCATGGCCACGCTCACCAGGCGCGCTGAGGTTGGCTGCCTTGTCACCTGCAACACCTATCGCAATCCCGCCCTGCTTTCGGACATGGCGAAGACGCTGGATCACATCAGTAATGGCCGCCTGATTCTGGGGATTGGCGCGGGCTGGTTTGAGCGCGATTATAGCGAGTATGGCTACGAGTTCGGCACAGCCGGCTCTCGCCTGGCCGCCCTGGGCAGGTCGCTGCAAATCATCAAGCATCGCTGGGAGGTCGATGTTCCCAAACCGCTGCGCAAAATTCCTATCCTCATCGGCGGCGGCGGCGAGAAGGTAACGCTCAAGCTCACCGCACAGTATGCTGATATGTGGCATGGCTTCGGCGGCCCGGAGCAGATTGCTCATAAAATGGAGGTTCTGAACAACTGGTGTGCGGAGGTCGGTCGCGATCCCAACGAGATCGAACGTTGCTGCGGCACTCAGAAGGATGCCAGCGATTCACAGCGCAACGCCCTCCTGCGGGCCGGGGCGAGCCACCTGATTCTCGGCATGGACGAACCCTGGGATTTCAAAGCCATCGAGAATCTTGTCAAATGGCGTGACCGCTGCAACGGGTGACTTCAATCCTGCACTAACACACTGCATGAGCCTTGTTTGATTCTCACAAGCTCCGCGCTTTTCAAGCTCCCTACGCGCAAGCGCGCGATTCTGCATCGAGAGAAAGCACGATCTTTGAGAATCAAACAGGCCCTACGCGCGTGGACGCCTGTCCTCGACGCGCCTGGATTTCATTTCAAAGCGCGGCAGGCTGCCAAAATCTACCGGCTCGATGGGAACGCGCAGGTTGAGGGCAACGTGCAGTTCCTCGGCCAGCCTGTTCACCAGCTCCGGCGGGCACTCCACCTGGAGCATGATCTCGTCCAACACGCCGGAGCGCGTGACGATGATGCGGTACTCCTGCACCTCGGGAAAGCGATGAAGGATATCGGCCAGGGCGGAGGGATAGACATTGACTCCGCGCACCACCAGCATGTCGTCGGCCCGCCCAAGAATGCCGCCGGGCAGGAAGAGAAAACTGCGCCCGCAGCTACAGCCATAGCCCCCGTGCCGCACAAGATCGCCGGTCCGATAGCGCAGCGCCGGGTATCCCCAGCGCCCCAGATTCGTCAGCACCAACTCACCAACCTCTCCCGGCTGAACCGGCTCGTCGCTCGCAGGATCGATAATCTCTGCGATAAATTCACTCTCGTTGACGTGAATGCCGCTCTGCTCGATGCAGGAGAAGCCAAAGGCTCCCATCTCGGTCATGCCCGCGTGATCGTATGTGAGCGCGTGCCAGGCCCGTTCGATGCGCTGGCGCGTGGCAGGAATCGAGGCACCAGGCTCGCCCGCGTGAATGGTCACGCGAACAGAAAATTGACTGAGATCAATCGAGTGTTCCCTGGCGACCTCGGCCAGGCGCAGCGCGTAGCTGGGCGTGCAGACCAGCACCGTCGCCTCGACCTCCTGCATAGCACGCAGGCGCTGCAACGAGTCCATGCCTCCGCCCGGAACGGTCAGCGCGCCCAGGCGCTTGGCCCCCTCGTAGGCCGACCAGAAACCAATAAACGGCCCGAAGTTAAAGGCCAGGTAGATCACATCGTCGCGCGTCACCCCGGCAGCCTCGTACACGGCGGTCCAGCAGTCGGCCCACCAGTCCCAACTCTCCTGCGTGTCTAGAATCTTTAAGGGACGGCCAGTGGTACCTGATGTCTGGTGCAAGCGAATGTAATGGTTGAGGGGATAGGTGAGATTCTGGCCGTAGGGTGGATGCGCGGCCTGGTCTTCCACAAATTCGCGCTTGCTCGTAAAGGGGAGCCGCTGCAGGTCATCCAGACTCCGCAAAGCCAGCGTTTCAGACGATTGCTGAAACTTTTGAAAATAAAAGGCATTGCGGGGAAGAATGCGCTGAAGTCCAACCTGCAAACGAGCAAGCTGGTGAGCTTCGATCAGCTCGCGGGCCGCGGTTTCCAACTGAGACATGGAAATATTTCCTTTCTCTAGCAAACTTGGAAATACCAAAGCTGACCCATTCTATCACCTCGCCAGGTGAAAGTCAGCCGAAGGTATACCTAATCAAGCAACTCCTTCCCATGTTCTCTACGTTGCTCTGCAAGCAGGCCAGACTGGCCTGTTCTCCTCGTACTGCAAATGTTGCTCTCTTGGTAAAACGTTCCCTAAACTATAATAGTTTCTCTGACGCAACCCCCCTCACGGTCGCAACAATAAAACTGCCAGGCTTCTGCACGCGGACATACAGGCCGCACGCGACTCTGCTATTGCGACCTGCCCGTTCGCAGGGGTATCCTTCGCCTAACCTCTGGGGCTGATTTCCCGACTGAGCGTCGTCAGCAGGATAACCAGCACCGCCACTATGAGGATTACACCCGAGGCCACCCTGAACACGGCGAAGACAGGAACAAAGTTCAGCAATGCCAGGATGATAACGGTGATAATCACTCCAAGCAGGATCACCATATCCCCGACAATGAAGTTATAGATCGCCTTGATGACTTTCATCGCTTTCTCCTACTTCTGCACATGAACCGCTGTGTTTCGCGAACTGGTTTCAAGCTCACGATGCTGCTTCACCTGCCTGAGCCAGAGGACCAGCACAAAGGATGAGAGCAGATAGAGCGCGGCCAGCCCCACGATAAACAGATCGGCATACGGCCAGTCCACCTTGAATCCCTCGCCGGCCCAGAAGGTGCCAAAGCTAGTCAGCATAATGCCAACGATAAATTTGAGCGTATTCTCCGGCACTTTCGTCAGAGGTGCGCGCACCAGCGCGCCGACGAGGATGACCAGCACACCGGCCACCGCCGCCCCGAGCGCCGCCGAGGCAATACCACTGGTCTGCTGAGCGATCGTCGTCGCGGCGCTGCTGCCGAAGGTAATCACGATAAAGGCCACCTCCAACCCCTCCAACAGCACTGCTTTATATGAGAGAGCCACACCAAACGGCATGAAGCGCGCCTCCGGCACCTCTCCACGCGCGCGAATCTCGGCCATCTGCTCCTCAAAGATGGCCTCTTCGTCGTGCAGCGCCTTGATGCCGCTATAGCGCAAAATAGCCTTTTTCAGCCACTTGAGGCCAAAAAGAATAAGAATAATGCCAACCACCAGGCGCAGCACGTCCAGCGGGACAAATTTGACCAGCGTCACCCCAAGCGTAGCGACGATCACCGCGAGCGTGGCGGCGGCGGCAAACGCGCCGGCCAGCGAACTGCGCCAGTTCATCGTCACGCCAACCACCAGGACAATAGTAAAAGCCTCGACAAACTCCACCGCCGAGGCCAGAAATGCAGCAGAGGCCACCGCCCATTGCATGCAAAATCCTCTCTTTCCTTCGCGAAACGTACCGGGAATAGAACGTTTGAAAGGCAATCCACTTCACCAACTCCCCGTGGATTCCCTTGCTGGCTTTTATTATAACACACACCACTCTGCGCTGGATGAGATTTGCGGGGAAAATAAAAAGGGTGACCGATGGGGCTTGAACCCACAACCGCTGGAGCCACAATCCAGAGCTCTGCCGATTGAGCTACGGTCACCACACGTCTTCTTGACGTGTCACAGTATAAAGGACGGGCCGCAACCTGTCAAGAGCGATTGAGGGATCATTCGCCAATCGCCTGGAGAACTCGCTCAACCAGGGTCTCATGGGGACGCGCCTCGACGATGGGCAGTTCGTAGCGATCGGCCTGGCGGCGCAGCCATTGCCCATAGAGCCAGCTCGCGCGCGCAAAGGTCTCCTGCTCTTTGAGGGAAAGCTGGCCGAAGCCGCGCCCGCGCTGACGCATGTTCTGTATGACTACCTCCTCATCCGGCTCGACGAGAAAGACTGCGCGCACTTCGTTTGTGACCGGGGCGGGCGTAAAATGCATATTCGAGAAGTCGCGGCGCGCGGCCAGGGCAGGCAGAATACCATCGCCCTCGATAATCACCGGGCCGGCGCTCTCCACAAAGACGTGATGGGCAATGTTGACCGCAAGTGGCCGCGCCAGGGCGGTGCCGACCGCGATAAATCCATCGCACAGCGCCTCCGGCGGCTTCTGCCAGATGGTGGGGTGAGCCAGGAAGTAGTGAATGCCGGGCTGCTCAGCGGGCGTTGTCACCTGCTGAATCGACATGCGAATATCGTCCACCAGCAGGACCGAGAGGTCCAGCCGGCGGGCAATGGCCTGTGCTACTCTCGTCTTCCCCACCCCTGCACTTCCGCCGATTAATAACACACGCCACTCAGGTTGCTTTCTATGGGACTGCTGCATGAATGCTCTATCCTTACTTGGCGTCAGGGAATTTGATTGATTGTTGGACACCAGTGCCTATTGTATCAAACGTGTACATACAGATGCAGCGTCCGGTCATAGCGATAGATGGGATTGCCGGCACGATAGACCAGGTTGCCGTGATTGTCCAGCGAGAGCCAGAGCAGCACCTGCGTGCCCGCCGGTAGCTTCAAGTGATAGTTCCAGTGGTCCAGCCCGCCGGGACCGGTTACGCCGAACAGCCAGGAGCCGCCATCGTCATCGATGGTATTTGGCATTAGCCCGTCGCAGGCGGTCGAGTTTGTATCGCGCGTGTCATTGATCTGCAGATCACAGGTCCGCAGCGTCGCGCCGTTCAAGGACGCAGCCGGATCGGCATAGGGATAGGTATCAAAGCCCGCGATCGCCTTGCGGGGATACGTAGCCTGCGCCCAGATCCAGGCCCCCACCGGCACAGGCACAGCGGTCTGTACCGAGAGCTTGACCGAAACCCCGTTGGCGATGCGCACGGTCAGCAGGCAGCCGTTTGAACAGTCCACCCCCACCTGCTGCTGGCGCTGGACCGGGATGAGCGGCGTGGGAATCGGCTGGGCCGGAGAGAGCGCATTGACCTTGAGGATCACTCCCCCCAGGGCAACCAGCGGGTACTGCGGCATCAGGGTCAGGACCTCGCCCGGCTGCAAGCTGGCGCAATTCTGGCCAAGCGCGTCATTGAGAGCCTGAACGGTGTTGGGCTTGGCATCGCTAAAGATCTGCGAGGCATCGACCATGTGCATCCTGACCGCCAGAATTTCATCGCAGGAATCGGCATTCTGCACGGTGTAAGCCACCGCGCCAGGCTGCGGCAGAAGCGGCGGGAACGGCGGCATGGGCGTCGGGACTACCGTGGGAGTGGCATTCGCCAGGTTGTAGAAAAAGTTGGTGAGATTGGGCAGCAGACGGTGCCCTGCCCCCGTCCCCAGCAGAAAGGCGGGGATGGCAAAAATCAATAGAAAAGGAATCAACAAAAACAAACGCCAGGGCAGGACCTGCCCTGCGAGCCTGAAATTTTCGGCAAGCGTGCTGCGTGGACGAACCCGGCGGGGCATTGATGACTTCCCTTCTATATAGGCATATCTTACTGGCATTATAGCAAAGACTGCGAACAAATTACCATCGATATAGGCAAATGGAAGTTCCTGCCTTATAATAGGATAGGACTCCTAGATTAGCCTGAAAGATACCAGATTTACGTAGCTCTTTACGTATATATTTTATAGAGAACAGAGAAATTCGCCGACTTCAGGCCAAGAAGTTAAAGAAGGTGTAACTCCTATGGTGCTTGCGCCCAGGGTTTTGATTGTCGATGATAGCGCGACCCTCCGCCTGATTATGGCCCGCGCGCTCCAAAGATACGGCTGCCAGGTGTCGATTGCCTCGAATGGGAACGATGGTTTGAATAAAGCGCTGCAGGAACGCCCGCATTGCATTATCCTGGATGTGGTTCTGCCAGGCGTGAACGGCTTTAGCCTGTGCCGGCAATTGCGCGCGCTCGACCCGGAACACGATCTTTCGATCATTATGGTCAGTAGCAAAAACACGCCGGTCGATCAGCGTTGGGGACTGCGCCAGGGGGCCGACCGCTACCTCTCCAAGCCTTTTACTGAGGAGGAACTGGTGGGTACGGTGAAGGAGCTTCTCAGCACACACCCGCCTTTCTAACGCAGATCCACAGCCTTTCTCGCAACAAGAAGGACCTCCTGCCCTACCTTGTAGGAGATGATGAGAGTTGAAACTAACCAGCTTCGAGCGCCGCTTCCAGCAGCTCGCGATGCGCTTCGCTTAACCAGAGCAGGGGAAACATATCCGCCTCCAGCGCATCCAATAAGCTGCTGGCCTCGCGCCAGGCAAAGTCATACTGGCTCTGCGTTACCTCTCCTCGCTGCAGGGCCGCGTCCAGTTCCTCGACATCCAGTAGTAGCGTCTCGCCCTGCGGAGAGATGACGATATCGAGATAGAGGTCTTCGTACCAGGGCACGCCGCGCTCATCCACTCCCACGCGCCCCACGATATCGATGTACCACTGCACCAGCTCGCCGCGCTCGTCAAAGGCGGCCAGCAGGGCGTAGTGCGCGTTATCGGGAAAGTGTTGCAACCAGCTATAGCCACGATCGACGATGCATACTTGCTGGTCGCCAAAAGTGACGGAAAGCGGCTCGCTCACTTCGTCAATGCGCAGCAGAGTGACATAACCGCGATACTCCGGCGTGTCGAAGCGCCTGGCAACGAAGCGCCTGGCCAGCACGCGCTCCCAGTCCGACCGCTCGGCGCTACGGATTTTCATAGAAACTTTTTCCTTTGAGGAGCTTAAGTCCCGTGAGAACCACTTCCGTCTTCTTTCCTCTCTAGTTGCTCCAAACCGGCGATGTACAGTTGCACAAGCCAGTGAAAGCTGTCGTCCAGGCTGATCGGCATGGCAAAGGCGCCCGCCATCTCCAGGATGATGTAGCCATGCACGATGCTGCGCAGGCTGCGAATGGCGTGGATGGCTACCTCCTGGCTTAGTTTGTAGGGCGCGAGGATCGCAGCAAGGATCTCTATATTTTGCTCTCCAAGCTTGCGCCACTCTTTGTCTGCAGGGTCGGGCGCTTGCAGAGTGAATGAGTAATGGCCGGGAACCTGCCGGGCGTATGCCAGATAGGAGTCGGCCAGCGCGCGAATGGCCTCCCCTCGAGCTTTGCCCACGACCGCTCGCGTGAGACGCTCATAGAGTTCGCCCAGGCAGTAGACCGCCAGGTCGCGTTTGAGGCCCCCCAGGCCGGCGACATGATTGTAGAGCGAGGGCACGCGCACGCCCAAACGTTCGGCCAGGCGACCCAGGGAGAGCTGCTCAAGCCCCTCTTCGTCGATCAACCGCAGCGCCTCTTCTATCACGGCGGCTTTGTCCAATCCCGCTCTGCGCGTCATGTGCCGATCTCTTTCGTCACCATCATGGCAGACCAGATTACGCGGCGCTCGCTTGCTTTCCGCTCTCCCTGGCCAGCGTGCGCTCCATCACCTGAATGGCGCGCGCCATCGCTTCCTGAGGATTGCTGAGCATGCGCCCATGCCCGACGGCCAGCAGAGAGGGCTGAAGGGCCAGCAGTTTGCGGGCGCTCTCCAGACTGAGTTCTTTGTTCCACGTTGACATCGCGGGCAGCGGGAAAAGAGGTCTTACTACGCCGGAGACGGCGATCCCGCCCTGCGTCTGAAACGCATCACCGGCGATGAGTGTGCGATCCCTGGTATCGAGAAACGCGAGATGGCCCGGCGTGTGACCCGGTGTGGCGATTGCCTCGAGCGAGCCAATCCGCTCGCCTTCATGTAGCAGAACGGCCGGCACTGTCTTGCACACGGGATAGCCGCCGCGCAGCTTCGTCTGCGGCTCCGACGGGTCCAGGCTCATATCGCCTTTCAAAAAACGCGCATCCCGCTCGCTGATGCTGACCGGGACGCTCGGTAGAGCTTCGTGCAAGGCATCCAGCGCCCCAACATGATCGACGTGGGCATGGGTCAGCACTATGCGTACAATCGGCAGTCCCAGCTTGTTCGCGCTCTGTAAAATTGGCTGGGCCTGGCTCGCCGGCCAGGAGGCGTCAACGAGCGTAAAGCCATCCTCCTCGCGCACCAGATAGCAGTTGACGAAGCGCAGGTGATTGAGCTGGAAAAGGTTGTCTCCAGCAGCGGTTATTTTCATGTGATGTCTATCCTCTCGCATACTCGCTGTATCTTGCTAATATGATTAGATATTAAACTAATATTATTAGTTTGTCAAGAGGATAAAGCGACCCAGGCACTCGCGGGCGCGAGCGCCTGGGTCGCTTTCAACAGTTATGCCCTCTTCGCAACCGGGAACTGGATCTCGGTCACATACGACTCATCGTCCTGGCGCACCGGCATGGAGCATTCCAGGTAGATTTCGCGATTGGGGCCGACTACCGTGTAGCCGTTGGCCTCGATCCAGTGTGCGAGGGCCTCGTAGGGCTGACTGAACTTGTTGTACGCTCCCTTGTAGATGACGCTGGCCATTGTGGCGGCGGGCAACTCGTAGACCCTGACGCGTGCGCTGGCAGGCACAGGACTTTTCAGGAAAACCACGGCCTCGCCATCGATATCGCTGGTCTTATACTCATCATCGTGCCAGATGGCTGCGTTGATCAGAGAGCTTGGATCGACGCCGGCATGGGTCAGGTGCTCAAAGACTTCGCCGAGCAGGCGACCAACCTCTGGATAGCTGGCGAGCCTGTCACGCACACCGGCGACCAGTTGAGGACCAACCTGTTTGAGAACCACGTCATATTGTGGCATAGTACCCTCCATATCAATCATCTGAAGCCTGGCCTCGAGGCGCACCATGCGCTCCTGCCCGTCCGCGATCTGCTGCTGCAACTCCGCGCGCTTGAGTCGCAGCATACCGCGCAGTTGTTCCGGCGAAATCCCCTCATTGAGTACCTGGCCAATCTGCTGGAGCGAGAAGCCCAGGTCCTTGAGCGCGAGTATGCGGTTGAGCCTGGGAAGCTGGTCCACCGTGTAGTAACGGTACCCGGTCTCGCGGTCAATGCTGATCGGCTTGAGGAGTCCTATCTCGTCGTAATAGCGCAGAGTCTTGATCGAGACCATGCTCAGCTTCGAGAAATCTCCAATGCGTATCATCGTTTGCTCCGTCACGGATTCTCTATGTTCAGCAATTGCTTCTACCCAGACTCTACCATCTCCCGTAACGGGAGAGTCAAGCGTTTTGCAGATGACTTTTTGCTTACCTCCCGCTACGGTACAAAGTAAGGTACGTCCTATCTTAAGGATTGAAACAAACCTTATCGCCCTCCCATCGTCAAGGCCATAATCGCGTTCTGCACATGCATGCGGTTCTCGGCCTGGTCGTAGACGACCGATTGGGGACCGTCGATTACGGCGTCGGTGACTTCGATGCCGCGATCGGCGGGCAGGCAGTGCATGTAGATGGCGTCGGGCTTGGCCAGGGCCATGCGCCGCTCGTCGCAGATCCAGCTCTCGTAGCGGCGAATTGTCCCGGTCAACTGCGCGGGATCTTTGACGGCCACCAGCGGCCCCCAGCTCTTGGGATAGACGATATCGGCTCCGGCGAACGCCTGGTCCATGTCATGGACAACCTGAAAGCTGCCTCCGCTGGCGCGCGCGTTGGAGGCCGCATTGTCCAGTATCTCTGGCATCAGTTCAAACTCCGGTGGGTGCGCCAGGGTGACGTTGGCTCCGAACTGCGTGAAGAGCTCGACGACCGATTGCGGCAGCGAGAGCGGCTTGGTGTACGAACTGGCATAGGCCCAGGACATGACGACCTTCTTGCCCCTAAGATCGCCTTTCTTCTCGATGCAGGTCATGAGATCGGCCATGGCCTGGCAGGGATGGTACACGTCACACTGCATGTTGATGACGGGGACGCTGGCGTGCTCGGCTACTTCGCGCAGGTAGCGGTTGCCCTCGCCCCAATCGCAGTGGCGTATGGCGATGCCATGACCATACGCCGAGAGGATCTTGCCGATCTCTTTTGGCGTGTCGCCGTGCGAAATTTGCATTTTATCCGGCTCCAGGAAGATCGCATGCCCGCCCAGACGCGTCATCCCGGCCTCGAATGAATTGCGCGTGCGCGTGGAGGAGAAGAAGAAGAGCATGAAGAGGGTCTTATCGGCCAGCAGACGCGTGGGCTGGTCGAGCGCCCACTTCATTTTGAGGTCGCCGGCCAGCCGGAGTACGGTCTCTAGCTCTTCTTTCGTCCATTCCTGGGTGCTGATGAAGTCGCGCCCGCGCAAGTTGGTTTTCATAAGGTTGGTCCTTTCCAGATTCGCATAATGTCGATAGATACATGTTTCTCCCCACTACTCCCCCCACCCCGAAGAGATTACTCAATTTGGTTTTTTTGCAGAAAAAGCGATTTCATCGCTTTTTCTGCAAAAAAACCAAATTGTAAGAAATAGAAATAGTGAGTATCTCCAGTTCACGCAAACATTCAGGCCAGGTCGGGGACAATCCAGGTGCCGGTTTCGCCGGCGAGGGCGCGGCTGATGGTCTCCGGCATGGTGATCAGGCCGGCCTTGCCTCCCTGTTCCAGATAATTGATCACAGCCTGGATCTTCGGTCCCATGCTGCCGCTGGCAAAATGGCCGGCTGCGGCATACGCCCTGGCCTCGCTGAGCGTGATACGATCGAGGTCGCGCTGGTCGGGCCGCCGATAGTTGAGCGCGACCTTCTCGACGGCGGTGGAGATGAGCAGGAGATCGGCGTGCAGCCGTGTGGCGAGCAGGCTGGAGGCCAGATCTTTGTCGATGACTCCCTCGACGCCTGAGAGCCTGCCCGTCTCGTCGCGCACGACGGGAATGCCGCCGCCGCCGACGGCCACGACGATAAAGCCAGCGGCGAGCAAGGCGCTGATTGCGTCGCACTCGATGATTTCGCGCGGCTGCGGCGAGGGCACGACGCGCCGCCAGCCGCGCCCGGCGTCTTCGATCATGCGCCAGCGATCGCGCTCCATCCTCTCCCGGGCCTCCTCTGCGCTGTAGAAGGAGCCGATCGGCTTGCTGGGATTGAGCATGGCGGGATCGTCACGCTCGACCAGCACCTGGGTGACGACGGTGACGCACTGCCGCGCCATGCCCCGGCGCAGGAATTCGTTGTGCAGCGCCTGCTGAATCATGTAGCCAATCGCGCCCTGCGTGTCAGCGTCGCAGGAATCGAGCGGCACCGGGTGCAGGGTAGGAATGGCCATCTCCGCGCGCTGTACAATGAAGCCCACCTGCGGCCCGTTGCCGTGCGTGATGACGACATCCCAGCCCTGCGCAATCATCTCCGCGATATGCCCCGCCGTCTCGCGCACGGCGTTGAACTGGTCCGGCACGGTCTTGTGCGCTTCGTCTTTGATGAGCGAGTTGCCTCCGATGGCAACAACTGCGAGTCTGTTCATCGCGCCTCCAGAATCAGCGGCAACATGGCGTAGAAGTCGGCGCACTGCACCATCTCCTCAGCCGGCACCTGGTCGAGCGGCGTGTGCGCCCAGTGCTCCTCGCCGGGACCAAAGCCGATGGCGGGGATGCCGGCCTTGCCCATCCAGTAGGTGGCGTTGGTCGAGAATATCCATTTGCCAGTCCTGGCCGGATGACCATAACAGGCGCTGAATGTGCTTTTCGCGGCCTGCACGTAGGGATGCTCTTCGGCCAGCGACCAGGCCGGGAAAACTTTCTCGACTGGAAAGCGAAAGCCGGTGTAGCTGGCCTGGTCGTACATGGGAATGACGATTTCGGCCTGCTCGGCGTTGGGCAGCGCGCGCAGTTCGTTCAGCACGACCTCCCGCGTCTCTGCGGGATGCATGCGCCGGTCGAGGTAGAGCGTACATCCGTCCGGCACGGCGTTGAGGGAAACGCTGTGCGTACTGACGCTGGTGACGACGATCGAGCCGGCTCCCAGAAAGGGATCGGGCCGCGTCTTGAGATCTTCGTGCAGTCTCTCTATACCCTGGATAAAGGGCAGAGCTTTGTAGAGCGCGTTGTCGCCACGTTCGGGCGCGCTGGCATGGCAACTACGCCCCTTGAAGGTCACGCTGACCTCAGTGCGCCCGCGATGCCCGCGATAGATGTCCATTCCGGTCGATTCGCCGATTACGACGTAATCGGGCCTGATGCCTTCATGCTCGACGAGGGCGTTGCCTGAGATGCCATCGCACCACTCTTCCATGTTGCCGAAGTAGTAGAGGGTCCAATCGCGCGCCAGGCCGAGCTTCTTTAACGTCGCCAGGGCATAGAGCATCGGCGGCGTCGAGCATTTCTCGTCACCAGCGCCCAGGCCGTAAATAATGCCGTCCTCGTACTTGCCCTGAAACGGGTCCCACTGCCACTGCGCCGGATCGGCCACGCCGACGGTATCGACATGGCTGTCGTAGAGCAGCGTGCGCGGTCCGTCGCCGATGCGCCCCAGGATATTGCCCATGCTATCGTAGCGTACCTCATCAAAGCCCAGATCGGCCATGCGCGCGCCAATGGCCTCGCATACGGGACCAATCTGGCTGTCGTAGCTGGGTATGGCTACTAGCTCGCGTAAGAACTCGATCATGGTGTCGTGGTACCGCGCCAGTTCTTTGTGAACCGCCGCCTGAATTTGCCGTAGATCCATTGATTACTCTCTTTTACTCCTGAAAGCAAAGAATTGCGCTCTCTCCATCTCTCGCAAATAGCTCGTTCTCTTTTTTGTGAAAGACAGCGGAGAGCTAGACGCCAAAGAGTGCGCGTAGTCCTTCGATTCCTTGCCGGATAAACCGTTCATTCTCCTCATACGCTCCATAGATCAGTTGCGCAAAAGGCTCGTAGCAGAGATAGAAATCCATTCTCCGCCAGAACGTGCCATCGACCTGCCCCTGATAGTTGCTCAGCACCTGCTCGACGAACGCTCTCCCGTGCTGCCGGTGCAGACCAACAAAGTCGAGCGCGGGATCGCCGATTGTGACATCGCCCCAGTCGATTACGCCTGTCAGCACGCCGCGTTCGGGATCGCAGAGAATATGTTCGCCGTTCAGGTCACAGTGAATCAGCACGGGCTGGAACGTAAAGATGGTTTTATCCTCCAGAAAACCCTCCCACAACTGCGCCGACCGCGTGCGCAATTCTTCATTCAGGCGAGGAAAAACGCGTTTCTGCAGGTCCAGGTAGCGTTCGTAATAGCGCTCCCTCCATTGCTCAGGCGTGTGCGCCTCAACGCCTGCCTGAATGGCCAGTTCGACGGGGAAACAATGCAGTTCGCTGAGGAAGCGAGCCAGGGCCGGGGCCAGACGCGCAAGCTGCTCACCGGTGATCTCCTCGCTCTCCAAAGCCACGCCATCCAGCTTTGTATAGCCCACGAAGGTATGGAGATAGGCGGCGTTTCCGCGTCCGATATAGCGAAAATGCGGAATGGGCGTCGAAAGCGCCGGCTCCAGCAAGGGCAGCAGGCGCATTTCGCGCCGCAGGTAAACCATCACATCATCGCGCATGGGAAAGCGAAAGATCAGCTCTCCATTGACATCCAGCACAAAGCTATCCCAGCCGCGCGTGATTGGCCGGATGTTGCGCAGCTCTATCTCGGGAAAATTCTGCTGGATGAGCGAGATATACAAGGAAATATCTTTCGCAGGCTCGTTCTCTTCCATTGTTCTCCTTAGCTAAAAAACGCGGCATTCGTATAATGCACGCGGCTCCTGTTCAGCATACCGCGCAGCAGCGCCTCCATCCGGTAATAATTGACCATCGCGACTACGTGATCGGGCCGGTGGATAAACGGCTCGCGGGCGGGATCGAGTTCCGCCAGGATCGGATCGAGCGCACGCCAGGCGAGCAGCCTCTGATCGGCAAGCGCGATGGTCAATTCGACCACTCCATCGCTGAAAAGCGCCTGCCCGGCGTCATGCTGCACCTCCAGGCGATACACCTGCCCCTGGATGCGCCCGGTGATGCGCTGGCGCTCGCCCTCAACTTCGATGTAAAAGCCATCGTGTCCTGGCCGCCCCTCGAAGGCCGCGCGCGAGCCAAAGAAGCCGGGTTTCTCGATAAACGGGCCACCGTACTCGGGACAGAAAGTGTCGCAGTTGCCACACTCGTTGCAGAAGTCCGCGTAGTTGGCAAGCTGGTGGGCCTGCTCGATGAAGAACGTGCGCCGCTCGTCGGGCAAGAGCTGGCCGCGCGTCAGGCGATAGTCGCGGTACTCGAAGCGCGCCGGCTGGACCTCAAAGATGAAGTTGGCGTCGTTGGGACAGACCGGCACGCATTTGTCGCACGAAATGCAGTCGAAGATATAGAGGTGGCTGTTGATCTTGCGCGGCTCCTTGCTGTTCTGCGCCCAGCTATAGCGCGTGTCGTTGAGCGTCTCTTCTGCGATGAGAGCGGTGTTGCGCATAATCGCCGCGTCGAGGTCGCCGCCAACGTGCTCGCCCGGTCCCCTGGCCTTGAGAATGTACTCGGGGGTAGTCGTGGCCCCGACCTTGCGCATGGCCGTCTCCAGCTCTTTCAGATAACCCTCCTGGCGACCGTAGCCTTTGGGCCGCAGCAGATCGGTGCAGACGGTGATGGGCGTCAGGCTTAGGGCAACGGCGTTGGCAAAGTTGCGCCGGTCGATGCCCGCCGCGAAGGAGATGGGATAGCGCGTGCCCGCGACTTTGCGCCACTCGTTCAGCAGCGCCACCGCGATGACGTGCAGCGGCTGCCCGGAGAGGTACATCACCTCGTCCGGCAGGCGTCCCAGACTGTTATACACCTCCAGGGTATTGCTGAATTTGACGCCGATGTTAAGCTTGTGCTGCTTTGCCAGCGGTTCCAGGCGCTGCACTATCTCTAATGCCTCCTCCAGGCTCAGGCCGGTATCATAGGCTTTCTGGTTGACCCTGAGATGCGTGTAGCCCAGGCGGTCGTACAGGATATGCTCCAGCCGCTCTTTGCCAAGCTGCACCGGATTGAGCTTGATGATGGTATGCAGGCCCATCTCGCTCAGCAGATAGCGGCAGATGCGCTCGATCTCGTCTTTGGGGCAGCCGTGAAAGGTCGAGAGCGTAGCGGTCTTGACCAGATCGGCGCGGAAAGGATAGTCGCGGTACTGCGCGTACTCGGCGGGGATCTCCCCGCGCAGCCTATCGATCACGCTCCCGGCGTCTTTGATCTGCCGGATAAAGCCGCTCACGGCCTCGCTCTGGATGCCCTGGAGATCGTAACCTACGCTGAGGTCGTAGATGGTCGCGTAAAAGTCCTCCGGCAGGTGCGCGTTCTCCGCGATGCCCAGGGCGTTCTCCTCACGCAGAATCTCTACGATCATCGAGGCTTTGACGTACTCCTGTAGCGATTGCTGGAGCTTGAGCTCCTGCGACCACTCGATGTTAAAGCCGATGTTGGTGGCGTCGATGCAGGGCCGGTTGATGGTCAGTTCGTCGAGAATCTGCACGGTCTTGAGTTCGATAATGCGCGAGCCGCCCAGCCAGGCCAGCACGATGTTCTGCGCCAGTTGATCCTGTGGACCGGCGGCGGGACCAAGCGGCGTGCCTGCGGGCAGGCCATGAAAACGCACGCTCAGATCGACCAGGGCTGAGCCGCGATAGAACCCTTTAAGCGGCAAGTCGTAGATGCTCTGCTGCACACGCGGCTCGTAATATGCCCGTTTCAGCAGCGTCCCCAATGGGGCCGGTACAAGATCTGGCATGAATGCTTCCCTCCTAAATACGCTTCCAGAGCGCATCGGCCAGCTCACGTGCGCGAGCATGGATGCGCTCCTCGTCCATCTCCAACACCTGGCGGTCGCGCATCAGCCAGCGCCCGGCGACCATTGTGGAATTGACATGCTGGGCGTCGATGCCAAAGAGGAGATGCCAGGGAAAGTTTCCGCCGCTGAGCGGCGTGGGCGGGTAATAGTCGAGCAACACCAGGTCGGCAGCCGCGCCCGGACTCAGTTCGCCCACGCGTGCAAAGTCGGTGACGAAAGGACTGAAGACAGCCTCGACGATTCTGGCGTTGCGCGCGAAGGCCATGTTGAGCACAAGGTCGCCCGGCATGACGCGCGGATCGCCGGCGACGAGTTTGTGCATCAGATAGGCGGCCTTCATCTCTTGCATCATATTCATGCTGAATCCATCGTTGCCCAGTCCGACGTTCACGCCCGCCGCGAGCATCTCTTCGACTGGCGCGCGGCCCACGGCGTTGTTCATGTTTGAGCGCGGATTATGCACACTGTTCGTCCGCGTCTGGGCCAGCGTGACTATTTCGCCGCTCTGCACGTGGACGCAGTGGGCGGCGATGCTGTGCGGACCCAGGATGTGCTCGTTCAGCAGTCGCTCTACCACGCGTTTGCTATACTTCGCCAAGCTGTCGTCCTCGTCCGAAACGTCCTCGGCGACGTGAATATGGAAGCCCACGCCGAGTTCGGAACCGCTGGCGGCGCAGCGTTCAAGCGTCTCTGGACTGAGCGTGAAGGAGGCATGCAGACCATAGCTAGCGGCCAGCAGGCCCTCCTCGGCCAGCGTCTTGAACTCGCTGCGCAGCGCGCGTATAAAGCGCTCGTTCTCGCGGATACCGGCCTCGATCACAGCGGGACCATCGCGGTCCGAAACCTCGTAGGCCAGACAGGCGCGCAGGCCAGAGGTAGCGACCGCCCCGGCGATGATATCCAGGCTACCATCGACGGCGTTGGGGCTGGCATGGTGATCGATCACGCAGGTCGTGCCATGCCGAATCGCGTCCACCAGGAATATCTCTGCGCTGGCCGCGATATCCTCAGGCGTCAGAGCCTTGTCCAGTCGCCACCAGAGCTGTTGCAGGATTTGCGGGAAGTTGCGCGGCGGCTCGCCAGGAATGGCCATGCCGCGCGCGAACGCTCCATAGAAGTGCGTGTGCGTGCAGAGAAAGCCGGGCATGATCAGTCCCCCGCGTGCATCGACAAAACGCGCGGTGGGATACTGGGCGCGCAGGTCGCTCTCAACACCCACCGCCTCGATGCGCCGCTCCCGCACAACGACTGCGCCCTTCTCAAAAAACTGGTTTTCCGCGTTCAGCGTCACTACCGTCCCATTGCCAATCAAGGTATCCGCCATAGAAACCACCTCCTTCTCCGAAGACAAAGCGAGCCGTGAGCTTGCCTCCATTTCTTCATTTTATTTCCTCCATCTTCGCAACCATCTCCAATCCCTCTTCGCCCGGCGCGATTGGAATCACGCGTCCGGCGGCTTCGGCCACGGCATCCACGCTCTTGAGGCCGCTGCCGGTGACGAGCAGGACCACGCGCTCGTCGCGGGCAATCTTGCCCTCGTCCAGCAGGCGCAGCAGGCCGGCGTAGGAGGCCGCGCCGGATGGCTCAGCGAATACGCCAGTCAGGCGAGCCAGCTCTTTCTCCGCCGCAAGTATCTCTTCGTCGCTGACAAGCACGCCGCAGCCTTTGCTGGCGCGGATGCAGCGCACCGCCATCGCTCCATTGCGCGGCAAGCCAACGGAGATGCCATCGGCAATTGTCGTGGACTCGCAGGCGCGCACGATGCCATCGCCTTCCAGCGCGTACACCAGAGCGGGCGAGCCGGCGGCCTGTACAGCAACCAGGCGCGGGATGCGCGCGATCAGGTTCAGGTGCAGCAGGTCCTCAAAAGCGCGGTAGACGCCGCTGATGATGCAGCCATCGCCGCTCGGAACGAGAATGGTATCCGGCGGCTCCCAGGCAAGCTGCTCGGCAATCTCCAACCCGGCAGTCTTCTTGCCCTCGACCAGGTAGGGATTGTAGCCGGTGTTGCGGTTGTACCAGCCGGAACGCTCGCAGGCTGCGATACACAGGTCAAACGCCTGATCGTAGCTACCTTGCACCGCGAAGACGGTCGCGCCGCACACCAGCAGCTGCACGATCTTAGCGCGTGGCGCGTTCTGCGGGACAAAGATCACGCAGGGCAGACCCACCGACGCAGCCTGCGTGGCCAGGGAGGAAGCGGCATTGCCGGTCGAGGCGCAGGCGACGGTTCGCCCATCCGCCCGCATGATTGCGATGACGCTGGCGCGGTCCTTGAGCGAGCCGCTGGGATTGCGCGAGTCGTCCTTGAGCCAGAGCTGCGGCATGTTCAGGTGCGCACGCAAGCGCGCGACCGGGTAGAGCGGCGTGCCACCAATCGCCAGCGGCGGGGGCGCGCCCTGCCCGTCGGGAATGGGCAGCAGCGCCCGGTAGCGCCAGATGGTAGTATCGCGGTCCTCCGCCAGCATGTTCCGCTGGAAGTGCGGCGTGATGCGTTCGTAGTCAAAGTGTACATACAGCACGCCTAGCGAACCACAGGCGGGGCAGGTATACTCCACCTCCGCAGGCTGGTAGCGCTTGCCACAGAGCACGCATTCAAGATACAAGATCGAGCCGACAGCCATACATCTCTCCCTTCTAGCGAATCACCTCCAGCTTTACCCGGGAGAGCTTCTCCCTGTCCGCCTCGCTGGTGGGATGCTCGCGCTCAGGCACTTCGAGCTCGGTTGGGACGCCGCAGAGTTCGGTTGAGAAGTAGCGTAGGCCGTTGTCCGAGAGCACGGTCACGATCAGGCCGAGATCTGGATGGCGGCGCGCGACCTTGAGCGCGGCGGCGACATTGCAGCCGGAGGAGATGCCGCAGAAGATACCTTCCTCGCGGGCCAGGCGGCGGGCCATCTCTATCGCTTCGTCCGAGGTGGTGGTCACGACACCGTCGACATACTCCAGGTGCAGCACCTCGGGGATGAAGCCGTCGCCGATGCCCTCGATCTTATGCGGTCCCCAGCTTCCGCCGGCGATGATATCACACTCGGCAGGTTCGACGACGAAGACCTTGATGGCGGGATTCTGCTCTTTGAGGTATTTCGCCGCGCCGGTGACTGTTCCCCCGGTGCCCTGCGCGAGCACCAGCGCGCCGATGCGACCCTCCGTCTGCTCCCAGATCTCCGGGCCGGTGGTGCGATAGTGGGCCTCGATGTTGTCGGCGTTGACGAACTGCCCGACCTCCCAATACTTGCCAGGCGCGGCTGCCTTTAGCTCCCTGACCTTCTCAATCACCAGGTCCACGTCGCTCTCGGCTCCCGGCGTCAGAACCAGCTCTGCCCCATAGGCGCGAATGGTCTTCTTGCGCTCCTCGCTCATCCCCTCGGGCATCACGATCACGACCGGGTAGCCCCTGGCCGCGCCAACGCAGGAGGTAGCGATGCCGGTGTTGCCGGTCGTGCCCTCGATAATGGTCATTCCCGGCTTGAGATCGCCGCGCTTCTCCGCCTCTGCCACCAGAAAATGCAGGATGCGATCCTTGACGCTGCCGCTGGGATTAAAATACTCGATCTTGGCAGCGATGGTGGGTCTGACATCGCCCACTACGCGCCTTAAGCGTACCAGGGGCGTCAGACCGGCTGTGTCAAGGATGCTCTCTACCATCTTCGCTCTGCGCTTCCAATCAACCATGCGTACCTCCTGCGGCGCACACACAGAGCGCCGCTGCTTTCACGCGAGGGCAATTTCGTGTGGATGCCGCGCCGGCCCTCGCACCCGGCACGGCCCTCATCTCATGTCAATTTCACCAGCGAGCGCTCGATGCTCGCCAGCGTGGGGCAGCCGCTCAGCTTCATCGCCAGTTGCAGCTCGTCGCGCAGAATCTCCAGCACATGTTGGACGCCCTGCGCGCCATTCACCGCCAAGCCCCAGAGGATTGGACGCCCGACCAGCACCGCACGCGCGCCCAGGGCCAGGGCCTTGAGGATATCCGTGCCGCGCCGAATGCCACCGTCCATGTAGATTTCGCAGCGGCCCGCTACCGCCTCGACGATCTCCGGCAGCGCCTCGATGCCCGTTACGCAACTATCGAGCTGGCGTCCTCCGTGATTGGAGACGACGATACCGGAGACGCCATGCTCAACTGCCAGTAGTGCATCCTCGGCGGTCAGAATGCCCTTGAGGATGATCGGCAGCGAGGTGAGCGAGCGCAGCCAGTCAACCGTTTCCCAGGTGAGGGGAACCCACTCCTGGCCGGTCTTCTCAACTCCCACCAGGTTCGCCTCGACAAATGGCGCGGGCGGAATGGGCATCTCATGCCGCCGATCGCGCTCGCGGTTTCCCAGCACCGGCAGATCTACCGTCATGACGATCGCCTTGTAGCCCGCCGCCTCGGCGCGCCGCACCAGTCCCGCCGCCACCTCCCGCGTGGGATAGATATATAGCTGGAACCAGAGCGGACCGCCGGCGGCCTGGGCGATGTCTTCCAGAGTACACGTCGCGACCGTGCTGGCAATCATCAGCGTGCCGACCGCGCTCGCTCCCCGGGCCGTCGCGCACTCTCCCTCTGGATGCGCCATACAATGCAGGGCCGTCGGAGCGATCAGAATGGGCATGCTCACAGGAGTGCCCAGCACGCTGGTACGCATATCGCATGTGCTGACATCGACCAGCACGCGCGGGCGCAGGCGAATGCGCACGAAATCGGTCTGATTGGCCCGCGCCGTCACCTCGTCGTCGCTGCCGCCCGCGTAAAAGTCCCAGTGAACCGGGTCCATGCGCTCCTCCGCCAGCATTTCGTAGTCGAAAACATTGATCAGTTCCACGCGCGTTTCCTCCGTGAATCTCTCGCCGGCTATTTCCCATTCCCGCCCCGCGTTTGCGCCTGGCTGCGCAGCGCACGCAGCACCCGCTCCGGCGTGAGCGGAATCTGGCGCACGCGCGTGCCGAGCGCATCGGCGACGGCGTTGGCTACGGCGGGAGCCATAGCATCGATGGGAATCTCGGCAATCGCTTTGGCCCCGAAAGGACCGAACGGATCTTCGGTCTCTACAATATACGCCTCCATTACCGGCATGTCGGGCGCGCTGAAGATGCGGTAGTCCCGCAGGTTGGTCGTGAGCAT
>Ga0070740_10001376_pt1 | contig 34131 bp, 28 predicted proteins | sample Coa_R2_FD_67286 | JGI IMG/M metagenome (GOLD analysis project Ga0070740, IMG submission 67286) | Surface soil microbial communities from Centralia Pennsylvania, which are recovering from an underground coalmine fire - Coalmine... | ecosystem: Environmental > Terrestrial > Soil > Unclassified ...
GTGTGCAACTTTCCCAGAAACCCGACCTCGACCGATCTTTGGTCATATGCCGGGCCGACCTCGCACATTTCCGGGAGCACGCCCATTCGAACGAAGCCCATCGGTAGCGCGTCCCGCTCCCGCATATAGTTCGCCCACCATTGGGAAGTGACAAGAAATTTTTTCACGGTCAGGCTCTTATTGACCAGCGGATAAATCCCAGGTGACGATGCATGCTCGTGGTAAGCTTCCCAGGGGTCTTGATCGTAGAAAACGATCCCGCTCCGCTCGGTCGCACGAGCGAGCTTCGGAAGCATGGACTTCCAGGACCGCTGGCGTAGCAGCGATAAGACGAGCTCTCCGGCGGCAAACCGAATTGGCAGCAGATTCAGCCACCGGCGGGGAACCGTCTTAACCTCGAAGGCTTCGCACAGAATGGGATACAACTGCGAAATGAATGGCGTTGTTCGCAGGTGTTCGGCCGACTCGCAAAGAACCACGAGTCGCTGCTTTGCGTGTTTTTTTACTGAGAAACGCCACAAGTAGCTCACAAACGCCACTCCTTTCGAACCGACACTTCCGGAAGCTTGCTTGGGATACAATCGACACGGGTCGTTCGATAGCCGTGCTTTGCCAATACGGCGGGCGCTGTATAGCTGGAGATCATTTGAGAATCCGCCTCTTTAACTTTGGCGAACCCCGAGTGAATCCACCAAACGCCCCCGTCTAACAGCGCGACTCTTCGGTACTGCTTATGCATTTCGCCCATGAAATCGTGTTCTGAAATGTTACCCATCACGGCCAGCGCCTCAAGCGCGTGTGCAAAAGGCTCCCAGCGGTGAAGTGCAGGGACTTTCACATGCCAGTTCGTCTCGTAGATGCTTTTGAATCCGGACGCGCGACGAAAGCGCACCTTCTCGTTGGTGATCACGTTTACATTAGAGACCATCGAGCGTTGCACCCGGAACGGATTGAGCCTGTTTTTATAAAAAAAGAACCGCCAGGCGACATTGAATTCCTGAGTTCGTACCGTCGCAAAGTCTTGATTGGAGTCCAGGAAGCCTTTCGCCTCGGCCAAGCGATGAAGATCGCGTATCACGAGATCCGACTCTATAGGATGAATGTATTTGAAGCTGCGTTTCGAAATTGCGGGAAAGTTACGGACGGTCCAAAGAAGCGCACCCCAATACCCGATGTTCTCCGGCGAAAATCCGAACAGGGCCGGCGCTTTGAGCTTGCGGAGCGGTTCTTTGATCGCGGAGGCATTATCGAACACGAATAGATTTTCCGCGAACGGGGTACGCTCATGCTCTTTGTTGAGCGACGCGATAGTGGCCTCAAGGCCGCGCTGCCTCGATATCTCCTGGGTGCAGCTTACCAAGACGAAAAGAACGTCGGAGAGATCGACTTTGTCAGGATTGGTCATAGGAGCATAGGCAAAACTAACGCTGCGCCCATTCGGGAACGGCCGCGGCATTGCAAGGATGCCAGCGGGGCCTGTCAACCTTCGTTCGTGAAACTCGCAACGTCTATTCGGCTCTTTAAATCGTCTTGTCGGAAGGCTGTGGGCCGCGAGTACGAGTTTTGCCGAGTGGTCTGTATAAGAGCTGGCCCTTTGGGGCGGCTAGCCAAGCTTTGAACAAGTGGCTTCCGGGCCGGAGACGAAGGAAGGATCCAGGCCCTTGATTTAAAGCAGCTCCCCTGTGGGCGCAAGAAAAGTTACCAACGAATCTGCCAACACAAACGAAAGTCAGGGCGCGCGGTGAGCGGGGTGGTGCCGTTGTCCTAAGTGACGGTCGCGCGGCAATGCGGCTGCGTGGAACTTTTTCCTGTGGTGCGGGTTGGGGTTAGCCACGCCGGGCGGCCGCCATGTCAAACAGATCGCGCAAAAAAAGAGCTCGTTCCGAGGCTCTTGGCGCAAGCGAGTCGAAAGATCCCGTCGTAGGAAGCAGCAAGCCCCGGCTGCTCGGCATTCTCGGCCCCGGTTTGATTACAGGGGCTTCCGACGACGATCCCTCCGGTATTGCAACCTATAGCCAGGCCGGGGCCCAGTTCGGATTCTCGATTCAGTGGATCATGCTGTTCAGCTATCCGCTGATGTGCGCCGTGCAAGAGATCAGCGCGCGGCTCGGCCGCACGACCGAACACGGTATCGCCGGCAACCTGAGACACCACTATCCGAATTGGCTGCTGCAAACGATCGTTATCTTGCTCGCGATCGCCAACACCATCAACCTGGGCGCCGATCTCGGCGCCATGGGCGATGTGGCGCAGACGCTCAGCGGCGCACCGCGTTTTCTGTTCGTTATTTTCTTCGCGGCGCTGTGCGCGACGCTGCAAATCTTCATGTCGTACACGCGCTACGTCGCCGTTCTCAAGTGGACGACATTATCGCTGTTCTGTTATTTCGGCACCGTGCTCTTCGTAAAAATTCCTTGGAGCGAGCTGGCGAGCGGATTTTTTATCCCGAAGATTTCGTGGAGCGCGGATTTTCTGACCATCGTCACCGCCGTTTTGGGGACGACCATCAGCCCATATCTGTTTTTCTGGCAATCCTCGCAAGAGGCGGAAGACGAGCGCGTCAAGCCTTATCGGCACCCGCTGGTGAAAGCGCCGGGCGAATCGGAGCATGCCTTCCATCGCATTCGACTCGATACCTATGTCGGAATGGCGTTTGCCAACCTCGTCGCGCTGGCCATCATCGTCACCACGGCCGCCACGCTGCACGCCAAGGGTGTCACCGATATCGAAACGTCGCAGCAAGCGGCCGAGGCCTTGCGCCCGGTGGCCGGCAATTTTGCGTTTATCATTTTTTCGCTCGGCATTCTGGGGACCGGCCTTTTGGCCGTGCCGGTGCTCGCAGGCTCGACGGCTTATGCGATCGGCGAGTCCCGGCATTGGCCCGTCGGTCTCGCGCGCAAGCCCGAGGAGGCCAAAGCCTTCTATGCGGTGATCGCGATCGCCACCCTCGTCGGCATGATTTTGAACTTTACGCCGATCAATCCGATCAAGGCCCTGTTCTGGACGGCGGTTCTCAACGGCATCATTTCGGTGCCGGTCATGGTCACGATGATGCTCGTGGTCACCAATCCACAGGTGATGGCAAAATTCGTCATCAAGGGGCCGCTGCTGTGGCTCGGATGGGCGGCGACCTTGGTCATGGCCGCAAGCGCCGTCGGCACCATTGCGGGAGCCGTGCTGTAGCGAGGCGTTGGCTCCCCGGGCCGGATTCGAACCAGCGACCAACCGGTTAACAGCCGGTTGCTCTACCACTGAGCTACCGGGGAACAGCGCCGGCGCTTCGGCAAGCGCGCCTATAACAAAGCAGTTCTGCTTTGCAAAGCTATTAACGCCGTCGCCGAGACGATGGCGGCAGCCTGCACGAGACTCGGCTCCGTCAACCGGAGCGCCGAAGGCTGGCCCGCCGAGCCGAAGCTCCGCAGGAGCGAAGGCTGGAGGCCACGGCCGGAATTGAACCGGCGTACCCGGTTTTGCAGACCGGTGCGTAACCACTCCGCCACGTGGCCTTTGGCTTGGAGGCAATCGCTCGCGCTGCAAGCCTATATAGGAGCGCGCCGCGATCGACAACGTGCGGCCGCAGCTTGCATTTGCGCCGCCCTTGCCGCAAAAAGCCGCGCAATTGGTCTATTCGAGGGCTGCGATGATCGATTTCGTCACTGCGCGCCGCAACATGGTCGAGGGGCAGGTGCGCACCGCGGGCGTGACCGATCTGCGCATTCAAGCCGCTATGCTCGATGTTCCGCGCGAGGCCTTCGTGCCCCAGGCGGCGGCCGGGCTTGCTTATCTCGATCTCGACGTGCCGCTGGGCGCCGGCGGGCGGCGGCTCATCAAGCCTATGGTGCTGGCCAAGCTGATGCAGGCCGCCGAAATTGCGGCGAGCGATCGCGTGCTCGACGTCGGCTGCGGCACCGGTTATGCGGCGGCCTTGCTCGCGCGCCTGGCGGCCCAGGTCATTGCGCTCGAAGAAGATGCCTCGCTCGCGAAAGCGGCGCGCGGCGCGCTCGCCGGCATCGGCAACGTGACCGTGGAGGCCGGCTCGCTGGCCGAAGGCTGGCCGCAAGGCGCGCCCTATAATGCGATCCTGATTGAGGGCGCGGTCGAACTGGTGCCGGCGCAACTGTCCGGGCAACTCGCCGATGGCGGCCGCCTGGTGTGTATCCTCGGGCCGGGGCCCGCGGCCAAAGCCATGCTCTACCGGCGCAGCGGCGACGATATGGGAGCGCGGGCGATCTTCGACGCTGCGGCACCGCTGCTCCCGGGCTTCGTCAAGCCCGCAGAATTCGCATTTTGACACACTTTGGGCCCGCCGCGTTGCGCATAAGCCCCACTTTACCCGCATTCTGTGGGATTTGACCGGCAGGGGGTTTTAAGCCTCAATTCGGACGCCTATGGTGCCTGGTCCTGCGGTGACGAATCGCGTGCGGGTGCGCTCGCGCGTGGGGGGTTGGTAGTGGGGATGTGGCTTTGCGGACCTAGTCGGTGCCCGCGCGGACTTGTGGCCGTGGTGGCCGGCTGCGCCACGCTGGCGGCTGCACCGGGCTTCGCCCGCGCCGAGACGCTCGAGCAGGCGCTGGTCCAAGCCTACATGAACAATCCCTCGCTCAACTCGCAACGCGCGGCGGTGCGCGCGACCGACGAGGGCGTGCCGCAGGCGCTGTCCGGCTACCGTCCGAAAGTGACGATCACTGCGACCGGCGGCCAGCAGTCGCTGTCCTCGACCAACAGGGTCGTCGAATCGAACCTGCCGGCGAACGAGCCCCCGAATAGTCCGGCGACCTACGCGACGCAAAGCGGCTACAACACGCCGGTCGCGCTCGGCGCCACGATTACCCAAACTTTGTTCAACGGTTTTCAGACCGCAAGCAAAACGCGCCAGGCGGAATCGCAGGTGTTCGCGGCGCGCGCGACCTTGCGCGTCACCGAGCAGACGGTGCTGCTCAACGCGGCGACGGCCTATATGAACCTGCTGCGCGATACCGCCATTCTCGACCTGCAACGGCGCAACGTCGAAGTGCTGCAGGAGCAGCTGCGGCAGACCCGCGACCGCTTCAATGTCGGCGAGGTGACGCGCACCGACGTGGCACAGGCGGAATCGCGCTTGGCCGCCGGCCGCTCGCAGGTGCTGAGTGCGGAGGCGACCTACAAGGCGTCGGTCGCCACCTATCGTCAGGTGATCGGCGTCAATCCCGGCAAGCTCACGCCCGGCACGCCCGTCGATCGTTTCTCGCCGAACGCGCTGAGTGCGGCGATCGGTGTCGCAACCGCGACGCATCCTTCGGTGGCGACGGCGGAGTACAACGTCGATGTTGCCATCCAGGCGGTCAAAGTCGCGGAGGCTTCGCTCTATCCCACGGTGTCGGTCACCGGCAATTACACAAAGAACTACGAGGTGGTCGGCAGCCTCAACACGGTCCAGAGCTACCAGGCTTCGGTGCTCGGCACGGTCAGCGTGCCGATCTATCAGGGCGGCGCCGAATACTCGCTCGTGCGGCAGGCCAAGGAGACGCTGGGTCAGCGGCGGCTCGACCTCGATACGGCGCGCGACCAGGTGCGGCAGACCACGGTGCAGTCCTGGGGGCAGCTCGAGGCGGCCAAGGCCACCGTCGATTCGACGCAAGCGCAAGTGCAGGCCGCCGAGATCGCACTCAACGGCGTGCGTGAGGAGGCGCGCGTCGGGCAGCGCACCACGCTTGACGTACTCAACGCGCAGCAGGAATTGGTCAACGCGCGGGTGGCGTTGGTGAGCGCGCAACGCGATCGGGTGGTGGCTTCCTACACCTTGCTGGCGGCGGTCGGCCGCTTGTCGCCGGAGGTGCTCGGCCTGCATGTGCCGGTCTACCAGCCGCAGGTGCATTACCAGCAGGTGCGCGACAGCTGGGCCGGCTTGCGCAATCCCGACGGCCGCTAAGCACAGCCTTTGTGTCCACAGTTCGTTAGCCTTCTGCGGCTATTGCAACTGCCACAGTCGCGCCGCTCTGGCGTATAAACGGGTATGAGCCGCTGATTCGCCTGCAGGCCGCCGCCTGTGGCGTGTGCGCGAGGATTTATTCGGGAATCGAGGACGGATGAGCCAAGCGGCGAAGGCACAAGAGCCCTCGATGGAGGAGATTCTGGCCTCCATCAGACGCATCATTGCCGACGACGATAGTGGAAAGACAGCGAAAGCCCCGGAGCCGGTAAAGCCGCCGCCCCCGATCGCCGCGGTTCCGTCACGGCCGGCTCCGCCGCCGCCACCGGCGCCCGTGGCAGCCAAACAAACCGAAACAGACGCCATGCTGGCGGATTTCGACAAGCCGGCGCCCAAGGCGGAGGCGCCGAAGCCGGCACCGCCGCCGGCAGGCGATGTGCTCGACCTCACCGAAGCGATGACGACGCCAACGTCCGGACCGGCGCCGAGTTTTCGCACCATCGAGGGTCATTCGGACGTGGTCTTCGCCGACCGGCCGCCGGAGGCGCCGCGCGCGATGGAAGAGCCGCGCCGCGTGGCGCCGCCAGCCGCCGACTCCGGATTGCTGTCGAATGCGACGGCCGCCGCGGTGGACAGCGCCTTCAATGCGCTCGCCGCGACCGTGCTCGGGCAGAATGCGCGCACGCTCGAGGACTTGGTCAAGGAAATGCTGCGCCCGATGCTCAAGTCCTGGCTCGACGACAATCTGCCCAGCCTCGTCGAGCGCATCGTGCGCGCCGAAATCGAACGTGTCTCGCGCGGCAAGCCCTAAAAAATCTCTCGTCGTCCGATTCTGATCCTGATCCAGACTGCCAGTGCCGCCCACATGATCGCTGCGGCAACGAACACGGGAACGGCGCCCGCGCGGTCGACCACAGGCGCGGCGAGCGCGACGCCTCCGCTCTGACCGAGGAACAAGGCTGCGGAAAAGCCGGCGACCGCGGTGGCGCGCGCCTGCGGCAGCATCTGCGTGGCGTTGGTCTGCAGCGTGTTGTGCACCATGTAGTAGCCGAAGCCGAGCAGACAGACGGCAGCCGGCGCCGATTGCCACACCGGCGAAATTGCAAGCATCAGAAATCCGACCATTACAACCGCGCCGCCGCCGATCGCCAGCCCGCGTTCGCCGAACGCATTCACCAGCCGGTGCACGCTGCTCGCGTACAGAACGCTGCCGAGACCGTAGGCGCCGACGACCGTGCCTACCGCCGAGAAGCTCAGGCCGAAGCGCGCGTGCAGATCGGCAGCGACGTAGGTAAAGCCGCCGAAGAAAATGCCGGCTTCGAGAAAGACGGCAAGCAGGATGTAGCGAGCCCAGGGTACGCCGAGCAGCTTGCGATAGGCGGAGATAAAGCCCTCGCGCGGGATGTCGTCGTGGTGCGGCGCGCGGGTCCAGCGATTGCCGCGAAATTGGGTGGCGAGCGCGACCGCTGCTGCGGCAAACACGAACGCGAGCGCGAGGAACACCGAGCGCCAGCCGAAATGATCGCCGATGATGCCGCCGGCGACCTGTCCCGCGATCATTCCGCACATCTGGCCGGCAAGAAAGCGCGCGAGCACGGTCTGCCGGCGCTGGTAAGGCACGACGTCGCCGACATAGGCCATGCCTAGCGGCACGATGATGGCCGCGCCCGGCGCCGCAATAAAGCGGGCGAGCGCTAGTTGCGGCACGGACTGTGCGCCGGCACAGAGCAGCACCAGGAGAAAAGACAAGGCGCATGTCGCCGCCACTGCCTGGCATTTGCCGAACCTGTCGCCGATCACGCCGGAGAAGATCTGGGTGAACCCATAAGGGACGGCGTAGGCGGTTACGATGGACGAGGCTGCGCCCAAAGTTGAGCCGAAGTCCTGCGCCACCTGCGGCAATAGCGGATCGGACACGCGCAAGGACGCACCGCTGGCGAACGCGGCAAGTGCCATCAGCACGATGACGCGGGTGAGCGCGCGGTCGGAAAGGGCTGCGGCGGTCAATTCGGCGGACAAGTTGACTCTCGGCGGGCCGGCGGGCTTTCTACCGCGAAATTGGCGCGCAATCATAAACCGCTCGTCCTCGCGAAAGCGGGGACCCAGGGCGGCTCCCTGCGGCGTTTGCAATTGTGCGGCTGGATTCCCGCTTGCGCGGGAATGAGCGGAGTTTGGTCAAAACGGCGATGATCGACAAGACATACCAGCCCGGCGACGTTGAGGCCCGCATTTATCGGACCTGGGAAGAGGCAGGCGCCTTTCGCGCCGGCCGGCCCGAGCGCGCCCGGGCCGAGCGATACTCTATCGTCATTCCGCCGCCCAACGTCACCGGCTCATTGCATATGGGCCATGCACTCAACAACACGCTGCAGGACATCCTGGCGCGCTTCGAGCGCATGCGCGGCAAGGATGTACTCTGGCAGCCGGGCACCGATCACGCCGGCATCGCCACGCAAATGGTGGTGGAGCGGCAGATGATGGAACGGCAGGAGCCGTCGCGGCGCGAGATCGGGCGCGAGAAATTTCTGGAGAAGGTCTGGGCGTGGAAGGCGGAATCCGGCGGCACCATCGTCAAGCAGTTGAAACGTCTCGGCGCTTCCTGCGACTGGTCGCGCGAGCGTTTCACCATGGACGAGGGGCTATCGCGCGCCGTCGTTAAGGTTTTTGTGGAGCTTTATCGCGTCGGCCTCATCTACAAGGACAAGCGGCTGGTCAACTGGGACCCGAAGCTGCTCACTGCGATCTCCGATCTCGAAGTGGTGCAGGTCGAGACCAAGGGTCATCTCTGGCACCTGCGTTATCCGATTGAGGGCAAGACCTTCAACCCGGAGGACAAGTCGACCTACATCGTCGTTGCCACGACGCGCCCGGAGACGATGCTGGGCGATACCGCCGTTGCCGTTCATCCTGAGGATGAGCGCTACCGGGACTACGTCGCGGCGTTCCGGGCGGGAAAGCCCGCGCACGCGATTCTACCGCTGGTCGGGCGCAGAATTCCGATCATCGCCGACGAATATTCCGATCCGGAAAAGGGCTCCGGCGCGGTGAAGATCACGCCGGCGCACGACTTCAACGACTTCGAGGTCGGCAAGCGACACACTCTGCCGCAGGTCAATATCTTCAGCGTCGAAGCTAAGCTCGACCTCAAGAACAACGACGCGTTTCTTGCGGCGGTGCCGAAATCGGCGGATCTCGACGAGACGCTGGCGATGCACGGCTTAGATCGGTTCGCCGCACGCAAGAGGATCGTCGCTCGTCTGGAGGAGAAGGCCCTTGTCGAAAAGATCGAGCCGAACACGCACGTCGTGCCGCACGGCGACCGCTCGAATGTGGTGATCGAGCCATTCCTGACCGATCAATGGTACGTCAACGCCGAGGAACTGGCGAAGCCGGCGATCGCCGCGGTGCGCGAGGGCAAAACCAAGTTCATCCCGCAGAATTGGGAGAACACGTATTTCAACTGGATGGAGAACATCCAGCCCTGGTGTATCTCCCGCCAATTGTGGTGGGGCCACCAGATTCCGGCGTGGTACGGGCCGGACGGCAAGGTCTTCGTGGCCCTGAACGAAGCAGAGGCGCAGGCCGAGGCTGACAAGCACTACGGCAAATCGACGAAGCTCACGCGCGACGAGGATGTGCTCGACACCTGGTTCTCCTCGGCCCTGTGGCCGTTCTCGACGCTCGGCTGGCCGGACAAGACGAAAGAGCTTGAGCGATTTTATCCCACGTCGGCGCTGGTCACCGGCTTCGACATCATCTTCTTCTGGGTCGCGCGCATGATGATGATGGGCCTGCATTTCATGAAGGAGATTCCATTCAAAGACGTCTACATCCATCGTCTGGTGCGCGACGCCCAAGGCGCCAAGATGTCGAAGTCGAAGGGCAATGTGGTCGATCCGCTCAGCGTCATCGACCAATACGGCGCCGACGCGCTGCGCTTCACGCTGGCGCGCGGAGCCGCGCAGGGTCACGATATCCGGCTCGGCCCGCACGACGTCGAGAACAACCGCAACTTCGCGACCAAGTTGTGGAATGCGGCACGCTTTGCCGAGATGAACGAATGCGCGACGGTCGAGGGCTTCGATCCAAATTCCGCCAAGCAAACGCTAAACCGTTGGATCGCGCACGAGACAGCCAAAGGCATCGCCGAAATCACCGGCGCGATTGAAAGCTATCGCTTCAACGATGCCGCTGCCGCGGTCTATCGCTTCGTCTGGAACATCTATTGCGACTGGTACCTCGAGCTCGCCAAACCGCTGCTCACCGGCGCGGACGAGCGGGCGAAAGCAGAAACACGCGCGATGGTCGCATGGGCGCGGGATGCGATCCTGAGGCTGCTGCACCCGTTCATGCCCTTTGTGACGGAGGAATTGTGGGCAGTGACCGCCGCCGGCAAACGCGCGGCATTGCTCGCCTTAAGCGACTGGCCCAATCTTGATTTCAGCGACGACAAGGCCGAAGCCGAGATCGGCTGGGTGATCGATCTCGTCACCGCTATTCGTTCAGTCCGCGCCGAAATGAACATCGCCGCGCAAATCCCGCTGGTATTGGCCGGCGCCTCCGCGGAAACGCAGGCCCGCGCCGAACGCTGGGGCGAGTTCATCAAGCGGCTGGCCCGCGTGTCGGAGATTTCCTCTGCGGCATCGCCGCCGCAAGGCTCGGTGCAGCTTGTGGTGCGGGGTGAAGTCGCGGCGCTGCCGCTCAAGGGCGTGATCGATCTTGCCGCCGAGCGCGCGCGTCTCGCCAAAGAAATGGCCAGGGCTGACGCCGACATTGCCCGTGTCGATGCCAAGCTCAACAATGCCAATTTCGTCGCCCGGGCGCCGGAAGAGGTTGTTGAAGAGGAAAAGGAAAAGCGCGCGGAGGCGGTGGCGCGCAAGGCCAAGATCGCCGAGGCGCTGGAGCGGCTGAAGGGCGCGGCGTGACATCGAACCAACTCCGCTCATTCCCGCGTGAGCGGCAATCCAGTGATGTGGCTCTGGGTCGCTGCTTGCGCGGGGACGAACGGCCTTGGTCAGAAAGGGAACGATAGGGCCACATGCGCATCTTTTTTGCCGGAGCGGGCGGGGCGATCGGACGCAGGCTGACGCCGCTGTTGTGTGGCGCCGGCCATACAGTCATCGGCACGACCCGCAGCGCTGCCAAAGCGCCGGCAATCGCCGCCCTCGGAGCCGAATCTATCGTCGTCGATGTCTTCGATGCCGCGGCGCTCGCGCGCGCCGTCAAAAATGCCAAGGCGGACGCTGTCATCCACCAGCTCACGGATCTGGCGTTTCCACCGGACTCGCCGCGCTACCAGGAAGGGCTCGGGCGCAATGCGCGGCTGCGCATCGAGGGCACGCGCAATCTCGTCGCCGCCGCCAAAGCCGCCGGTCTGCGCCGTCTGGTGGCGCAAAGCATCGGCTTTATCTATGCGCCGAGTGAGGGTGCGCGCGTCGAGGGCGACGCTCTGACAAGCGATGCGGCTGCCGCCGATACCGTGAATGCGGTTAAAGTCCTCGAAGGTGAAACGCTGTCGCTGCCCGAAGGCATTGTACTGCGCTACGCCTTCTTTTACGGCCCGGGCACCTGGTCGCCGCAAGGGCCGTCGCGTAAACCTGCCGTGCACATCGATGCAGCAGCGCAGGCCTGCATGCTCGCACTTACGAAGGGCAGACCCGGCATTTACAATATCGGCGAGGATGACCCCGCGCTTTCCAGCGAAAAAGCGAAGCGCGAGCTTGGTTTCGATCCCGCCTTTCGCCTTTAACTTTCGTTGCGCGTCAAAATTCCTTCGCCATCAGATTGTCGAGCGCATAGGGGCCGCTGCCGCGCCACAGGATCGAGATGGCGATCAGCCCCATGAACACCGCGTACTCCATGCCGTGATGCGCCCATTCCCAATTTGGCCACAGCACGGCAAATGCAATCACGCCCATCTCGATCGCGAAGGCGAGGGCGATGGCGCGGGTGAACAGGCCGAGCACCAGCGCGATGCCGCCGAAAAATTCGAGGCAGCCGATGAAATACGCCCAGGCCAGCGGAAAGGACCAGCCGAACTTTACGAAATTGTTGGCCGCGTGCACGGCGTCGTTGCCGAAGACCTTGCCGAAGCCGTGCGGGATAAGAATGGCGCCCAGTGTCACACGCACCAGCGTCGGCGCCAGCGGCGCCAGCACGTCATAGAGGCCGCCGGCGGCAGGGACATAGAGCCGCTTGCGGTCGACCAAGTTCGCCATGGTGGCCTTCTCCGATTCCAGTCTCATTGCATCACGAGGGAAACGGCTTGCTCAAGTAGGGCGACCCCTTGAGGCCATAGCGCCATGGGTGGTCCACCGCCTTGCTGATGCCGATGCGCACGCCGACGGCGATCTCCGGCGTTCGTGCGCGGGCCCGCAGCTCGAAGGGCGCGCGGTCGAGCGCCATGCCGTTGTGCTTGATGCTGATGCCGAGCGCCTGGCCGACCTTGCCGGGCCCGGAGCAAAGCGCACGCGGCTCGCTGACACCGCGCCGCCGGCGCATGGTGGCCAGTCCCTCGGTCGGTTCCAGCGCCCGGATCAGCACGGCGCTGGCCGATCCGTCGGCCTCGCAGACGAAATTCAGGCACCAGTGGATGCCGTAGGAGCGGTACACATAGGCGAAGCCTGGCGGCCCGAACATGACGGCGTTGCGGGGGGTCTTGCCGATGTAGGAGTGCGCCGCCGGGTCGGTGTGGTGATAGGCCTCGACCTCCGCGATGCATCCGCCCACCCCGTTGACCAGCAAAGTGGCCCCAATCAGCTCAGGGGCCACGGCATGAACCGAGCGGTCGAAGAAAGCGCGGCGCAGGCGCGGCGGTCCGCCCATGGTTCCTGTGTCCTCTCGGCAACAGTGTTACGGCAAATACACGATATCGCCCGGTAAGTTTCCGCCGCGCCGCGATTTGGCCATACCCTTACACGACATCCAAGGCCGCCGAGGTTGGGTCAAACTGTTGAGCCTTGGAGGTTTTACCCTCAGGCAATCAACCTCGGGTAAGCCGGTAGGGCAACCGGCGGCGTTTGCTGCAGGGGGCGGGGCACTGAGTAAGGTATGGACGCCAAAACCGAGCTAAAGACACGCCTGCCCAGCCGCCACGCCACAGAAGGCCCAGAGCGCGCTCCGCATCGTGCTTTTTACTACGCGATGGGGCTGACGCCCGAGCAGATCCATCAACCCTTCGTTGGTGTGGCCACCTGCTGGAACGAGGCCGCTCCCTGCAATATCGCCCTCATGCGCCAGGCCCAGGCGGTGAAAAAGGGGGTTTCCGCGGTCGGAGCCACGCCGCGCGAGTTCTGCACCATCACCGTCACCGACGGCATCGCCATGGGCCATGCCGGCATGAAGGCCTCGTTGCCCTCGCGCGAGGTGATCGCAGATTCGGTCGAGCTGACGGTGCGCGGCCATGCCTATGACGCGCTGATTGGCCTTGCCGGCTGCGACAAGTCACAGCCGGGCATGATGATGGCGATGTGCCGGCTCAATGTGCCGGCGATCTACATTTACGGCGGCTCGATCCTGCCCGGAAAATTCAAGGGCAAGGAAGTCACCATCCAGGATGTCTATGAAGCCGTCGGCCGGCATTCGGTCGGGCAGATGTCGGACGAGGACCTGTTCGTTCTCGAGCAAAATGCATGCCCCTCTGCCGGCGCCTGCGGCGCGCAATTCACCGCCAACACCATGGCCGCCGTCTCCGAGGCCATCGGCTTGGCGCTGCCTTACTCGGCCGGCGCGCCGGCGCCTTACGAAATTCGTGACAAGTTCTGCATGCTCGCCGGCGAGATGATCATGGACTTGATCGCCAAGAACATCCGCCCGCGCGACATCGTCACGCGCAAGGCGATGGAGAATGCCGCCGCCGTTGTTGCCGCCACCGGCGGCTCGACCAATGCCGCACTGCACTTGCCTGCCATCGCGCACGAATGCGGCATCGAATTTACGCTGTTCGACGTCGCCGAAGTCATGAAAAGGACACCCTATATCGCGGATTTGAAACCGGGCGGCCGCTATGTCGCCAAGGATATGTTCGAAGCTGGCGGCGTGCCGCTGCTGATGAAGACGTTGCTCGATCACGGTTACCTGCATGGCGATTGCCTGACCGTGACCGGCCGCACCATCGCCGAGAACCTCACGAACGTGAAATGGAACCCGGATCAGGATGTGATCCGTCCGGCGGACAAGCCGCTGTCGCCGACCGGCGGCGTCGTCGGGCTAAAAGGCAATCTGGCGCCCGACGGTGCCATCGTGAAGGTTGCCGGCATGAGCGGCCTAAAATTCACCGGCCCGGCGCGCTGCTTCGACCGCGAAGAGGATTGTTTCGAGGCGGTCAAGAACAAGAAGTACAAGGAAGGCGACGTTCTCGTCATCCGCTACGAGGGGCCGAAAGGCGGCCCCGGCATGCGCGAGATGCTTTCCACCACCGCGGCGCTTTATGGCCAGGGCATGGGCAGCAAGGTCGCGCTCATCACCGACGGGCGTTTCTCCGGTGCCACGCGCGGTTTCTGCGTCGGTCATGTCGGGCCGGAGGCGGCGGTCGGGGGACCGATCGGCCTGCTTCGCGACGGCGATATCATTGAACTCGATGCAGAGAGCGGGACGCTCGACGTCAAGCTGAGCGCCGACGAACTCGCCAGGCGCAAAGCGGTTTGGAAGCCGCGGGCGAACGACTACGGCTCCGGCTATTTGTGGAAATACGCGCAGCAGGTGGGATCGGCTCTCAACGGCGCCGTCACCCACCCGGGCGGAGCGGCCGAGAAGCAGTGCTATGCCGACAGCTAAGCTCTGCGCACGAGCCTTGGTGATCGCGGCCGCGCTGGCTGCCATGCCCGCGTTTGCGTTTGACGGAACCAAAACCGACGCGGCCATTGCTCCGGCTCCGCCGATGACCGCGGCGGAGGCTTTTCGGTCCGGGGCGCAATTCCTCAAGGCCGGCGAAACCGCCAAAGCGGTGCATTCGCTCGAATACGCTGCCGACAACGGCCATGCGCTGGCGCAATGGAAGCTCGGGCGCATGTACGCCGAGGGCGAGGGCGTTACCCAGAACGACCTCAAGGCTTTCCATTACTTCGAAAGCATCGCCGACAGCCACGCCGACGACAATCCCGACACGCGCGAGGCGCGCTTCGTTGCCAATGCCTTTGTCGCTCTCGGCCAGTATTACCTGCAAGGCATCCCCAACAGCGCGGTTAAGAGGGACCCTGAACGTGCGCGCGAGATGTTCGCGTATGCCGCCTCTTATTTCCGCGATCCAGAGGCGCAGTATTACCTCGCGCGCCTCTACCTCGACGGTGTCGGTGCGCCGCACGATCCGCGTACCGCTGCGCGCTGGTTCGGCCTTTCGGCGCACAAAGGATTGTGCAAGGCCCAGGCGATGCTCGGCGCCATGTTGTTTGCGGGCGACCATATTCCACGCCAGGCGGCGCGTGGCCTCATGTGGCTTACGCTAGCCAAGGATAGCGCCGATGCCACCGACCAAGCGTGGATCAATCGGCTCTACGATAGCGCTTTCCGTCAGTCGACCGAGGATGAGCGTGCGATGGCGGCCGTCTATCTCAAACACTGGTTGGAGACACGGCGGGAGTAATTTGCCGCGATTGGTGCCGCTTACCCCTCTCGCTTTTTGCACAAAGGTTCAGTTGCGCCCTTCGATATCCAGGTCCACGTAGGCGGGGACGTGGTCGGATGGCTTGTCCCAGCCGCGCACATGGCGATCGATGCCGGCGTCTTGCAGCCGGTCTGCAGCCTGCGGCGACAGCATCAAGTGATCGATGCGAATGCCGTCATTCTTTTGAAATGCGCCGGCCTGGTAATCCCAAAAGGTAAAAAGCTCGCGGGACTCGCTGACCGCTCGGATGGCGTCCGTGAGGCCTAAATTGGTGAGCGCGCGAAATCTCTCTCGTGTCGGCGGCAGGAACAGCGCATCCTTGACCCAAGCCTCCGGCCGCTTGGCGTCGAGGGGCGTCGGAATGACGTTGTAGTCGCCGGCCAGAACCATCGGCTCCTCCAATTTCAGCCGCTCATCTGAAAAACGAATAAGTCTATCCATCCAGTTGAGTTTATATGCATATTTATCGTCGCCGCCGTTCCCGTTGGGAAGATAGAGGCTGACCACCCGGAGCGCGCCCTTTTTGGTTGAGACCAGCGCCTCCAGAAACCGCGCCTGCACATCGGTGCCGTCGCCGATCAGGCCCGGGGCCACTTCGTCAAAGGGCAGTTTCGACAGCAGCGCCACGCCGTTCCAGGTTTTTTGCCCATGGACCGCGACATTGTAGCCGAGGGCCTCCAAGGGCTCGCGTGGGAAGGCATCGTCGGTGCATTTGATTTCCTGCAGGCAGACGATGTCCGGCGTGCGTTCCTTTAGCCACGCCTGCAGGTTGTCCAATCGTTGCCGGATAGAGTTCACGTTCCAAGTCGCAATTCGCATGCAAAACCATCCGCTTCGCCGAACTACGCGCCGTTCGCCGGTGTTTACCAGCGACCGCAGGGATATGCACTTGAACCCGTTTATATGCTAAGCAACCGCCCACTTAGGGCCCAAACGGCGAGGTTTTGAGCATTTCGCGGACGAAGGAGGGCCCGGGCGGGGCCCGTGCGAGCCCGGGTCGAAAATTGCCGATGCTGAAGCGAAAGTGGTTCCTTGGGGTGGCGCTGCTCGCCCTGATCGGCATTGCTGTGCTTGTCCGCGGTCTCTGGACCAATGACCGTGCCGCGGCGCGTGTGCAAACGCACGCCCGGGTCGTGCCGGTTGAGGTGGCAAAAGCCGTGCGCAAAGACGTCCCGGTGCGCATTGAGGCGCTGGGTACGGTGACACCCATTGCCAGCGTGGCCATCAAGGCGCGGATCGATACCGCCATCGAAAGCGTGCACTTCCAAGACGGCGCTCACGTCACCACGGGCGAGGTGCTGTTTACGCTGGATTGCCGGGCGGTCGATGCCCAGATCGCGCAGACCGAAGGCAGATCGCCCGCGACCAGGCGCAACTGGCCGGCGCCGAGCGCGATGTGGCCCGCTACAAGACGCTTGTCGCCAAAAACGCGACGCCGCAGCAGACGCTCGACACGGCGCAGACGCAGGCTGACGTGTTCAACGCAGCGATCAAGTCCGACCAGGGTGTGCTCGAAAATCTCAAGGTGCAACGGACCTATTGCACGATTACCGCTCCGATCACCGGCCGCATTAGCGCGGCTGCGGTGAAAGTTGGCAATTTCGTGCGCCAGGCCGACACCTCGCCGATGGCGACCATAAACCAGATGGCGCCGGTCTATGTCAGCTTCACGGTACCGCAGAAGGATCTGCCCAAGATCAGAAAGGCGATCGAAGCGAAAACCGCTTCCGTCGAGGCGATGATCCCGGGCGATACACAGCCCGCTACCGGCAAAGTCAGCATGATCGAGAACACGGTGGACTCCTCGACCGGCATGGCCACTCTGCGGGCGACCATGCCGAACACCGACGAGCGGCTGTGGCCTGGCACGCTCGTGACCACCGAGCTTACCTTGCGCACCGAACAGGCGGTGGTGGTGCCGACCCCGGCCGTGCAGGTCAGCCAAAGCGGAAACTTCGTTTTCGTCATCGACAACAACAATACGGCGAAGATCGTGCACGTTACGACCGAGCGTCAGGTCGGAAAGGAAACGGTCATTACAGCCGGCCTGCAGGGCGGTGAAACTGTCGTCACCGACGGTCAGTTGCTGCTCTCGAACGGCACCAAGGTCTCTCCACGTGCGCCGCAGGCGGCCGGCGGCAACCGGGCTCCGGCCGGGACCTAAGCGATGAATATCTCTGAAACTTGTGTTCGCCGCCCGGTGCTGACGACGCTGATGACGGCGTCGCTGATTGTCTTCGGCGCCTTCGCCTATCGGCTGCTGCCGGTTGCCGCCCTACCGGCGGTGGATTTCCCCACCATTCAGATCACCGCGCAGTTGCCGGGTGCCAGCCCCGAAACCATGGCGTCTTCGGTCGCGGCCCCGATCGAACGGCAGCTCTCCACGATTTCCGGCATTTCGTCGATGAACTCGTCGTCATCGCTGGGCGTCACGCAGATCACGATCCAGTTTGATCTCGGCCGCAATATCGATGGCGCCGCGCTCGACGTACAGACCGCCTTGTCGACGGCGGCAAAAAATCTGCCCGTCGAAATGACGACGCCGCCGAGCTTCCGCAAGGTCAATCCGGGCGACTTCGCCGTGCTCTATCTGAGCCTGCGGTCCGCCACCATGCCGCTGTCGGCGATCGACGACTACGCAGAAACGGTACTGGCGCCGCAGATATCGCAAATGTCCGGTGTCGCCCAGGTGCTGGTCTACGGCGCACAGAAATTTGCCGTGCGCGTTCAAGTCGATCCCCTGGCTGCCGCCGCGCGCAACATTTCGCTTGAAGACATCCGCTCCGTTATTGCCAGTACCAATTCCAATGCTCCCGTCGGTACTCTGCAGGGCAATCAGCAGGCGGTGACCCTGCTGGCAACCGGCGCCATGCGCCGGGCCTCCGACTACCGCGACGTTGTCGTCGCCTACCGCAACGGCGCCCCGGTCAAGCTCAATCAAATCGCGCACGTGATCGACAGCGTCGAGAACGACAAGGCGGGGAGCTGGTTCAACGATTCGCGGGCCATCGTGCTCGGCATTTATCGCCAGCCCGACGCCAATACGGTCGAAGTGGTCGATGAAGTGCGTAACGCGTTGCCGACCATGCGCGCGCAGGTGCCGCCGGCAATTCAGATGCAGCCGCTTTTCGACCGCTCGGTCTCCATCCGTTCGGCGGTGAGCAATGTGCAGGAAACGCTCGGCATCGCCATTGCCCTCGTCATCATGGTCATCTTCCTGTTCCTGCGCAAATTGTCGGCCACCATCATTCCGGCTCTTGCCGTTCCGGTATCGCTGATCGGCACTTGTGCCGCGATGTATGCTTTTAATTTTTCCGTCAACAACATGACGCTGCTTGCGCTCACATTATCCGTGGGCTTCGTCGTCGATGACGCCATCGTGATGCTCGAAAATATCGTGCGTCACGTCGAGGGTGGGATGCGCCCGTTTGAGGCGGCGCTGAAAGGCTCGCGCGAGATCGGCTTCACGATCATATCCATCACATTTTCGCTGATTGCCGTGTTCATCCCGGTGCTGCTGATGGGCGGCATGGTCGGCCGCGTGTTCCGCGAATTCGCGGTGACCATCGCCGTCGCCATCGTGATTTCCGGCTTCGTGTCGCTGACGCTGACGCCGATGCTGTGCGCGCGCGTGCTCAAAGGCCACGGCGGCGAGGAGAAGCAGAACATCGTGCTGCGGGCGTTCGAGGCGATGTTCGAACGCATGAAAAGCGCATACGAATGGTCGCTCGACCGGGTGCTGGCGCACAGATCCATCATGCTGGCGGTGACGCTCGCCACCATTGCCGGCACGATCTGGCTCTACATCGTGGTGCCCAAGGGCTTTTTCCCGACCGAGGACACCGGTTACGTGATCGGCATCACCGAAGCCAATACCGATATTGCCTTTCCGGCCATGGCCAACCTGCAGCGCCAGGTCGCCGAGATCGTGCGCAAAGATCCGGCGGTCGAATACGTGAACTCAACGGTCGGCGTCGGCGGTCCGAACACGCTCGGCAACAACGGGCGCATGTTGGTTGCGCTCAAGCCGCGGAGCGAGCGCGGCAAGCTCGGCGCGGTGCTCGCGCGGCTACGCGAGAAGGCCAACGTCGTTCCTGGAATTGAAATCTTTTTCCAGCCAATCCAGAACATCAATCTGGGCGGACGTTTGCAGAAGAGCGAATATCAATACACGTTGCAGTCTAACGACACTGACGCGCTCTATCGCATCGCGCCGGAGATGCGCGACAAGATGGCGAACTTGAGCGCGCTGCGCGACGTCACCACGGATCTCTACGTCAAGAACCCGCAGGTGACGGTGGAGGTGGACCGCGAGAAGGCCGCCGTTTACGGCGTCAGCGTCGATCAGGTGCGCCAGTCGCTTTACGACGCCTTCGGCGACCGCCAGGTGGCCACCATTTATACCCCGACAAACGATTACGAAGTGATCCTGGAGACCGATCCGGCCTTCCAGCAGAGCACAAACAATCTCAATTCCGTTTATCTCAAAACCAGCAGCGGCACGACGGTGCCGCTGTCGGCAGTCACCCATTTCGTTAATTCAGTCGGGCCGCTGCAGGTCAATCACCAGGGCCAGCAGCCCTCGGTGACCATCTCCTTCAATCTGGCGCCGGGCTCCTCGCTCGGGCAGGCCGTCGATCAGATCAGCCAGCTCGAGCAGCAGGAGCACTTGCCGGCCTCGATCACGACCGGCTTCCAGGGCACTGCGCAAGTGTTTCAAGATTCCTTGCGCGGGCAGGGCATCTTGATTCTGGCCGCGGTCTTTGCCGCCTATGTCGTGCTCGGCATTTTGTACGAGAGTTTCATCCATCCCATCACCATCATCTCCGGTCTGCCGTCGGCCGGCATTGGCGCCATTCTGACGCTGATGTTGTTCGGCATGGATTTGTCGGTGATCGCCATGATCGGCATCGTGATGTTGGTCGGTATCGTGAAGAAGAACGCGATCATGATGATCGACTTCGCCATCGAGCGGCGCCGCGTCGGGCTTTCCGCCGAGGCGGCGATCCGCGAGGCGGCGACGCTGCGTTTCCGCCCAATCATGATGACGACCTTCGCCGCGATCTTCGGGACGCTGCCGATCGCGCTCGGCACCGGCTCCGGCGCCGAGCTGCGCCAGCCGCTGGGCGTGGCCGTGGTCGGCGGTCTCATGCTCAGCCAACTGCTGACGCTCTACATCACGCCGGTGATTTATCTCTACCTCGATCGCTTCGATAAGATGATCAAGCGCCGCATCGAGCCGCAGCTCCAGGAAGTCGAAGAAGCTCCGCCCGCGGTCGCGGCGGAGTAAAGGCCTCAATCCTTCGCGCGGAGCCGGACCGTTATAGGGCGAAACTTGTGCCGCAGCCGCAGGAGGCGGTGGCGTTCGGGTTCTTCACTTTGAAGGCGGCGCCGATCAGGTCCTCGACGAAGTCGATCTCGGCGCCGGCCATATATTGCACCGAGACGGGGTCGATGAGCACCGTGGCGCCGTCCCGCGCAATCACAAGGTCGTCGTTGGCCTTGGCTGTCTCCATGCCGAACTTGTACTGAAAGCCGGAGCAGCCGCCGCCTTCAACGGAAACGCGCAGCATGGTGCCGGGCGGCTCGGATTTGAGAATTTGTCTGATCCGCCGCGCCGCACGTTCGCTCACCGTGATGCCGCCGTCGCTCATCATGCTCATCCTCGGCGCATGATCTTATCCGAAAACCGGTGCCCACCTTTCGGGACCATGCGTACCTATTGGCAGAAACCGCACCAATTAGTTAAGTGCGAGGAACTGTGAGGTCAATGTGGAGTGTGAATGGCGGTTGCCACGCCCATAGCACGCGCGCCTTATGCCGCCGATCCGGCACAAAGCCGCGGCCGCCGCTTTCCGGAGCCTCCCTCGGCCTCGCGTAACGACTTTCGCCGCGACTGCGACCGTGTCATTCATTGCGCGGCCTTCCGCCGCCTCGCGCATAAAACGCAGGTGTTCGTCTATCACGAAGGCGACCATTACAGGACGCGGCTCACCCATACTTTGGAAGTCGTGCAGATCGCCCGCTCACTTGCGCGCGCGCTCGGCCTCGACGAGGACCTCGCGGAAGCCGCCGCGCTTGCCCATGACCTCGGCCATCCGCCCTTCGGCCATGCCGGCGAGCGCGCGCTCGACGAATGTCTGCAGGCCGCGGGCGGCTTTGACCACAATGCGCAGGCGCTGCGCATCGTCACCGCGCTCGAGCGCCGCTACGCGCAGTTCGACGGCCTCAATCTCACATGGGAGACGCTGGAGGGCCTGGTCAAACACAACGGGCCGCTCACGGACCGCGACGGCAAGCCGATGGGGCGCTATGCCGAGCGCGGCGTGCCGGCGCCGATCCTTGCCTACACCCGTATTCAAAACCTCGAATTGTGGTCTTATGCCAGCGCCGAAGCACAAGCTGCGGCCTTGGCGGACGACATCGCATACGACGCCCATGACATTGACGACGGCCTGCGTGCCGATTTGTTCAGCCTCGACGACATCGCCGGCGTCCCGGCGGTCGGCGCGATCGTGCGCGAGATCGATGCGGCGCTCGAGGCTTCGCGTCGCGCCCACGAGACGGTGCGACGCATCATCACCCGTATGATTGAGGATGTGATTGCCGAGAGCGTCCGCCGCGTCGGTGCGCTCAAGCCGCGCTCCTATGCCGATGTACGCAATGCCGGCCGGGCTCTTGTCGCCTTCTCGCCGGCCATGGCCAAAGCGGACGCCGACATCAAAGGCTTTCTCTATCCGCGCATGTACCGCTCGGAGCGGGTGATGCACGTGATGCGCGACGCTGAAGACGTGGTGCGCGACCTCTTCGGCCACTACAGCGCCAATATCGCCGACCTGCCGCAGGAGTGGCGTGAAGGGCTTGACGTTCTTGACGCTGCCGTGCGCGCCCGAAGAGTCGGAGATTACATCGCCGGAATGACCGACCGCTATGCGCTCGTCGAGCATGCCAGACACTTCAAGACGACGCCGGAGTTACGTTAGGATCGCCGGGAAAGCCGAAAGGACAATCAATCCATGAGACTCTTTGCTTGGCTCCTTGTGGCGCTGACCATGTCGACCGCCGCCGTCGCGCAGACCCCCAGCATTCCCGCCGGCAAAGATACCGACATCAAATTCTATCCGGCTAAGGGATCCGGGGCTGCGGTGACCGGCAAGGATGCCTTCGCTCAGATGCCAAAGGCCGGCCTGGTTCTTTGGCTTGCCGGCAATCAGTTCTTCGCCATGGACGATGTCGTCGCCGCCTTCCAAAACGGACATCCCTCGACCAGCATCGGGCTGATCACGCTGCCGCCCGGCTTGCTGCTGCAGGCCATCAAAGCGGGCGGCTGGCTTTACGGCGGAAACGCCTATCGCGGCCGCCCCGACATTTACGCCTCGGTCAATCTCGGGCACCTCAAGCAGCTCAAAGCGGCGGGCATCATGGACAGCTACCGTGTCTATATGCACAACGAGCTGCAAATCATGGTCGCCCAAGGCAATCCGAAAAACATCAAAGGCATCGACGACCTCGCGCGCAGCGACGTGCGCACCTCGATGCCCAACCCGATCAACGAAGGCATCATGCAGTTTTATATCCGCAAGGTGCTGGAGCGGCACGGCCTCTGGCAGACAATCTCGGGCGGTAACGAATGCGTGCACTGTCAATCCACACCGAACAATTGGTTTACCGCCGTGCATCATCGCGAGACGCCGGAGCGTATCCTCGCCAATCAATCCGATGCCGGCGTGGTTTGGAAAACGGAAGTGCTGGCGGCAAAGCGTAACGGCGCAAAAATCGATGCCGTCGAACTGCCGGATCAGGATAGCCTGCGCAAAGAGGTCTCCTACGTCATCGGCTCGTTGAACGGGACGCCTCACCGCGAGGCGGCCGACGCTTTCCTGGATTTTCTTGGCACCGCAGACGGCCAACAAGTCTATGCGCGGTACGGCTTCGTCAATGCGAGCGCGGACGAACTCAAACCGAAGCCGATCGAGTAGGTCTGGCCGCGGGCAGGGAGAAGGATGAGATGCCAAGACTGGCCGGCAAGGTAGCGTTCATCACCGGAGGCGGGGGCGGCATCGGCCGCGTGACGGCCGAACGCTTCGCCGAGGAAGGCGCTAAGGTCGTGGTCGCTGAGATCGACAAAGCGAGCGGGGAGGCGGCCGCTCTCGCCGCCCACGCTTTTGCAAAGAATTCAGGCGGCGACGCCTTGTTCATCCACACGGATATTCGTGAGCGCAAGCAGGTCGAGGAGGCGCTGGAGGAAACGGTACGCCGCTTCGGCGGCCTGCACATTCTGCACAACAATGCCGGCGGTTCGACCCCGCAGGATGGGCCGGTCACCGAAGCGCCTGAGGAGGAGTTCTGGCGTGTGATGCGCCTCGACCTCTACGGTACCTTCCTCTGCTCCAAGCTCGGTATTCCTTACATGATTGCATCCGGCGGCGGCTCGATCATCAACATGTCGTCAATCGTGGCGCTGCGCGCACTACCGGGCCGCGACTGCTACACCGCCGCAAAGGGCGCGATCGCCGCGCTGACGCGGTCGATGGCGGTCGAATACGCGCCGCACAAGATTCGCGTCAACGCCATCGCACCTGGCGTCGTGCTTACCGAGCGCGTGAAAAAGCTGATGCAGAGCGCCAAAGATATCGAGAAGCTTGCTGCCACGCATCTCCTCGGCCTCGGTCTGCCCGAGCACATGGCGGAGATGGCGGTGTACCTCGCCTCCGATGAATCGGCGATCACGACCGGGCAAGTGCTGTCGGTCGATAGCGGCGCCACCATCCGCTAATCGCGCGGGCGGGCGCTAGCGATGCGCCGGCTTGACGCTCTCCGCCGCCAAGGTGATCGGATCGCTCTCGCTAATCTCGCTCGCCGGCAGTTGGCCCGCTTCGGTGAGCACCGGGTAGGCAACCGAGCAAATGTGCGAGTGGATGCGCTTGAGATCGCGCAGGATGTCCAGATGGAGCGACGTCGTCTCCAGTGTCTCGGGACGGCCCTCGCGCAGGCGCTCGAGATGCCGCTCGGCGGCCGCAAGCTCGGCGCTGCGCAGTTGCGCCTTTTCGGCGATCAGTCTTCGCGCCTCCGTCACATCGGCTGACATGAACACACCGAACGCAATCCTGAGGCTTTCCAGGATGCGCCTATGAAACGTGGTAATCTCTTCGGCGCCTTCGCTGGAAAATTGCAAGTTGCGTTTGATTTTCTTCGCGGCAAGCTCGGTCAGGTTCTTATCGATGATGTCGCCGATGTGTTCGAGATTGATGGCAAAAGAGACGATCTCCATGGCGCGGCGCGCGTCACGGTCGTCCAACGTTCCGCGCGTCAGCTTGGTGATGTAGAGCTTGATTGCTTCATCGAGCCGGTCGACGGCGTTGTCCATGCGCGAGACCTCGGCGACGAGGGCGCGGTCATTGGTCATCAGCGCCTGCATCACCTGCCGCAGCATGACCTCGACGATGTCGCCCATGTGCAGCGTTTCGCGTGCGGCGTCGGTGAGCGCGAGCGGCGGCGTTTCGAGCGCGGTCTCATCGAGGTGCCGGGGTGCCAACGGATCGGCCGCCGCGGCACGTGGAGGAAACGCCTGCGTCAATAGCCATGCGAGCGGATCGAGCAACCAGATAAAGAGAACCGCGAGCGCGAGATTGAAGGCGATATGAAACTCGGCGGTCATTTTCGCCATATTCGGCTGGAAAGCGGCGAAGAGATCGGTCAGTGCGGGAAGCAGGGGCAGCGCCGCCAACACGCCGACACAGCGATTGATCAGGTTTCCGATGGGCAGCCGGTAGCTCGCCGGGTCGTCGCGCCGCGCGCCCTCGATTACCGGATTGATGGCGCTGCCGAGATTGGCGCCGAGCACCAATGCGAGTGCCGCCGCTGGCGTCACGAAATGCGAATAGGCAACGGACATGACCAGCAGCACGATGGCGACGCTGGAATGCGCGGCCCAAGTCAGTGCAGCGGCGACGAGAATGCACAGCAGCGGGTCACCGCTCAGGGCGTGCAGCAAGGCGCGCACGCTCGGCGCGTTCTCGGCCGGCGCCAGAGTATCAATCAGAATGTGCAGCGCGAGCAGCATCAAACCCAGGCCGATGGCTACCCGCCCGCAATCCTTTACCCGGCTGCGGCCGCCGCTACGAAAGGCGACCACACCGATCACCAGCAACACCGGCGCGGCGGCGGCGACGTTGAAGGACAGAACCTGCACGATCAGCGTCGTGCCGACATTGGCGCCGAGCATGATGGCGAGCGCGGGCACCAGGCCGACGAGGCCTTCGGCGCAGAACGAGGCCGTCATCAGGCCGGTCGCCGTGCTGCTCTGCAGAAGCGCCGTCAGGCCAAGACCCGCGGCGAAGGCGGCAAAACGGTTGCCGAACGCCTTGGCGAGCGCGCCGCGCAGGTCCGAGCCGAACGCGCGCAGGATGCCGCTTTGGACCATATGCAGGCCCCAGAGCAGCAGCGCAACGCCGCCCAACAAGTCGACGAGCACCAAGCTAGCCATGCTTTCTCCGACTCAGCTTGTTATCGCAATCGTCGGCGGAAAGCATAGTTCCATGAGCGGGTGCGTCCAAGTTATTGTCTGCCGTTGGCCGGGTTGTCGCGGCTATTTTTGACTCCTCGTACGAAATCCCTTACCCGCAGCCCGGCATGCCTGCTGCCACACCGCAAGCGCATCTGTTCGCCGCCATGCTCGCGCGCGTGCGCGCGGCGACCGCAGCCGTGCTGGGACCGAACGGCGATCTCTCGCGCATCGTCGTTGAGCCGCCGCGCGATCCCTCGCACGGCGACATGGCGACAAATGCCGCCATGGTGGTCGCCAAGGAGGCCGGCAAGAAGCCGCGCGAGCTTGCAGAAGCGATCGCCTCAAAGATGCGGTCCGAGCCCAGCGTTGAGAAGGCAGACGTCGCCGGTCCCGGTTTCATCAATTTGACCTTGAAGCCGCATGTCTGGGGCGAGGAGCTGAAACTCGCCCTCGCGCTTGGCGCCGACTACGGCCGCAGTAACATGGGCCATGGCGAGCGCGTCAATGTTGAATACGTCTCCGCCAATCCCACGGGACCCATGCATATCGGACACGGCCGCGGCGCCGTGTTTGGCGACGCACTGGCGAACCTGCTCGCCTACGTCGGGTATGATGTCACGCGCGAATATTACATCAACGACGCCGGCGCCCAGGTCGATACGCTCGCGCGCTCGGCTTACCTGCGTTACCGCGAAGCGCTCGGCGAGAGCATCACCATTCCGGAGGGCCTCTATCCCGGCGACTATCTGCGAGCAGTCGGCGGCGAGCTGGCGGCGGAATACGGCACGGCGCTCACGACCAAAAGCGAAGCCGAATGGCTGCCGCTCGTACGCGAGAAGGCGGTGCATATGATGTTGGATGTCATTCGCGACGACCTTGCCGCGCTCGGAGTGTCATTCGACGTCTATTTTTCCGAACGCTCGCTGATCGAAGGCGACCGCGACGAGGTCGCTGCCACGATCGAGGCCTTGCGCAAGTCGGGCGAGGTCTATGAAGGACGTTTGCCGCCGCCCAAGAGTGGAGCGACGGAAGATTGGGAAGACCGAGAGCAAACCTTGTTCAAGTCGACCGACTTTGGCGATGACGTCGACCGTCCGCTGAAGAAGTCGGACGGCAGCTACACTTATTTCGCGTCCGATATCGCTTATCACAAGTCGAAGATCGAGCGCGGCTTTCTCAATCTCATCGATGTGTGGGGTGCCGACCATGGCGGCTACGTCAAGCGCATGCAGGCGGCCGTCAAGGCGCTGAGCGGCGGCAAGGCGAAGCTCGAGGTCAAGCTCGTGCAACTCGTGAGGCTGCTGCGCGCGGGTGAGCCGGTGAAGATGTCCAAGCGGGCCGGGGAGTTCGTCACATTGCGCGAGGTCGTGGACGAGGTCGGTCCCGACGCAGTGCGTTTCGACATGCTCTTTCGCAAGAACGATGCGCCGCTCGACTTCGACCTCGCCAAGGTGATCGAGAAGACGCGCGAGAACCCGGTGTTCTATGTGCAATATGGCCACGCGCGGGGGCAGTCCGTTTTTCGCAATGCGCATGCCGAGATAGCGGATGTGCCGCAGGCATTTGAGGCGCGATTGCGATGGCTGCGCGATGCCAAATTGGAACTTTTGAGCGACGCCGGGGAACAGGCGATCCTGAGGCGAATTGCGCTCTATCCGCGCATGGTCGAAGCCGCGGCGGCGGCCCATGAGCCGCACCGCATTGCGTTCTATCTCTATGAGCTAGCGAGTGAATTTCACGCACATTGGACGCGGGGAAAAGACTTGCCTCATTTACGCTTCATTATCCAGAATGATCCAGAAACGACCAAAGCGCGGCTTGCGCTGGTGCAGGGGGTTGTGACGGTGCTCGCCTCGGGCCTCGCTCTTCTCGGGGTGGAGGCACCGCAAGAAATGCGCTAGGCGGCGCCGCATCGCCTCCAGAGCGCGCGTGCAAACCGGGGACCGTATGGCGGACGAGCAAACTCAGCGGCCCTATCGTGCCAGTCAGCCGCCAGTGCGAAGTACGCCGAGTTCAGCGCCCCGACATGCGTCGGGCAGTGATCCCCTCGCCGAGCTTGCGCGGCTGATCGGACAGAACGATCCCTTCGGAGAATACGGTCGTCAAAATGCCGCGCGCCCCGCGCCGCAGCCATCGGTATCTGCTCCTGCCTATGCGGATGAGCACCATGTGCCGCCAAACGTCGATGCGCAGCGCTATGCCGCCTCGCAAAGCTACGCGCAGCAAGATTACGCGCAGCAGCACTATCCACACGGCGACTATACCCGCGGCTCCACACCAGTTTATGGAACGCAAGCCGCGGCCTATTCGCATCCGGAGGATCCGGTTCAAGGCTATTCGGCGGCGGAAGATCACGGGTTTTACGACGATGTCCTGCCGCGGCGGCGCATCGGAGTCCTCGCCGCGGCTGGCATTTTTGCGCTCGCCATTGTCGGAACTGCGGGAGCCTTCGGCTACCGAGCTTTGTTCGGCACCTCCGGCGCCAAAGTGCCGCCGCCCGTGATCAAGGCTGACGCGACGCCGACGAAGATCGTACCGGCGGCGGCATCGAAAGACCCGACATCCGGCAAGCTGATCTACGACCGCGTCGGCGGTGCACAGGGCGAGAAGTTGGTGTCGCGCGAGGAGCAGCCGGTCGAGATGCGGGATAATGCGACCGGCGCCATGCCGGGCCAGGCGGGCGCCACAATGGCATCCGTTCAGCCGGCTATGGGCACTGGTGTCATTGCAACCGAGCCGAAAAAAATCCACACGATCGCGATCCGTCCTGACGGGACTGAGCTCGCCAACGCAGGCGCAGCAGCCGCTGCTGCGGCAGCCGCGCCGCCGCCGCCGCCGGCGCCAGCACCTGCCGCGCCCGCTGCGCCGCCGTCTCCAACCCGCGCTGCACCAGTGCCGCGCGCGCAGGCGACCGAGCCGGCGCAGCAAACGGTGGCCCGCGCCGAACCGCCGCCGCATCGCGAAACGGCTCCAAGCAACGCGCCTTTGTCGCTGACCCCGAATGCGGCTGCTCCTGCCGCGCCTGCGCGCCGTCCGGTGCAGACCGCAGTCGCTGCACCGCCGCGGAGCGAGCCTTCGGCGCGGCCGCATACGAACGCCGCAAGCGGCGGCTACGCGGTCCAAATCACTTCGCAGCGTGATGAGGCGGAGGCGCAGGCCTCATTCCGCGGCTTGCAGGCGAAATATCCGCAGCAGCTCGGCGGCAAGCAGCCGCTCATTCGCCGAGTCGATCTCGGCTCCAAAGGCGTCTACTACCGCGCCATGGTCGGCCCGTTCAGCACCTCCGAAGAGGCTAGCCATTTGTGCTCGAGCCTCAAGGCCGCGGGCGGGCAGTGCATCGTCCAGAGGATTTAAGGCTTCCGCGCTTGCCCTAACGGCGGTCGCAAGCTATCCCGCGTCAATGCCCTCACGCGCATTCATTACCGGCCTGGCGGGATCGACGATTTCCGCCAGCGAACAGGCTTTTCTTCGCGAGGCCTCGCCATGGGGTCTGATCATCTTCAAGAGAAACGTGAATACACCAGATCAAGTGGTGGAACTTATTCGTTCATTTCGAGATACAGTCGGATGGGAAGCGCCGGTTCTCGTGGATCAGGAAGGCGGGCGGGTCCAGCGCCTCGGACCGCCGCATTGGCCAAGCTATCCGCCCGGCGCACGCTATGGCGCTCTCTACGACAGGGCGGCTGAGACGGGTGAGGCTGCTGCCCGCCTCGCTGGCCATCTCATCGCTGCCGACCTGAGCGCGCTTGGTATCGATGTCGACGGCGTGCCGTTGGCCGATGTCCCTGCTCCGGACGGGGATCAGGTTATCGGTGACCGCGCGTATGGCGCAGACCCGGTCAAGGTGGCGGCCATCGGCCGGGCAATGGCGGACGGATTGATGGCCGGCGGCGTCTTGCCCGTGCTCAAGCATCTGCCCGGCCACGGCCGAGCCAAAAGCGACAGCCACTATCGTCTCCCCGTTGTCGATACCGACCGGGCAACGCTGGAACGCACCGATTTTGCGGCATTCAAGCCGCTTGCCGACCTGCCCCTCGGCATGACGGCACATGTTGTGTTTTCCGCCATCGACCCCGCCACACCGGCCACCACTTCGGTCACAATGGTGCGCGATGTGATTCGCGGCTTTATCGGGTTCCAAGGGCTCCTGATGAGTGATGACATTTCCATGGGTGCTTTGTCAGGCACCATTGCCGAGCGCTGCCGGGCGGCTATCGCCGCCGGATGCGATGTCGTTCTTCACTGCAATGGCGATCTCGCGGAAATGAGCGCGGTGGCGGATTCGGTGCCCGAACTCACCGGGGCCGCCGGCAAGCGCGCCGAAAGCGCTCTCGCTTTGCGTTCGGCGCCCGAACAATTCGACGTAGAAGCGGCACGTAGCCTCTTCGCCCGCATGATGAGTGAAAAACCGCAGCGGATCCCGGTCGCATGAGCGAAGAGTTCACATTGGAAGCCGACCGCGCCACCAATGAACCGGCGATGATGGTCGACGTCGAAGGCTTTGAGGGCCCGCTCGACCTCCTGCTGATGCTTGCGCGTCAGCAAAAGGTCGACCTCACCAAAATCTCCATTCTCGCGCTGGCCGACCAGTATCTCGCTTTCATCGAAGCGGCGCGCAAGTTGCGGCTCGAGCTTGCCGCCGACTACCTCGTGATGGCGGCGTGGCTAGCCTATCTGAAATCCCGCCTGCTGCTGCCGGAGACAACACCGGGCGAGGGGCCGAGCGCCGAGGATATGGCGCTGGCGCTCGCGCACCGGCTGCGGCGGCTGGAAGCCTTTCGCGAGGTAGCGAACCGGCTCATGGCGCGCCCGCAGCTCGACCGCGATGTGTTTGCCCGCGGCAATCCGGAGCCGATCGCCGAGATCAAGCAGCCGGAATGGACGGCGACGCTGTACGACCTGCTCTCCGCTTACGCGACGCAACGCGCCAAGAGCGCCCTCTCGCGCGTGCGTTTCAAGAAGCGCACCGTGTGGTCGCTTGCCGAAGCGCGCTCGGCGCTTGACCGCCTGATCGGGCAAACGTCGGATTGGTCGCGACTCGATCAATATTTGATTCAGTACGTCGTGGAGCCCTCGCTCGCGGCGACGGTGTTTGCGTCGTCTTTTGCCTCCGCGCTCGAACTGGTGCGCGAGGGCATCGCTGAAATCCATCAGAAAGAGTCGTTCGCGCCCATCTATATGCGCAAGCGTATGGGTGCGAACGGAAGCGCCACGCATGACGCGCAAGAAAACGCATAAGGAGAAGAAGTCGATGCCGAGCGCCGCGAAGAAGCTCAGGGTCGTGCAAAGCAGCGAGCCGGCCCCGGCTCTGGAACAGCCGGCGGCGCGTGCCGAGGAATTGCGGCTGCTTGAAGCGCTGCTGTTCGCCTCGCGCGAGCCGATCGATGAGGCGACGCTGTCGCGCCATTTGCCGAACGGGGTGGACCTGAAGGACGCCCTGGCGCGTCTCAAAGCCGAGTACGCAAGTCGTGGCGTTACGCTCGTCAAGATCGGCAAGAAATGGACGTTCCGCACCGCCGACGACCTGTCCTGGCTGCTCACCAAACAGACGGTCGAAACGCGCAAGCTGTCGCGCGCCGCGATCGAGACGCTTGCCATTATTGCCTATCACCAACCGGTGACACGCGCGGAAATCGAAGACATTCGCGGCGTCGCGACCGCGGCTGGAACCGTGGACGTGCTGCTGCGTACGGGATGGATCCGGCCGCGCGGCCGGCGCAAGGCGCCCGGACGTCCGCTCACCTACGGCACCACGGAAGCCTTTTTGTCGCACTTCGGTCTGGAAGACGTGGGCGATCTGCCCGGTCTGGAGGAGCTGAAGGGTGCAGGCCTTTTGGAGGGCAATTTGCCGTCCGGATTCGCGGTTCCTATTCCCTCCGACGATGCAACTTTGCGTGAGGATGAGGATCCGCTCGAACCGGGCGATCTCGATCTCGGTTTGACGCCGCGCAACGATAGCGGCGACCGCTGATGGCCGCGAAATAGGGTAAATATCGACGCATTCGCTGGACTCGCTGCGCGATTTAGCGCGCCGAAGTCCTTGTTTTTGCTCCAGGTGCAGCCTAGTTTCTAGCTCAAATCGTGGCGGCACGAGCGCAACAAGCGCGTTGCCGCGGAGGATTTGCCGATGGGTGGTTTAAGCATATGGCACTGGCTGATCGTGATCGTAGTCGTGCTGCTCCTGTTCGGGCGCGGCAAGATTTCCGATCTGATGGGTGACGTGGCGAGCGGCATCAAGGCCTTCAAGAAAGGCATGGCGGAAGACGACAAGACCGCCGACAAGACTGAGCCGAAGACGATCGATCACCAGGCGGCCGCCAATGCGGCGCCAAAGACGGAAAGCGAGCGCGCCGAGGGCGTGCGCTCCTGACGGAGCGCGAGCGCCCGCACGCTCACTGATGCGCCGGCCATCGGGGTCCGACGCGCCCAAGAGTTGACCTATCCATGTTCGAACTCGATTGGGGCAAGCTCGTCATCATCGGCATTGTCGCGCTGATCGTGATCGGGCCGAAAGAGCTGCCGACCGTTCTGCGCACGCTTGGCCAGTGGATGGGCAAGGTCAAGCGCATGGCCTCCGAATTCCAGGGCCAGTTTCAGGAGGCGCTGCGCGAGGCCGAAATGGCCGACCTGAAGAAACATGCGGATGACTTGCGCAGCACGGTCACCGATTTCGCCACCATGGACCCGCTGGCCGAACCGCAGCCGACTGCCACTCCTCCGACAACAACCGAGACCGAGCCGACCCCGGCTGAGACTGCACAAGGGCAGGCCGCGCCGGTGACACCCGTTATCGAAGCCGCACCGCCGGCCCCTGCATTCGACCTGTCGCCGCCCGAGCGGCCGGTCCCCGTCAGCGAAAAAGATTTCGCAGCGATCGAATCTCCGCCGGCCAAGCAGGCCGGGAGCGCGGCATGAGCCACGAGGACATCGAGGCCACTAAAGCGCCGTTGATGGATCACCTGATCGAGCTGCGCGCGCGGCTGATCAAGGCGCTGATCGCGTTCGCGGTGATGTTCGGGCTCTGCTTCGTCTTCGCCAAGGACATCTACAATGTGCTGGTCTGGCCGTTCGTGTGGGTGGCCGGCCCGGAAAACTCCAAATTCATCTACACGGCGCTGCTCGAATATTTCATCACCCAGCTCAAGCTGGCGATGTTCGGCGCGGCGTTCCTGTCGTTTCCGGTGGTGGCGTCGCAAATTTACATGTTCGTCGCCCCGGGTCTCTATCGGCACGAGCGCAAGGCATTTCTGCCATATCTAATTGCGACGCCGATCTTCTTCGCCATGGGCGCGCTGGTCGTCTACTTTCTCGTCTTTCCCATGCTGGTGCGCTTCTCGCTGCACATGCAGCAGCCGGGAACCGAGGGCGAAGCCACCATCGCCCTGATGCCGAAGGTCGGCGAATATCTCTCGCTGATGATGACGCTGGTGCTCGCCTTCGGCGCCGCGTTCCAGTTGCCGGTGATCCTGACGCTGCTCGGCCGCGTCGGCATCATCACCTCCGACCAGCTCAAGTCGAAGCGCCGCTACGCCATTGTTGGCGTTTTTATTCTCGCGGCCGTGCTCACGCCGCCCGATGTGCTCAGCCAGATGTCGCTCGCCATCCCGTTATTGCTGCTGTTCGAGGGCTCGATCTGGTCGGTGAAAATGGTCGAGCGCCGCAAGGCGCGCGAGGCTGCCGCGGGCGCCTCGACCGCGACGCCCAATCCGGCGGAATAGATTTCCGTTCGTCCCCGCGGAAGCGGGGACCCAGCACTGAAAGCCAGGCACTGGATGCCCGCGTTCGCTGGCATTCTCCCATCGCTTTAACTTGTGCCGGATTCCGACTAAGAAGCCACGCCATGTACGACATCAAATGGATTCGCGAGCATCCGGATGCGTTCGACCGCGGGCTGAAGCGGCGCGGGCTGGAGCCGCTTTCCAAGAAGCTGCTGGCGCTTGATGAAACCCGGCGCGCGCTGATCGCGAAACTCGAGCAGGCGCAGGCGCGGCGCAATGCGGCGTCGAAAGAGATCGGCCAGGCCAAGGCGAGAAAGGACGAGACGACCGCGTCGAAGCTGATGGCGGAAGTCGCCGAATTGAAGACCGCGATGCCCGACATGGAGGCGAAAGAAAA
>Ga0070740_10001377_pt1 | contig 34123 bp, 29 predicted proteins | sample Coa_R2_FD_67286 | JGI IMG/M metagenome (GOLD analysis project Ga0070740, IMG submission 67286) | Surface soil microbial communities from Centralia Pennsylvania, which are recovering from an underground coalmine fire - Coalmine... | ecosystem: Environmental > Terrestrial > Soil > Unclassified ...
ATCTTCTCGCGCAGCTTGAGAATGCCCTCGACCAGCGCCTCGGGACGCGGTGGGCAGCCCGGCACATAGACATCGACAGGAACGACGGTATCCGTGCCCTGAACTGTATAGTAACTGTCGTAGAACTCGCCGCCTGAATTGGCACACTGGCCCATGCTGATCACCCACTTTGGCTCAGGCATCTGCTCCCACAACTGACGGAGCCGGGGCGCCATTTTGACGGAGAGCGTGCCGGCGACGATCATCAGATCGGCCTGGCGCGGACTGGCACGGAAGACCTCCGAGCCAAAACGCGCCAGGTCATATTGAGGCGCTGAGGCCGCGGCCATCATTTCTATCCCGCAGCACGCCAGCGCATACATAAACGGCCAGACGGAACGCGAGCGCGCCCAGTTTTGCGCCCATTGCAGCATATCCGCGAAACGTGTGAGAACAACCGGCGCCTCCTGGTTTCCCGGCGTGTACTCAGACGGGCCAGCCGCCCGCGCGAGCGGAATGAACTTTCCTTTGCCTGAACCCTTACGAGTCTCGCTCATCCTTTTTCGTCCTTCCTGACAATTTCTGTCTTGCACTTATATGTTTTCCAGTCATATAACTGCTTATATTAACTATAGGTCGGAGCAGAGCTGCTTGTCAAGAGGGCATATGACGTGATAGCATAGACACGCCGCGTGAGGCGGGAATACTCTAAGGAACCGATGAGGATTGTCCAAGTATGGAGCGACAAGAAGCCTATCCTATCACCTACGGGGTGCTCGGTCTGCTGGCGTTTTGGGGACCGCTCTCCGGCTATGACCTCAAGCGCCTGTTCGATCACGTGCTGGCGCCGATGTGGGGAGCGGTACACAGCCAGATTTACAACGAGTTGCGCCGTATGAAAGAGCTAGGATGGGTCACGATGGAGCGCGAGGAGCAGGAGACGCGCCCGGACCGCAAGGTGTATCAAATCACGCCGACAGGCCTGGAGGCCCTGGTGGCCTGGCAGGAGCGCCCGCCCGGCGTCTTTCAACTGCGCGACGAACTCCTGCTCAAGGTCCTCTTTGGCTCCTTTGCCTCCCCTGAAGCGGTGAAAAAAAATCTGCAAGCGGGTATTGTGCAGCACGAAAAGCGATTGCTGCAATATCGGCAAGAGATGCCGTATCTGCCGGTGCGAGGCATGGCACGCCAGCCGAGCGGGCGCCCCAATCCCTACGCCGGCGAGAACAGCGAAGAGGATATCTACTTCCGCCTGATTGGCCGCTTTGCCATCGAGTTCGAGAAGATGTACCTCAAGTGGCTGAGCGAGACGCTGGAATATCTTGAAGAGAGCGGACCGCTGGAAGAGAACGGGCCGCCAGAGTAGTATCTAGCCACTCATCTCCTGTCAGGTTTGCGGAGGAGTAGTATGGGGTTCAAGAATGGTCTTCACTCTCTCCACCAGTTCAAGGGGATGAAACGGCTTGGTAATGTGGTGGGCGCCGAGATCGTGGCTGATGCGGGCGTAGATATCCTCGGCGTGGGCAGTCATAATCATCACCGGGATATGCCGGGTGCGTGAATCGTCGCGCAGGTGATAGAAGAGCCGGTAGCCATCGAGGCCGGGCATCATCACATCGAGAAGAATCAGATCGGGCAGGCGGTTGTCCAGTAGCTTCTGCAACTGCGCACCATTGCTGGCAGCAGCCACCTCAAAGCCATTAAACGTCAGGGCAACCGTCACAATTTCGCGGATCTCTTTATCGTCATCAACCACCACTATATGCTTCACCTTGCACCTCTTCCAACATCTATCGTGTTCTGGATCATACACCTGGGCGTGACATGAGTCAAGCACATTCCGATCGTATCCTATGCGCGATACAATAAGAAAAGAAAAATCGGCCAAGCTGGAGAGAGGCAAACAAGATCATGGCACAACAGCTACCGGATACAGTTATGGGCATACTTGAGCGCTTTGCCGCCACGCCGGACAGGCTCGCCCATACGCTGGCAGGAAAAACGCCCGCACAACTACAGCACAAACCTTCCCCGGAGGTATGGTCCGCCAATGAGATCATTGCGCATATGCGAGCCGTTGATGCTATTGTAACTTCGCGCATCCTGATGATTCTGGCGCGCGAAAACGCGCCGCTGGCTGCCTTTGACGAGCGGCAATGGGCGGAGGTTGCGAGGTATGCCGAACGAGAGGTACAAGACTCTCTGTACCTCTTCACCCTGCAACGCGCAGAGATAGTACACCTGTTGCGCCAGCTCCCCCAGGAGCTGTGGCAGCGTTCAGGCCAGCATGAAACGCATGGGAGCCTCTCCATTCTGGATATCGTTCAGGACATGGCCGAGCACGAAACAGAACACTGTGCCCAGATCGAGGCTTTATTTGCACCATAGTCCTCACCTCTTCCTCAAGGCACAGCCTAGCGAAGCGCAAAAACGCTGCTGCGCATGAAATCTCTTGACGCCGCTTCCTCAGTTTTGTTATGATGAGTTCAGCAAAAAGGCGAACGTTTGCAAAGTCGTAAAGGGGGGAAGAGCATGAGCACGCAACAGAACAGCAACTGGCAGGCAGTGCTCCAGAAAATCATTCAGCCGACGAGGGAGCGGCAGCGCCTGGCGAGCGCGCTTGGCGTGAATACCATTACGCTGACTCGCTGGGCACGCGCGGATTCGCGTCCCCAGCGTTCTTACCTGGCACTGCTGGTCAAGGTAGTGCAGCCGCAGCAGCGCGCGGAATTACTCAACGCGCTGCTGGCCGCGTACCCGGATATGCAGGATAAACTCCTCGAAGAGACGGCTGAGTCCATTCCATCCTCCTTCTTTCGCCACGTTTTGCAAGAGCGCGCCTCGATCAACGAGATCCTGCGCCGTCATCATCTCAGTACGATGATCATGAACGAGGTCTTGCACCTGCTCGATCCGAACCTGCTTGGCATGGCGGTAACGGCTGCCCTCTGCATGCCCCCGGTGAATGGCAAAATTCTCAGCCTGCGCGAACAGGGCGGGCGAGGCACGGCGCCCTGGACCGCCGACCTGGAACATAAAGCAATCTTTCTCGGCTTGAATAGCCTGGCCGGGCATGTGGTACAGAGCGGCAGGGCAGATAGCATTATCGACGTAAGAGAAGAACACTATATCCCCGCCTTTGCCTATCCAGAACACCTGGAGGTCAGCGCCGCAGCCGCCCCAATCTGGCTGGAAGGCAAAATCGCCGGATGCCTGCTGGCCGCCAGCACACAGCGCGCGCACTTCACCCAGAACCGGATCGATCTGCTCAGTAACTTTGCCAACCTCTATACCCTGGCGCTCAGTCCGGGCGACTTCTACGAGCACCGCCTGGTCCAGCTTCGCTACATTCCTCAACCCCCTCACCAGGATGCCTATCTGAGCAGTTTTCGCCAGCGCGTCACCCGCCTGATGGCCGAGGCCGGACGTCTGGGGAAAGCTCTGAGCAGCGCCGAGGCCGAACTGTGCGCCTGGCAGGAAATTGAGGAGCAGTTGATCAGGATTGGCCCGGAATTAGACGACGCCGAATTGTAGGGCAATTGATCAGATCGGTCCGGGATCAGACGACGCTGCAACGTGAAGCTCCTCTATTCGATTCCATATTTGCGCATCAGGTAGCGCAGCTGATCGACCTTTGCCAGCCCAAGCAATTCGCAGGCGCGCGTGCGATTATGGCTCGCCACCTCCAACGCCCAGCGCACCAGGTGCCGCTCGATCTGGCCAATCAACTCCTCCAGAGCAACCTGGCCCGTCGGGCGTAGACTGAGCCACTGTTCCCAGGGATCGACCTCTGCAGTCGCTGAGCCACTGGCCCGCCCGCTGATCTCGCGCGGCAGGTGGGCGGGCAGGATCTCCTCGCCGTTGCTCAAGATCAGCGCGCGCTCGATTACATTTTTCAACTCGCGCACATTTCCCGGCCAGCGATACGCCATCAGCAAACGCTGCGCCTCCGGCGAGATGCGCCGCACAGAGCGCCCCAGCGAGCGATTGAGATCCTCCAGGAAACGCGAGGCGAAGAGGAGGATGTCGTCGGGCCGCTCGCGCAAGGGCGGCAGCTCGATGCGCAGCACCGCCAGGCGATAGAAAAGGTCGCTGCGGAAACGCCCCTCCCGCATGGCCTCCTCCAGATCGCGGTTGGTCGCCGCCAGAACGCGCACGTCGATCCTGACCTCTTTGTTGCCCCCCAGGCGATAGAACGAGCGCGTCTCCAGCACGCGCAGCAGCTTGGCCTGCATATCCAGCGGCATCTCGCCAATCTCATCCAGAAAGAGCGTACCTCCGTCGGCCAGTTCCAACAGGCCGCGCTTCTGCTTCTTCGCATCGGTGAAGGCGAACTGTTCGTAGCCAAAAAGCTCGCTCTCCAGCAGATTGTGCGCGATCGAGGCGCAGTTCAGTGGATGAAACGGCCCGTGTGCGCGCGGACTCTGATCGTGGATCGCGCGCGCGATCACCTCCTTGCCCGTGCCGCTTTCGCCGGTAATCAGCACGGACGCGGTGCCGCTGCGCGCCACGCGAGCAACGAGATCGAAGACCTCGCGCATACGTTCGCTGTGCCCGATAATGTAGTGGAAGTGATAGTTCTCACTTCTTTCGCGGCGCAACTGGCGAAGCTCGCGATACATCGCGCTGGTCTCCAGAGCGCGCTGAACCACCAGCAGCAACTCCTCCAGGTCGAAGCCCTTGATCAAATAATCCACAGCCCCCAGCTTCATCGCGCGTACCGCCGTCTGCACGTCTCCGTAGGCCGTAAGCATCACCACCGGCAGTTCTGGATCGGTCCGGTGAATCTCCTCCAGCAGCTCCAGGCCGCTCATTCCTGGCAGGCGCACATCGAGCAGAAGGAGATCGATCGTATTTTTCTGAAGTTCGCGCAGACCGGCGGGACCATCGGCGGCGGTCAGAACCTCGTAACCATGTTTGCAGAGAAAGCGCGCCAGTTGATGCGGCAGATTTGGCTCGTCGTCCACAATCAGAATCGTCAAGCTCACGACGCCACCCCCTTCCTCTGAGCAGGCTGTTTTTGTTCCAGCGCACAGGGCACATTCAGCGGCAGACGAAGCGAGACGGTGGTTCCATAGCCAAGCCGGCTCTCTACCAGCATGTACCCGTGATGATCCTCGATCAGACGCCGGGTGATGGGCAGGCCCAGACCGATGCCGTGCGCCCTGGTCGTGTAGAACGGCTGAAAAATACGCGCCAGGGCCTCCTGAGAAATCCCCTCGCCAGTATCGCTGATGGCCAGTTCCAGCCAGCTCTGCTGATCCTGCTCAGTCCGCTCCCTCTCAGGCGCTGCTCCTCCTGAACATGGCCCGGCTGCGGGATCGAGAGGCGAGAGAAGCGAAGATATCGGGGCGAGTTGCAAACTGGCGCTCTGATCGCGTGCGGACGGGGAGAGCACCTGGCCAGAGACGGAGAGCACGCCGCCATCGGGCATTGCCTGGAGCGCATTAAGGAAGAGATTCATCAACACCTGCTCCATCTGCGCGACATCGATGCGGACGGCGGGGACGCGCTGCTGCACCAGGTGGACGCGCACGCCACGCTCGTCGCACTGAGGCTGAAGGAAACGCAGCAGGCGCGCGCACAGTTCCAGCAGATCGCACTCGACCAGGTGAAGCTGGCGCGGACGTGCAAAGAGCAGCAGGTCGCGCACAATCCCATCCAGGCGCTCAACCTCCTTGAGAACGACGGAGATCGCCTCTCGCGCGTCCTCCTGAGGCAGCGCGTTCTCCTGCAAATCGTCGAGCAGGAGCTGCATCGAGGTCTTGATGGCGGCCAGGGGATTGCGCACTTCATGGGCCACGCTGGCCGCCATCTCGCCGAGCGAGGCCAGGCGATCCAGGCGGCGCTTCTCCTCCTCCAACTGATAGAGCGTCGTCATATCGGCAAAGGTCGCCAGGGCGCCGATCTGGCGACCCTGATCATCGCGCAAAGGGGCCAGAGTCAGGTCCAGAGCCAGCTCCTGCTCACGTCCACCCGTAGCCAACAGAATCTCATGCCGGGGCTGGCCGGTGCGCAGGACCTCCGCCAGGTTGCGCGGGTTGAGAATTTTCGCCAACGGCTGGCCCAACACCTCGCGGGGATGATAGCCAAGCACTTGCCCGGCAGCGCGATTAAATGTCGTGACCTGCCCCCGCATATCGAGCGTAATCAGCCCGCTGGGAATGCTCTCCAGAATCAACTCTTTGAGCCGCCGATCATCCAGCACCTGGTGCAGCAAGCGCCGAGCCTCGTTACGCGCCGCGACCACATCCTCCACCAGGGCGATATTCTCCAGCACCGCGCTGGCCTGGTTCGCCATCACCTGCAAGAGAACCAGCTCTTCGCGCCGCAGCTTACGCGGCGTGTAGTACGCGCCAACAACTATGCCGAACACGCGCGCACCCTGCGACTCGCCGGTAAACGAGATCCCTCCCCGCGCATGTCCGCCATCGGACGCACCAACGAGGGGCAACGCGAAGAAGGTCTTGATGCGCGGGGAGAGATAGCCTAGATACTCGTCGTCCTGCGTCTCGCTGGAACGCTCCAGCACAAGCGGCACATAGTGCGGATCGCGCAGCCAGCGCTGCGCCAGCAGACTATGCAGTTCAGGCGGAAGCCAGGAGAGCGCGCCGGGCGTCGCTCCGGGCACCAGTACATCGCAGAGATCGGGTCCACAAACTTCGCGCGTGCGCTGTGCCACAATGCGATATACGTGCGAACGATCGCGCAGCGCACAGGTCATCTGGCCACTCATGCCGTTGAGCAGAGAGAGCTCATGAATACGCTCCCGGTCGTGCTCCAGCAGGCGCGTATGCTCCAGCAGTATCGCCACAAGATTCGCCACCACAGCAACCAGCGGCATCTCCTCCTGCGACCACACGGCGGCCAGTTCCGGCTTTTCCTCGCAGGGGGCAAGGAGAGGAGAGCCGCGAATCGCCGTTAAGACGCCGATTGCCCGCTGGCGATAGAGCAGGGGAGTTGCTATCAGTCCGCACTCCACGCCATCTACCGGGGCCAGCACGGGTCCGCGCGTCCGCCAGGCCCGTGCTTCTGGGAGACTGTCATGCAGCTCGATAGGATTAATATGCGCCACCGCCAGCAGCTTTGCCGACCATCCCGGCTGATCGGCAAAGCTGCCCGCCGCGAACTGCAACGTCTCCCCACTGCGCTGGTAGAGCAAAACGCAGTGGCAGCGTAACAGGCCGGTCAGGCGGCGCGGGAGGGTATCGTGCAGCGCGCGATAGGCGGTTACAGTGCTGAACTCGTCCAGAAGCGCCGCCAGGAGCGCAGGCGCATCCGGGTGTTTTAGATCGTACTCCACTTCCATCATCATCCAACCCTTGCAGAAATGCGCTCGAAGACACCAGCAGGCCGCGCAGGGAGGCGGGTTATAGCGGCCTGGATTTCTGGAGTCCTCTTGCGAGTTTCCCTACTATATCATGTTCCACGCCGCTTTGCATGCTCAGCAACAGGAAACGTCCTATGGCCAGCGGTACGTCACCTCGCCGCCCTCAGACTCATCCTGGCGCATCAAACGGCTGCGCGCGGGCGTTGTCTGTGCCACCTCGCGGCCATCCTTGAAGACGGAGAGGCGAGCGGGCAAGAGGCGCAGAGCCTCGAAAGCCGAGGGAGCGTCGAGGATAAGGAAGCTGGCCGGCTTACCCTCTTCGATGCCATAGCGATCCTGGATGCGCAGGGTTCTGGCCGCATTGGTCGTAATCAGATCGAAAACGTCCTGAATCTCCTGATAGCCGCTCATATGGCAGAGAAAAAGCGCGAGTTGCGCAGCGGCCAGCATGTCGCCCCGGCCCAGGGGAAACCAGGGGTCCATAATGGAATCGTGGCCCAGCGAGACGTTCACGCCGGCAGCGAGCAGTTCCTTGACGCGCGCGATGCCCCGGCGTTTGGGATAGGTATCGAAGCGGCCCTGCAGAACCACGTTGTCGAAAGGATTCGCCACGACATTGACCTGCGCCCGCGCCAGAAGGCGGATGAGCTTAAAGGCATAGGCGTTATCGTAGGAGTGCATGGCCGTGCAGTGGCTGGCTGTAACCCGTCCCTGCCAGTTCTGCTGCAAGGTATCGGCAGCCATCACCTCCGTAAAACGCGAGTGAGGATCATCTGTCTCATCACAGTGACAATCAATATCGCGGTTAAACTCCCTGGCGAGTTCAAAGGCATAGTGAACATCCTCAATCCCCAGCGCGTTCGTCCATTCGTAATGTGGGATGCCGCCCACCACATCGCAACCCAACTCCATCGCACGACGCATCAACTCGCGCCCGTTGGGAAAAGAGAGAATGCCATCCTGTGGAAACGCGACCAGTTGCAGGTCACAAATATCGCGCACCTCCTCGCGAATCTCCAGCAGGGCGCGCAGGGCAGTTAACTGCGGATCACAAATATCGACATGGCTGCGAATATGCAGCGTGCCCTGAGCCACCTCCCAGCGGATCTCCTCCAGCACGCGCCGCCGCACGTCCTCGCGGCTCAGGTCCGGCTTGCGCTCGCTCCAGATCTGGATGCCTTCCAGAAGCGTCCCGCTGGCATTGTAGCGCGGCTGGCCGACGGTCAGCACCGCATCCAGGTGAACATGTGAATCGATAAACGGCGGCGCAACCAGCTTACCGGCGGCATCTATCTCGCGCGCGGCGGAGGCAGCGCCCAGATCGGGGGCGATGCGCGCGAAGCGGCCATCCTGGATGGCAAGATCAACCAGTTCCTCGCGACGGTGCAGGCGCGCATGGCGAATCAGCAGATCATATGGCATAGCTCAGGTGTCCTTTCTGAAAGAGAACAAGGGTTTTCCGGCCTTGATCGTACTCTAAAAGCCGGAGCTATGCAAGCCAACCTCTGTCGATTCAGGGCTTTCCAATTCTCCCTTTTTCAGAGGAAAAAGAGTAAAATACTCCTCGTATAGATAGAGAAAGGAATGGCGCCCCGTTGCTGGGGCGCCATCTTTTGTAGAAGCTCTCAGATCATCAGGCAGCCTGCTCGGCCTCGTCGGGGAAGGTGCGCGCGCGATTGGCTCGCAGCTCGAGCGGGCGCAGAATCAGGTAAGCAATCAGAGAAAGGACCAGGCCCAGTTCAAAGCCAACATCCATGCCATAGGGCTTATTGATCAGTCCACCGACCAGGCCAGTGATCGGAGTGGCCGTGCCCTGGTAGACAAACACCTGGGCAAAACCCAGCAGGGCGCCGAACAGACCTACCGCCATAGCAACGAGTGCAGCCCAACCCAGCGGCAGGCGGCGGGGGTTATTCCAGTCGTTTACGTTGTAGCGTTTGCGGCGAATCACAAAATGCTCCACGACCAGGATAATCGCCCAGGGACCCAGCCAGTAGGCTATCAGCAGCAGGAAGCTCTCGAGCGTACTGTTGAAATTACCGGCGGTCAGGATAGCGATGATCGTATAGATGATCGCGCCGATCAGCGTCCAGACATAGCGCGGAACCCGCTGCCAGGTGTGGCCAAAGACCTGCACGGAGAGGCCCAGGCTGTAGTCATTGGGAATGTTATTCGCCACGATGCTCAAGGCCAGCAGGAAGACCAGGAACTTGCCAATGGCGCCCAGCGGCGTCAGGGCGACGGCCAGGAGTTGGCCACCCAGCACGTTGGGACCCAGCCAGGCCGCCAGCAGCATACCAAGCGTCTCCAGCAGCACACAGGGAATGAAAATGCCCAGGAAGGTTAGCCAGAACACACGCGCCGGGCGAGTGTTCTCCGGCTGATTGACGTTATAATCAGCCGCATACGAGCTCCAGCCGGTCGCAAAACCGTAGACCGCGCCGCCAAACGAAACCATACTGGCAATCTCAGCAGCGTTCATCGCGGGCGTAGGCAGCACAACCACGTGCTTCGTGCTGATCATCACAATTGTAACAATGGCAAAAATGATCGCCATCGGAATCCAGGCAAAACGCTCGTAGCTGTGAACATAGCGATAGCCGTAGATGCTTACCAGGGTCGTGAGGATCGCAATCAGGAGGATGCCCAGCGCGCGCAGCAGCACACCGCTCATGGCGATGCCCAGCACCGTCGCCGTACACTGCTCCGGCGCGGCTGCACCACAGGCCAGGGCAGAGATAAGCTGGCCGCCCACGATCACGTTGACCGCCGACCAGCCGACGCAGGCCGCGACATTAAAAAACGCCATGATAATGCCGCCAACCCAGCCAAAGGCGAAGCGGGAGATGGTCATCTGGCGCAGGCCAAAACGCGGGCCGAAGGTAGAGAAAAATGCGGGGGGTAGCACTCCCAGCAGATTAAAAACGATAATAACCCCCAGGCTATCCCAGAAGCCCAGGAAAAAGGCCTGCGAGGCCAGCGCCCCCAGGGCAATGGTGGAAATCACCAGGTTGGCCGAAAGCCACATGGTGAAGTTGTCAAAAATACGAACATGGGTGCGCGTTTCCGGCGAGACACGCTCAATACCGTGTCTCTCCAGGCCCTGTTCTTCGGGGATGGCAACTGTATCGGAAGCCATATGTGTCTCCTCTGCAACTGTAAAGAACGTTTATATGTTCCGAAATTCCTGGGCCACCTTGCGCGGCCCTCTGGTCGAACCCCATCTCCTCAGAGATGCCAGCAGCTCAGGAGTTTCCCACGCCCCTGAGACGAGATGAACCTCCACCTGAACCGGCATACGATAACGGTGCCAGCAGAATAAATTGATAAACAATGCACAACGCACACAGGCCGGTGAAGAGGAATCGACATAGCTCAGTATAGCATCTTTAAAACTCCACTACCAGTCTTTTTCCATCTGTCGGGACCCTCCCTACGAAAGTCTCTCAATGCTGTTCTCTTCTCAATCCGCGTTCACATCCCACACAATGCGTAGGCCGAGTCGCCGACAAATATGCGAGAGCGGTTCGTTACTTTCTTTAACATTTGTCAACACACTCCCGCGAAATGTTCCAAATAGTACCGATCAACCGGAGCCTATAGAAATATCGTCCACCCTCCTCCCCAGAGCGGTTTTGAGAACAGTTATACGAATCGTCTAGCCTTATAGAGAAAAAAAACGCGAAATATCGCCAGGTTTGAGGTTATCTTCTAGTGAATCGCAGTCATTTCTGAGAAAAATTCTGAGAAAAGTACATTCGCCCATAAACTACTAGACTGGGGCCTGGAAAACCGGTACAATGGACATTATACACATAACTCACTCTCGTTTATCATACAATAAGAGATTTTTGTCTTCTCTCTTTTTTTTAATGAGCGTCATAAACCGCAAAACAGGTGTATTTAAGGAGGCCGACATGTCAACAAAGATGAGCCAGGGGAAGAATGGCATCACTCCTCCCGAGCGAGATGGGGAAGGAACGAAAAGAAGCGTGGCGGAGCCGCTCAGGCGTTCCGAGCAAACGCGTGAGCAGTTACTAAGAGAGAACGAACTGCTTGCGCAAGAACTTGAGAGCAGGACAAAAGAGAATATTTTGTTGAACGAAGTCATTTCAACCATCGGCTCTACCTTGAAGATGGAAGAGGTGTTAAACCATGTCGTGGACACCATTACGAGGGCGACCTCCTGCCACGCGGCTTTCCTCTATTTGTATGACCAGGAAAAAGAGCAGTTGGTGCTGGCCAGCGCCAGCAAGCCCTATCAACACCATATCGGCAAAATTTCAATGGGGCTGGGCGAGGGTATCGCAGGCTGGGTGGGCCTGCATCAGCAGCCGGTGACTATTCGCGAAGGCTCGCTCAACGATCCGCGCTTCCGCCCCTATCCTGAACTGGAAGAAGAGAAATTTCAGTCGCTGATGTCGGTTCCTATTCTCTCGAAAGAGCGTAAGCTGATCGGGGTTATCACGGTGCATACTGTTGCGCCCTATGAATTTACCGAGCAGCACCAGAGCTTCGCCATGAACACAGCAGCGCTGGTCGGGAGCGCGATCGAGAATGCGCGTCTCTATGAGAACACGCAGCGCAAACTGACCATCCTGACCTCGCTTTCAATGCTCAGCCAGACCATCACCTCCGGCCTTTATCTCGACGACATGCTGCGCTCGCTCTCGACACTGGCTGTGCAGATTATGGAGGCCGACCTGTGCGTGATTATGCTCATGGACCAGGCGCGCGGCAGGCTGACCGTGCGCGCGGTCTCTCCCCAGGTCAACGAGCGGGTGCTGAGCTTCCAGACAGTCGACCTGGACCACCAGGCATGGGAGAAGCTGCGCACATCCAGCGCCCAGGAGCTGAACCATCACGCGATGGAACGCTTCAATCCGCTCAAGGATTCTCACTACAAGTCCCTGCTCTCAGCCCCGCTGATTTCGGGCAGCGAGCAGCTCGGCCTCCTCAACTGCTACTCCAGCCAGGCCCGCCGCTATACATCCGAGGACCAGACGCTACTCACAACCATCGCCAACCAGGTCGCGGTCGCGATTAAGAACAGCCACCTGGTCGATATGCTGGCCCAGAAGAATCTGGTGAAGGGCTTCTTCGAGGACCTCATGTACGGTAACTACGACTCAGAAGATACCCTGCGCCAGCGCGCGAACTTCCTGGGCTGCGACCTGAGCCGGGTACACGCGGTGGCGATGATCGAGATTTCTTACCTGGAGGAGGAGGATAGCGCGGGCGAGCCGCTCAGCGAGGAGGACCGCCTGGCCATCCACAAACGCATCGGAGCCCAGGTGCGCCGGCGCGTGCAGGATAGCTTTCCCGGCTCGCTGATCTACGAGCGTGAGAATCTGCTGACCTGCATTGTTCACCTCAGCAAAGATCCGGGCGGCTCGCGCTTGAAAAACTGGCTGCGCGACCTGGCCCGCCAGATGCGCAACGAGCATTCGATCTGCCTCTCGATCGGCATCGGCAATCCCTGCACCAATGCCGGCGATTATCGCCGGGGCTTCGCCGAGGCCAGCGAGGCCCTGCAAATGGGCCAGCATCTTAATCGCGAGGGGGGCGTCACACATTTCAACGATCTGGGAGTGTATCGCTATCTCTATAAGATCGCCCGCATGGACGACCTGCGCGATATGTACCAGGACCAGGTCGGACGCATCGCTAGCTACGATCGGCGCAAGGGTACCGACCTGCTCGGCACTCTGGAGACGTACCTGGAGTGCGCCGGCAATCTCACCCGCACCTCGCATCGCCTGTTTGTACATCGAAACACGCTTATCCAACGCCTGGAGCGCCTGCAATCGCTCTGCGAGATCGATTTGCAGGAGCGCAGCAACTGGCTGACCCTGCAGGTGGCGATCAAGGTGTTCAAACTGCGCAATAGCGGACTGTAAAAGGAAATAGCCGGGCTTTCCTCATCCTCTATAGTAAAAGAAATACCCCTGACTTAGAGGAATGAGGAGGTCAATGTATCGGTGGCAGTTCAGCAGCCCGAACGAGTTGAAGCACAATCCGCCTGGCCGGGGGCGCATAGCCTGCGCTATGTCTTGCTCGCCATTACCTTTCTCTGTATGAGCTTTCCCTCTCCGCTTGTGAATACAGGACAGACAGCCCATACCGCGCGCCATCCGATCCTCGCCCGGCAAACGCAGCCGCCCTCGTTGGCTGCACAGCTCGATGCTCTGCTGACGCAGCAGGTCAATAATCAGCAGTTCAGCGGCTCCGTGCTGGTCGCGCAGAACGGGCAGGTTATCCTGGCGAAGGGCTATGGCGAGGCGAACTGGGATACAGCAACGCCCAACACTCCCGACACACGTTTCTTTCTCGGCTCGCTGACCAAAGCCTTCACCGCGATGGCGCTGCTCATCCTACAGGAACAGGGGAAATTGCACGTGGAAGATCCTATCTGCACGTACATCCCAAACTGTCCCCTACCCTGGCAGGCGCTGAGCATTCATGAGTTGCTCACCCACACATCGGGCATTCCTCAACTGGACGATGCGCAGCTTTCAGGCGCCTCGCCGGCGGCCTGGATCGCCAGCTTCGCCAATGCTCCTCTGCAATTCAGACCTGGCGGCGAGTTTCAATATTGCAGCATCTGTTATCAAATCCTGGCCTACGTGGTTCAGCAGGTTTCCGGGATGCCCTACAGCCAGTTTGTGCAGCAGGCCATCCTCGATCCGCTCCATATGACCTCCAGCGGCTTCGACGCACGCGCCTATTACGCTCAACCCTCCGGCGCACTCGGCTATGAAAGCTGGCAGGTCAAGGCCCCGCAGGACGGCTTCCTGGTCAGCCCGCAGTGGTCGTTTCTCTTCGGCTCCGGCCTGCTCTATTCGACCGTCAACGACCTCTATCGCTGGGACCAGGCGCTGGCGAGCGATACGCTGGTTTCGCAGGCAACCCTGACAAAGATCTTCACGCCGCATGTGAACGCGACGCTCTTCCCAGGCTCGACGTATGGCTATGGCTGGTTTATCACCCAAGCGCCCGTGCCGGGACACCGACTGATCTGGCACGATGGCGTGATCGATGGCTTCAGGAACTTCATCGGACGTTACGTTGACGACCATGTGACGATTATTTTCCTGAGCAACCTGACCACCCTCGATCTCGTCGCGCTCGCCCACTCGCTCGAGCGGGTGATCTTCGGGCAAACATCTACAATCTAACGGGGAGCGCACGGTATCAGGGATTCAGTTTGCTGGCCATCCAATCGGCTTGCTGCGGACGATGCTTCAAAGGGATGTTATTGCAAACGTGGTTGCCGTCCTCGAACATCCAGAGTTCGGCGGTGGGACCGGCCTCAGCCGCGATGCGCTCCCCCTGCTCGGCGGGCACCAGGCGGTCGCGCCGGCCCTGAATCACCAGCAACGGGCAGCGCACCCGCTCGGCCACGCCGCGCAAGTTGAAGGCGCGCAATTTCTCCAGCGCCTCGGCCTCGTCGGCAGCCTTCAGGCGATGCACCATCGTTTCGCGACTGATCAGCGGGCGGTCAGGAAAATTGAGCGACTGATCGTAGGGTCCGCAATTCTCAATCACAGCCCTGAGTCGAGGTTCAAAGGCAGCCGCGCGCACCGCGTACTGCCCTCCAAAGCTTACGCCCATCAGACCCACGCGGGTCGCGTCCACATCTACCCGGTTCTCCAGATAATCAATGGCATACTTCACGGGCACATCGTAATCGTGGCGCATTGGATGCGTAAACTCCATCTCGCCCTGGCCGGGACCGTCAATCGCCAGCACCGCCATGCCCCGGCGCAAGAAATCGTCGCCATAGTTGTGCAACTCCTCTTTGACAGAATCCAGGCCGGGCACCAGGATCACGACCGGCGGCTTCGGCGTTTGCCAGGGCCGGCGCAGGATGCCATACATTGTGGCTCCTCCCTCGTAGGGAATAGCCACGCGCTCGCCGGGAAACGTGAAATACGGCAGCGCCTTCTGATAATCGCGCACGACATGCTCATGAGCGGCGCGCAGTTGGTCGGGCCAGCGCACAAAGAGATACTTGCCGAAATGATAGCAGATGGCCGCGCGAAAATAGTGCTCCGCCATCGAGGCGTAATAGCCCTGCTCCTCGGCCTTCTCCGCCATGCCTTCGTAGATGGCCCCACATTCCGACCAGGCCCTGCACCAATCCTCCCAGCGCTCGACGCTGCCGGTCACGCGCTGAAAATCGTTGTAGTCGATTCCGTTGGCGATAAAGCGCGGCGCCCAGTTATCGATCGCGCTCTGCACAGATTCATCTCTGGCCATGCCAGTTTCCTTTCCAGGTGAGACTTCTAGGCATTCGAGAGCGTGCCCCCCAGATAGAGGGACCCGATCTCGGGATTATGTAAAATGTCGGTGTGCTTGCCCTCAAGCCTGACGCGCCCACTCTCCAGGACCACGCCGTGATCGGAAATGCTCAGGCCCGTGCGCGCGTTCTGCTCGACCAGGATGATCGTCCTGCCGCTCTGCTGCATGACTTGAATGGTTCCGATCACCTGCTTGAACGTCTTCGGGTCCAGGCCCATCGAGGGTTCATCCAACAGGATCAAACGCGGGTCCAGCATCAAGCAGCGCGCAAACTCCACCTGGCGCTGCTGGCCACCGGAGAGGCTGCCGGCCTTGTCGCGTGCGCGCTCCCTGACGATGGGAAACATCTCCTCCACCTCGGCCAGGCGGCGCGCAATCAGGGCCTTATCGCGCAGGGTATAGGCGCCCAGGCGCACATTCTCGCGCACGGTCAGGGCGGGAAAGAGGCTGTGGTTTTGCGGCACCTGGACAATGCCCAGCGCGAGAATCTGGCGCGGATTCAGGCCGACCAGGGGATGCCCATCAAAGATAATTTCGCCCAGCCTGGGCTTTAGCAGTCCGCTGAGCACGCGCAGGATGGTGGACTTGCCAGCCCCGTTGGGACCGACGATACAGGTCGTAGTTCTCGGCTCTATGGCCAGGCTGACACCCTTGAGAACGTCCCCTCCATCGTAGCCCGCGTAGACATCGGTGAGTGTGAGTAATGGCATTATCATTCTCCCAGATACGCTTCCAGCACGGCAGGATTCGCGCGCACTTCCTCCGGCGTGCCTTCGGCAATGCGGGTGCCGCGATGCATGACCATAACCTTATCGCAGAGCCTCATCACAAACTCCATGTTATGCTCAACCACCAGAAAGGTCACGCCGCGCTGATTGAGCAGGCGAATGCGCTCGGTCAGATAATTGAGCATCGTCGGGTTGACCCCACCCGCCGGCTCGTCGAGCAGAATGACCTGCGGCTCGGCGATCAGGACAAAGGCAAACTCCAGCAGCTTCTTCTGGCCATACGAGAGATTGCCCGCCGGGAGGTCCCTGAGCGAGGTCAGGCCGACGAAATCGAGCAGTTCGAGAGCGCGTTTGCGCTCCTGGCCCGAACTCCAGCGCCCCAGCAGACCACTGAAGGTATTGCGCTGGGCCGCCACATGCATATTTTCCAGCACCGTCATACGCGGAAAGACGCGCGTGAGTTGAAACGTGCGCCCGATGCCCCGGCGAAAGACCTTATCGGGCGAGTTATTCGTGATCGCCCGGCCCCGAAAACGCACCTGCCCGCTATCGACCCGCTCGTAGCCGGTCATCACGTTGAAAAGCGTCGTCTTTCCCGAGCCATTCGGTCCGATCAGGCCGGTGATCGAACCCTCCTCGACGCTGATCGAGCACACATCCAGGGCGCGAATGCCGCCAAAGGACTTCGAGACGCTCTGCGCTTCCAGCAAACTCATAGATTGATCCCCTCCCTCTTCATTGTGGCCGGCTCGCCCTGCTCAGGCAGAGGCGAGACGACCACGCCATCTTTGCGCTGCGCATTCTGGCTAAGCGCCCGGTATTTTGTCCAGCGCTCCCGCACGGTCGGCACAATGCCGCGCGGCAGGAGGAGCAGAACCAGCAGGAACAGTCCCCCATAGAGGATCAGGTACAGATCGGGATAGTCGGCGGCCAGGTATTGATGGAGTGGCTCCAGCAGAAGCGCGCCCAGGATCGGGCCTGAGATCGTGCCCATGCCGCCGAGAAAGCCCATCAGAGCGATGGCGATATCAAAGTTTGGATCAAAGGCCGAGGCCGGGTAGACGGCCCCGATAAAGTAGGCCCAGATCGCGCCGGCCATGCCGATGATCAGCGCGCTCATCACAAAGGCCGAGAGCTTGGAGACCTCCGTCTTCACCCCCAGGCCCCGGGCGCGATCCTCATCGTCGCGAATGGCCAGCAGGCCCAGGCCGTATTTCGAGTAGCGCACCCACCAGGAGAGCGCAATGGAGAGCAGCAGGAGAATCAGCACGGCATAATAGAATGGCGTATTAAAGAAGTCACCGCCCCACTCGAGCGGGAAAGGAACATCCAGGCCGGTTGAGCCATTGGTCAGGCCGTTCAGACTGTAGGAAAGGAGCTGAGCGATAAAGAACATCGCGATCGTAATGACGATAAAGGTATGGCGGCGCACGCGCAGGGCCACCCAGCCTGCCGGGATCGCGATCAGCGCCGCGATCGCGCCGGCAACGGGCGTGAGGAAGAAGATTCCATAGCCGGGCGGGACATTCCAGTGCTTGCAGATGAGCGCCAGGGCGTAGGCGCCAATGCCAAAGTAGGCTACATGTCCCAGGGAGATATAGCCGGTATAGCCGGCCAGGATGTTCCAGCCTGTGACCATCGCCGCAAACAGCAGGGTAAAAAACGCAATGGAGGTTATCTCACCATTGGAAAAGAGCAGGGGAAAAGCGATGGCGAAGGCCAGCAGGAGGAGCAGCCCGACCGCCTTGAAAGTCCTCATTGCTTTCTTCCTTCCCTCTGGCCGAGCAATCCCTGGGGACGGAGGACCAGGATCAGCACCAGCAAGATGTAAAAGACCGTGGTTGCCCAGGTAGGCGACCAGACGAGATCCGTCACGCTTTCAATCACCAGCATGCCCACCGAGGCGATCAGCGCGCCCGACAGGCTGCCCATTCCTCCAAAGACGATAATCGCCAGCAGGCGCGAGATCAGATCATAGGCGCTGTTGGCGTTAAACGCATTGGTCGCGCCAAAGGCCACGCCGCCGGCAGCCGCCAGGGCTACGCCAATGCCAAAAGTGAGCGAGGAGACACGCTCGACATCAATACCGATGAGCTCCGCCGCCGTGCGATTCTGGATCGAGGCGCGCAGGCTCTGCCCAAAGCGGGTGCGATAGAGCAGCACATAGAGAGCGGTCAGCAGCACCACCGCGAGCAGGAAGCTAAAGACGTAAATATATGGGAGATAGAACGTCGGGGAGAAACTTCCAAAGGGGATGGAACTGTTGATATACCAGCCCTGCAAACCGACGTTGTTGGCCGAGAAAATAAGGTTGAGCGCTCCCTCTATGATGAGCGCGATCCCAAAAGTCACCAGGACAGAGAGCATCGTGCGGTCCCGTTTGATCGGACGAAAGATGAACGAGATGAGTATGCCGAGAAGGAACATCGCAGGCATCGTAATCAACAGGCCCACAAACAGATCGATATGCAGGTTGCGCTCCAGAACGTAGCTGAGGTAAGCGCCCAGAATGACCAGCGCACCTTGCCCGACGTTGATGATATCCATCACACCGAATACCAGCGTCAGCCCGGAGGACATCAATGCATAGACGCCCCCGGCCAGAACGCCGAGGATGATTCCTTCGATAATGAGTCCCACGATAACCCCCTCTTTGTTGTCAAGAAGTGTTTTTCAGAATCTGTGACATATACAACTTTTCAGGACTGCTCGCCGCCTGCGGCGCTTGGCGGTTTCCGATAGCATCAACGAAGCGCCGCAGGCGCTAAGCAGTCACCCAGCAAGCGGACCTGACCGGTTACAACTGATGTCGCCTCCTACAGCGCCGAGCCTCTCCCGCGAGCTCTGTTCGCAAAGCTCACAGGAGAAGCGTGGCCGAAGGCCGCAGGATGCGAACCCGGATAATTCACAGATTCTGTAAAGTCTACGGCCAGTTTGGCTTGGGATATTCAGGGGTTGCTACAGCCTGGGCAGGCGGATAGACAACCTTGACCTCTCCCTTTTGCCACTGGAAGACATAGACCAGGCCAGCCGTGTTCTGGCCGGTGCTGTCAAACTTTACATCACCCTGGACGGTATGGAACGTATCGCCAGAGTGCAGTTCGGCGATGATCTTCGCGTTATCCAGGCTGTGAACCTTCTCGACCGCCTGCTGCAACACCTGAGCGGCAGAATATGCCTCTGGCGAATCCGCGCTGATATCCTGGGCCGTGCCGCCGTATTTCGCGATGAAGTCCTGGACAAACTGCGCGTTGCTGATCGAGCCGGGCACGCCGGAAACAGCAGGCACATTGATCGAGGGGTCCCACCCGTTGGGATAGAAGATGCCCTCCGCAACATTCGCACCGCCGATCGGGCCGGTAAACTGCGCACCCTGGTCCGGGCCGGCAGAGGCGACGATGGCCTTCGGATTGAAATGCTGCTGCCGGAACGCCTTGACGTAGGCCAGCATATCTGGAAGCATCGATCCAAGCACGACAAGCTGAGCATTCGAGTGGATGATCTTCTGTGCGATCGGGTTAAAGTCGGTGGTCTCCGCCGGATAAACCTGGTAGTCCACCGTCTTGATGCCGCCCGCCTCCAGCAGGCTCTTGGCCTGATCGATCATCGGCTGGGTGAACGGATCGTCCTCAGTCGCGTAGGCGGCGGTGGTGGGACGTATATTCGCCGGCAACGAGAGAATATACTGGGTGAAGCCGTTCAACTGGCTCACGATCGGCGGGGAGGCATCAAACACGTTGTTCAAGCCCTGCGTGAAGACCGAGGGGCCGCCACCAGAACCTTCGACCATCGCATACCCGTAGCGAGCCGCCTCCTTCGAGGCGGGTTTCGTCAAGAGCGTCGAGTAGGGACCCAGCACCAGGTCCACTTTATCGGTCGCGATGAACTTCTGATAGTTCGTCACCACCTGGTTCGTGTCGCTGGCATCGTTGGCAAACTCAAGCTGAACTTTCCGCCCTAAGAGACCACCGTTCTTATTGACATTATCAGCCCAGAGTTGATAGCCCTGTTGCGTGGCCTTGCCGTCAGCAGAGAAGTCACCTGAGAGTGAGACAGAAATACCGATTTTGATGGGTGCCTGGTTCTGCGGAGTAGTGGGGCTGCTCGTCGTGCTACCACAGGCGCTGAGGATAAATAACGCCGCCAGCAACACGCCGATGCCCCTCAGTACTGGCTTATGCCAGAGAGTATGGAGTCCTTTCATTTGGACGTCCTCCTTGTTTACTACTAGGTCGTCGTAAAAATCGACCCACTTCCAGAGAATCCCAAAGCGGTTAACGAACAGGAAAAGCGCGTTCTGACTGTATTATCTTTGAAGATAGAATACACTCTCCAAACGCTTAAAAACACAGGGAGTGTAGCATAAGATAGAGTCTGCTGTCAAGCACAGAACACTTTCTTCCTATTTTTTACAAGTTACCAGAGAAAAGGGTATGACGGGTTCAGAAATGCGCCTCTAACAGGTTCAGCGGCTCCTCAATCAGGCCGGCGACGGTAGTCAGAAACTGCGCGCCGCGCGCGCCGTCTACTGCCCGGTGGTCGCAAGAGAGCGTCAGCACCAGCGTAGGCAGCACAGTCGGTTGGCCCTGGAGCGCCACTACGCGCTCAGCGATGCGCCCGATGGCCAGAATGGCTGCCTGTGGCTCGTTGATGATGGCGTTGAAGGCATCGACGCCATACATGCCCAGGTTACTGATGGTAAAGGTACCCCCGCTGATATCCTGGGGACGCAACTTGCCGGCGCGCGCTCTCGCCACCAGTTCTTTGCGCCGGCGGGCCAACTCGCTCGGTACGAGGGTATCCGCCCGGTGAATCACCGGCACCACCAGTCCCTCCTCGACGGCAACCGCCAGCCCGATATTGATCTCCCCCAGCAGGCTCAGCCGGCCCTCGCTCCACGTCGCGTTGAGATGAGGATGCAAACGCAGCGCCGTCGCCACGATCTTCACCAGCAGATCGGTATACGTAACATCTGTCACACCCTGATTCGCCACAAGATGGGTACGCCAGGCAATCAGGCGACTGGCGTCTACCTCGCGCGTGAGATAGAAGTGCGGCGCGGTCGTCCAACTCTGCACTGTGCGCTCTGCCATGATGCGCCAGATGGTGCTCACGCCTGCATCCTGTACACCCCCGGAAGACGGCCCGGACTCCTGCGCCGGGACCGCCTGCTCAGGCAGGGACAGGGCCAGCACATCAGCGGCGAGTACCGCGCCCTGGGGTCCGGTTCCCCTGATTGCAGCGAGATCCCTGCCCATTTCATGCGCCAGGCGCCGTGCCTTCGGCGAGGCCGCAAGCAGCCGGCTACCCTCTGATGCAGCCTGGGCAGCGTTCTGCAAATAGGCCAGCACGTCTGCCTTCTGCACCCGCTGGCCACTCGCTTTGACCTGGCTCAGGTCGATCCCGCGATCGGCGGCGATGCGCGAGGCGAGCAGACTGGCAGGCACGACGGTCGGGCGCGGGGAGACGGCCTGGGGACTTCTCCCATCCAGGCTCGAAAGGGCTTGCGCGAACGCTGCCTCGCCGCCCGACTGCGCGCTCTCCTCTACAGTGAGCCTGCCCTTGTCCGCCTGCGCGATCTGCGGTACAGAGGTCGCCGCCTCTCCCTGCGCAAGAATCGTCGCGATCACCTGACCCACCGGCACCTCAGCGCCGGCGGCAGCGGCAATCCTCGCCAGGGAACCGGTGGCGGGCGCCTCGATCTCGACCGTCGCCTTGTCGGTCTCGATCTCCACCAGCGGCTCCCCCTGCGCGACCTGCTCTCCCTCACCTTTGAGCCAGCGCACGATCTTCCCGCTGTCCTGCGACATACCCAGCGCCGGAAGGATAACATCTGTCGCCATCACTGCTCTCCTCGTTCAATTCTGCTCGATCGTTGCATCGCCTAGCGGGCGTTGCCGGCGGACCCGCTCGCCGGGGCGGCCTGGGGAAGATGCCCGTTGGCCTGCGCGTTGAGGTGCGACTGCGTGTCGCGCGTGGTGGCGAGCGGACCGCTCACGGTGTAGTAGCGCACGCCCGCGACCAGCAGCTCCTCCGCCGGGAAGCGCGTGATGACCTCGCAGCCGTCCTTCGTCACGATCAATTGCTCCTCGATGCGCGCCGCCGACCAGCCATCGGAGGCCGGCCAGAAGGTTTCGAGCGCGAAGACCATGCCCTCCTCGATCGTCTCCGGGTGATCGAGCGAAACCAGGCGGCTGAAGATAGGCTTCTCCCAGATGGAGAGGCCGACGCCGTGACCGTACTGCAAGGCGAACGCCGCCTCTTCGTTGGGAAAGCCAAACTCCTCGGCTCTGGGCCACAGGCTGACGATCTCGGCGGTGGTGACGCCCGGTTTGATCGCATGAATCGCCTGGTCCAGAATCTCGCGGCAGTGCTTATATGCGTCTACCTGGGCCTGCGAGGCGCTGCCGACTACGAAGGTGCGGTAGTAGCAGGTGCGATAGCCGTTGTAGCTGTGCAGAATATCGAAATAGGCCGGATCGCCGGGACGCAGGGCGCGATCGGTGTAGACATGCGGATGCGGACTGCAGCGCTCGCCGGAGATTGCGTTGACGCCCTCGACATGCTCCGAACCCAGGTCGTAGAGCACCTTGCTGACCAGCCCGACGCACTCGTTCTCGCGAATGCCGGGGCGCAGATTGCGGTAAAGCTCGTCATAGGCGGCATCCACCATCATGCAGGCTGTGGAGAGCAGGGTAATCTCATCCTGCGTTTTAATCAGCCGCGCCTGCTGCATCAACTGCTGCCCATCGACCACTTTGATGCCCTCCGCCTGCAAGGCAAAGAGCACCGGCAGCTCGATCACATCCACGCCCAGCGGCTCATGGAGCAGTCCGCGCGCCTCCAGTTCGACGCGGATCTTCTTCGCAACATCCTCAGCCCGCCCGGATTCGGGGGACATCGCGCCGCGCTGCGTGGAGATGCCGGCCCGCGAACGCTCATCGCCAAGCCAGGGGCAGTAGAGCTTGTGGTGGCGCGCCGCCGAGCCGAAATCCCACATGATCGGCTCGTCGTCCTGGGGCAGCAGAGAGAAACGCGCCAGCTTATCCATCGCCCAGGTGCCGATGTGGGTCGCGGTAATGTAACGAATGTTGTTCATATCGAAGCAGAGCAGAGCGCCCATCTCTGACTCTTTTAGTAAGCGTTTAATGCGCGCCAGGCGCTCAGTGCGCAGACGCTCAAAGTTCACGCGCTCCTCCCAGTCCACGCCCATCAGGCCATAGGTTCTGATCGCCATATCTTTACTCTCCTTCCCTGATAGCATAATCCTGGCTCTTAGACTCGCCCGCACAGCGTCTTCGCAACCTCCACCACTGAGGCAGGGGTAGGAACCGTCAGATCCTCCAGCACCGGTGAGAACGGCACCGGCACATCCATCGCGCCCAGGCGCTTGACCGGCGCATCCAGGTAATAGAAGGCCCCTTCGGCTATCACCGCGGCCAGTTCGGCGGTGACACCATACCGCTCGTAGCCCTCGTCTATCACAATGGCGCGGCTGGTCTTGCGCGCTGAGGCTATCATCGTCTCTTTGTCCAGCGGATAGGTCGTGCGCGGATCAATCACTTCGGCATCTATATCGATATCTGCCAATGTTTCAGCCGCGGCCAGAGCGACCTGGACCATGCTGCTGGTGGCAACGATCGTGATATCGCTGCCGGGGCGCTTGATATCGGCGACGCCGAAGGGGATGGTATAGTCGCCCTCCGGGACCGGGCCTTTCAACTGGTACATCATCTTATCTTCGTAGAAGATCACCGGATTATCGTCGCGAATGGCGGTCTTGAGCAGGCCCTTCGCGTCGTAGGGGGTCGAAGGCAGGGCGACCTTGAGGCCGGGAATGTGACTGACCCAGGCGTGCAGGCTCTGGCTATGCTGCGCGGCTGTACGGCGGGTGGCCCCCAGGGTGGTGCGCACAACCAGCGGCACCTTGAGCTTGCCGCCGGACATATAGTGGACCTTAGCTGCCTGGTTCACGATCTGATCCATCGCCAGCGCGATAAAGTCGCCGAACATAATATCGATGATCGGGCGCATGCCGGTCATCGCGGCTCCCACGCCCAGGCCGGTGATACCTGCCTCTGAGATGGGACTATCGATCACGCGCGCGGGTCCAAACTCCTCGACCAGGCCGGAGAGGACCTTGAACGGCGTGCCGGCCTCGGCCACATCCTCGCCCAGGATAAAGATGCGTGGATCGCGGCGCATCTCTTCTGCCAGGGCCTCGCGAATGGCCTGGCCCAGCGTCAACTCGCGCACACGCGCGTCGGCCTGCCGACTCAGGGCAGGAGTGTCAGGCGTAGACATCTTGACTTACCTCGCTGGGATCTGGATAGGGGGCGTCCAGCGCGAACCGCTCGCCGGCCTCAACTTCGGCGCGCACCTCGCGCTCGATGCGCGCAAACGTCTCGTCGTCGGCCAGGCGTTGCTCGCGCAGCCAGGTGGCCAGAATTTTCAGCGGATCGCGCTGCGTCTTCCAGTACTCCTCCTCCTCGGCTGAGCGGTAGTAGGAGCGCTGGATATCGCCAACGTGATGGCCCATATACCGGTAGGTATCACAGATCAGCAGAGCCGGACCCTCGCCCCGGCGCGCGCGTTCGACCAGGCGTTGGGCCACGACATAGACCGCGCGCACGTCCTGACCATCGACCTCTTCGGTGAGCAGGCCAAAGGCTTCACCCCTGGCGCGCATACTGCCGGCGGTCGTCTCCGCATTGTGCGTATACTCGTTGTAGTGGTTATCCTCGCAGACATAGATCACAGGATACTTCCAGAGCGAGGCCATATTCATCAGTTCATAGAGCACCCCCTGGCCGAGCGCGCCATCGCCGAAGAAGCAGACCGCCACCTGGTCGCTGCCGCGCATCTTGCTCGACATCGCCGCGCCGGTCGCCATGCCCGCGCCTCCGCCGACAATGGCGTTCGCGCCGAGATTGCCGGTGTCCTGGTCGGCGATATGCATCGAGCCGCCCTTGCCCTTGCAATAGCCGGGCGCTTTGCCCAGCAATTCGGCAAACATCCGATCGACCGAGGCGCCCTTCGCCAGACAGTGCCCATGACCACGATGCGTGCTGGTGATATAGTCGTCGCGGCGCAGAGCGGCGCACACGCCCACCGCTATGGCCTCCTCGCCAATGTAGAGGTGGGCAAGGCCGGGCATTCTGGCGCTCACATAGAGCTGGTTGACGTGCTCCTCAAAAATACGAATCTTGAGCATCTGCTCGTAGAACGCAAGCCAGCGAGTCTGCTCGCCTGCCGGCTGCACGATCGCAGCCACCTCGCCGGGATTCGACGCCTGTGATTGGGACATGTTGCTGCCCTCGCTTCCGACTTCTGAAATTCGCCTGACCGGCGCGCACAATGGGACGCGCCACCTCCGGGTTTCGTCGCACTACACGTCCAGGCCGGCCATGCGGGCCAGCACTTTATACACGATGGCAAAATCCTCCTGAGCCAGGCCCTGGGCGCGGGCAGCGGTCAGCGATTCGTTGCTGGCGGCGGTCAGCGGCATGGGGACATTTAGCTCGCGACCCATCTCAAGCGCCAGCAGCATATCCTTCTGCATCATGTTCACGTTAAACCAGACTTCATCCGGCTTTTGTAGAATAAAGGGGACGCGATACTTTAAAGAAGGGGAGGCGAGCACGCTATTGAGCATGGCCTCCAGGGCGGCCTCGCGTGGGATACCGCCTTTCTCTGCCAGGAGCAGACCCTCGTAGAAGCCCTGGATCTGGATCTGCAGGTTGAGGTTGAGGGCGACCTTCATTAGAACCGCCTGGCCGTTGGTGCCCATGTAGGTGATCTTCGGGCCGATGGCCAGCAAGATCGGCCTGACCTGCTCAAGAATCGCCCGCTCGCCGCCAACCATGAAGGAGAGATTGCCCTGCTCAAGCGTGACCACGCTGCCCGAAACCGGTGCATCGAGCATATGCGCGCCCGTCGCGGCAACGCGCTCGGCAAGCTGACGAGAGGCAGCGGGACTGATCGTGCTCATATCTATGTAGATCTTGCCGGGTCCCAAGCCGGCCAGAATACCTTGCTCGCCCTCTACCACGCTGGACAACGCCCTGGTATCCGTCACCATCGTAAAGATCACATCGGCGGTCTCCGCAACCCCTCGCGGGGTATCGGCCCAGCGCATGCCGGCATCCAGCAGCCACTGCGCCTTCTCCCGCGTGCGGTTATAGCCCGTCACTTCATAGCCGGCGTCCAGGAGGCGCATCACCACGCGACCTCCCATAGCCCCCAGGCCGACAAATCCAAGCTTTGCCATAATATTCTCCGTGCATGCAAAAATAAATCGAAGAGTTTTTTAACGAGGAGAGGCCCCCACATCCTCGCGCACCTGCCGTAGATGCGCACGCATGGCTGCACGCGCGGCCTCTGGATCATGCTTTATCACGCTCGCCAGAATGCTCTTGTGGTGGACCTGGCCGCGCTGAGGCCCGCCCGCGGTCGCAAAGATCTGTTTACGCTGCTCGCTCAAGAGATTCACAATGGACCTCACCAGCGTCAAAATAAGCGCGTTCTGCGTTGCCTGAGCAAGTGCTTCGTGGAAGCGGTTATCCGCCGCAATAAAGGCATCGGCATTGTCCAGGCTTTCGTCCATGACCTGCACCGCCTCTCGCATCGCAGCAATCTCCTGTTCAGTCGCGCGCTCAGCCGCCAGAGCGGCGATCTCCACCTCTAGAATCTCGCGCACCTCGACCAGGCTGTTCGAGCCGCCCACCTCGCCGAGCTTCAAACGCATGACCAGCCCAAGCGAGTGCTGCAACGCCTCATGCGCGCCATCGATCACAATGGTCCCACGGCCAGGCCGCATATCAACCAGCCCCTTCTGGGCCAGTATTTTTAGCGCCTCACGCACTGCGGTCCGGCTCACCTGGAACTGCTCGGCCAGCTCGCGCTCCGTGGGCAGGCGATCGCCACTATGCAGTTCCCCATCGAGAATGCGCTGCTCAATCTGCACCGCAACCCGCTCAAACACTTTGGGCGCCTGAACAGGTATATACGTCTGTTTTTCCAAAGGTTCGACGCTCCCCGGCGTGGCTAAGAATGGAATGATTGTGTAATTATCATACCAACTGAACCTTACGCCGTCAAGCCTGCTAGCCCTGGTAGGCTATCATGCTTAAACATCGCCGACCAGCAGAAGTTGGGCGGTCATATGGTCGGTGATCAGGATATTGGCCAGACCTGCCTTGAGGACGGCCTTGATGGCCGGGACATAGGAAGGGCTCCCGCCGGCGACCAGGATGACCTTCGTATTGTGCTGTTGAATTTTCTCTTTGAGACGAGGGATCTCCAAACCGGAGAGGGCGTATGGAAATGGATCGATAAGCTCGTTAATGCAGCGGCCAGCGGCGTCGAAGACCCAGTGATTGAGGTCCGCCGCCGGTCGATGGTGCTCGATGACCTCCACCTGTTCCTGGGTGAGAATGCCGCGCGCGAGCAGATCCTTGTTGGCGCCCGGCGTCCACAGGCCGGTGACGATCACATTGGCCCGCATCATCATCTCATAAGCCTCTTTGATGATGGGAAGTTTGCGCGTGCTCTCCATGATTTCGCGCGTGGGCAGAATGGCCGGGCAGGGGAACCAGAGATGGTTTGCCCCGTAGATTTGCGCCAGGTCGTAGGCCACCATATTCGCGTCGCCTGAACTGGTGCGGGATTCCACAAAGCCGATGGTCGCCACGATTTGCATATGGGGAAGCATTCGGCTCGGCTTTAAGTAGCGCACCATGTTGCGCATGAAGGTTCGGCCCCCGGAAATAGCAAGGATGTCTGTATCGACGAGCATCTGATCGAGATATTCAGCGGCCGCGCTGGTGATCTCGGTCACAACATCCTCAAAGTGATCGTCGGAGGCAATCGTATTCATATTGCGCCCGGGGACCAGCAGAAGGTCCTCCAGGTTCAATTGGATGCGCACGTCGCGCGAGAGATTACGCAGATAGCCGGTACGCAGGTCGGGCACGATCGTGATGCGGACAATGCCCCGCTCCTGCGCCTTCTGCAAAGCCTTGCTGATGGTTTGCCGGGAACAAAACTTCATGTTCGCGATGGCTTCCTGAGAATGGCCATCTTCGTAGTAGGCGAAGGCAACCTCGCGCAAGAAACGCTCATCGCTGAGCAAGCGCGCTTCGCCGCCGCTTACCAGGGTATGCTCTGGCATGGTGTCACTCCTTTCGCGCCCCGTAACCCTCTGCACCAATCAGTGCTTGAAGCAAACGATATGTAAAGTAAGAGCCATCTGATTACCTGCTGGCCGATACACACCATTATCACACAGTAGGGGCTATTTTGGCAAGTTGTTTACATGAAACGATTTTATTACCACCCATTAGCATTTGCTATAATTTATCCAATTTTGGGAATTTGTCTTGATTTTGACATTTGTTTCGGGTATTCTTTGTACAAGGTCTCCTGCAGAAGCGTGAGAGGTAGCTTTAGTGCCTGAGCGACTCTTGCAGAGAGAGACCTGGGAAATTCAACGCGCAGAAAGATGTCCTGTATGAGAAAACGTATCCTGTTCACCACCGAAAAGAATCGTGTCCTCGTCCCCGTAGGCAAGCCCTGTGTCTTTGGTTGCAAGTATTGTTATACCAGGGGAAGGGATATAGAGATCAGCCGCCTGAATGCAGAAGATATCCTCTCTGACTTTCAGCAGTTCGCCCACGAAGCCTCATTTGAGACGATTCAGTTCGGGTATGATAGCGATCCGTTTTCACAGCCTGAACGCGGCATAGCCATGCTTGGTCAACTGGCAAAAATGCACAAGCATGTGAACTTCAGTACCAAAGCCCTGGTTGAGGGTCCCCTGCTGGAAGCGTTGAGCGCGATCCGCAGCTCTATGGCGGCTGCGGATCGCAGGCTCAGCGCCCTGGTCTCTCTGAGCTGCTGGGAGTCCGCCCAGACGGTCGAGCCCCACACTCCCTCACCTCAAGAGCGCATTCGCACGGTGGCGAATTTCAAAAGCATCGATATTCCTACATTTATCGCTGTAAGACCGATTCTGCCGCATATTCCCGATAGCGAGTACGAGCGGATCGCCGACGAGGGCATTCGCGCGGGCTGCGACGGGTTCATTCTGGGTCCCCTCTACGCCGACGATCGCGGGCAGTTTGTGCGCTTTATTCCTTCGGCGCACCTGGCCGCGACCCCGCACAGAAGGGGCAGCGTCTCCTGGTCGCCCCACGCGCCCGTCTGGACGCGCTATGAGGATACCGAGCGCCTCCAGAGGTTGCTGCAGATGATTGAGCAAAAGGGAGGCCATACCTTCCTCTCATCAGCAGATGCTGTGACATGTGTTCAGGAAAAGGAGAAAGTGGCATGATCAAAGCTGTGGTGAAGACAGCGCCACCCGTGGCAACTGCATTCCCGCCCGCGTCTGTCGCGTCTCCGGCAGACAGGCTTCCGCGCATATATCGCCCTCTTGCGTCTACGGGCCGGCTTGTCCTGGTAATCGACGGTTCGCCAACGATCCAGAAGATTGCCGAACTGACTCTGCGGCGTGAAGGCTATGAGGTCTGCTGTTTCCGCGACGGCATCGATGCCATGCGCTGGTTCGCGGGACCCCAGGCACGCATCCCGGATCTGATGCTGGTCGATCTGGATCTCCCAAAGTTGGATGGCTACCGGGTGATCCAGAAGTTTAAGGCCAAGCCGCGCTTCGCCCACACTGCCTGCCTCGTTCTCTGCGAACGCGAAATTCCCAGCCAGGCGCACCTGGAGCAGATGGGCGTGGCTGGCTCTCTGCGCAAACCGTTTACGATTCAAGAGCTGGTTACTGCTGTACAATCTTCCATTGCCGATCCGTTGAGCATGCTCGCATAATCGCGCGCGCCTTTACAATCTATTTGCCGTTCCCTCCGCTCTTATGAGCGGCGGAATATGAACAACCAGTACAGGGAATAAACGTTATGCAACAAGTACCGGTACCACTTGCTACTGAGGAAGTGAAGGAGGGCGAGCAAGAGAAACGCCCGCTCGTTCTCGTCATCGAGGATCATCCCGCCACCCAGAAGGTGATCGCCTACATGCTTCTTTTTCAGGGATACCAGCCTGTGTGCGTTACAAACGGGCAGGAGGCCCTGGAATGGATTGAGAATGCCTTGCGCACAGAACAGTACCCGACCGCTATCCTCCTGGATCTGTTTATGCCGGTGATGGATGGCTCGCGCTTCCTGGCGTGCCTGCGCGACCAGTGGCAAGCTCCTGTGCCGCTTCCTCCTACCATTCTCCTCACGGTAGACCAGGGAGATCACGACGGACTGGCCTGCACGGACGTGCTCCTCAAGCCGTTCCACGTGAAAGAATTGATGGCAAGCCTTAAACGCGTGTGCAGCTAACCCATCCTTTTTCAACAGGTGGTCAGGGTGGTGAAACGAGCTTGTCGGCTCGTTTCTCAATAGAGAATAGCAAATCACACCTGCTTTTTCAGGCGGTAGAAAGAGTATGTTCTATGCCGTTACGCCAGCATTATGTCGCAACTGGCTATGTCTACGATCGCGAAACCGATAGCTTTTTATTGATTCTGCATAATAAGCTGGGCAAGTGGCTGCCGCCTGGGGGACATTTGGAGGAGGGCGAGGTGCCACATCAGGGGGCGCTGCGTGAGCTGCGGGAAGAGACCGGCCTGCGCGGGCGCATTGTCAATCTGCTCCAGACGCCCAACGTCTCTACCTACAGTGTCGCACAACTCTTCACCCCTTTCTGCATTTTGCGCGAAATTATTCCCGCCAACCTGCATGAGGGCGAGCATGTCCATATTGATTTTATTTATATCATCGAAATCGAGCGCGCCGATGCCCTCAAGATCCGCGCGGAAGAGATCTCACAGGCCCGCTGGATCTCTTCACAGGAGATTCCCACGCTAGAGACTTTCGAGAATGTAAAACGGGTCTGCAAGGCGATCAGCGACCTCCAACAGAGGACGAGCTTTTTCAGAGAGGAGACGCTGTTGCCCGATCTGCCGCTGGAACTCTCGCCTGTACAATTGCTACCACTTGACACCGAGCAAATTTTATAGATGCTGCCGGGAGGATGAGTTGACCAGATCTCACTGAGAACGCTCCTGTTGACCGGTACCTTTGATTTCTTTCCATAGAACACAGCAACTTTCTAGCAGATTTTTCGTTTATTTTATAGAAGCATTGATAGAACTCTATTTTATTGTAATATTCAGGAGCTATTATGAATAAGGAACAATTGATTAGCGAAGCTCTGCTCCTCCCCGCCACTGCGATCGATTATCATCTCAGCCTGCATTTACTAGAGCTTTTCCCTGATAAGGCTTTGATTGAGACTGAGAGCCCTCTGGATATTGAAGGCTATGCCGATGCTCAGCACTGCACGGTGACGCGCAAGACGTTTATTTACAACCAGATGAATACTTACTGGCAGGGGCGGGATTTTCAGATGCTCCGCCCGCACTATGCGGTGACGCAGGCGGGCGGGATGTTCCTCAACAATGCGCCTCCGCCGGCTCGGACCCGGAGCGCGGCGCCCCAGGAGAATATCCCTGAGACGCGCGATGTTCCCGCGAAGGCGTGGTTTGAGGTTCAGTGGCAGGGGCATACGCTCGATGTGTTGATACTTATAATTCAGGGCGAGGGCTTTCAGAAATATCACCTCTGGCTGCTCGCCGATACCCAGGAGATTGCCCGCGCGTTTTTGGCGGCGGTTTCCCGCTGGAGTTCCGAAATTCGCGGCGAGGTGCTGGTCTTTGACAATGGGCACTGGTACAAGGATGAGTACCTTTTCCAGGATATCAAGAATGCGACGTTTGATAACCTGATTCTGCGCGGCAGCCTCAAACAGGAGATCCGCGACGACCTTGTGCAGTTCTTTGCCTCGCGCGCGCTCTACGAGGAACATGATGTCCCCTGGAAACGCGGCATTCTCTTCGTCGGACCCGCCGGCAACGGTAAGACGCATACGGTGAAGGCGCTGATTAACTCTCTTGAGCAGCCTTGCCTCTACGTGAAGAGTTTTCGCGCTCCCCACACAATGGGGGCCGATGAAATCAATATTCGCCAGGTCTTTGAGCGCGCCCGTCGCTCGGCTCCCTGCGTCCTGGTGCTGGAGGACCTGGATTCGCTGCTGACTCCTCAGAATCGTTCGTTTTTCTTGAACGAACTGGACGGCTTTGCTTCAAATATCGGCATTGTCACCCTCGCCACAACTAATCATCCTGAGCGTCTCGATCCCTCTATCCTCGACCGCCCTAGCCGCTTCGATCGCAAGTATCCGTTCGATTTGCCGGCGCTCCCGGAACGGACGGCCTATATCGCCCTGTGGAATGAGTCGTTGAAGCCAGACCTGCGCCTCTCTGAAGAGGGCGTCGCGCAGGTCAGTGAGCAGACTGAGGGCTTTTCCTTTGCCTATCTCAAAGAACTCTTTCTCTCTTCTAAAATGCGCTGGATCGCTCATCCGCAGCAGGGGACAATGGAGCAGGTCATGAGCGAGCAGGTTGAAAAATTGCGCGAACAGATGCTGAGCGTTCATACTGTGCCCGAGCCAGAATCTGCCCCGGAAATGCCCGGCATGCCTCCGACGTTTCGAGCGATGATGACGAGAACTATGCGCCTTCAAGGGGGAATGGAATCCCGGTAATCGCCGGCGTTGTGTGCCATAATATCTGTAGCAAAGCGGAGAAGAGGGCCCGGCGCGGGATTATTTGCCGGCCCCTGGCCTTTGCAGGGGGTTATGAAGAACACACAATGAAGATTTCGTTATTTATCACCTGCTTTAACGATACGCTCTTCCCTGGGACCGGGCGCGCGACGGTGCGGCTGCTTGAGCGGCTGGGACATACCGTCGAGTTTCCTGAGGAGCAGACCTGCTGCGGGCAGATGCACTTCAATACCGGCTACCAGCGTGAGGCGCTGTCTCTTATTCGGCGCTTTGTGCAGATTTTCGGTCAGGCGGAGGTGGTGGTGGCGCCCTCGGCCTCCTGCGTGGGGATGGTGCGCGAGGTGTACGCGCTGGCGACTGAGTGGTTTGGCGATCACAAACTGCTGGCGGAGGTGCGGACGCTGGCTCCGCGCGTCTATGAACTGAGCGAGTTCCTGGTTCACCGCCTGGGCCTCGAAGATGTGGGCGCGTACTATCCTCACCGCGTGACCTATCATCCCACCTGCCATTCTCTGCGTTTCCTGCACGTTGGCGACGCTCCCCTGCGTCTGCTGCGCGCAGTGCGTGGTCTTGAGCTTGTGGAACTGCCGGGCGCGCAGGAGTGCTGCGGCTTCGGCGGCACCTTCGCGGTGAAGAACGCCGATACCTCCCTGGCGATGCTCAGCGAGAAGGTGCGCAATGTGCTGGAGACGCATGCGGAGGTCTGTGCTGCGGCTGACAATTCGTGCTTGATGCAGATCGGCGGCGCGCTGCATCGCCAACGGGCCGGCGTGCGCCCGGTCCACCTGGCGGAGATTCTGGCATCGACTGAGGAGGATTTTATATGAGCGATACTCCGGCTCTCAGCCTGAAGGGGCGTCCGCTGCCGACGTTTCAGAGCACGGCCCGGCGGGCGCTGGACGATGCGCAGTTGAGGCGCAACTTGCACAAGGCCACGCATACCATTCGCGAGAAACGTGCGCGCGTGGTCGAGGAGATGCCCGATTGGGAGGCCTTGCGCGAGGCCGGGCGGGCTATTAAAGAGCGCGCGCTGCGCCACCTGGATGCGTATCTGCTCGAACTGGAGTCCTCGGTGCAGCGCGCGGGCGGGCAGGTCCACTGGGCGCGCGACGCTGAGGAGGCCAACGAACTGATCGCTCAGATCGCTACC
>Ga0070740_10001379_pt1 | contig 34100 bp, 31 predicted proteins | sample Coa_R2_FD_67286 | JGI IMG/M metagenome (GOLD analysis project Ga0070740, IMG submission 67286) | Surface soil microbial communities from Centralia Pennsylvania, which are recovering from an underground coalmine fire - Coalmine... | ecosystem: Environmental > Terrestrial > Soil > Unclassified ...
TTCGGGCTGATGATGCTCACCTGAAAACCGTTTTCGCGCAGGGCAAGGGCTTCCGGCCAGACCCGTCGATCCGCAGGCGCAGAGACATTTTCTACGAGCATGAGTACTTTACAGGTTTTTGCCATAGGCCCTATCCGTTCACTTTTTAGCTACGCGATCGACAGTATGTATGTATTCCCGGCCAGCACAACTCCTCCGCGTTAAGCATAAAGCTTTCCTTCACAGAATTGGTGTATGTCGAGGTGGAGAAGGCGTTTTTATACCCGGTTTCTGGTTCTTTTTTAGCTGCTCTTTACCTCAAGAATGCGCAAGAAGAAATCCTGAATTGTCACCGAATCGATATCGCCGCTGATTGCCAGGGCTGCCCGCTGGCGCTGCGGCCAGTAGGCAAAGCGCAGCAGAGGTGCATGCAGGTTTTCGATCTTCTGAAGCAGTGCGCTGCGCAGGCGGATCTGCTCTTGCCGATCCTGGCCCAATCCTTCGGGCAGGTCGAGGTAGCAGGCAAAGCCGGTGCGATCCTCTTCTTCCACGTTGGGCATGAGCGCGTACCCCTGCTCGTAGAGAAAATCCACGACCTCCCCTGGCGTGCGGGGTGAGATCGCGAGGGCGGGGAATTGCGGGGCGCGCACCACGAAGTCTCTGCTCTCGATGCTCTGCTCGTCGCCAGACCAGTCCTGCGCAACCTCTCCCTCAAGCTCCAGGTGGCGTCCCAGAAGCGTCGCGCGCGGCGTACAGGTCGCGCTCACCCGCCAGCGCTTCTCGGCAAGTTGCGTAAAATGCAGGCGGAAGTCCAGTCGCTCTCTCCACCAGTTCGCTACCTCATGCAGTCGTGTGATCCAGACCGGCAGCGACTGGCTGCTGGCGGATGTGAGCAGGGCGGCCAGGGCTTGCTGACAGAGAATGCCGCGCTCTGGATGCAGGTTCAGCGTATAAATACCTTCGTGGCTGTAGACGCGGCTCATCACCTCGCTCCAGATGCGCCCGACCTCCTGTGGATTGGTGATGCGCAGGCGATCGAAGAGCATTTCGTCGTCAGGGATGCTTGTGGGAATGCGCAGGAGCGTGCCTTCGCGGTGTGGCCGCAGGGTGTAGGACGTGCAGGGAATTGCCTGGAAGAGGGCCAACGATTTGGCGAAACCGCTTTGCAGCAGCGGTGAAAATGCCTCGAGGTCTACCACATCATGTAAAACTGCCTCGTTGCTCTCATAAGCAAATCCCAGTTTGCGGAACGTCTCAAGCGAATCCTCTGTCCAGCCGAGGTAGGGATTGCGGAAGCCGGCATAGTCGATGCGCGTTTTTTGGAAGATCTCGATAGCTTGCTGTGTTTGTATGTACTGCTGTTCTGCGCTCAATGTGCGGTAATCGTTATGCACGTAGCCATGAATCCCGATTTCCGCCCCCTGGCGAGCAATTTCAGAGATAAGTTTGGGATGGCGATTGAGAACCACCGCGGGGATAAAGAACGTTGGACCTGTGTGGTACGGCTGGAGCGTTTGCAGCAGGGCGTGGAGCGCACGGCTGTTTGGACGTTCAGAGAAGCCGAAGCGCGCGAAAACGGTCCACAAGCGGCGCACGAAGTTATGTGCGCCCTTTGTTCTGATCGAGAAAGCGACGAGATTCATAACGGTGGTTCCTCCATATCCATGTATCCATAAAGCTAGATTGCTCTTCATTAAGATAGACCCTCAGGCATGGGAAGCTGGTGATGGGAGGTGTTGCGAATCTGTTATGATGGTGCCGCGCCGGTTCAAATTCAGCAACATCTTGCTCAAGGTGGTTCTCAAATTGCTTCCAAATTGCTCCCTCATCGAGTATGATGGGCCAGGGGATGATGGATGGGGGTGCTTGAAAAAACGCCGACCAGGTTTCCCAGCCGGCGGTGTCATTTGTACGTGAGGAGTAAGAGTCGTGATAGATCCAGATGTCTATATTCATCCAACAGCGGAGGTTTCGTCGGGGGCTTCTGTAGGGGCGCGGACGCGTATCTGGCGCCAGGCGCATGTGCGCGAGGGCGCGACGATCGGCGAATCCTGCAACATCGGCAAGGGCGTTTACATCGATGCCTATGTGAAGATCGGTTCAAACGTCAAAATCCAGAATCATGTCTCCGTTTTCGAGGGCGTGACCCTGGAGGACGGGGTATTTGTGGGGCCGCATGTCTGCTTTACCAACGATCTCTTCCCGCGCGCAATAACGCGGGACGGTCGTTTGAAGAGTGCGGATGACTGGACGATCACGCCGACTCTGGTGAAGTATGGTGCCTCGCTTGGCGCGGGTGCGGTGATTCGCTGTGGGGTGACGATTGGCGAGTTTGCCCTGGTTGGCGCGGGTGCGGTAGTGACGCGCGACGTTCCGCCGCACGCGCTGGTGCTGGGCAATCCCGCGCGCCAGCGTGGATATGTGTGCCACTGCGCACGTCCTCTGACCGACCTGCGCGAGGAGTCCGGTCGGTTGGTCGGTCAGTGCGAGGCATGTGGCCAGGTTGAGATACCATAGCCTTGCCTGGTCGAAGAAAGCGATGATGGATACAACACAGACCTGGGAGATCCCGCCTGCACATCTGAGCCTGGGAGAGCAGGAGGTGCATGTCTGGCGCGTCCCTGTGGATGCGTCGGCAGCAGATCTTGCCTCTTTGCAGGCGGTACTGACAGCCGAGGAAGTTGCGAAGGCGCGGCGTTTTGTGTTTGAGCGGGACCGCACGCGCTCGCTTGTCACGCATGCCCTTCTGCGTATCCTGGTCGGGCGATATCTCCAGACCTCGCCCTCGCTTCTTCGTTTCACTGCGAACACATATGGAAAGCCGGCGCTTGCCTCACCGGACCTTCCGCTTCAATTCAATCTGTCACATTCGGCCAACCTGGTGCTCTATGCCTTTGCCTGGCGGCGGCATCTCGGGGTCGACGTGGAGTATATGCGCTCCAATATCGACTATGATGAACTGGCCGAGTACTGCTTCTCTCCTTTTGAGCAGCAGGCCCTGAGCGGCCTTTCTCGGGATGAAAAACACGTGGCGTTTTATAATTGCTGGACGCGCAAGGAGGCGTATATCAAGGCGCGGGGCATGGGTCTCTCTCTGCCGCTAAACCTCTTTGATGTCTCGCTGCTTCCAGGCGAAGCGGCGGCGCTGCTGCGGAGTCGAGAAGATCCCGCAGAAGTTCAACGCTGGTCGATGCGGCAGCTTGCCCCTGGCGCGGGCTATGCAGGCGCGCTGGTTGTGGAGGGAACGGACTGGCAGTTGCGTTGCTGGCAATGGCAGGAGCGGTGAACAAAACGGCTGGTGGCGCATTGACAGCCGCGTAGCGCAGGGGATACTATGTTCAAGTAGAGTTTATGGTAAACTACCCTTTCTGGGAGGTTTGGAATAGTGTCTTATCTTTACTGGCTGGCGCGCACTGCGGTCGGCATATCAGGCGTGACCCCGCGCCCGGTGAGGTATGGTCTGGGTTCTGCTATCAGTGCGATAAGCTATCTGGGCTGGCGATCCAAGCGTCTGCATACCCAGCAGAACATGTCAAAAGTGCTGGGCTTACCGGTCAACCATCCCCGTGTGAAGCGCGTGGCCTTTGCCTCCTGGAGAAACTATGGGCGCCCTGCCTCAGATTTAATCTATTTCCCCCATGTGAATATGAACCAGGTTGAGGCCAATCTTGTAGATCTGACGCAGAATGGGACCTGGCAGGAATATGCGCGGCAGGCCCTGGCTCCCGGCAAGGGAGCAATCGTCGCGTCCGCCCACTTTGGCAGTTGGGACATGGCCGGCGCTGTGGTCGCGCGCCATTTCCCTTTGTCAGCTATTGCAGAGATGTTTAAGGATGAACGTTTAAATAACCTGATTCAAGGTTCACGTCGCGCCAAAAACGTAGAGATTATTCCTATGGAGAACTCGGCCCGGCGTATTTTGCAGGATCTTCACCGCAACTGGTTTGTGGCGATTGTGGTGGATCGCCCGATGACGAAAGAGAATGGGATCGAGGTGACGTTTTTTGGCCACAAAACCTATGTTTCAGGTGGGCCGGCAGCCCTGGCTCTGAAATGTGGCGCTGCAGTCGTCCCCGGACTCGTCTGGTATGGCTCTCATGGCAAGTTCTATGTGCGTGCCTTCCCGCCAACCTTTCCACGTCCTTGCAGTACTCCAGAGGAGCGTACCCAGGAGATTGCGCGCTTGACGCAATACATGTATGATGCTCTGGAAGAAGTGATCCGCGAGTGGCCCACGCAGTGGTTCATGTTTCGTCCTTTCTGGCCTGAGGATGAGGCGGGAGGGGAATAGAGGGCAGGATGTATTTTCTCTTCCTCTGGGCCTCGCGGATTGTGCCGCGTCTACCGCGCTGGCTTCTGCGCATCCTCCCCGATCTGCTGGGACCGCTGGTCTGGCTGTTTGCCGTGCGGGCGCGTAAGCACGCAACCATCAATGCGCGTCATGTGCTGGGGCCGGAGATTCAGCAGACGGCGGCTGGTCGGCGCAGGTTGAGACGCGTGGTGCGCGGGATGTTTCGCAATGGCATCAGCAATTACCTGGAGGCATTTCTCGCGCCCACGCTCTCGCGCCAGGAGATTCTCCATCGCGTTTATGGGGAGCATGAGGAGTACATGGAGGAGGCTCTGGCTCTGGGAAAGGGAGTGATCCTCTTCTCTGCCCACTTTGGTCCCTTTGAATATCTGGCGCACTGGTTTGCTGCTAAGGGCTATCAGGTTGTGATTCCTGTCGAACGCCTCAAAGACGAGCGCATGCTGCGCCTGATGGTCGAATTGCGCAGCAGCCGAGGTGTCAGATTTATTCCCCTGGGGGGCAACGCGCCCATGCGTGCCATTATCCAGACCTTGCGCCAGAAGCAGATAGTCTTAATCACGGCTGATCGAGCGGTCGAGGGGGAGAGCGTAGTAAAGAATTTCTTCGGCGCCCCCGCGCGTTTGCCGGTCGGTCCGGTGAAGCTCTCCATTCGCACCGGGGCGCCACTGGTCGGTGCAATGGGCTGGCATAGCTCCAGAAGGCGGATCAGCGGGGAGTACATCCGCCTGACTCTGGCCCTCTCGGAGGAGGAGCGCAAACAGCCCGATGTGGTCGAGGAGGCATTAATCAGGGAGATGGAACGTATTATTCGCGCCCACCCTGAACAATGGGTTGTCTTCTCGCCAATCTGGGAAGAGTAAATGGAGAGGTGGTTCTCTCCATTTACGTACATTGTCCAAACCGAGTTTGATGTTAGCCTTGCTGCAGCGCCAGTCGTTCCTCTCGGGCCTCGCGACGTCGGCGGGCCACACGGCGCGGGGGATCGACAAACCAGCTCCACGCGCATTGAGCGACGTAGACGGCGGGCGAGAGGCGAACCGGGGGCTGTTCCTGTCCTCCTGCGCGCACGCTGCGTTCCAGAATAGCCTGGCGGAAGTCCTCGGGGGTATTACCGGGAAAGAGCGTGTAGGCGGAGCCGATGTGTTGCCAGAAATGGGCGTCGCTGCCCCCTGTTTCGGCCAGTTGCCAGTCCTGATTCGCGCTGCGCACGGTCGCGCGCATCGAGGCGTTGGCGGGCGTGGGATTATAGACCTCGATGCCATCGATCTGGTAGCCTTTCTCTAGCAGCGCGTCAATTCTTTTTCGGCTCAAGCTAGGCACCAGGCGGCCCAGAGGGTGCGGGATAATCACCAGGCCGCCCTGCGCTTTGATCGCCTCGATGCTTTCCTCCACGGATCGCCTGGGTTTGGGAGCTTTTTTCACGAACAGGCCCAGCAGGTGGCCCTGGCGGGTAGAAACCTCAACGCCGGTAATCAATTTGAGCGGATTTTTCTGTTTTTCGAGCAACTCCTCGACGCGTTTGGCTCCTTCCAGGTGATCGTGATCGGTGACAGCGATCAGGGCGAGCTTGCGGTGCATGGCCTCCTGGATGACGCGGGCGGGACTGGCCCAGCCGTCGCCCAGGTTAGTATGCATGTGGATGTCGGCCCGGCTATAGCCAATCGGCGTGGAGAGCGTCTTTTCGGACTCTGGGAATCTATCCATAAATTTTTCTACCTTTGGGATTTTTTACTTCATCAATAATCTCACAATAGTAATCCAGCACCTGCGCGGCCACATGTGGCCAGGCATAGGCATGGGCCTTTTGCCGGCCAGCGTGGATGAAACGCTGGCGGAGCGACTCGTAGGTAAGCAGTTGCCCGATTGCCACCGCCAGGTCCTCGCTGCTACGCGGAGGAGTTAACAGGCCATCTGCTCCATGTGTGACCACCGTTGCGTAGCCACTGATATTTGAAGCCACGATCGGCACGCCGGCGGCCATCGCCTCCAGCAGCACAATCCCCAGGCTCTCGCCGCCTGTAGCGGGCGCGCAAAAGACATGGGCGCTGGCAAAGTAGCGTGCTTTGTCCTCGTTGGGAACATAGCCGGTAAAGATAACATCGCGCCAGCCCTGGCGTTCCACGTAGCGCTGGAAGCCCGCGCGCAGGCGTCCCTCGCCGACAAAAATAAAGCGCGTGTTGGGATGGCTCTCGCGGATGGTCGGGATGGCGCGCAAGAGATATTTCGCCCCCTTGCGCTTCTCAAACCTGCCCACGAAGAGAATGTTCTGTTTCCCATCCATCAACGCGGGAAATGGCCTGGCAACCTGCCCCAGGTTCTCCAGGTTCACTCCATTGGGAATAATCCGATACTCAGCGGGAAAATAGTGCGTAATAAACTTATACGCGGCATTTGAGACGACAATACGCCCGTCCAGTCGGCGCCACAGCGGACGGAGCAACGGCACAAGCGAGGCGTAAGCCAGGTTGAACGTTGAGGTCAGGCTCACCTCCGAGGCTGTGTGGAAGGTGCCAATGGTCACTGTTTGCGAGCCACGCAGCGCGGCCAGAGAGAGGCCGGGCACAAGTGGTTCGTGGATGTGCAGGATATCAAAATTTTCTCGCTGGAGCACCCGGCGCACGCGTAGCGTCAGCGCGGGATCGAACGCGGCGACACGTGCAATCGACCCATTCGCCGGGATGGGCGTGGTCCAGCCGATTTTATAGACATGCTTCTCCGGCACCTTGCGTTGTGGACCGGAGGCCGGGGCGAGAATACGCACCTCATGGCCCTGAGCAATAAATTCATTGGCCAGATGCCAGACGTGATCGCGTACACCTCCTGGATAACTCCAATCATACGGTGAGACAAGACCTATTTTCATGGGGACGTTGCTCCATGCATTTCTTGTTGTAGTCCATGGCTGTGTTCTCAAGGGAGACCTGCGGGCCATGGCGAATAAGAGCGCCCTTGAGCGAGCAGAAAATACTCACCCGGCGCGGCTCTTTCCTTGAAAAGAGCCGGTATCAGCGTAATGGCTGTGATTATTCCTGAACTATTGTACCATACCAGGGAGCGATAATTACATCGACGCCTGGCGAAGTACCAGCACAGGCTGGCCTTTTAGTCCTGAAGCTTCTGCGCGAACTCCACAAAAAAGTCCAGGGCCTGTGGATTCGCCAAAGCGCCCACGCTCGCCGCATTTGCGAGGGGGGTACCCAGGAAAAGCTTTTTCACCGGTACTTCCAGCTTTTTCCCGCTTAATGTACGAGGCACCTCTGGGATGGCCACAATTTCATCCGGCACATGGTGAGGTGTCAAATGTATGCGTAGCTGTGTGCGAATGCGATTTTTCAGTTCCTCGTTCAGTGTAATCCCTGGTGCTAATACTACGAACAAGGGCAGGTAATAGTTGCCGCCTGGACGTTCCAGTCCGATAACCAGGCTATCCAGGATTTCGGGCATGTCCTCGACGACGCGATAAATCTCGCTGCTGCCCATGCGGATGCCTTTGCGGTTAATCGTCGAATCTGAGCGCCCATAGATCACCGCGCTGCCGCTCGAGGTGATTTTCACCCAGTCACCATGCCGCCAGACGCCGGGGTAGACATCGAAATAGCTATTGAAATACTTCTTGCCGTCGGGATCGTTCCAGAAGAAGAGCGGCATCGAGGGCATGGGTTCGGTGATGACCAGCTCGCCCATCTCATCGATCAAAGACCGGCCCTGCTCGTCGAAGGCTTCGACTTTCGCGCCCAGCGCGCGACACTGTAACTCGCCGGCGCGAACCGGCAACAGCGGGGAGCCACCCAGGAAGGCCGAGCAGACATCTGTGCCCCCACTGACCGAGGCCAGCCAGAGGTCACGGCGAATATGGTCGTAGACCCACTGGAATCCTTCCGGGGGCAATGGCGAGCCGGTGGAACCCAGGGCGCGCAGTTTGTCGAGCCTGAAAGTCTTGCCCGGCTCGATGCCGGCCTTCATGCAGGAGAGAATAAAGCCGGCGCTGGTGCCGAAGATGGTCGTGCCTGCCTCTTCGGCAAATTTCCACAGGCGGTTCATGTCGGGATAGGCTGGACTGCCGTCGTAGAGCAGGATGGTCGATCCGTTGAGCAGGCCGCTGACCAGCAGGTTCCACATCATCCACCCGGTTGTGCTGTACCAGAAGAAGCGATCTTCGGGATGCAGATCGAGGCTCAGGCGGATCTGCTTGAGGTGTTCAAGAATGATTCCGCCATGACCCTGGACAATTGCTTTGGGAAGGCCGGTCGTGCCGGAGGAGTAGAGTATCCAGAGTGGATGATCGAACGGCACCTGCTCAAAAGAAAGCTCATGCTCTCCCTGGACGATATCCTGCCAGAGGATAGCGTTAGTATAGCTGGCAGGGCTGGTATCGGCAAAGGCATAGGGAAGGATGATCGTCTTTTGTAGCGTCGGCAACTCGGCCTGCAATTCCGTGAGGATGCCGCGCCGGTCGATCCGCTTGCCATTGTAGCTATAGCCGTCCACCGCGAACAGCACCTTTGGCTCGATCTGCTGGAAGCGATCAATCACGCTCTGCGTGCCAAACTCGGGCGCGCAGCTTGACCAGATGGCGCCCAGGCTGGCCGTGGCCAGGAAAGCGACCGTAGTTTCGGGGATGTTGGGCATATAATTGACGACGCGATCGCCGCGCTGCACTCCCATGGCGCGCAGGGCGGCGGCCACAGCGGCTACCTGACGGGCGAGATCGTTCCAGGAGAGTTCCGTCAGTGGACGCGTCTCCGATTGCGAGATCAGCGCGGGACGCCGGTCGGTTCTGTTGCGAAAGACATGCTCGGTGTAGTTGAGTTCGGCACCGGAAAACCATTGCGCGCCGGGCATGGTGGGATGCGTGAGGACGGATGTATAAGGCTTCGAGGCTTTGATATCGAAGTATTCCCACAGCGAGGCCCAAAAATCCTCCAGGTGATCGACGGACCACCGCCAGAGCTCCTCGTTCTCGGTGAAGCGTAGCCCTTTTTCTCGTTCAAGCCAGCGCATATAGTGCGTGAGATTGGCCTGCTCTTTCATCTGCGCCGATGGTTCCCAGAGCAGCGTTCCTTCTTTGATCGCCATAGATACCTTCCTTCGCTAGAGCGGGCTGAGAAATTCGCAGCGTTTTCCTCTATCTTATACCACAATCCGGTGTCTTGCGAGGGCTTGCTGGTAAAGTTCAAGAACACGGGTGAGAACGACGGAGCTTTCCAGATGGGCTATATCGGCGCGTCCGCTGGTTGGTTCGGTATGGCGCAGAGCGTTTTCAAGACCTGCCGCAAGCGCGTCGGCGTCGGGAGGACAGACGGAACATCCCGGCGTGCGACCAATGACCTGCGCCACGTCGCCGACGTCTGTCGCTACGACGGGAACGTTGCAAGCCATTGCCTCCTTAACGACATTGGGCGTTCCTTCGGCGAGCGATGGGAGGAGCAGTGCGTTGCTCGCGTTCATGTGATAGACGACCGCGCTTTGCGGCAGACCGCTGGCGACCACCAGTTCCGCCTGGATGCCCCTGGCCGCCAGCCTGCACATTGCCTGTCGGGCCAGGGCGAAGTTCTTCACGGGAATGCTCGGGTTGTTCGCAAAAAGCACATAGTACTTGTCCGACTCCCAGCCCAGGACGTGCCGCGCCTCTTCTCGCGGGATGGGACGAAAGAGGCCGAAATCGACGCCATCGGGGATGACGACCACTCGCTGCTCTCCCGAGGCCAGCTTCATTTGCTCGGATTTCACGGTCGCTGCATCTGAGACGCGACAGAGCCAGCGGCTGATTCGCGCGACCAGCCGCGATTTTTTGCTATATCGTCCCCGGGTGGTAATAGTTCCCAGCAGATCATCGCCCAGAAAAGCTGCAACCGTCGCAGCCCTCCACTGCATGCGCGCGGCCAGGCACCACAAGCCATAGTGGCCATGTACGATATCATACCGCCCGCTCAGTGTTTTGAGGAAAACAAGCACAGCGGCCCATAGATAGCGAACGGGCGCAGGCGCAGGACCAGGGTGGATGAGGTCTACCTGGTGCCCCTCGGCACGTAATGCATCTACAAGGGGCTTGATAAATGTCCCGCAATGGGGCTTGCGCGCGGTTGGGTAGATGCCCGTGACCATTAAAATCTTATAGCTTTGAGGTGCATCGCCTATTGCCATAGAACTTACTTGTTCCATCCTTGCATGTATATGTTAGATTTTGTCTTCCTTTTCCAGTATACGTGTGCGAAAAAGGTGAGCAATATCGGACGTTCTTCTCCACGATGTAACTTACTCGGACGAGAATGGAAGAGGCCCGGTATGTTGCTCGTACCGGTTATACGCAAAGCTGAGAGCCATGAATGCTGCGTATGAATGTATTCTCTCTGAGAGAATGTTCTGCTTTGATTTTTTTCACTAGCATGATAGAGTGTAGCATGAGTTATTGCACGATGAACGAGCCTGCGATATGATGACAAACACCGATTGTAGAGGCAAGAAAAACATGATACAATCTCAGCAAATGCTATAACCTCCAGGGAGGAAGGGGATGGATTCATCATTGGCTGCATCCAGTCTGCTGGTCGTGCTTAATCCCGCTGCCAACCGTGGGAAGGCGCTGCGTTATCGAGAACTGGCGCGCAAAAAGGCTGCTGAGGAGGGGGCGGAGTACATTGAGACGAGCCGAGCGGGCGAGGCTGAGGAGCGAGCCAGACAGGCGGCGAACGAGGGGCGCGCGGTGATTGTCGTAGGGGGTGATGGCTCCATTCATGAGGTGGTCAATGGCCTGCTGGCTGCCGAGAAACGAGTGCCGTTGGGAATTGTGGCAGCCGGTTCGGGGAATGATTTTGCTTGGAATACCCTGCAACTGCCTCACGATCCTGTGGAGGCATTTGAACGAGCATTTCATGGCACGCTGGTCAACATAGATGCTGGCCGGGTCAATGGACGCTACTTTGCGAATGCGTTTAGCATCGGGCTTGATGCTGATATCGCTGTGACGGCGCATCGTTTGAAACGCTGGCCGTTCATGAGTGGGCAGCGCCTCTATTACAGTGCAACGCTCAAACAGTTGCTCTTTGGGTATCATCGCTGCCCGCAGCTTGCGTTCCGGCTGGACGAGTGCGAGTGGATGGAATTGAGGCGCTATGTTCTTCTGGCCGTGAGCAACGGGCCAACATATGGCGGCGGTTTTCGTATCAACCCTCCTGCCGACCCGACGGATGGATGGTTGCGCGTCTGCGCTATCGATTACATGCCCCTGTTGCGAGCTTTGCGCCTGTTGCCTGTTGTGCAGAGAGGTGAGCATACAGGTCTTCCCGAGGTGCGTTTCTTTCAGGCGCAAAGAATAGAGATAAAGAGCCAGTCTCTGGTCAACATTCAGTTGGATGGCGAGACGATGTGTGCGCACGTTTGTCAAGCCGAGGTTCTTCCTGGAGCACTATATGTGAGAGTGTAGTGTATGCTCTATGCGATTTTAAAGCCTGTATTCTGGCTAGTAACACATATTCTTTGTCGTTATCGGGTTTCTGGTCGTGAGAATATTCCCCGAAATGGGCCGATCTTACTGGTTGCCAATCATCTCATCTGGTATGATCCGCTCCTGATCGGCGTAATCTTCCCTCGTCGCCTCTGGTTCATGGCAAAAATCGAAATCTTTCGTTTGCCCTTTGTGGGCCTGGGTTGCCGGCTAACCGGGCAGATTCCCGTCCATCGCGGGGAGAGCGACCGAGCGGCATTAGAGCAGGCGCTGACCTATTTGCGGCAGGGACGCGCAGTCACGATCTTTCCTGAGGGCGCGGTGGCGCAGCATGAGCGTCTGCTGGCGGCGCACACCGGCGTAGCTATGCTGGCGCTGCGTTCGGGTGTGCCGATTCTGCCCATCGCCCACCGGGGGACGCGCCGGATCTTTATTGGCCGCCGTGCCTGGCTGCCTCGCGTGGATGTGTGGATTGGCAAGCCGTATGTGCCACGTGTGCCCGAGGGGGTTTCTCGCAAGGCCGCGCTCAGAATGGTGACGGAGGATCTGATGCTGCGTATCGCGCAAATGCTGCCACTGGAAGATCGCGGGGCATACGCGGTGCTTACGGATGAATTGGAGAATGAGCCAATACACGTGATTCAGCAGCGCGAGGCTATTTCTAAGGATGTTTGATCAGGGCTGAGGGACAGAGAGTGGTGAGCGTGCATTGCTCACAGAGCGGCTTGCGCGCGGAACAGATCGCCCGTCCATGATAGATCAGCAGGTGCGAGAGATCGAACCAGTCTTGCTGAGGAATGATGCGCATTAACTCCTGCTCGATCTTCACGGCATCCTCGCTGTTTGTCCAGCCAAAGCGCCGGGCCAGGCGGATATTGTGGGTATCTACTGTGTAGCCCTCGACGATGCCGAAGGCGTTCCCCAGCACGACGTTGGCCGTTTTGCGGGCCACGCCGGCGAGACTGAGCAGGCCCGCCATCGTGCGCGGCACCTCGCCGCCGAAGTCGGTAATGATTTTCTGGCAGGCGGCGCGGATGTTTTTTGCCTTGTTGCGATAGAAGCCGGTCGAACGAATATCCTCCTCCAGCTCAGCTTGACTGGCCGAGGCGTAATCAGCCGCGCTGCGATACTTGCGGAAGAGCTTCTCTGTCACCAGGTTAACGCGCTCGTCGGTACACTGGGCTGCCAGTTGGGTGGCGACCAATAGTTCCAGCGGATTGGAGAAGTTCAGCGTGCATTTTGCTCCGGGATAGAGGCGGCGAAGCTCGGCAATAACGGCCCGTACCTGCTCTGGCGAGCCTGGCCGCGGGCCGTTCAATTCTCCGGTTGGCGCTACAACTTCCATCTCTTTTGCAATTCCTTTACTCCAGGCGATATCTATCTGGAGGCTCTATTGTACCACAGGCATAGAGGCATTTCAGCGTCTCTCGCGCTGTTCTTTCAGAAGCGCGCGCAGGGCTGCGGCCTGCCCGCGATTCCAGGAGGCCGAGCGGATGCCGGGACCAAAAACGGGAAGGGAGCTTTGTTCGCGGATACGGGCGGCGCGTTCACGCTGATAAATTTCGTGGACGAGCTGGCGGTCACTCAGGTGCCATCCCTGCCTTCTGGCACGTTGAGCAAACCACATCACACGGTTATAACCATCCTGATATTCGCGATCGGTTTCTTCTCTGGCGGGCATTGATTGGCTCATGTCTTTCTCAAATCCTGTTGTGCAATTTTTCGAGGTGGGTAGCATCTCGCTGTTCAGATTATGGCAAAAAAAGCGGCCCACTGTCAAATAGTGTTCTGCTGGCCCCAGTTTTTCACCTCTCATGATTTCTGACAACTCAGCCCTTTTTCCCTACTCCAGAAAATGCTGAAAGAGGGCGTATTCTGTCCGTCATCTGCTTTATACTGGAGGGAACACAATGATGGGATTCATCACTGCGGAATGATATAATTAGAACGGACGTTTTGCATAGTCAACCAGGAGCGAACATGTCGACGCAGATTTCCCCCGGCATTCAAAAGCCCGAAGCGCAGATGGAGGACGAATATCTTTTTGGCTGGGACCCGACGCCGGGCATCGTTTCGGTCTGGGCCGATCGTGCGGGCCGGGCGCTGGTCTGGCGGCGCGAGGGCGAGCAGGTGATCTGCGATCGAGAGAGCTTTCGGCCCTGGCTGCTGGCGACCTCGCTGGCGGATCTTGCGCATCTGCGCGAGGCTCCCTTGCCCGTTGGCGCGCCCGGCGCAGGGAATGTGCTGTGCAGCTATCGCGAACTGGCGGGCGAGGAAGGCAGCTACCGTTATCTCCTCTTTGGACGCGATGGGCGGGCGTTAGAGCAGGAACTGGCGACTGGCGCGTCGAAGCGCCTGGGCCGGCGGATCGGCAGTATTAACGAGCTGCCCGATACCTACTACCGCGTTGGTCCCGTTGAGCAATACCTGATGCTGAGCGGGCGTGTCTACTTTCGCGGGCTGACCTATGAGGATATCCATCGCTTGCAGTTCGACCTGGAAACAACCTCGCTCGATCCCCATCGCGGTCGTATATTTCTTATAGCCATAAAGGATAGTCGCGGTTTCTCGACCGTGCTAGATGCGCCGAGCCAGGAGGATGAGCCGAGGCTCATCCGCGAGCTTTGTGCGCTCATTCAGGAGCGTGATCCTGATGTGATTGAGAACCACAATCTTTTCGGCTTCGATCTGCCTTTTCTGGAGTACCGGGCGAGCGTGCATGACATACCGCTGGCTCTGGGGCGGCGCGGCGGGCCGGTGTTGCTGGAGAAGCGCGAGGAGACGCTGGCGGTGGGACCGGAGGCGCGCAAACGCACGCGCTACAGTCTACCCGGGCGCGAGCTTATCGATACGCTGGACGCGGTACGCCGCCACGATTTTGTGGTGCGCGATATGCCCAGTTATGGTCTGAAGGACGCGGCGCGTTACTTTGGCATTGCCTCGACCGAGCGTGTCTATCTCTCCGGGCCAAGAATCTTCGAAACCTACCGACAGAATCCTGAACAGGTGCGCCGCTATGCTCTGGATGATGTAGCGGAGGTCGATGGCCTCTCCCGGCGCTTGCTCGGCTCGCCGTTCGCCCTGGCCGGCATGGCGCCGCGTCGCTACGAGCGCCTGGCCTCGGCGGGACCCGCTATGGGTGTGCTGGAGCCTATCCTGGTGCGGGCCTATCTACGCGCGGGCGCCGCTCTGCCCTGTCCCGCCGGGCAGGTGAGCGCGGCGAACATGCACGAAGGCGGCGCAGTGTATCTTTTTGCCGAGGGAGTGGCTGCACACGTGGTCAAAGCCGATGTCGCTTCGCTGTATCCATCCTTGATGCGCACCTTCCAGATCGGACCTGCCAGCGATCACCTCGGTGTGCTGCTGGGCATTCTAGGCCGTCTGACCGACCTGCGCCTGGCCCATAAAGAGGCGGCGCGCACTGCTCCTCCTGGCTCGATCGAGACCTATCAGCACAATGCCACGCAGGCTGCGATGAAAATTCTCATCAATGCCGCGTATGGATATATGGGGGCCGGCTCGATGGCACTCTTCGCAGATAGCCGGGCTGCCGACGAAGTGACCAGGCGCGGGCGCGAAATTCTCGAACAGGTTCTCGACGCCCTGCGTGCGCGCGGTCTGGCCCTGATCGAGGCCGATACAGATGGCGTCTACTTTGCCGTGCCCGCCGCATGGAGCGAGGAGCAGGAGCAGGCGCTGGTCAATGAGATCGGCGCGCAGTTGCCGGCGGGCATCCGCCTGGAGTATGAGGGGCGCTACCGGGCGATGTTCAGCCATGAAGTCAAGAACTATGCCCTGCTCACCTATGACAGGCGGCTGGTGATGCATGGCGTGGCCCTGCGTTCCAGTCGTGCGGAACCATTCGGCGAGCGTTTCCTGCGCCAGGCACTGCTCTGCCTGATGCGCGACGATATCCCCGGCCTGCGCCAGACCTACCTGGACGTGGTTGAGGCTCTGCGCACACGCGCACTGCCCGCCTCCGACCTGGCCGCACGTGTGCGCCTCTCCAAAACGCCCGAAGCCTACCAGGCGGTGCGTGCAAGCCATCCCGAGCCACAGTACGAGGCCCTGCTCGCCGCCGGGCGCACACGCTGGTATCCAGGGGAGCGCGTGCGCTTCTACCGCGTGCGCGGCGGCAGGTACGTCTGGCTGCCGGAAGAGACGGAAGATCTGCCTCTGGAGAATAACTGGCAGAACGGTGAGCAGGCGAGCAGAACGCCCCTCTATGAAGATGTTGCCAATCGTCGCGACTACGACATCGCCCACTATCTCCAGGCGCTGGTCAACTCCTACGCCACGCGTCTGCGCAAAGCCTTCGAGCCTGAAGACTTCGCGCAGATCTTTCGCCTGGACGGCCTGTCCGGGCTGTTTGATAAACCAATTGAAAGCATTGAGCCAAAGTGGATACGCTGCCACGTAAGCGAGTAGTCGACCAAAACTCTTCGATGCTATCCTCACTGCTCAATTTGCTCTGTCAAGAATCCTTCAATCCGCACTGGATCAAGCCCTTCCAGTTCCGGGACGGGTCGTCCGGCGAGTTGATCGGCGATGGCGCGCCCGATGGCGGGGGCGAGGGCGAAGCCGTGGCCGGAGAAGCCGAGGGCCAGAGTCAGGCCCGCGAGCCTGGGTGCGGGACCGAGCAGGGGGATATCATCGATGCTCGCGGCTTCAAGGCCGCACCAGGCGCGAGCGATTTGCTGCCGAGCCACGGCGGGCAGGATCGCGCAGGCGTCCTGCCAGTTGCCCGTGATGCTCTCCGGGCGGGTAGTGCAGGCACGCCGGTCGGGTGCAGGATCGCCAGGCCAGCCGCCGCCGATGAAGAAGGCGCCATCCGCCAACTGTTTGAGCGAGAGCGAGCGGCCAATCGTTCCCAGGACCGGCTGGAGTATCTGCGCGGGCGCGGGCGTAGAGAGCAGCATTTGCAGAGCCAGCGTTTTGATGGGCAGGCGCAGGCCCGCGCTCGCCGCCAGTTCGTCGCTCCAGGCTCCAGCGGCCAGGATAACCTGCCCGGCCTGTAGGGAGCCGCGCTCGGTTTCGACGCCCTGTGCGCGTCTATTTTCGACGAGCAGGCGCGTGACAGAGGTGTGCAGCAGATATGAGGCCCCGTGCCGTCGCGCGGCGGCGGCAAACGCGCGAGAGGTGCGTGGAGGATCGGCCTGGCCGTCGGCTGGACTGTAACTGCCAGCTACAAGATGCTGGCTCAGGGCGGGTGCAAGCTCATGAATCTCCTGCCGGTCCAGCAGGCGCACATCAGTGAATCCCATCCGGTGTTGCTCGCGGACAAAGCCTGCCAATCGATCGGTTTCGTCATCCGTCTCGGCCACCAGCAAGTTGCCGCCCTGCCGGTAGTGGAGATCGGCCTCCAGTTCGGCGGAGAGCTTGGGCCAGCGCGCGACCGCCTCGCTGGCCAGTCTCGCCTCGGCCGGATGGCGGCCCTGGCAGCGCACGCCTCCCGCGCTGGCCCAGGAGGCCGCTGGCGCGCTGGCTACGTCGGCGCGGTCGATGACCAGCACACGCTGGCTCTGGCGTGCGAGATGGTAGGCGATCGAACTGCCTATCACGCCCGCGCCAATGATCAAGAAATCGCCGGACGTTTCTCTCATCTGCGGGTTGCTCCGTTGGCCAGTCTCCTGTAGAGCGAAATCTCTTATGTCAGACTATCGCGATCGTGCGTCATCTGCCACTGCTGGCGCTGCTCCTGCGCGCGAGCGAAGAGTTCGTTTAGGTGGGGATCATGCGCTGCGATTGCTTCACGAAAAGTTTGCAGAGAAGCGATATACTCGTCCAGCACGCGTACCAGCGATTCACTGTTGGTCAAGCAGATATCGCGATACATCTCAGGACTGCCTGCTGCCAGGCGGGTTGTATCGCGAAAGCCGGTCGAGGCCAGCAGAGCGGCATCTCCCCAGCTACTACTCTCGGCCACCGTCTTCATCAGTGCAGCCGAGGCGACGAAGGGCAGGTGGCTGACCTGGGCCACCTGGCCATCGTGTTCAGCAGGCTCCAGGAAGCGCACGCGTCCTCCGAGCGTCTCAATCATCACAGAGACCTTGTTCAGCGCCACCGGCGAGGTTTTTTTCGTGGGGGTCAGGCAATAGATACGGTCGCGGAAGAGGGTCGGATCGGCTGCCTCGACGCCGCTCACCTCCTTGCCGGCCATGGGATGGCCGCCGACGAAATAGACATTGCCGGGCAAGAACTCCTCTGCCCAGCTAATCACCTGGCTTTTCGTGCTGGCAACGTCCGTGATGACCGCGCCGGGCGAGGCCATCGTTGCCATGTTCTGGAGCAGCGCACGCATTGCGCCCACGGGCGTCGCCAGAATAATCAGTTCCGCGCCACGCACAGCGTCGGCCAGGGCGCTGTACTGCTGGTCAATGGCCCCGATGCGTCGCGCCTGGTCGCTTACCCCGCGACCCAGATCGTAGCCGGCCACCTGCTCCGCCGCGCGCGCCTGGCGCAGGGCCAGACCAAGCGAGCCGCCGATCAATCCCAGGCCAACAATGGCCACGCGATGAAACATACAAAACTCTCCCTTTACCCTCAGCGTGTTTTCAGAAATAAACCAGGTTCTCCAGCCATTCCTCCCCGCCGGGTCCCAGCACCTCGCCCAGCATTTTCGTCACCTCGTCGCTCAACAGCACCGGCCCTTCTTGCCGATAGCGTTCCAGGAAACGCGGCAGGATGGTTGCATTATAGCGCGCAAGCAGATCGACGGCAAATTTTTCTAGCAGCAGCGCATACTCAAGATAGTCTTCGGGCGTTGTATCCTCGTACCAGTCGAAGCCGCGAATCGTGACCGGCGTTTTGCCGTCCGGCTCGGGCTCAAAGATCTCGGCGAACTGGCGCTGGAGGTCGTCCGTGATATGCTCGAAATCTCCGTGCAGTTGGCGGAACAGCCAGAACGCAGCGAACTGCATCTGCCATTCATCGGCCCACAGCGGGCTATCCTCAGGCCAGGGGCGCGGATCACTTTCCAGAAACGCGTGCGCCAGCTCATGATAGAGCAGCAGTGAGCGTTTCTCCGGTGTCGCTAACCCGATAATCTCGTCCATCTGCTCGGGTACAACCAGCATAGGTCTTTGTGGAACATCTGTCCAGTAGGGGAGCAAAGCCCCTGGAGGTCCAGGGGGAGCATCCATCTCATCCGGGGGAGCGGATTCCCAGTCGGATGCACCTATGAGCAGGACATCTAACTCCGGTATTGGCAGATTCAACAGTTCTCCCAGTAACCTGCATGCCTGACCGATCTCCTGAGAGAGGGCGCGGGCGAGCGTTTCCTGGCCGGCAGGGTAGTACGTTGGTGGCGAGCCAGCGATCATTTGATAGCTGGCAAACTCTTCGTAAGGTAGTGTCATATACTCTTCCTCAATCGTTGGTTGCTCTGCTCGGGGATTCCGCCTCGATAGCCAGCGGGCGCTGCTCCGCCTCAAGTGCGTCCTGGTGTAACTTTTCGGCTTTGCCCTCTCTGCGGAAGCGTTTATAGAACATGCCAGTCAGAGCGCGCAGGCGTCCAGCGTCAAATCGCTTGCCGCCCTCGTAGTATTCCAGGGCCACCTCGCCGATCGACCACGTGGCCGCGCCAGCGATTGCCCCGGCCACAACATCGCCGCCGAAGGGGACAGCCTTCGCGGCCTGCTCGGCCAGGAAGCGCAGGCCCAGGCCGCTGATCATCGTGACCACCAGCTCGCGCGCGTGCTTCACAGCATCGGCGGAATCAATTGGCTCGCCATAGAGCGCGGCCAGGCGCAGGACCAGGCGCACCTGGGTACCGAGAAGGATGGGGATGTCTACCAGGGGAATAGGTTCCAGGCCGGCGGCCAGGCTGACCAGCGTGGCATTGCGGATAATGCGCTGGGCCGCCTCGCGTCGATAGGCCGGCAACTCGCGTCCAATGACCAGGGCCGCCTCGGGACTGGCCTGGATCATCGCCGGCACGAGCTCCTCCGCGACATTCGTGCCGGTACGCGCCGAGATTGGAATGACACCCGTCATACCCAGGCGCATGGCGATGTTGTTCGCCAGCTCATCCCCCTCCTTTGCGCTCTTCAACGTGTCAATCTTATTGACCACCACAATAACCGGCTTGTCCAGTTCTTTAATCGTCATTAGCAGATTGCGATCATCGGGGCGCAGCCCCTGCTCGCCGTCCACCATAAACACTACCAGGCTGGCCTGCTCTATGCCGGTCTCCGTGACATCCGGCAAGTGGCCGGGCGTGTCGATCAGCGTGAACGGTCCAAAATCCGTGCGAATCAGGGTTTTCGTAGTGCCGGCGTGCGGCGAAACCTCGGAGATCTGCTGGCCTTTCAACTGGTTGAAGAGCGTGCTCTTGCCCGTGTTCGGCTGCCCCACAATAACGACCGTGTTGCCCAGGCCCTCCAGAACCTCTTCCTGTGCCTCTTTCCAGTTGATGGCTCTCATAAAGCCGCGAATCATGCCGATCGTGGCCGGCAGGCCGGTGAGGGTTTCGACACTCATTTTGGGGATAAGAGAAGAATTGCGCCGTTTTTTCCAGCCAGTTTTCACGACCTTTTTAGCGGCCTCGCGTTTGGCTTTCTCTTCATCCGGCAGCTTTGCCCCTTTATGCCTTGTTGCTTCGCCTCCCTCCTCCGACAGCAGGACCAGCGTATCCTCCTCCTGTTCCTCTTCGGGCAGGAGAACCATCGCGTCCTTCTTGCCGCCCTCTTCGGGCAGGAGGATCAGGGTGTCGTCTCGCGACTCTGGTAGGAGAACCAGCGCGTCATTCTCGTCTTTGAACTCTGGTGATTCTTTTTTTGCCACACGCTTTTCCTTCCCTGGCACTCAATTGAGGTGCATCAATTGATCTTCTCGGATTGCTTCTCCTTTGTGAAGAAGCGTGAGAGAACGCCGGTCAGATAGTGTTTTTCAATCAGCTCTGAGGATGGTGCCATTGCCTGACCCCGCTCAGGAAACTTTTTCTTCTTCTCTCATTATACGAGATGGCGGCCATTCCTGTTGACAGATACGGGGCGTTTTCTAGCATGTTTGTCTCTCCAGCTCCTTTGCTCCCAGCAGTTTGAGGATTTAACAGTCTCTTAACATTTTCTTAACATTCTGTTAATATATGAAAAGGGGCCGATCCCTAAGATTGAGGAACGTTCGGGCTATGTATCACAGGAAGGAGGGGGCCCGATGATCTCATTTCAAACAGCAATCCTGCGACTCGCACTCGCCCTGGTGCTGGGGGCGCTGGTCGGACTGGAACGCGAACGCGGCGAACGGGCGGCTGGCATACGCACGCATGCGCTTGTTGCGCTGGGCTCTTGCCTGGTGATGATTGTCTCGACCTTTGGCTTTGCCGATATCCTGGGCACTCCGGCGGTCGTGCTTGATCCATCGCGTATCGCGGCCCAGGTGGTAAGCGGTATTGGTTTTCTTGGTGCAGGGACGATTCTTCTGCGCAAGGAGATTATCAAGGGCCTGACGACGGCTGCGGCGATCTGGGTTGTGGCGGCTATTGGACTGGCCTGCGGGGGCGGCCTTTTCGTCGAGGCGCTGGCTGCAACGCTGCTGACCATGCTGGTGCTGGTTGTTTTGCGTCCGGTGCGCAAGTTCCTGCGTCGCCCGGCCACCCGCCATATCCTGCATATAGAGACCACTCCTGCGGAAGAGTCATTGCTATTGCGCCTCTGCAAGATCTGTGAACAGGCCGGCGTGAGCATCCAGAATATACGGGTTCAGGCGGGACGCGGGCGCGAGGATATGGAGATCGAATGCCAGACCTCCGAGATCGCTTTCCTCACGCGTGCTGTAAGCGAGCTTCGCAAGGTGCCAGAAGTACAACTTGTGCAGCTCACCTTGCGGCGTGCCGACCTCAACGGGCTTGGGCTGGCTCCCGAACCGGTGCGCCATTTTGCTCACGCCCTGGGCAGGAAGCGCAAATAAACTTGCGGCGTGGTGAAGGTATTGTCTACAATCTGAATGACTCTCAATTGTTTGTAAGTACTATTTATCTGCGGGAGAATCTATGGACGAGACATCCACCACGTTGCCGACCCAAGAGACGGCGAAGAGCGAAACCATTACCTACGCAAACTATCATAGCATTATTACCGGCGTTGACCGCACCTGGAAGTATGGTGGCTTTCCCCTGCCCAACGGCGGCTTCTGGCTCTATCGCGAGCCTGACGCGACAGTCGTGGTTGAGGGGGATCGCCTGCGCGTGACCGCTCAACTCAGTCGCTCTAACGATCAGGTGCAGATTCTGGATAACGCGAAGAATATGTTCTTCTCGACCAGGACCTTTGCTCCTCCCGAAAATGGCTCGATCTCCTTCGAGTGGGAGCAGAAGGCGCGCTGCATGGGAACAGCGCCGGGCGACCTCTACGATGGCTTTGTCTCTGTGAACCTGCTCGATTTTTCGACCGGGGCGGCCCTGGACTTTTTTGTGTGCAACGACGTTATCGCTACCGTGTATGCCATTCTCCGTTTCCCCGGCATTCCCGTACTGCCGGATAAGGAGCAGGACGAGCGACCCAAGTATTTCTGCGATTTTGGCGAACTGCCGATCGAGACCAGGCTGGGCCAGTTGCATCGCTATCGCATCTGGTATCATCGCGGCAAAGACGAGCTTGCCTACTGGGTGGACGGCAACGAGGTCGCTAGGTATCGTGACGTGCCGATCAAGTTCAATAGCTTCCTGATTGCACTTGGCCTCATGACCGAGAAGACGATTGAGAACGGCAAGAGCGTTTCCGTTCATGGCCAGACGCTTATCGGGGAGTGGAGCAGATTTACCATTACTACCACAGAAGAATGACTTCCAGCGTTCTAGTGCGCAAGAAGTGCTCGGAGTGGACATCTTTGAGAGATCCCGGCTATTTCTGGCGTAATAAAAGAGGACGCAAGATCTGGAGGGCAGGGCGGGTATTTTCTTATCGCAACGATAGCATGTCACCGATTGCCGGGCATGGAGAGGCTGGTCATGCAACTTCGCAGGCGGAACGGTGCTCGCGCGCCCATGATTTTTTGCATGCTGCTGGGTTGTGTACTGCTGAGTAGTTGTAGCCTCTTCAGCGGTGGACCGGTTTTGCAGCAGAAGCCCACGCCATCTTCTTTAGGACCGTTGCCGGCCTCTAGCAGCCCCGTAGATCGTCCGCTGGCGACCAGCGGGTGTGGACGCTCCTCGTCGGTGTCACCTGGAACGAGCGCGGACCAGACGTTTGCGGTGAATCCTGCAGAGGCCGAGGGGAAGAGCACGCGGAGCTATCGCGTCCATGTGCCCGCCGGCTATCAGAATACCATCCCTACGCCGCTCGTTCTCTACTTTCACGGCTTTGGTGGGACCGCTCTGGGCGGGGATGGCGGTTCGGGCTTTACTCAACTCGCCGATCGGCATCACTTCATCGTCGCCTACGGGCAGGGCTTGCCGCAGGGCCCGGACGGACCGCCTTTCTGGGCAAGCGCGGGTCCGATTGATTATGGCGTGGATGATCTGCATTATGTGAGCCTTATGCTGGATGATCTGCAAAGTAAATTCTGTGTTGACGCGCGCCGCATCTTCGCGACGGGCTTTTCAAACGGTGGGGGACTGAGCGGCTATCTCGCGTGTACACTGGCGGGCCGCATTGCCGCGTTCGTCCCGGTTTCCGGCAACTTTTACTATTTTCCGGGCGGATGCCATCCCAGCCGCTCCGTGCCGATCCTGGAGATCCACGGTACTGCCGATCCCCTCATTCTCTACCAGGGATACCCGGACACCTCCTGGCCGCTTCCGCCGATCCCGCAGTGGCTGCGCGATTGGGCCACGCGCGATGGCTGTCAGCAGGGGCCGGGAGTCTTTCTGCATACTGCACAGGTAACGGGCGAGCAGTGGACGAATTGCCAGGGCGGCGCGCAGATTGTGCATTATCGCATCGAAGGGGGCGGGCACTCCTGGCCTGCCATGCTGGGCGATCAGACCAGCCTTGAGGTCGTGTTGAGTTTCTTCCAGGCGCATCCCCTGCCGGCCTGAGATGTTAGGGAAGGTGGAAGCTGTAGAGTTTGTGATTCAGTGATCCAACGTACACGACGCCATTGCCAACGGTGGCAGAGGATTCAATCGCGCCTCCCACCTGGGGCGAACTCCACAGTGGCGCGCTCCCTCATGAACATAACTTGTATACACTCTTTCATGTGCCCATGTAGAATTACGCTCTTGAGATCAGCCTTTCTCACTACGTGATATTCCCCACAAAAAGAACTTGACAAAAAACAAATATCATGTTACTATGTCAACATAGCAATGGGCGGGGTCTACGGCTCCTGGTAAGAGAGAATCTCATGGTTATGCAGTTATCTAGCGTGAGCGTGAGCAAGTTGCTTGCTTGATGAAGCCGGGAGGTACGGGCCTCCATCGTTCATGCTGATACCGAACCAGAAAAGAAGTATGGTGGGTAGCATTTACCCGTGTGGCGCAGCGGCGGGCGCGCGGTCCTTCGCAGACTGAGGTGATGGGTTCGACTCCCGTCACGGGTACCAGTGTTTTCTGAGATGATCTTGCGGCTGGATCTTCCTGTCTCCAGACCGTTTCATTTCATGCACACGGACTGTGCCGCGTGCTGCTCCATGCTCTTCTGTCATCCTCTGGTTGGTGGTCACTCCTGGTTGTGAACGAGAGGGAGTCACCAGGTATCGGGTGGACCTTTGTAGGCTTCTGTCCTTGCTGAGAATATTACTGGCGCTGCATGCCAGAGAAGACGGAAGGAGCTAAAAGAGGAGATGGCCAAGCGGGTATTCCAGCGAACCAGGCCGCATGTAAACGTAGGGACTATCGGGCATATCGATCATGGCAAGACCACGCTGACGGCAGCGATCACCAAAGTGCTGGCCTCGGCTCAGCTTGCGAAGTACACGGCTTTCGATCAGATTGACAACGCGCCCGAAGAGCGTGAGCGCGGGATCACCATCGCGATTGCCCACCTGGAGTATCAGACGGAGAAGCGTCATTACGCGCACGTTGATTGTCCGGGGCATGCTGATTATATCAAGAACATGATTACCGGAGCGGCCCAGATGGATGGCGCAATCCTCGTTGTGAGCGCTCCCGACGGTCCAATGCCTCAGACGCGCGAACATGTGCTGCTGGCCAGGCAGGTAGATGTGCCGGCCCTGGTCGTCTTCCTCAACAAAGTCGATCTGCTGGATGACGAGGAACTGCTTGAGTTGGTGGAGCTGGAGGTGCGCGAACTGCTCAGCGAGCAAGGCTTTCCCGGCGACGAGGTGCCCGTCATTCGTGGCTCGGCCCTCAAGGCTTTGGAGAGCAAAGGGGACCTGTCGCGCAACGACCCAAATGCGCAATGCATCTGGGAGCTGCTGGACGCGGTGGATACCGCGATTCCCACCCCTGAGCGCGCGATCGACAAGCCGTTCCTGATGTATGTGGAGAACGTCTACAGCATTCCGGGCCGAGGAACCGTCGCGACTGGACTGATCGAGCGCGGCGCCATTCGCCAGGGAGAGACGGTGGAGGTCGTTGGCATGCGGGAGAAGGTCCGCAGCGCAGTCGTCACCGGGCTGGAGACGTTCCACCAGGCGCTGGAGCAGGGCGGCGTGGCCGGCGACAATATTGGCTGCCTGCTACGCGGAGTGGCGCACGACGAGATCGAGCGCGGCCAGGTGCTGGCCAAACCCGGCTCGATCAAGCCGCACACCAGCTTCAGGGCGCAGGTCTATGTGCTGCCCAAAGAGCAGGGAGGGCGGCACCGGCCTTTCTTCAGCGGGTATCAGCCGCAGTTTTACATCTACACCACCGACGTGACGGGGACGATCAGGCTGCCGGAGGGCATCGACATGGCCATGCCGGGAGATACCCTTGAGATTACGGTAGAATTGCGCCAGCCGGTCGCGCTGGAGGAGGGCGTCAAGTTCGCCATCCGTGAGGGCGGCTACACCGTCGGCGCTGGCCACTGCCTGGGCATCATCGCCTAGACCTCACCAGGCGAGGATGTGGAGTGTGGTTGAGCGAATCTTGTTCAATCACACTCCACATCCTTGCAGCATGGGATACCTTTACGAAACAAACTGCTCCAGACAATCCAATACGCGGTTGACCTCTTCTGGCGTATTGTAGTGTGCCATGCCCAGGCGGAGGGCGCCGCCGCGCTCTTCCAGGCTGAGGCGCTCCATGATGCCCAGCGCGTAGTAGTTGCCATCCCAGGCGAAGATACCGTGCGCCGCCAGGTGTTCGGCGAGCGCGCGCGGTGCGTGATTTCCGATATTGCAGGTAACAGTCGGCACGCGCCAGGAGAAACGCGCGGGATCGGTAATGCCGTAGATCTGTGCATCTTTGATCTCGCGCAGGCCGGCGATAAGCTGCGCCGACAGGCCGCGCTCGTAGTCCATCATCGCCCGCATGGCGATCTTGAGGTCGCGTTGCCGCCCGCTGTACTCCTGGTACGCCTCGCGGTAGAGGTCGCGCTGCTCACGGCCCAGCATCGCTAGATAGTCGATCACGCCCACCAGGCCGGCCAGGCACTCATGATTCTGCGTGCCTGTCTCCCAGCGGTCCGGCGCTTCATTCGAGGCCGGTCGCACTTTATAGGCAGGGAAGGATTCCAGGTGGGCTCGTTTGCCGTAGAGAATTCCCAGGTGCGGACCGAAGAATTTATAGGATGAGCAGACCAGGAAATCCGCATCCAGCGCCTGCACATCGATCGGGCCGTGCGGAGCGAATTGTACCGCGTCGATCCAGGTCAGCGCCCCCACCTCATGCGCCCAGCGAATGATGGTTGCGACATCGTTGATTGTGCCGACCGCGTTGGAAGCGTACCCCACCGCGATCAGCTTCGTGCGCTCATTGAGCGCGGCGCGCATGTCCTCCATATCCAGCGTCACGTCCTCAGGATGAACATCGACCGTGCGGATGACCACGCCGCGTTCCTGCAAGGCCAACCAGGGGGCCACGTTTGCATCGTGGTCGAGAACCGTCACCACGATTTCGTCGCCCGGCTGGAGCGTCTTGCCGATCGCCCGACTGAAAGCGAAAGTCAGGGTAGTCATATTCGGGCCAAAGACAATCTCAGCAGGGCTGGCCGCGTGCAAGAGATCGGCCATGCCCTGCCTGGCGGCGGCAATCGTCTCGTCGGTACGCCGACTGGTCAGAAACGCCCCGTGAGTATTCGCGTTGGCCGTTTGCAGGTAAGCAACCATGCCGTCGATTACCTGCTGCGCCACCTGTGTGCCACCGGGATTGTCAAAGTAAATCGCCGGGCGACCGTTCACAGTCTGCGCGAGCGAGGGAAAGTAGCGACGGTAAGGACTGAGATCAAGAAGCTGGGACATGCCATCGGTTCTCCTGTGAAGAAATAGCGGTTCGCGGGGAAATTTTCCCTTGCCTGCATCATATCATATATGATCGTATGGTGGTGCCTCCATGACTCCGGGCGACGTCGCCTGGCTCTCCCACCGGGCGTCCAGCGGTACAGTCGGGTCGCTCGTCCGCTTCTCACCCTTCCAGAAGTACGATTAAAATCGAACGACATTCTTCACCATTCGAGAAAAATCGTAAAAAAGCCGATTTTTCCCTTGACATCCGGCAGATATCAGGGGTATACTTTGTGTGTACGACAAATCTCGAATACGAAAGAACGCGAACGATGGACGACTCTGAAGGAAAAGCCATGTTACATAAACGGGGTATGCCAGTGATAGAGCTCGAGGCAGGTCTGGCGTATGAGTTTATTCAGAGCCTGATCATCTACCACGAACATCAGTGGCATGAAAAGAAGGATTACGAATATGAGATTGGGGAAAGCTGGTTTGAGAACATTCAAGCCACCTGCTCTCAGGACGTGCTGGAGGGACTGGCCGATCTGACCGTGCAGTCCTACTCGGCGCGCTGCTGGCTGCATAGCTGGTCGCATCTGCTTGGCATGGTCTATGATTCACCTGCGCCCAAAGATATACCGGCGCTGTTCTCCTACCTGGAATCGCTGGAGCCATTAGAGATCCGCCTCTACTGGCTTGGCTACTATCAGCGCCAGATGCGCAAAATCACGCCGTTGGATGTGATTCTGCGGGCTGTCGAGGGGGATGAGGAGGCGCTGGAGCAGTTTTTCAAGACTGCTCTGCCCGACAGTCCGTTTGCTCAGGAGCGCATCCGCCGGCTCGTTGCCTTAGATGGCGAGGCTATGAAAAGTACAGTAATCAGACTCCTCGGGGGCTGGTACGAGCAGGTGTTTCGCGCCCAGGAGGAGCAGATTCGTCCAATTCTGGAGCGCGATATAGAGGCGAAGCGCAAGCTGCAAGCCACGCACACTCCTGAGAAATTCATGGAGCTGGCTACCAACGGTCTGGTCTATGGACGGGAGGCGGGAGTGCGCAAGATTGTGCTGATTCCCTCCTTCCTCGGTCGCCCCTGGAACGAACCGTCCACCCACCAGGATGTCAAACTCATCATCTATCCGGTGGCCGATGAGTCGGTGACGCCCGACCGTACAGTGCCGCCCGCACAACTGGTCAGGCTCTACCAGGCCCTGGGCGACGAGCGACGGCTGCGTATTCTCAAGTTGCTGAAGAAGCGCAGCTACTCCTTGCAGGAAATCGCCGACGAATTCGGTGTTGCGAAGTCCACCATGCATCACCATCTGGGTCTGCTGCGCACTGCGGGCCTGGTGAGGATACGCGACGATGAGAAGCAATATAGTTTACGACCGGAGAGGCTCTCCAACATCTCTGCGCTGCTGGAGGGATTTCTCAACAATTCGGAGTGAATAGAAAGCGAGGAATGCCATGTATCCTTTATTCAATCCAGAATTAGCGCGTCAACACCAGATGGACCTGGCGCGTGCAGCTACGCATGAACGCATGTCAAGACAAATTTACAAGCGGACCTATCGTGTCCCTTTGTTGGCGAACCTGCTGCAGCGCATCCGGGGAACCGAGCCTGACTTCGTGGCCATCAGGTGCGACCTGCGTTCAACCCTTTCCGAGTGGTATGTGGAGACGGGGACGGAGCACCTGGACGCTGTGATCGACACCTTCATGCAGCGTTTAAGAATGCGCCTGGGATACGGCGGGAGGCGCAAGCAAACGCGGGCTATCCCGTAAACGTTGCCTGCTGCTCGAAGTTCTGGATTCCAGGAGCGTTTCAAACTTGACCATTTGCAAGTGGATGTGGTATTCTGTTGAAAGATACAGATGGATCGCTACCCATCCATTTGCAAGGCAGGAAGGTCATAGCAAACAGAGAGAAGATTATGCTCACAGTTGTCATTCCCGCGTAGGCACTCACGCCGGGCTTACGCGGGTTAAGAAAAGGCGCTTTTGATGCTGCTGCTCACTGCTAGTGAGGAGCTGTTTGGTATACTACTTCGCATCTTCCGCAAGTTTCTTTCCCTCTCAGTTGGCGTGTGTCGCCGGGCCAAACTCGCTTGTGCCCGTGTGTCCGTTCGTCTTTCTTGCGACACGCCCTGTTTCCTGCACTTCGAGCTAGGCCCCGACCGCTCACTGTAGCCGTTTGTCCCCGGCAGCATGTTTTTCCAAGCTTTTATGAGACTATCGCTGACGTATGCAGAAACAGAGGTTGAATCGTTATGTTGCAGGTTAATCATATCTCCCTGGCGTATGGGCCGCGCCTGATTCTGGAGGATGTCTCGTTTACCGTCGCGCCTGGCGAGAAGGCCGGGCTGATCGGAGTGAACGGCGCGGGCAAGAGCACGCTTTTGAAGATCATCGCGGGCCTGCTCACGCCCGATCATGGCTCGGTGATTCGTCCGCGCAGCTTCGGCTATCTGGCCCAGGATGTAGCGCACGAAACCAGCGTGGCCGACGGTACGAGCGTGCGCGAGTTTATCTTCAGCAGCACGGGACTCGACCAGGCCGAGCGCGAGTACGAGGAGTTGAGCCTGCGCCTGGCCGAGGCCGATGGCGACCTGGAATATGTTCTCAAACGCTTCGAGCAAGCACAGAACGCGCTTGAGCACCTGGGCTATTACGACGCCGAGGCGCGCGCGGAAGAGTTGCTCGCCGGCCTCAACCTGGGCGGCGTGACGCTGGATCGCCAGGTGCAGACACTCAGCGGCGGACAGAAGACCAGGCTGGCACTTGCCCGCCTGCTCTTCCAGTCGCCCGATCTGCTGTTGCTCGATGAGCCGACGAACTTCCTGGATGTCGAAGCTACCGTCTGGCTGATGGAGTTCCTCGCGCGCTATCGCGGAGCGCTGCTCCTCATCTCGCACGATATTGATCTGCTGGATACGAGTATCACGAAGATTCTGCGCCTGAACGAGTTTAGCCATAAGCTTGAGGAGTATCGCGGCACCTACACCAATTACCTGACCATCACCGGTGACGCCCTGGCACTGCTGGAGAAGACGAAGGCGCTGCAAGAGCGGGAGATTGCCCGCTTGCAGAAAACCTCACAAAAACTGCGTAGCTACGGCGCCACTCGCGTGAGCCAGCGCATCGCCATCGACAAACGTATCGCCGCGCTTGAGAAGAGTATGCCGCAGTTGCCACAGGCCAGCCGGAAGATCAAAATTGATTTCCCAGTGCGTCAGTCCAGCGCCCGGCTGGTGCTCAAGGCCGAGAAGCTAAGCAAAAGCTACGGCTCGCGCCAGATCTTTCGACAGATCAGCTTTGAGGTCGAGCGTGGCCAGCGCCTGGTTGTGGTGGGACTGAACGGCGTCGGCAAGACCACCCTGCTGCGCGTTCTGCTGGGCCTGACGCCCCTCACTGCCGGCGAAGTGATGTTCGGCGACCGGGTACGCATCGGCTACTATGCCCAGGAGAACGAGGGACTCAACTACGCGAACACGGTTCTGCAGGAGGCTAGCGCGGTGCTGCCGGATGATATCAAACGCGTGCGCGGCGTGCTGGGCCGCTTTCTCTTCAGCGGAGATCGCGTCTTCCAACGCATCGACACACTCTCCGGCGGCGAGAAGACGCGCCTGGCGCTCGCCAAGATGGTGCTGGACGGGCCGAATCTGCTGATGCTGGACGAGCCCACATCGCACCTGGATGTGCTCTCGCGCGACATCATCGGCGAATCCCTGGGCCGCTATCCCGGCACGGTGATCGCCGTCACTCACGACGTCGAGTTTGTGCGCGCCCTCAATCCCGACACGCTCCTGCTTATGCCGGAGGGGAAGATGATCTCCTACGACACAAAGCATGAGGAGTTGTTGAAACGAGCCTGATGATGAATATGAGGTGCAGGAATGCTCTTCCTGCACCTCATATTCATCATCAGGCTCGGCTTTACTGAACGGGTTGGGAAGCAGACTCTGGCATTCGCCGTCTGCTTGAAATATACTTAGGAGGAGCGCCTGCGAACTCTGGCTGTATAAAGCGTACATTCATGGCGGCTATTACGAAAGGAAGCGATGATGTCAGAACAGGCACAAATTGTGTATGATCCCCTCTTCCCTCAACGCTGGTACCATTTTATGTGCGAGACTACCCCTTTTGTTTTCCATGAGCATGAACAGGCGTGGCAGGTATTTCGTTTTCGAGATGTTCAGCAGGTTTTGCTTGATCCCGCTACTTTCTCTTCGCAGACAGGGTTAGGACGCGGCATGGACGCGAGTTTAGTGACCAGCGATCCTCCTCGCCACAGAAAGCTGCGCGATCTTGTTACTCAGCAGTTTACCCCGCGCATTGTTGCTCAACTTGAGGGACGTGTTACAAGCATCGTGCATCACCTGCTCGATGCAGTGAGCAGCACAGGACGCATGGATGTGGTTGACGACCTGGCTCATCCGCTGCCTACCATTGTGATAGCCGAGTTGCTGGGCGTTCCGGCTGAGGATAGCAGACAGTTCAGGGGATGGTCTGATGCCATTCTGGAGCGCCACCTTTCACCTGAGCGAGAGCGCCGGATACAGATGGAGATGGCCGGATATTTTCTGCAGGTGATTGAAGCGCGGCGTCAGAAGCCCAAAAACGATCTCATCAGCGCTTTACTGGCAGCAGAGATCGATGGCGAACGGCTCAGCGAGCGAGATCTTCTGAGTTTTTGCGTTCTATTGTTGGTGGCGGGCAATGAGACGACTACGACCTTGATTGGCAATGCGATGCTGTGCTTCGACACCTTTCCTGATACGCTGCAAGTGCTGCGCGAAAATCCATCACTCATTCCCAGCGCGCTTGAGGAGGTGCTCCGCTATCATGCACCGATCAAGTCGGTGGGACGGAGAGCCGCTGTTGATGTATCCCTGGGAGGGCAGCAGATACGGGCAGGGCAACATCTTAATCTGATGGTAGCAGCAGCAAATCTTGACGAGAGCGCTTTTCCCGATGCTCTCACCTTCGATATTCGGAGGAATCCCAACCGGCATCTCGCCTTTGGACATGGTATTCATTTTTGCCTGGGAGCACCCCTGGCCCGTTTAGAGGCCAGAATTGCTTTCTCCCTGCTGCTCGAACGCTTCACAGATATCCAGCGTCTGCGCGAGATCCCGCTGGAGCCGATCAGAGGCTCGGGCACGCAGGGAATCAAGCATTTTCCCATTACCTTCAGGTCGAAGTCCTCATTTGGCCAAAACAGAGAGATATAACGATATATCTGTTTTGGCAATTTTCCCGCAGATCTGAAAGAGATACCAAAACCCCTTGACATTCTCCTCTTTTTCAGACTAAAATCTAACCAGTTAGTTATAAAACCAACCGGTTAGTTATGAAAGGAGGTGCAGACTGTATGTCTGAACCAGGAAGTAGTCGCCGGGGGAGGGGTCATGATGCGGAGGGTACGCGCGAGGCGATTCTCAACGCGGCGGAGATTGTCTTTGCAGAGCATGGATTTGATGGAGCGCGCGTCGATGCCATTGCCGCGCGGGCGGGGTATAACAAAAGTCTGATCTTTCAGTACTTTGGCGATAAGCAGGGCCTGTATGTAGAGGTGATGAGACGGGCCGACAGGGAGATGAGCGTGATCCAGAATCGTTTGCTGGAATCCCTGAGTACGGATACAAGCATACTTTCCGACCCCCGCCGGTTCAAAGATTTACTCGAGGTCATTGTTGGCACGCTCTTTGACTACCTGGTTGAGCACCCACGCCTGGTTCGTATGCTCTCCTGGGAGCAGGCGGAAGGCTGGGAGACATACAAGAAGATCTTTTCGCAATTCGAGACCGACGATACAGAACAGTTCACGGCCATTTTTCGCGCGGCAAGCGAGGCCGGGCTGTTGCGCTCGGATTTATCGCCGCTGTTCCAGGTCACGCTCGCCATGCAGATCTGCCAGAGCTATCTCTCCTGGAAGCCGTTGTACGAGATGGTGTTTCCGCAGGAAGATTTTTCCTCGGCGCAGGCGCAGGCGCGCGTGCGGGAATATCTCGTCAGATTTATCATTGCCGGGATCACGCGTGATTCGGCAAAGGACACATGAGTTTCTTAAACTGCTTTTCGACTGAAAAAATGTTGTTCTACATATTCAGGAACAGGAGGTAGGAGCCAATGCACTTCACCTACAGATGGCAGGCCACGCTGGTTATCGCGCTGGGTTTGCTCATGGCAATTCTTGATTCGACGATTGTCAGCGTCGTGCTTCCACAAATAGCGACGGCATTTCATACCACAGAACAGACAATCACCTGGGTCGCGACCGGCTACTTTCTGGCCAACGCAGCCATTATCCCCATTGTGGGGTATATCAGCGATCGCATTGGCGCGAAGACGGTGTTTCTAATCGCGCTGGCGCTCTTCACCGTAGGTTCCGCGCTCTGTGCGTTTGCTCCCAATGAGCAAGCGTTGATTGCTTTCCGTGTGGTGCAGGGTATTGGTGGCGGAGCGTTACTGCCCGTTGCCATGGCGATCATCTTCCGCCTCTTTGGTCCCACAGAGCGAGCGGGGGCAATGTCGTTGCTGATGATCCCGTTGCTGCTGGGGCCTGCCTTTGGTCCTGTGCTTGGGGGATATCTGGCGACGAACTTTAGTTGGAACGCGATTTTCACGATCAATCTGCCTATTGGTGTGGTAGCGTTTATCCTCTCACTACTGGTTCTGCGTGGCAGGGCAGCCGAGCAGGAGGCAAACGATACCGACGGGTCGCAGCAAGGGAGAGGCTTTGATGTGTTCGGGCTGTTGCTCGCTATGGGAGGATTCACCGCCCTGGTCTACGGCATCACCGACGCGGGGTCTCAAGGTTGGGGCAATAGCACGGTCATCGCGTACCTGGTTGCCGGCGGCCTTCTGCTCGTCGCTTTTCTCATCGTCGAACTGCTTGTCAAGGACCCGGTTATCGATATTCGCCTGTTCCGCAGTTACACCTTCTCGATGGCAAATATCCTGATCTGGGTCACGACCGCCGTGCTTTTCGGCAGCATTTTCCTCCTGCCATTCTTTTTCGAGAATGTCGAGGGACTGTCTTCGATGACCACGGGCGAAATACTCATCGCTCAAGGACTGGCTATGGCGATCGGC
>Ga0070740_10001380_pt1 | contig 34059 bp, 24 predicted proteins | sample Coa_R2_FD_67286 | JGI IMG/M metagenome (GOLD analysis project Ga0070740, IMG submission 67286) | Surface soil microbial communities from Centralia Pennsylvania, which are recovering from an underground coalmine fire - Coalmine... | ecosystem: Environmental > Terrestrial > Soil > Unclassified ...
GTACGTCACGCCGTACCCGCACTTCTCGTTTCAGGTGGCCGAGGCTTACGACGAGGAGGCTTGCGCCGAGTACCTGCGCTCGGTCGCCGCGCGCCGGCGTCCCTTCAAAGTCCGCACCGCGGGACTCGGCATCTTCACCGTCGCCAACCCGATCCTCTACATCCCCGTCATCCGCAGCCCGCGACTTTCGGAGCTGCACGCGGAGCTTTGGCACAACGTCAAGCAGCGGACGCCCGGCGCGGTCGCGCACTACTACCAGCCCGAAGAGTGGGCGCCGCACATCACGCTCGCGCACGGCGACATCGATCAGGACAAGCTCGCCGACATCGTGCGCGTGCTGAGCCGGAGAAATTTTCACTGGGAGTTCACCGTCAGCAACCTCGCACTCATCTACGACACGGGGCGCGAGCAGGGGATTCGCTGCCGCTTCGACTTCGACTGCGGCGGCGCTTGAGGCTTTATGGTTTTAGTCACGAGTGAGGCAAAGGACAACGCGGACTTGGAGCTGGACGTGCTCGCCGTCTTCTCGCACCCGGACGACGCGGAGCTGACGGCGGCGGGGACGCTCCTGAAGTTGAAGTCGCTCGGCCACCGCACGGGCGTCCTCGACATGACGCGCGGCGAGATGGGCACGCGCGGCACGCCCGAAGGCCGCGCCGAGGAGGCGCGCGAGGCCGCGCGCATCATGCGCCTCGACGTTCGCCTGAATCTCGAACAGCCCGACGGCCACGTCTGGCTCACCGAAGAGTCGCGCACGGCGTTGGTGCGCGTCATCCGAAAGTACAAGCCCAAGGTGATTCTGACCGCGCACTGGGACGACCCGCACCCCGACCACGCCGCGACCGCGCGCATCGTGCGCGAGGCCGCGCGACTCGCCTCCATGCGGCGCTACGACGAAGAGGCCGGGCAGGGAGTCGTGAAGATGCCCGCGCTCGCGCACTCGGCCTACTCGCGCCTCGTCATGCCCTCGTTCGTCGTTGACATCTCGGAGCACGTCGAGGACAAGAAGCGCGCCATCCTCGCGCACCGCTCGCAGTTCTACGACCCGGCGTCGAAAGAACCCGTCACGCGCATCAGCGAGGAAGGTTTTCTCAAACAACTCGAACACCGCTGGGGCTACGTCGGCTCGCTCATCGGCGTCGCCGCCGGCGAAGCCTTCTACGTCCGCGAAGCCCTCAACGTCCAAGACCCCGTCGCGCTGCTCACGCGACCAATGAATATTTATTCGTGAGAGGCAGACGATACGGCGACTTGTTAGGCGTACCGCAGCACATGAAGAGCAAGCTGGCGAACATCGGGAAACTCTATCCTCTCATCCGGCAACTTAAATGTCGGACTCTTACTCACGTTGCCAGCATCAAGGCGCGGAAGAAAGTCTGCGTGCGTCCAGTAAAAGAAGGTCGTCAGCTTCTCATTTGCCGCAACCCACGCTGTCGGCTTGTGTTTGCCTGGACCCAATGAGCACCATGCGGCAAGTTGGTTTGGGTTGACCGGGATGCTCTCATTAGCGTGGAGAATCTTCGCCTCCAACAATATGAGCCGCGTAGAACCGATAAGGGTGAACCATAGATCAGGCACGTCAGGGTCAACAAACTTGCTATTCGACACTCCCTTCCGAGCCGTCATACCATCCAAGCTAAGGTACAGTTCTTTGTCCGTATCAATGAAGGGTGATAAGTAGCGATATAGTTCAGCGACAAAGCGACTTTCTTGTTTCACGTTGCCCTCCGCGCGGCCCTCAACGTCCAAGACCCCGTCGGGCTGCTCACGCCCTTGATAACACTTATTCGGAGGCCCCAGCGCTCTTACTTGCGCGCGATTATCAACTGCTCCGGCGTGGCGACGAGCGGGCGGAATTCGCTGTGGGAGAAGCCGGCGTTGCGGAACATGCGCTCGAACTCGGCGAAGGTGTAGGCGTCGCCCGCGGGAGTTGAGCCGAGCATCATCATGCTGAAGGCCGCGGGGACGGGCGGCGAGACCCTGTCGTCGTTGGGGATGAATTCGAGCGTCACGGCGCGACCGCCTTCCGCGAGCGAGGCGTGAACCTTCCGCAGAAGCGTCTCGCACGTCGGCGGGTCGAAGTGGTGCAGGAAGTTCGTCAGCAGCACCACGTCGTAGCCCGCGCCGAAGTCCGCGTCGAAGGCGCTGCCCTCAATCGTCGTGTAGCGGTCGGCGACGCCCGCTCGTTCGGCGTTCCCCTTGGCGACCGTGAGAACGTTCGGCCAGTCGAGCGCGACGACGCGTGCGCGCGGATTCTCTCGCGCGATGGTGATGCCGAACATCCCGTGGCCGGCGGCGATGTCGAGCACCTTTAACTCTCGCCCTCCGCCTTCGTTCAAGACCTGCGCGATCTGCTGCGCGGCGGGCATCATCATCGGCACCATCGCGCGCGCGAACTTGACCCAGATCGGATTTTCGGGCGCGACCGTCCCGCCCTCGCCCATCTGCGTCGTGCCGGCGCGGACGACCGCGGCGAGGTCTTTGTAGCCGTCGGTGAGCATCGGCGAGAGCAGGAACTCCGTGACGCCGCCCATGTACGCGGGCGAGCGGCGGTCGAGGAACACAGCCGCGTCGGGCGTCAGGCCGTAGCTCCCGCCCTCTTTCGTCAGGAAGCCGATGATGACGAGGTAGTCGCAGAGGATTCGCGTCCCGCGCTCCGAAGCTTTGCAGCGCGCGGCCAACTCAGACGGCGTCCGCGCGCCCTCGCCGACCGCCGTGAACACGTCGAGTTCGATGGCGGCTTTGAGCGCGGCGGTGCGCTGGTACGAGTTAAGCGTCTGGAAGAAGAGTTCGGGGGAAGGTTGCTGCGTCTGCTCGGACATGGCTTGTCACCTTGGAAGGATGGCGTCGAAGAGCGGCGGAATATTACGCCGCGCGACTCGACTATTCAACTCGTGACCGGAGATGTGTCGCTAGAAAAAACTCAGCCGTCGTCGGACTCGCGGAAGGCTTCGCGGAGGAGCGCGTTGAAACGTTCGGCGTGCTCCTCCTGCGGCATCATGCGGCAGCGGTCGAAGACTTCGAGACGGGCGCGCGGGTTGAGGCGGAGGAGGAGTCCGGCCTGCTCGATTGGATTGGTCGTGTCCTGTCGCCCCCACGCGAGCGTGACCGGCTGGCCGAGGCGCGCGAAGGGTTCGCGGATGTCTGTGTTGAGGTAGCCGGAGAGGAAGGCGGTCGCGGCGTGCTGCGCGCCGGGCAGGTGGCTGACGGCGTAGTAGTGCGCGACGACGCGCGGCGAGGCGAAGCGCCGTTCGTAGAAGAGTTGGTCGCGAGCGAAGTCGCGCACGCCGCGCTCGCTCGTCACCGCGTTGTAGAAGGACGTGCCCAGCACCGGCGAGTGGAGCAGCCCGTAGAATGCCGCGCCGGTCATGCCGGGACGCGTGCTCAGGTGATCCGCGCCCGTCGGCGAGACGAGGACGAGCGAGCCGATCAACTCCGGTTGTTCGTCGGCGACGCGGACGGCGAAGGCCGCCGAGAGCGTGTGCGCGACGACGAAGGCGGGGCGGCCCACGACTTCGCGTATGAAGTCTCGGATAAGTTCGACGTAGAGGTCTGAAGAGTACGGCGCGTTCGCCGGCTTGTCCGAGTAGCCGAAGCCGAGCAGGTCAACGGCGTAGGTTCGGAAGCCGGTCGAGAGCGGCAGAAAATTTCGCCGCCACATAAACGAGCGCGCGCCCGCGCCGATGCCGTGGACGAAAAGCACGGGCGGCGCGTCCTCGGCGCCCGCGTGCCTGTAGAAGATTTGCCCGTGCTTCCAAGAGTACGTGCCCGCCTCGCCGCCGAGCGCGCCCGTCTCCGGCTCCGGCGCTTCGCGCGCGACCGCCGCGTTCACAGCCGCCAAAGCCGCCACGCCCGCGCCGCCCGCGAGCAGTCCCTTCCAGAAGTTGCGGAGCTTTCCCATAAGGCAGAGGTCGGAGGTCGGAGGTCGGAGGTCAGTGAGAACAGCTTGTCTTTCACTGACCTCTGACCTCCGACCTCCGACCTCTTAAATGAACGCGAAGTCGAACTGCTCCTGATGGACGTGCTCGTCGCCGGTGAGGTCAACGGTGCCGAGGTAGTCTTCGATCTCGCTCAGCACGTCGCGCTCGGTCGTGCGGAGGGCGCTTGCGACTTCGGGGTTGACGCGGAGCGTCGTCTGCTTGAAGTGCTCGCCGTCGTTCGAGCGCGCCAGCCTTCGCGCCTCTTCGAGTATCTCGTAGCAGACCGTCTGCGGCGACTTCACCAGCCCCGCGCCCTGGCAGTACGGGCAGGGCGAGCAGAGCGTCCGTTCGAGCGACTGCTTCACGCGCTTGCGCGTCATGATGACGAGGCCGAAGTCGTTGTAGGAGAGAACCTTCGTCGGCGACTTGTCGTGGCGCAGCGCGTCCTGCAAGGTTTGCAGCACGCGCGCGCGGTTGCGTCGCTCCTCCATGTCAATGAGGTCGAGGACGAGGATGCCGCCGAGGTCGCGGAGTCTGACCTGCCGCGCGATCTCTTCGACCGCCTCCATGTTGGTGCGCGTGATCGTGTCTTCCAGACGCGAGCCGCCGCGCCCGACGAACTTGCCCGTGTTCACGTCAATCGCGACGAGCGCCTCGGTCTGGTTGATGACGAGGTAGCCGCCCGACTTGAGCCACACGCGCGGCTTGATGGCCTTATCAATCTCGGCCTGCACGCCGTAGGCTTCCAGTATCGGCTCCTCGCGCGTGTGCAGCTTGACGCGGTTGACCAGCCGCGGCTGGATGCGGTTGATGAACTCGACGATTTCGAGATACTCCTCCTCGCTGTCAACGCGGATGGCGGTGAAGTCGTCGGAGAGCTGGTCGCGCAGCAAACGCTGCACGAGGTCGAGGTCTTTGTGCGCGAGCGCGGGGGCCTTGACCCGCTCGGCGTTCTTGCGTATGTCGCGCCACGTGCGAATCAAATATCGCGCGTCGTCCCGAAGGTCTTGCTCGGAGATTCCGACGCCCGCGGTGCGGACGATGAAGCCGCCGGAGGGAACCTCCTCCTCGCGGACGATTGCCTGTATGAGCTTGCGAAGGCGCACGCGCTCCTGGTCGGACTCGATCTTGCGCGAGACGCCGACGTGTTCAATCGTCGGCATGTAAACGAGGAAGCGACCGGGCAGCGCGATGTGCGAGGTGATGCGCGCGCCCTTCTGCGAGATCGGTTCCTTCGCTATCTGGACGATGATCTCCTGGCCTTCGCGCAGGAGGTCTGTGATCGTCGGCTGGCGCTCGCGCCGACCGCGACCGCCGCTCTCGCGCTGGCCCCGACCGCTCTCACGACCGCCGCCTTCGCGCCCACCGTCGCGTCCGCTTTCGCGGCCCGCCTCGCGACCGCCGTCGCGTTCGCGACCGCCTTCGCCTCGACCACGCTCGCGGTCTCGCCCGCGTCCGCCGCGCTCGCGCTGGCCGCCCGCGCGCGGTTGCGAAGGCTGCTGCTGATGTTGTGCCGGCTGCTGCTGGGCCTGCGGCGCGGCAACAGTCTCGACTACTTCTTCGGGTGTGTCTTCGTTGATGACTTCGGCCTCGCCGTTCTGCCCGTTCGAGTGCGGCTCATCGGAAGACTTGCCGCCCGGCTTGCGACGGCGACGCCCGCCGCGGCGCGCGAACTCGCCGCGCGGCGCGCGCTCGTTGACGCTCGCCTCGGCGTCTTCGAGTCCGGCCCGCTCGCCTTCGCCCGCGGCCTTCTTGCCGCGCTTCGAGCCGCCCTTAGGCGCGGACTTCGCCGAGCCTTTCGCCGCCGACTTCTTCGAGGCGGACTTCGTCGCGCGCTTCTTCGACGCGCCCTCTTCGGCCCCTTCGTCGGACTTGGCCGCGGCCTTCTTCGAGGACTTCTTCGACGAAGCCCGCGCCGCCGTCGCGCCCTTGCCGCGCTTCTTCGACGCGGCGGGAGCTTCCGCGCCGCCCTCGTCGTCGCTCACGCGCTCGAACGTCTGCGGCGTGGCGAACGCGTCCTCGCCTTCGACCTCCTCGACGAGTCCCGCGACCGACGCGGCGACTTCGGGCTGCACGGAGCGGAGCCGCGCTTCGGTCTCGACCGCGTCGCTGTCAACGATGCGCTCGAAGCCCGCGCCGCCGCCCGCCTCCGCGCCGAGCAGCGAGCCGACCTCCGCGCTCGCCGTCGTCTCCATGTCGAACTCGACGGCGCGCGTCTGGTCGGACAGACGCTCCTGAAGCCGCGCGTCCTTGAACATCGAGCCGTTCTCCGCCGCGTACTCCTCCTCGTCAACGACGCGCTCGAACGAGTCGTCGGCGGCGACGAACGGCGTCGAGACATCTTCGCCTCCGAACCCCCGTGCCCCCGACTCCGCGCGGAGCGTGACGCCCGGCGGCACTTCGCCCGTCGCCGACTCCGGCAACTCGGCCCCGCCGCGCTCGCCCCGGCGACGCCTGCGACGGCGGCGACCGCCCGTCTCCTCTTCGCCCTGCGCCTGCTCGGCGGGCGCGGCCTGCCGCTCGTCCGAAACTCTTTCGGGCGCGGCGGACGGCGGCTCGACCGCGGACTCTTCTTCCTCGGCTGCCTCCGGTTCGGCGTCGGCCTGCGCCTGCTCGGCGTTGCGCTCGCGCTCGACGCGCGCTCGCTCGATGCGCTCGGCTGCGGCGCGGCGCGCGGCCTCGTCGTCGGCGCCCTCGGTCTTCTTCTTGTCAACGACGATGCGCTCGAACTCCTCCTCCTCGTCGAAGAAGTCCGAGACGTAGAGGAACGCGTCGCGCTCAAGCCCGATGTCCACGAAGGCCGACTGCATTCCGGGCAGCACGCGCATGACGCGCCCCTTGTAAATGTTCCCGACTATCCCCTGACTCGCCTCGCCGCGTTCGATGTAGAACTCCGTGACGCGACCGTTCTCGATAATCGCAATCTTCTTCTCGCGTCCGTTGACGCTGACAATCATCTCTTTCGGCATCTCTGTGAAACCGTCTCCTGTCTTCTGTGTGCCGCTCGGTCAGGCGCTGCCCCGTGCTGCGCGCGCGCGCCGGCACAATCCATTTCAGTTGTGCACGCGTGGCGAGTCGGCGTGGGCCGACTCGCCGCGTGCGCGAGTGTACGCGGGGCCTCGTCGGCCCGCGCCGCTCGGCTGGACGTGTTCTGCGTGAAAAGTTTTTATGAGGCTTCGGCTGTGTTGGCGACGCGCGCGCGCGGGCGACTGGTCTTGCGCGGCGCTCGCCGCCGACTGCGCCACAACGCGGGCCGCTCTGAAGGCGGGGGCTGATGCCCCGTCCGCAGGGAAGCGTTCCGAACTGTTCACCTGGAAACTCCGTCCGCCGTGGCCGAGAGTCCGGGCGCGTCGGGCCGCTTTCGTCGGGGAGGCGGCCTCAAGCGTCGTGCGCCGCGCTCACGAAAATGATTCGAGCGCGCGCTGGGTTCGCTTTCGACCACCGCCCCGGCCTTCGGCCTTCGCAGCCCGCGGGCTTCGGCGTCGGAGCGTCGGCGCTTGTTTGAAGCGCGACGCTTTACGAAGCCGTCCCGTCCGGCCTTGCGGAAAAACATTTCAAACCGAGGAGGCCGCGTCCGCGACTCGCCGAGCGCGTCAGCGCCGCCTCTTGCAAAAATTCTTCGCCCCTGTCTGTTGAATAAAGCGCGCCGTTAACGTCGGTAAAACTTCTACGCGCCGCGCGCCGTGCCGGAAAGTTTTAAGTTCAGGCGTCAGGACAGGCAAGCACAGTATAAACGAGCGCGCCTCGAAAAGGCGAGCCGGAGACGAGGGAAAAGTAAAAGGCAAAAGAAGAGCCGCCGTTTGCGGACGAAAGCGTCGGCCTCGTCGTCTCCTCTTTTCTCTCTCTACCGTAACTTACCTTCGGGAGTCGCCGCGGGCGAAAGGCCCTCGCACGTCCGAAGAGACGAGCGGGGCGTAGCAGTGCGGCTTGCGGTAGGCGTCGCCCCAGGTCTCTCGCGCGCGGTAGGCGCGCAGCGCGTCGAGGTCGAAGGGCGCGAGGTAGATGCCCTCGCGCTCGCCCGCCTCGACGATGAGCGTGTCGCGCGGCTCGCCGTCCGAGCCGTCCGGCTTCGGCTCGGCGTAGGCAGCCGCGTCGAAGGCGACGGAGTGGCCGTTGTTGCGCGGCGCGGCGTAGTTCGTCATGGCGACGCCGGCCATGTTCTCGAAGGCGCGCGCGCGGAATTGCCCGACGCGGTTCGGGTCGAGCGTGCAGGCGTTCGGCGTCAGGATTATCTCCGCGCCTTCGAGCATCAGGACGCGCGCGCTTTCGGGGAACTCGCGGTCGTAGCAGATCATCGCGCCGACACGCACCTCGCCGCGCGCAGTGTCGAGCGCACAAACGCGGAAGCCGTCGCCCGGCGTCAACTCCGCCTCCGTGCCGAAGTCGCACGTGTGGACTTTCGCGTAGGTCAAAACGATCTCGCCGCGACGGTCGATCAGTGAGACGGAGTTGCGCGGCGCGCCCGCCCACCTCTCAAGGTACGTGACGGCGATAGCCATCTCCAACTCGGCGGCCAGGCGGCGGAAGCGCGCGACGAACTCGTCTTCCGCCGAGACGGCCTTCGCGCGCCAGCGCTCGCGAGCGCCAGGCTCTGCCGGGTCGAAAAATGTGTGGCCGACGTTCCACATTTCGGGGAAGAGCGCGATGTCCGCGCCCGCCGCACGGGCGCGGCGGCAGAACGACTCGCCCTTCGAGATGTTCGCGTCCTGATCGTCGCCGCAGGGCGTCATCTGTAAAAGCGCTACGTTCAGCAGATTCATGTGCGTACCCCGGAACGGCAAAAAAGGTCGGGCTTGTTATCTGTTCGGAAGCGGGCGACGTGCCGGTCAGTTGACGAAGCGGCGCAGGCGGATGCTGACGGCGAAGCCGATGGCGACGAAGGTCGAGAGGATGGCGGAGATGCCCGCGCTCATCAGCGGCAGCGGCACGCCGATGACGGGCAGCATCCCCAGAGCCATGCCGACGTTGATGAATATCTGGAAGGCGAGGCCGCCGACGATAGCCATGATGACGAGCATCCCCGTGCGGTCGGGCGCGCGCCGCGCGCCGTGAATGAGTTTGGTGAGCAGGACGGCGTAGGCCAAAAGCAGCAGCACGCAGCCGACGAAGCCCGTGTTCTCGGCGGTGACGGCGAAGATGAAGTCGGTGTGCGGCTCGGGCAGGAACTTCAGCGCGCTCTGCGACGCGTCGCCCTTGGCCGCCGAGCCTTTGATGCCGCCCTTGCCGACGGTGACGATTGACTGCCACGTGTGGTAGCCGAAGCCGCGCCGGTCTGCGTTCTCCGGGTCGAGGATGACGTTGATGCGCTCCTGCTGGTAGGGCTTGATGAGTCCCGTGTGCTTGCCGACGTACCACATTCCGGGCACCGACGCCGTGCCGAGGACGAGCGCGGCGATGACGAGCCACATCCTGACCGAGGAGAGGAAGAGCACGACGGCGAGCAGCGGGAAGTATGTGAGCGACTGGCCCGCGTCCGGCTCCAGCATGATGAGTCCGACGGGGAGCGCGAGTATCCCGCAGCCGACGACGATCTCTTTGATCGTGAGCGCCGTGCTGCGGGGTCTGCCGAAGTAGCGCGCGAGCATGAGAACCGTCGGTATCTTCATGAACTCCGACGGCTGGAACTGTCCGAGTCCGGGGACGCCGATCCAGCAGCGCTGGCCGTTGATCTTCAGCCCGACGTGCGGGATGAGGACGACGACGAGGAGCGCCAGCCCGAAGATGTAGAAGGCGGGCGCGATGTGGACGAGCTTGCGGTAGTCCGTGAAGGAGACCGCGAGCATCAGCGCGAGCGAGATGGCGATGCCGATGATCTGCTTCTTCCAGAACGGCGCGTCGGGCTGCGCGTTGAAGATCATCCACGTGCCGAACGAGGAGATCGCCACCGCCAGCAGCGTCAGCACCCAGTCGAAGTCTCGCAGTCGTCGTTTTTCGAGTATTGCTACCACGGCTTCGGATTTCAGAGTTCAGTGTGCGGGGCCGTTGGCCGAAGGATTCGACCTTGACCCTTGCGCCGCCGGGTTGTTTTTCGCCGTCTCCGCCGAGTGGTCGGCGAGTTCGGGGTGCGCTTTCGCGAGGTACGCCTCGTAAACGTTGTGGACGGCGGGCGCGGCGAACTTGCCGCCGAAGCCGACGTTCTCGATGAGGGCGATCATCGAGATTTCCGGGTTGAAGGCCGGGGCGTAAGAGACGAACCAGGAGTGATCCTTGTTCTTGCCCGTGTCCTTGCCGAGTCCGACGACCTGCGCCGTGCCGGTCTTGCCGGCGATGTCGAAGCCGTTGATGCGCGCCGCCGTGCCCGTGCCCGCCTCGTTGACGACCGCCCACATCCCGTCAACGACGAGGTGGTGCTGGTCTTCGGGGATGTTGATGATCTTCGGCTCCGTCTGGTCGAAGACGCGGCGCGGTCGCGCGGGGAAGGGGCCGACCTCGGCGACGGGCCGCGCTTCCAGGAGAAGGTGCGGCACGTAGAGCCGACCGCCGTTGGCAATCGCCGAGTGCGCGCGCAAAGACGCCAGCGGCGTGACGAAGTCGTAAACCTGTCCGAACGAGGCATAGACCGTGTCGATGTCGCGCCACTCCGGGTCGCGCGGGTTGAAGCGCGCCTTGAACTCGCGCGACGGAGTCCAACTCACAAGCTCGTGCGGGAGGTCAACGCCCGTCTTCTTGTTCAGGTCGAACTCGTCAACCATCTTCTCGATGCCGTCGAGTCCCATCTTGAGGCCGAGGCGGTAGAAGTACGCGTCGCACGAGACGCGGATGGCCGTGCGGAGGTCGGGCGCGCCGTGGCTGCCCATGCAGCGCGTGAACTTGTTGCCGATGGTGATGCCGCCGCCGCAGACGAGGTGCGAGTTCTTCAAAGTGATCGCGCCCTGCTGGAGTCCCGCGGTCGCCATCAGCGGCTTCCAGGTCGAGCCGGGCGGGTAGCGCCCGCGGATGGCTCGGTTGAAGAGCGGCGTCAAGGGATCGCGCAGGAGCGCGTTCGCCTCCTTGCGACCTTCGGGCGTCGAGATGCGCTGCGAGAAGAGGTTGGGGTCGAAGGTCGGGTAGCTCGCCATCGCGAGAATCTCGCCGTTCTGCGGGTTCATCACGACGATGACTCCGCGCTTCGTCGGCGAGTTCTTCAACTGCTCCTCGGCGGCGAGCTGAATGTCGAGGTCAATGGTCGTGACCAAATCCTGGCCGGGCTGCGGCGGGACATCGGCGAGTTCGCGCTGGATGCGACCGCGGCTGTCAACCTCGACCTCGCGGTAGCCGTCCTGCCCGCGGAGGTAGCGGTCGTAGGTCGCCTCCAATCCCTCCTGCCCGATGATGTCGCCGGGATGGTAGGGGTTCTCGGTGTAGTCCTTGTACTTCGGCTGCTTGAGCTGTTCGGGGCTGATCTCGCCGACGTAGCCGAGGACGTGAGCGAGGACGCCGTTGTCGGGGTAGCGGCGCTGCGGCTGCTCGCGCACGAGCAGCATCGGGTATTCGAGCGTGTGGGCGTCAACCCACGCGAGGTCTGCTGCGCCGGCGCCCTCCTTGACCGTCACCTCCTCGAAGGCGGGCTGGCGGCTCGCCTCGTCGAAGTGCTCGCGCAGGATGTCGGGCGAAACGCCGAGTCCTTCGGCGAGCGGCTCGACGAGCGCGTTCCAGTCGCGGCCCTTCATGTCCTCGCGCGAGAGGATGATGTTGTAGGTCGAGCGCGAGTCAACGAGGAGCTTGCCGTTGCGGTCGAAGATCGCGCCGCGCGGCGCGGGGATGCGCAGCCGGCGGATGCGCTGGTTCTCGGCGCGCTCGGCGTAGTAGTCGCCGTTGACGACCTGAAGGTAGTAGAGGCGCACGCCGAGCACGGCGAGTATGGCGATGACGAGGCCGTGGATGATCACCATCCGCGCCTTCAAATTCTGTGTCTCGTCCTCGAATTTCATGGTGAGTAGCTGTCAGCATTCAGCAATCAGCTTTCAGCTTTTCCCCCTCCCCGCAGTCAATTCCCGCCCGCGCGTCGCTCAATTTCCGTCACCATCTGTCCACAAAAAGAGTCAATAACTCAGATGCACGCAAAGCTGAAAGCTGACCGCTGAGTGCTGACAGCTTCCCTTCAATATTTTCGCCTCGCCAGCCCGCGCCGCGCAATCCGCCGCCGGAAGGCGAAGGCGCGGCGGCGGCGCAGCCCCGGCGAGCCGCGGAAGAGCAGGTCGAGCAGGAACGCCACGAACGTGCCCGCGACCGTCGTCCAGATGACGTGGTAGGCGAACGTCTCGGCGATGGTGCCGCCCACGGGGTCGCCCGGCGGCTGGCCGAGCAGTTGGTGGAGCAGCAGATAGACGACCGTCTGAAAAGCCGCCGCGCCCGCCATCACGGGGATGCGTAAGAGCGTGTTGTCAATCATCACGCGCGTGACGAGCGCCGCCAGCAGGTACGCCGTCAGCGTCATCGAAAACCCGTTCGCGCCGAGCAAGCCCCCCGAAAGGATGTCGGAGCCGAGTCCCGCCACGGTGCCGATGATGACGGCCATCACCGCGTCGCGCTGCAACGCGAAATAGACGACGACGACCAGCGGCAGGTCGGCGTAAACGAGCGGCGGCCAGAGCGCCCTCAGACTCGATTGCAGGACGACGGCCAGCCCGACGCAGACCGCGAGTTTCCACTTCATAAAGGCAGTGATGAGTGATGAGTGATGAGTGATGAGTAGGAGCCGTTCACTCATTACTCATCACTCATCACTTCTTTTTCCCCTTGTCAACATTCGGCAGCGCCTTCTCCGGCGCGTTGTTCTGCGGCGCGCGGTAGTTCAAGACCGCCACCTCTTCGAGCGAGTCGAGCCGCGCGCCCGGCTTGACGTAGATCGTGTGCGGCGTGGTGGTCGTGCCCTGCTTGACCTCGACGACCGTGCCGACGTTGAGACCGGGCGGGTAGATTTTATCCTGACCCGTGGTGACGACGTAGTCGCCGACGTTCACCGTCTCAAGCCCCGACACGTAGCGCATCTCGAGCAGCCCGTTCTTGCCGAAGCCGCGCACCGAGCCGATGGCGTTCGACGAGCCGAGTTGGCCGACGACCGCGCCCGCGGCGGAGCGCTCGTCCGTCAGGAGCATCACCTGCGACGAGACGGGGCCGACGCCGACGATGCGCCCGACGATGCCTTCCGGCGTGACGACGGGCATGTCGAGGTCAACGCCGTCGAGCGAGCCGCGGTTGATGATGAGCGTGTTGAACCAGACCGACGGGTCGCGCGCCACGACGCGCGCCGGGACGGGATGATACTCGGGAACGTTCTTCGTGAAGTCGAGAAGTTTTTTGAGCCGCTCGTTCTCGTCGAGCGCGGCCTGCGCGTCGCGTATCTTCGTCTCGTCCTCGGCCAGGCGCTGGCGGAGAATCTGGTTCTCGTCGCGCGCGTTGCGCATCTCCCAGAGGCCGCGGAAGAATCCGAATCCCGCGCCGCCGACGCCCGTCGTCGCGCGCTGAAGCGGCATGACGGCGGACTGCGCCCAGGCCTTCACGACCGGCTGCTGAGTCCCCGCCACCTTCGCGTCCCAACTCATCAGGCCGAAGTTAAGCACGAGCAGCACGAGCAGCCAGAGCGGCGCTCTCTGCCTGATCTCCTTCTGCGTGCTCCGAACCATTCTTCATGAGTGATGAGTGACGAGTGACGGGTGATGAGTGGAAAGCCGCCGGCCTTCAAACTCATCACCCGTCACTCATCACTCATCACTTCCTTCTACATTCCGCTCGTCAGGTTGTTGTCCCAGCGCACCCGCTTGAGGAGGTCGAAGTCGGAGAGCATCTTGCCCGCGCCGAGGACGACCGAGGAGAGCGGGTCGTCGGCGATTGAGACCGGAAGCCCGGTTTCTATCGAGAGCCGCTTGTCGAGATTCTTCAGCAGCGCGCCGCCGCCCGTCAGCACGATGCCGCGCTCGACGATGTCGGCTGATAGCTCCGGCGGCGTCCTCTCGAGCGCGACGCGCACCGCGTTGACGATGGTCGCGACGGAGTCGGACAGGGCCTCGCGCACCTCGTCGTCGGTGATCGTGATCGTCTTCGGGATGCCTTCGATGAGGTTGCGACCGCGCACGTCCATCGAGAGCGGCTCGTCGAGCGGGAAGGCCGAGCCGAGCTGAATCTTGATGGCCTCGGCGGTGCGCTCGCCGATGAGGAGGTTGTACTTGCGCTTGATGTACTGCGTGATGGACTCGTCCATCTCGTTTCCGGCGACGCGCACGGCGCGCGAATAGACGATGCCGGAGAGTGAGATGACGGCGATGTCGGTCGTGCCGCCGCCGATGTCAACGATCATGTTGCCGTGCGGCTCGGTGATGGGGAGGCCCGCGCCGATGGCCGCGCACATCGCCTCTTCGACGAGATAAACTTCGGAAGCCTTCGCGCGGTAGGCCGAATCTTCGACGGCGCGGCGCTCGACCTGCGTGATCTCGGAGGGGATGCCGATGACGACGCGCGGGCTGACCCACGTCTTGCCGTTGTGCGCCTTGCGGATGAAGTGCTGGAGCATCTTCTCCGTGACTTCAAAGTTGGCGATGACGCCGTCCTTCATCGGGCGGATGGCGACGATGTTACCGGGCGTGCGGCCCAGCATCTCCTTCGCCTCCTTCCCGACGGCTTCGGGCGTGTTCGTGACCTTGTTGATCGCCACGATTGAAGGCTCAGAGACGACGATGCCGCGACCCTTCGCGTAAACGAGCGTGTTGGCGGTGCCGAGGTCAATGGCGAGATCGCTTGAAAAAAGGCTGAAGAGTGACTTGAATGCCATTCGTTACTGTTTCCGCACCTCTTAACTAAAATAATTCGCCGCGGACTCGAAAAGGGCACACGCCTGACAAAGCCGTCCGCGTGCAGCCCCTTCGGGGATACACGCCGGGCGTCCTCGGCCCCCTAGTTTCGCCCCGCGACGTGGAACGAAACTACAAAGATACAACGAACGGGGCAAGAACGCTAACCGCGAAAACCCTAGACGGTTGGCTCTGGAAAAGCCTTCTGACTCGCAGCAGGAATGTTCTTCGAGCGGGGGGTACTTTCCGGCTAGTTCAGAAAATGCTTTACAGCATGAGGGCGCAAATGTCCACAACTTTTTTCGTCGGCGCGGAAAATTTTTCGTCAGGCGTCCTGCGCGGTCTCCGCCGCGTGCCGGACGCAGTTCTTGCGGGCGGCCTTGGCCTCGTACATGGCGTTGTCGGCGGCGGCGATGAGCTGCTGCGGCGACTGCGCGTGGGCGGGGAACGAGGCGACGCCGAAGGAGGCCGTGAGCTTGAGCTTCAGGTTGCGACCGCCGTTGAAGGAGTGCGCGGCGATGCGCTCGCGGACGCGCTCGGCGACGCGCAGGCCCATGTCCATGTCGGTCTCGGGCAGCACGACGACGAACTCGTCGCCGCCGTAGCGCGCGACCACGTCGGTGTCGCGCACGGAGGCGAGGATGACCGCGGCCATCTCCATCAGGACGTGCGAGCCGACGAGGTGGCCGTGCGTGTCGTTGACCTGCTTGAAGTCGTCGAGGTCGAGGAAGAAGGCCGAGACGAGCGAGTCGTAGCGCCGCGCGCGCTTGAGTTCCGTGACGAGGTACTGCCGGAGGTGGCGCGCGTTGTGGAGCTTCGTCAGGTCGTCGGTCTGCGAGAGGCGCTCGGCCTCGGCGACGCGCGCCGAGTTCGAGAGCGCCGCGGCGAGCGGGAGCGCGAGCGCCGAGAGGAGGGAAACGTCCGACTTCGTGAACGGGTGCGAGCGCGCGCCCTCGCGCACGGCTTCGAGCACGCCGGAGACGCGCTCGCCGGAGACGAGCGGGACGGCGACGACGTGGCGCTCGCCCTCCTTGCGTCGCAGGGCTTCGGCGCTCGCGGCGGCGGCGTGTGCGGCCTTCGACTCAGCGCCCGCGAGCGAGAGCGCGTCGCCGAGGAGCGCGCGCCGCCAGTCTGTGTCGGGCGCGAAGCGCTCGCTCTCGGTCAGGCCGCGCACGGCCAGAGGCTCGAACGGCGAAGCGGCCAGCGGCCCGCCCTCGCCCACGAGGTAGAGCGTCCAGCGGTCGGCGTGGACGAGCGCGGCGAGTCCGGCGAGCGCGGCGGAGGCCGCGCCCTTCTGGTCAGCCGCGAAGTGGAGCGAGGCGACGACCTCGAAGGCGGCGCGCAGGCGCGCGACGCTCAGGTGTTCGGGGAGCAGGAGGCTCGCGGGCGCGATGTCGCTCGACGCGTCGCTTGCGCCCTCTGCTTCGGTGCCGCGCTCCTCGACCTCGCGCAGCAGCGCGGAGAGTTGCGCCGCCTCGTCGGCGACGGCGTGAAAGCCGAGCCGCTTGAGCGTCGCTTCGTCCATGCGCTGCGGCGGGCGCTTGCCGTTGCCGTCCGACTCGCGGCGGCAGGCGACGAGCGGCACGCCGGGCCAAGCGGCTGCGGCGCGCGCGGTTCTCGCGTGCAGGTCTGCAAGCTCCGCGCCAGCTTCGAGGTCGAACATGACGGCCAGCGGCTCGGCCCCAAGCTCGGCGCGGACGCGCGCGGCCTCGCGCTCGTGTGAGTCCGCGGCGGCCCCGACTGACGCGGCATAGACGCCGGCCTCGCGCAGGGCGGATACGAGTCCGCGCCCCTGCGTGTGCTCCGCCCCGCCGAGGAGAATGACGTACCTCATGTGAAGCTGTTGGCCGTTAGCCTTTAGCTGTTAGCTCTGACTTTCTATGGTGTTCGGACTCTTCGGACGAAACGCATCGTCGGGCGTGGGTATTGGCTGATAGCTGACAGCTAAAAGCCAACAGCTTTTTTAACCTCCGGGCGGCAACTGAAACTTGGAAGAGCCGCGGTTGCCCTGCGTGTCGGCGGATTCGAGCGTGATGTCATGCGCGCCGTGGGGCGCGTTGATTTGGAGTTGGAACGCGCCGCCGCGGTCGGCCAGCGTCTCCCGGCCCGCGCAGCGGACGGTGTTGCCGGGCTGCGTGCGACCGCGGACGAGATAAATTTGGCCGGCGACGTATTCGATCTGCACGTCGGCGAAGCCGGTCGCCTCGCCCGTGCCGCCGCCGCTGACGACGACGAACTTCTGCGGCTCGCTCCAGTCCGACGCCTGCCCCGACTGCGCGACGGCGAGCACGCGCCAGAAGTAGTTGCCCTGCCGCAGGTCGTCAACCGTGAAGTCGGTCGCCTGAAGCTGGTCGCGCTCGATGAGCATCCCGGCGGGGACGAAGAAGGGCGAGGTGGCGACCTCGACGCGGTAGTGCGCGGGGCTTCCGCTCGCCGGCTTCTGCCACTTGAGCGAGACGGAGGTCGCGCCGCCTTTGCCCGCGGCGACCTGTTCGAGGTTGTGCGGCGCGACGGGCGCGGGCGCGGCGAGGAGTCGCTCCTTCTGCGCGATGCTGCCCTGCTGGTTGACCGCGACGTAGTCGCCGCCGTGCATCGTCGTCACCTGCCCGTCGCTCGTGCTGGTCTCGACCGCGCCCTGCGAGACGCTGATGGCCTCGGTCTTGTCCTCGCGGACGTGGAAGCTCGCGTCCGTCTCCGGCGCGACGCGGCTCTCGGTCAGGCGCGTGCCGACGACGTTCTGCGCGCCCTCGGCCTGCTGGTCTGTGCGGACGTTGATCTGGCCGCTCTCGACCGCGACGCGAACCTTCGTGCTCTTGCCGTTCTCCGCCGCCGTGTTCTCGGCGATGGTGACGACCGAGTTCGGCTTCACAAAAAGGTTCGAGCCGTCGGCGAGCGTGATGCGCGCGCGCCCGTCCTCCTGCGTCTCGACGATGTCGCCGGGCAGGAGGCTCGTGTCGGCGCGGGCCTGCAAAGTCTCGCGCGTGTTGGCTCGGACGACCCGCACGCCGCCTTCGAGCGAGACGAAGCGCGCGCCCGTCGGACCGCCCACGTTGGCCGCGACGCCCTTGAACGGGTTGCCGTAGAGCCAAACGTAGAGGCCGGCCCCGCCCGCGATGACCGCGAGCGCGACGATAATGACGGCCATGTAGATGAAGCGCTTCTGGACGACCCACCACTCCACGTCGTAGCGGCTGACTCTTGTGACCATAGCTTCGGACTTTCTGCCTGAGATTTAGTGAAGCCTTCAGGGGCTTTGCAGGCTCGAAACGGGGCGAGCGCTTTTCTTCGTGCCGCCCTTTGCTTGAGGTCGGCGGCTCGACGGCGCGGGATGTGGAGAGCTTGAGAGCTTGCCTCCGGCGGCAGCGCCCGTCGGGCGACCGCCACATAACGAAATTAACAAAGGCAAAAGGCAAAAAGCAAGAGTTGTTTACGGCGTCGGAGCGGGCGGCGGCAGATGCCCTCACGTTTCGCCCGTTTGCCTTCGATTTTCGCCTTTTATCTCCCGGATTTTGTTTCCGGCAGGCCGCGCTCGTCGCAGCCGAGCCGCCCCTGGTCGTCGTCGAAGGGCGAGCCAAAGCCTTCGGGGAGTTCGACCTCGACCTGCTTTTCGGGCGCGACGGGCCAGTAGAGCGAAGCGGCCACCGAGGTGAGCAGCACGACGGCGACGACGACGAGCGAGCCGGCGATGACGGCGTCTTTGCCGAGGCCGAAGTAATTGATGACGAAGCCCTCGGTCAACATCTTGACGCCGACGAAGGCGAGCACGATGGCGAGTCCGACCTTGAGGTAGTGAAACTTCTCGACGACTCCGGCGAGCAGGAAGTAGAGCGACCGAAGGCCGAGGATGGCGAAGACGTTGGAGGTATAGACGATGAACGGGTTTGTCGTGATGCCGAAGATGGCGGGTATCGAGTCAACGGCGAAGACCAGGTCAGAGACCTCGACGATGACCAGCACGAGCAGGAGGAGCGTCCCCACCCTCCGGCCTTCGCGCACGGTGAAGAATTTTTCGCCTTCGTAGTGGCGCGTGACGGGGATGTACCTGGTCGCGAGCCGGACGAGCGCGTTCTCTTCCGGGTTCTGCGCGGCCTCGTCCTGCGTGAGCATCCTGAAGCCGGTGTAGATGAGGAAGAGTCCGAAGAGGTAGAGAATCCATTGGAAGCGCACGACGAGCGCCGCGCCGACGCCGATCATCGTCATCCTCATGACGAGCGCGCCGAGCACGCCCCAGAAGAGGACTCGGTGCTGGTACTTCGACGGGACGCGGAAGTAGGAGAAGATGAGCAGGAAGACGAAGAGGTTATCGACCGAGAGCGAAAGCTCAATGACGTAGCCGGTGATGAACTCTAATCCCGTCCGCCGGTCGGTCGCCTTGAAGACGATCCCGGCGAAGCCGAGCGCGAGCAGAACCCAGACGACGCTCCAGACCGTGGCCTCGCGGTAAGTGACGGCGTGCGCCTTCCTGTTCAGGACGCCGAGGTCGAGCGACAGCATCAGCAGGATGAAGACGCCGAAGCCCGCCCACGCCCAGACGGAATAAACCATGCGGTGAAAATAGCAGAGGTCGGAGGTCAGAGGCTAGAAGTTAGAGGCCGGAGGTCGGAGGTCAGAGGTCAGTAGTCGCGCGAGAATCAAGGCTAGTATTCAAGTGAGCCTCGTCTTACTGACCTCCGACCTCCGACCTCTGCCTGTTTGCGCCGCGCCGCGCGAGTCCGATACAATCCGCGGTTTGCGGGGGTCGTCCGGGAGTCATCTTAGGCGCTCCGGCGCGCATCCAACCGCGGAACGTCCGGTCGGAATTCTAATCAGTCAACTTTCAGGAAGGTATCCGGCAATGCTCAAGTTTTTCAGTCGGCTCGAGAGGACGCGCGGCGTCGTCATCGTCTCCTTCGCCGTCCTCGTCGTGCTCGGCCTCGTCGTCGCGGGCTACACGCGCGGCGGCGGCAACGCGGCCATCACCAACCCCTTCAAGAGCAACGAGGCGCTCGCCAAAGTAAACGGCGACGACGTGACGGTCGCGGACTTCTCGCTTCTGAAGAAGAAGATGGAGAACCAGTACAGCCAGTACGGCGGCATCACCCTCTCGCAGATGGGCATGACCGACGACCGCATACTCGATCAGGCCATCAACGCGCGCATCGCCGCGCAGGAGGCCCGCCGGCTCGGACTCGCGGCCTCGGACGAGGAGGTGCGCGACGCCATCCTCAAGCAGTTCACCGACCCGACGACCAACAGCTTCGACCAGCAGCGCTACAACGACTACGTCGTCCGCAACTTCGGCAGCGTCCCGCTCTACGAGCAGAGCGTCCGCGACACGCTCTCGGCGAGCAAGCTGATGGCCTTCGTCACGGCGGGCGTGCAGGTCTCCGAGTCGGACATCAAAGACAAGTACATGCGCGAGAACACGACGTTCGACCTCACCTACGTGCCCGTCACGGCGGACGACCTCGCGAAGAAGATCAACCCGTCCGAGGACGAGATGCGCCAGTACTACGACGCGCACAAGACCGACTACCGCTTCCTCCAGCCGCAGAAGAAGATTCGCTACATCTTCGTCAACCAGGAGAAGGCCGGGCAGAAACTCCAAATCTCGGACGAAGATTTACGCAAGGAGTACGACGCACTCAGCCCCGAAAACAAGATGGCCGGCGTGAAGGTGCAGGAGATAGTCCTGCACATCCCCGACCCGAAACAGGATCAGGCCGTCCTGACGAAGGCTTCGCAGATCGTCGCGCGCATGCGTAAGGAAGACCTCACGGCGAGCGAGCAGGACTTCGCCGACGCGGCCCGCGGAAACTCCGAAGACCCGGCGACGGCGAAGAACGGCGGCTGGCTTCCGAACCCCGTCAAGCGCAACCCGAACAAGAAGGCGGGCGGCGCGCCCGGAAATGTGGGCGACCTCTTGCAGAACACGCTCGACTGGAAAGAGGGGCAGGTCGGCGATCCCTTGAAGACCGGCAACGCCTACTACATCTTCCGCCGCGGCCCCGCCGTGCCGAAGACGTTTGAGGACGCGAAGCAGGAGCTTCTCGTCTCGCTCCGCAACCGCAAGGCTTACGGCGCGGCCCAGTCAATCGCGCAGAAGGGCGAAGACCTTTTGAAGCAGACGCACGACGTGCAGAAGGTCGCGCAGCAGATCGCGCCCGAAGCGAACATGACTCCCGCCGAGATGGTCAAGGAGACGCCCTTCATCCAGCCCGGCGACGACGTGCCCGGCATCGGCAGCAGTCCGCAGTTCGAGGAGGCCATCCAGCCGCTCAACGACGCCGGTCAGGTCGGCGAACGCGTCGGCGTCAAGGACGGCTTCGCCGTGCCGATGCTCGTCGAGAAGCGCGACCCGCGCATCCCCGACTTCGACGAAGTGAAGGACAAGGTCGCCGCAGACCTGAAGCGCTCGCGCGCACAGGATCAGGTAGAACAGACCGCGCGCGACATCGCCAACAGCGCCGGCAGCCCCGACGCGCTCAAGGCCGCCGCCGAGAAGGCCGGACTCAAGGCCGAGGACGAGGAAGCGTTCAAGCTCGGTCGCCCGCTCGGCAAGGCCGGCGCAGACCCCGCGCTCGACACGGCCATCTACGCGCTCAAGGCGGGCGAGGTGTCGAAGACGCCGGTCAAGGTCGGGGACGAGTGGGTCGTCGTCGCGGCCAAGACGCGCAAGGACGCAGACCCCGCCGACTTCGACAAGCAGCGCGACCGCCTCATGGAGTCCGCGCTCTCCGAACAGCGCGCGCAGGTCTTCGACGAGTACCTCGTCAACGCGCGCCGCCAGCTCGAAGACAAGGGCCGAATCGAAATCTACAAGGACACGCTCGCCAGCCTCGAAGAGACCGAGGAGCCTGCGGCGCAGCGACCGCCGACGCGCGGCCTCCCGTTCCAACTCCCGCAGGGCAAGTAAGTAAAAGGCAAAAGTAAAAAGGCAAAAGGCAAAAGAGGAAGGCAAGCCCGCTCTCCTTCTTTTGCCTTTTTACTTTTGCCTTCTTCAGAGCGCGCGCAACAGCGAGGCGATGTCGGACTGCGGCACGCTGAGGCTGAGTTGGACTTCGCTGGCGCGCGTCGCAATCTTGAGGTTGTTGATCGCGCTTTGCGCGAAACGCGCCTTCGCGCCCGCCATCGAGATGAGACCGGGCGCGACCTGTCGCAGCGCGTCGAGCGTCTGGTAAAGCTGTTTGGCGTCCGCGTCGTTCGCCGCCCGCAGCGTGGTCGCCATCTGAACGCCCGCGCTCGTCGAGTTGATCGTGCCGTAGAAGCCGCGGATGTTCGCGAGCGCGCGGTCAACATTCGGCAGCCCCGTGTCCATCCCTGCGAAAGTGCCCGGCGGCACGTTGCCCGCGAACGCGACGAGGTTGCCGTTCGTCTGCGCCTGGTTGAGCAGCACCGGGTCAACGCGCGCGCCGCGCCCCGCCGCCACGTCAACCGCCGCGCGCACCGCAGCAGGCTCGCCGACGAGCAGCGTGTACTGGTCGAGCACGCAGATCGCCAAGTCGCTCACGTGCGTCTTCAGCAGCCCGAAGAGTTTTACGCTGTCGTTGACGGCGACGACGTAGAGAGTCTTCCCGCCGTAAGTTTGCTCCGAGAGCCGTGTGCCCGCCGCGGCGCGCGTGCGGGCAATCAACGCGTTCGAGTCGAACGTCCCGCGCGCGACGGCGACGACATCCGCGACCTTCGCCGCGCCCGAAGGCAGGCGCGTGAGATGCGCGCCGACGGCGAGCGTGTCGAACTCGCGCGCGTCAACGCCCATGCGCCGCTTGAACTCGTCAACGTCGGCGTTCAACTGCGCGAGCCTCTGCGAGTCGGAAGCGAGGGCCTGCGGCGCTGCCTCGGTCAGAATCCTCTTCAGGTCTGCGGTCAGCACCGCGTCGGACGCGGGCAGCGGCACCGCGACGCGCGTGCCGACCGAAGTTTGCGGCGCGCGTCCCGTCGCGCGCGTCTGCGCGAAGGCGGTCGAAAGCAGGCCCGCGAGCGTTAGCATGATTGCCGGAGCGAAAAAAAACCTCTTCATAAATCTCTCACCGTCGGTCGAAAGTGTCGCGGCGCGCTGGCCGTGAATAAAACTTGTCGGGGCTGAATTTTTTTGTGGGAGGCGCGCGGTTCGGATGCGCGCCTCCCGAATGCGGGTTGGCTTAAAAGTTCGCCGCGAACGGCTCGCGCGGAAGAGGGCGCGAGGCGCAAGCGTGGAGCGGGGCGCGGTCATTGCGCGCTCGCGGTCTGCGACGATTGCAGGCGGCTGCTCTCGCTCTCCGTCCATTCGCACAGGGTCTTTATGTCGTCGCCGGAGAGCTTAGCCGCCGGGTGCAGCAGCAGGTACGACTTGAGCGGCATGTCGCCCTTCTTCACCTGCTCGCACATCTCGCCGAGCTTGCGCGCGGCCTTCTTCGTCGGGTAGGTGCCCCAGTCGGACATGGACAACTCCTTGCGCCCCTCGTCCACGTGGCTCTTCAGGTACCACGAGACGGGCGCGACCTGGCTGTACCACGGCCAGACAGTCTTCGACGAGTGGCAGTCGTTGCACGAGCGTTCGAGGATCGAGGAGACTTCGGGCGTCATGTGCGTGTTCGCGCTCATTGACTTGCTCGGGTCGGGCGGCGGCGCGGACAAGTTCGGCCTGTAAAATTGCGCCGCCACGAACAGCACCACGAGAACGATCACGACCCACTTCAAAACCTTCTTCATGCCAGCCTCCACGTAAAGACGAGCGCCGCGCCCCAGCCGTTAACCGCCGCGCCGGACTTTAAAATTCGCGTCACGCGCTCTCGACCAGAAGCGCGACGCCCATCCCGCCGCTCACGCACAGCGTCGCCAGCCCGCGCCGCGCGCCGCGCCTCTTCATCTCGTGAAGCAGAGTCGTCGTGATACGCACGCCCGTGCAGCCAATCGGGTGGCCGAGGGCGATTGCGCCGCCGTTGACGTTCAAACGCTCCGCGTCGAAATTCAACTCGCGGTCGCACGCGATGACCTGCGCCGCGAACGCCTCGTTCAACTCGACGAGGTCAACGTCGCCGAGCGCAAGCCCCTGCCGTTCGAGCAGGCGGCGCACCGCGGGCACCGGCCCGATGCCCATCACTTCCGGCGCGACGCCCGCGAACTCGTAATCAACGATTCTCGCGAGCGGCTCGACGCGACCGCCCGCCGACTTCAAAACTTCCTCGCCGCAGACGACGACCGCCGCCGCGCCGTCCGTGATGCCCGAAGAGTTGCCCGCCGTCACCGTCCCGTCTTTCGAGAAGACGGGCGCGAGTTTCTTCAGAGCCTCAATCGTCGTGTCGGCGCGCGGGTGCTCGTCGCGCGCGACCGTCAACGTCTCGCCCTTCCGGCCTTTGACTTCGACGGGCACGGTCTCTTCATCAAACCGACCCGACTCAATCGCCGAGGCCGCGCGCCGCTGCGAGCGCAGGGCGTACTCGTCCTGCTCGTCTCGCGCGATGCGGTACTGCCGCGCGAGGTTCTCCGCGGTCTCGCCCATGACGAGGCCGGAGAGCGGATCGAGGAAGCCGTCGCGGTACATCCCGTCAACCAACTCGGCGTCGCCCATCCTCACGCCCCATCGCACGCCCTCCGCGAAGTAAGGCACGCGCGACATGACTTCGACGCCGCCCGCGAGAACCGCCCTCGCGCGACCGAGCAAGACCTCCTGCGCCGCGAGGACGATGGCCTTCAGCCCCGAAGCGCACGCCTGATTGATCGTCGAAGCCGGAACCGTTTCCGGCACGCCCGCGCGGTAGGCGACCTGCCGACCGATGTTCGGCCCCCCGCCCGCCTGCCGCGCGCAGCCCCACACGACCTCCTGAACTTCGCCCGCCTCAAGCCCCGCACGCTTCAGACACTCCGCCGCCGCCCGCGCGCCCAACTCAGCCGGAGTCAGCCCCGACAGCGCGCCGCCGTAGCGACCGATGGGCGTCCGCACCGCCCCCGCAAGGTAAACGTTCTTCATCACGCAACCCTTAAAATTTTCTTTCGATTGTCGCTCATTAAAAGCTCGTTCGATGGTAGCATACGCGCGCTGGCGCTAGCGAACGCCTGCCGAATCCCGCAATCAAGAAGATGAAGCGCCTCACGAACACGGAAGAAGTCGAGGACGCGCGACGCCGCGTCGCTGAGCTGCTCGGCGCGCGCGGCGAGTGGTTCGTGCGCGAGGGGCGGGACGGCGCGCCAGTCGAGTTGCGTCGGGGCGAGTGGGAGTTGAGCGCGTCGGCGGGCGCGCTCGTCTTCTCTTACTGGGGCGAGTCGGGCGCGCGCACCTGGCGCGTCGCGGCGTGGTCGGCGGAGGGCGGGCGCGTCACGCTCGAAGCGTCGCGGAGGATGGGCGCGGTGCGCGCTCGCCTCGAACTCGTCGCGCGGGCGAGCGTCGCCTCGTCGCGCGAGGCCGTCGCCGCGGCGCGTCGCGCGGAGTGCGAACGAATCGCGGCGCTCGTCTGCGAGCTCGCGGGCGTGAAGTTAGAGCGGGCGAGTCTGAGCGCGGGCGCGCGCCGCGGCGAGCCGGGCCGCTGGGCGCGCGTCCGTCTGCGCCGAGGCCGCGAGCGAATCGCGTTGACAGCGCCGGTCGTTCCGGCGGGCGCTGAAGTGGCCGAGAGCTTTCTCGCGTCGGCGCTGCTCTGGTACGCGCGCCTCGGAGAGAAACCGCGCCAGTCACGCGCCGTGAGGTCGTCGGGCGCGTCGAGACTTTCGCTTCGGTCGAACGCGGAGGAGTTGTCGGATTGGGCGAAGCTGACGAGTCCGACGAGCGAACCGAAGCCATCGCGTTCGACGAGCGGGCTGAAGCTCTGGCTCGTCGCGTCATCGAAACTCGCGGCGGCGCTCGCCGAGCGTGTTGCGCTTCTGCGCGGCGGGTTGCGCGCGGCAGTCTCGCTCTTCGAGGTTGACGAAGAGAACGGCTCTCTGACTCAAGTCCGCGCGCCCGAACTCGAAGAGTTGTTGAGCGCGCACGCGCCGCGGGTATTTCGCAGCGCGGACGAGGCGAGAAGCGAACTCGTCGAGAGCATCGTCGCGCTCGCGTCCGGAGAAATTGACGTTGTGCGCGCGCGGCGCGGCGAGACTCTGCGATTCCTGGGCCTGCCGTTCGCGCGCGTGCGCCGCGTGATGGGGCGCGAGCACCTCTGGTTCGGCGTCGAAGGAACGCCGCGGCGCTCATCGCTTGACGAAGGAGCGTCGCGACGAGCGCCTTTCAACGGAGACGCGTCGCGGCGCGTGCCGCTCGATCTGGCGAGCGCGCCGGACTTGCTGAAGCTCGTCGAAGAGTTGAAGGAGCACCGGCGCGCCGACGCGCCCGACCGCAGGCACGCGCTCTTCCGCGCCGCGCCGGAAGCGTGGCTCGAATCAATTTTGCGGCGCGACATCACGCGGCTCGATCCGGGGCTGCGCCTCGCGCCACTGCACGCGCAATTCCGCGTGTCGCGCGGGGGCGCGGCGGCGGCGCGGCCCGTTGACCTTCTCGCGCTCAGGCGCGACGGTCGTCTGGCCGTCGTCGAGTTGAAGGTCTCGGAGGACGCGGCGCTCGCGCTCCAGGGCGCGGACTACTGGCGTCGCGTCGAGGCGCACCGGCGCGCGGGCGACATCGTGCGCGCGCGTCTGTTCGGCGACGCCGAAATTTCGGACGGGCCACCGCTCGTCTATCTCGTCGCGCCGATGCTCCGCTTCCACCGCTCGTTCAACGCTCTCGCGCGCTACGTCCGTGCCGAGGTCGAGATGTACCGCCTCGACTTGGGCGAGGACTGGCGCGCTGGCGTCCGCGTCGTCCGACGCTGTGCCTTGACCGATCTGTAGCTCGAAGCTGCCGCGGTGCATTTGTTCCACCCTCACGTAAGGCTAATAAATTAGCAATCTGGCGTAAAAGAAATTATTGCTTTAGTTGTAACGGGGGGTTAATCTCACCGTCTTACGACCTCCGCGTCGGATTTCCTTGCGTCCTCGGCTATCCGGCGTGAAGTTTCAAGCTGGTACAGACACACTAATACTTGGCCGCCGATTGCTTTACTTTCGGCAGCCCCGGATTACTTGAGACTGAGCGGGCAGGCTTAGAACAGAGCCAGCACGCTCTGAACCAGGTTCAGCGCAGCATTCGTCGCTGAACCGGTGGCGGAAACCTCACCGCCACTCGTCTCTGCTTGCCCCGTCAAGGTAGTTGAAATTTCTCCGTCCGTCGTCGTTGTTGTCTGGGCCTGTGCTTGTGGCGGCGGTGGCTGCGTTATGCCTGTCTCTATGTCGCCAGCGACCGCGGGGGCGGTGAGAGCTAAAGCAAACACTAACGCAACGCTGAGTCGGCGTAGGCTTTTCATGTTGTTCTCCTTATCTGACTTGTGTGATGGGCGGGCGGGAAGGGAAGTCCTTGCCTGACCACCTGTGACGAGTAACACTGGCGCATCTTAGCACCCTGCCTCGTCCGGGTGTGCCTTCGCTTGATTATCTAAACTTGAGAGGGGTAATCCTCACATGGCTATAGCTAATCAACTACTCTACCAAATAGCTAACCCGACGCTAACCCACGACGAGCGGGCACGTCTCAGATGCCGGCTAGTCAAAGAATTAGAGGACATAGGGAATTATAACGCCGCGCGCGACGCACTAGGCGAGTTGTGGCCGGAGGCCGGGGGCCGTCCAGTGTTAGATGAACTGAGCGAGGCGACCGCGGCGGAAGTACTCTTGCGGGTCGGAACACTCACGGGCTGGCTCGGCAGCACCAAGCAGGTCGAAGGGTCGCAGGAGAGGGCCAAGAACCTGATCAGCGAAAGCATCACCAGATTCGAGGCGCTACAAGATACGGAGAAGGTGGCAGAGGCGCAAATCGAAATTGGCTACTGCTATTGGCGACAAGGGGGATTCGGCGAGGCGCGCATAATGTTGGGGGAGGCGCTAACCCGATTACCCGCCGGCAGGAACGACGCACTAAGAGCCTTAGCTTTGCTGCGTTTAGCCATCGTCGAGAAGACCGCCAACCGATATAACGACGCTCTTAGGATTCACACCGAAGCTGCCCCTTTGTTCGATGCCATTTCTAATCCAGCGCAAAAAGGGAAGTTTCATAACAGCTTTGCCAACGTGCTGAAGAACCTCGGCGCGGCGGAAAAGCGTGAGGATTACATAGACCGCGCGCTTGTAGAGTTTGCGGCGGCAAGTTTTTATTTGGAGCAAGCCGGGCACAGGCGCTATCAAGCCTGCGTCGAGAATAACTTGGGGATGCTGTTTGGCACGGCTCGCAAGTTCGTAGAAGCCCACGAACACTTAGACCGCGCGCAAGCCCTCTTCACCAGCATGAAGGACGACGTACACACCGCGCAGGTGGACGACACTCGCGCGAGGGTGCTGCTGGCCGAAGGGCGCATTGGCGAAGCCGAGAGGCTCGTCCGGTCTGCTGTCCAGATTCTCGAACGCGGCGGCGAGCAGTCGCTGTTGGCCGAAGCTCTGACGACACAGGGCATCGTGCTCGCGCGGATGGGCAACCGCAGGGTCGCGCTCCGCACTCTGCAACGCGCGGTCGAGACCGCGGAGAACGCGGGCGACTCGGAGGCCGCGGGGCTGGCCGCGCTGACCGTCCTCGAAGAGTTGGGCGAGCAGATGCCGGCGCAAGACCTGGGCGACACCTACGACCGCGCCGCCGAGTTGCTCTCGCGCTCCGGCAACCGGGAGCATAAAGACCGGCTGCTGGCCGTCTCCCGCCGCGTGCTGTTCCTCGCCGTCTCGCTCCCGACGCCGCCGACGTGGAAGGGTTTTAACTTCTACGAAGCCGTCCTGCGTTACGAGTCCCGGATCATCGAGCGGGCGCTCAGGGAGGCGGGCGGCGTCGTCTCGCGCGCGGCTGAGATGCTCGGCATCGGTCGCCGGAGTCTGGACGCGATGCTGAGGGGCAGGGGGCGGCACAAGGCGCTCGCGCGGATGCGTGTGCCGGTGGAGCGCCGCCGTCGAAGTTTAATGTTCCGCGGCGATGAAGACTGCCCCGAGACGCGCGCCGTCTGCGTCCTGCACGTCGAAGATGATCGCCTCGTCTCGGAGTCGGTGAACGTGGCGCTGCATGACGAAGGCTGGTCGGTCGAGACTTGCACGACCGGGGCCGCGGCGCTGGCGAAGTTAGAGAGCGGCGAGCGCTTCGACGTGCTCATCTTCGATAACAACCTGCCGGACACGAACGGCGTCGAGTTAATCAAACACACGCGGACGCTGGCGCATCGGCAGCAGACGCCGATCATCATGCTGTCGGGCGACGAGGTTGAAGAGCGCGCGCGGCGGGCCGGCGCGAACGCGTTCCTGCGGAAGCCCGACGACGTGGCTTCGATTCCTGAGACGGTCGCGCGCCTGCTCACGCGAAAGAGGGGGAGGGAAGCATGAGACTCTTTGCCGCCCTCGTCGTCGTCGTCCAACTGCTGCGGCGCTCCCGGCGCGCGGTCGCCGCCGACCCTTGATTCTTTGGCAACCCGGGTGCGGGGTGGGGCTTGGTTCGTGACGCGAATCTGCACCCACTCCGTCCGCGTCCTGGTCGGGGTAAGGGCGACTGACCTGGCCGGACGCTTGGCCGCCGCGTCTGTCGGGGCGCGGCGGCCTTCTGATATCGAGTTGCAAAACGAAATAAAGTTGGGAGGTGCCGAAGAAGAGGCGGGGGGAGGCCGCCCTTCCCGACCTGTCAACCGGCGGACGTTGAGTGATGTCGCACAGCGCCCGTGTGCTCGCGGGCCGGGAAGGGCGGCTTGCCCCGCTCCACCGCCTTCACCCACACCTCACTTTATTCTGCATCCCGGTATAAACATGAAGAAGTATCGCGTCGAGTTGAGCGACGAAGAGCGCGCGGCTTTACAGAGACTGATCCGTCGCGGCAAGCGCGGCAAAACTTCCGCCCGCAAGATGACGCGGGCGCGCGCCCTGCTCCTGGCCGACCGAGGCGCGAGCGACGCGGAGATCAGCGCCGCCCTGGGTGTCGGACTCCTGACGGTCGAGCGCACGCGCTGCCGCTTCAACGAGACGCGCCTGGCCTCGCTCGAAGACCGCCCGCGGCCCGGCGGCCCACACCTCCTGAGCAGGAAGGCCGAGGCGCGGCTCGTCGCCGAAGCCCGTCGAGCGCCGCCCGCCGGGCACGAGCGCTGGACGCTGCGCCTGCTCGCCCGCCGGGTCGTGGAGTTGGGGCTAGCCGACGCCTGTTCGCACGAGACGGTGCGCCGGGTGCTGAGAAAGAGGGGCGTAAGTCTTAAGACCTGATGTGGGTTCGACACGAGGGGACACTCCCGGCTCGTATCCTCACGTACTTCCCGCGCCCGCGACGACTAGGTTACTATTGAAGAAAATAAAGAACGGATGCGTGAGGCGGGGTCGGGACGGTTCCTCAAAACTGACTTGCGCTCGCGCGGCTGGCGTGTCGAAGGTTTAGAGCATGGCGGGTACAACTCTCAGTCTCATCCTGTTTGCGTCGTCGGGCGGCGACCACGCCGTCACGATCTTCATCGTCGAGGTCGCGCTGATGCTTCTGGTCGGCAGGCTGCTCGGCGAGGTGATGCAGCGCCTGGGCCAGCCCGCCGTCATGGGCCAGCTCGTCGCGGGCGTCGTGCTCGGCCCGTCGGTGCTCGGCGCGCTCTCGCCCACGCTCCAACACAACATCTTCCCCGCGAACGCCGAGCAGAAGAGCATGATTGACGCGCTCTCGCAGTTCGGCGTGCTGATGCTCCTGCTTCTGACGGGGATGGAGACCGACCTCGCGCTCGTCCAGAGGATGAAACGGACGGCCTTCTTCACCTCGCTTTCGGGAATCATCCTCCCGTTCGCGTGCGGCTTCCTGCTCGGCGAGTACATCCCCGACTCGATGCTGCCCGACCCGGCGAAGCGACTCGCGACGGCGCTCTTCCTCGCGACCGCGCTCTCGATCTCTTCGGTGAAGATCGTCGCGATGGTCATCATGGAGGTCGGCTTTCTGCGGCGCAACGTCGGCCAGATCATCCTCGCCTCCGCCATCCTCGACGACACCATCGGCTGGATCATCATCGCCGTCATCGGCGGCATCGCCGGGCAGGGAAAGGTCAACGTTTCCGGCGTCGGCATGAGTGCGCTCGGCACTGCCGCTTTTTTAGTCTTCAGCTTCACGCTCGGACGCCGCTGGGTCGCCTACGTCATCCGCTGGACGAACGACAACCTGACGATAGACTTCGCGGTCATCACCGCCATCCTCGTTCTGATGTGCGCGGCCTCGCTCCTGACCGACTTCATCGGCGTGCACACCGTGCTCGGCGCGTTCGTCGTCGGCATCCTCGTCGGGCAGTCGCCGATCCTCACGGGCCACATCGAAGAGCAGTTGCGCGGACTCATCGTCGCGCTCTTCATGCCGGTCTTCTTCACGACCGCCGGACTCTCGGTCGAGCTGTCGGTGCTCAAAAGCGCCCGCTTCCTCGAACTCGCCGCGGGACTCATTCTGATCGCGAGCTTCGGCAAGGTCGTCGGCTGCTACGTCGGGGGCCGCCTCGGCGGACTCGGCAACAAGGAGTCAACCGCGCTCGCCATCGGCATGAACGCGCGCGGCTCGACCGAGGTCATCGTCGCGACCGTCGGCCTTTCGATGGGCGTTCTGACGCGCGACATCTTCACGCTCGTCGTCGTGATGGCGATCACGACGACGATGATCACGCCGCCGCTTCTGCGCTGGGCGCTCTCGCGCATCCCGCCGACGGGCGAGGAGAAGGAGCGGTTGGAGCGCGAGGAGGCCGAGGCCAGAGACTTCGTGCCGTCGGTCGAGCGCCTGCTTATCGGCGTTGACAAGGGCGCGAACGGCGAGCTGGCTTCGCGCCTCGCCGGGTACTTCGTCGGCACGCGCAAGGTGCTCGCGACGGTCGTCCAACTCGGCGCGAACGGGCACAGGCGGCGCGCGCCGCTCGGCATCCACGACACGGACACGGGCGAGATCGTGAAGGCTTCAGCCGAGTACGCGGCGCGTCAGGTCGAGGAGGACACGGGAGAGCGCGCCGCGCCGGCCTCGTCGCTCCTGACGGGTCAGAAGTCTGCGGAGGAGGACGAGCCTGTCGAGGCGATACTCGGCGAGGCGAAGAAGGGCTTTGACATGCTCTTCCTCGGCGTCGAGCGCGCGCTCGAAGACGGCGCGGGCACGTTCAGCGCGCGCGTGGCGAAGATTCTTCAGGGCTTCGACGGCGTGACCGGCGTCGTCGTCGCACGCGGCGATTACCCCCGCGCGGCGGACGACGCCAAGTTCGACATCCTCGTCCCCACGTCGGGCACGGACTACTCGCGGCGCGGGGCCGAGGTCGCCGTCGCGATTGCGAAGGCGTGCAAGTGCGGCGTGACGGCGATGCACGTCTCGCGGCCCGCGGACGAGTCAACGCTCCTGCGCCACGCGCCGCGCGAAGGGAGCTACAAGGCTCTGCTCGAAGACATACGCGCGCTCGGCGAGCGCGAGGGCGTGCGCGTCAAGGCCGTCGCGCTTTCGAGGATGAGCAAGGAGCGGGCGATCCTGCTGCGCGTGAAGAGGCGTCGGCACAACCTCGTCGTGCTCGGCGTCAAGGCGCGTCCCGCCGCGGGCGACCGCCTGTTCATGGGTCAGAGCACCGCGGCGCTCGTCGAGCAACTGCCCTGTTCGATCCTGATCGTCATCTCCTGACGCGCTAAGGCGTGCCCGCGGTCGCCGCCACTTCGCCGTCGGCACTGCGCGCGGCGTCCCACGCGACCCGCTGGAGGAGACTCGATTCCGCTTCGCTCAGAGCGAACGGCTCTTCCTCAACTCTGGCGGTGATCGGGTCGGCGTCCGGCCTCTTGACCTCGCGCGTCAGCCCCGCCGGACTCCTGCCGTAGAGTGTCGAGTAGAGCACGCACGCGGCCAGGTACGTCCCGGCGGAAGTCGGGTGACTGTCCGCGTCGTTTCTGTAAAGCGTCAGGCTCGGCTCGGAGGCGAGCGCCGACTGCCAGGCGGGGCCGACGGGCGCGAGCTTCGCGTCGAGTTCGCGTGCGAGCCTCGCGTACACGTCCGTGATCGCCGCCTGCTTTTCGGGGTGGCCGCGCGGCGACCAAGTGGCGAGCAGAACGGTCTTCGCGCCCGCGAGGTCTATCTCGTGGTCGAAGAGGCTCGCGTACTTGCTCATCTCGACCGGGTCGGCGAGCGGCCTCTGGCTCTGCTCCTGAAGCACGACGAAGTCCCAGGGGCCGCCCTCCCTGATCCGCTTCAGCGCGAACCCGTCGTTCCAATGCTCTTTGAGCGTCGCGCCCATCATGGCGACCGACTCGGCCTGAATCGGTTTCGCGCCGGGGTCGGAGAGCGCCAACTGCTCCGTGACCCACGGGAGGTCGTTGTAGAGCGTGTAGCTGTTGCCGACGAACAGAACCCTCAGGCTCGGTCGGAGCGTCGCCGCCGCGGGCCTCCTCACCGCCGCATCCTGCGACGCGAACAGGGCCAGAAAGCAGAGGGCTGTTGTAAAAATGCGACCTGGTACTGCGTTTCTCATGAATGTTTGATTGCCGGGGAGGGAGCGGCCAATCTGGCCGGAACGGATGCCGCCGGGCGCGCTCTGGCGCGGCCTCGCGAGGGCCGGTGGGCATTCTCATTGTGGGGCAGCGGTCGGGCGGCGGTCAACTACTTTATTTTTCAGGCCCGCGTTCTTGGAAATCTGACTCAGACGCCGAACTGTCGCAGGTGGTGATCCATGTGGAGGTAGCCCCAGCGCAGCCAGTCGCCCGCGCCCATCTCGCCGAACACCGGGTGGAGGCTTCCCCGGAATTCGCGCCCTTCGCTCGCGAACTCTTCGACGAGCGACGCGAGTTCCGCCACGTCCCGCGCGAACTCCGACGGGCGCGTGCCGCCCTTCTCCTGATCAACCTCCGGCCTCGTCGGCACGCCCTTCGGCCAACGAAGAGGCACGCGCAGCGCGAACCACTTGACGAACGTCCGCGTCGCAAACGAGCCTGCGAACTCGACCTCCTTCCCGCCCGTCACCGCCTTGAACGAATCGCTCAGGTGGCACACGGCCTGATGCGCCGTCATCCGCCCCCAGCGCCGCGCACTGTCTTCCTTCAGACTGCGGAGCCTCCGCAGCACCTCTTCCGTGTCCTCGCGGTTGCAGAGACTCTTCAAGCCTTCAGCCTCTCAAGAAAATGTTTGCGGAACTTCGCGACCTTCGGCGCGACGACGGCGCGGCAGTAGGGTTGGTAGGGGTTCTTCTCGAAATAGTTTTGGTGGTAATCCTCAGCCGGGTAGAATTCCGTGAACGGCGTGACTTCGGTGACGATGGGCGCGTCCCAGACGCGCTGCGCCGTGAGTTCGGCGATCACTTGCTCGGCTGCTTCGCGCTGCTGGGGCGTGTGGTAGAAGACGGCGCTTCGGTACTGCGTGCCCACGTCCGCGCCCTGGCGGTTGAGGGTCGTCGGGTCGTGGACGGTGAAGAAGACTTCGAGGAGTTCGCGGAAACTTG
>Ga0070740_10001383_pt1 | contig 34036 bp, 26 predicted proteins | sample Coa_R2_FD_67286 | JGI IMG/M metagenome (GOLD analysis project Ga0070740, IMG submission 67286) | Surface soil microbial communities from Centralia Pennsylvania, which are recovering from an underground coalmine fire - Coalmine... | ecosystem: Environmental > Terrestrial > Soil > Unclassified ...
CAATCCAGCGGGCAGCGGCGGCGTTGCGAGAGGCTACAACCCATGAAACGATGCCGCCGACGATCAGAATGAGGATGAGAATGAGCAGCATCATGGCGTCACCTCAAGAAAAACGCAACTGCGAGAATCGCGACGGTTCCCATCGCGAGTCCGGCTGCATACCAGCGCACGCGTCCGGTCTGCGTAGCGCGCAAAGCTCGGTTGCTGAGCATGGCGATGTCGCCCAGGCCGCGAATAAGAGCGTCTGCCGGGTCGCTTTTGATCGTTCGAGCGACCCACAGAAACGGGCGAACGAGCAGTCGCTCGTAAATCCAGTCGAAGCCCCAGCCTGCGAACCAGAGTTGCTGCAGGATGCCTTTTTCGGGGACGCGTGCACGCTGCGATCTGTAGAAGAGAAATGCGAGGGCGAGGCCGATGGCGAAGACTGTGCTGGCGGAGAGCGCGGTGATGGTTTCGGTGATGGGATGCGAATGGATTACCTCAAGCGGAGGCAAGACGCTGTTGAGGAAATTGGAAAGAGCGGGCACACCGCCGAAATCAGGCGGAGTGTCCACATATCCGCCCACGATGGAGAAGAAGCAGAGCACGACCAATGCAAGGCGAACCGAGGCGCCGCTGTGCGCTTTTACATGCAGTTGCTGTGGTCCGTAGAAGGTGAGCAGGATGAGACGGAAGGTATAGAGCGAGGTGAGCATAGCTCCGGTCATGCCGGCAATCCAGAACCAGGCGCTGCCGTTCGGTCCTGCCCACGATTGCCACAGAATGAGGTCCTTGCTGAAGAAGCCGGCAGTGATGAGCGGCAGGCCGGCGAGGGCGCATCCACCGATGACGAAGGACCAGAAGGCAAGCGGCAACTCGGTGCGCAGGCCGCCCATGCGGAACATATCCTGCTCATGCACGGCATGAATGACTACTCCTGCGGCGAGGAAGAGCAACGCCTTGAAAAAGGCATGCGTCATGAAATGGAACAGGGCCGCCGACCATGCGCCCAGCCCGAGAGCGAGAAACATATAGCCGATCTGGCTGATGGTGGAATAGGCCAGTACACGTTTAATGTCGCGCTGCGCGAGCGCACTGAAGGCGGCGAGCAGCATGGTTGCTGCTCCGATGATGGCAACGGCAAATTGCACCTGCGGAGCCAGAGTGAAGAGCACATGCGTGCGGGCGATGAGATAGACGCCTGCCGTCACCATGGTTGCAGCGTGGATGAGGGCGCTGGTTGGCGTTGGGCCGGCCATGGCATCCGGCAGCCATGTCTGGAGCGGCAACTGCGCGGATTTTCCGCAGGCTCCGCCCAGCAGCAATGCGGCTGCGGCAATGGCGACACCGCTGCCTACTGTCCACTGTGTCGCGGCGCGGTGCATCAGCTCCTGAATGTCCAACGTGCCGAGTATTGTAAACAACAGGAAGAGGCCGATGGCGAAGGCGGTATCGCCGAATCTTGTCACGATGAATGCCTTGGCAGCGGCGCGAACATTGGCTGGGTCCTGATACCAGAAGCCAATGAGCAGAAAACTGCAGAGGCCAACGCCTTCCCATCCCAGGTACAGCAGCAGAAGATTGTTCGCCAGGATGAGCACGAGCATCGACGCTACGAAGAGGTTCATGTAGGCGAAGAAGCGCGCGTAGCCTTCATCGTCTTGCATGTACTCGGCCGAGTAGAGATGGATCAGAAAACTAACGAAGGTGATGACGAGCAGCATCAGCAGTGAAACGGGATCGAGGTAAAAGGCAATCTCAGGCTGGAAGCCTCCGGTGCTCATCCACGTCCATACATGCTGGACGTAGGCGTTGCCTGGCGGCGGCGAGGACAGGAATGCAATGCTGATGAGGATGCTGATTGCAGCGGAGAGGCCGATGGAACCTGCTCCGAGAGTTGCGACAATGCGGCGGCTTAACTTAGAGCCGAAGAGAGCCAGCATAGCAGCGCTGGCGAAGGGAATTGCAGCCACGAGCCACAGCAAGCGCAGCATATCAGCCTCTCAGCTCACTGGCTGCGTCTACGTCCAGCTCAGATTGTTTTCTGTGATAGAGGAAGACGAATGCCAACCCTATGGCGACTTCAGCCGCGGCCATGGCGAGAATAAAGAGGAACATTACCTGACCGTCGGGCTGCCCCCAGCGAGAGCCGGCTGCGATGAACGCAAGGCCGCTGGCGTTGAGCATGATCTCGATGCTCATGAGCGTGAAGATGAGATTACGCCGCGTGATCAGTCCTGCCAGCCCCAGCGTGAATAAGATCGCGGCTAATATCAAGGCGTGCTGCGGTGGTATCTGCGGCATGCTTGGTTCCCTCCTTTTCCATTACTTGGCGGCCCAGATGATAGGCGCCGATGAGCCCTGCCATGAGCAGCAGAGATGCGAGCTCTACTCCAATCCAGAAAGTTCCAAATAGCGATGTGCCGACCTGTTTCGGCCCAACCACGCCGACCGGGGCAGGCGTGTTGATAGAGGTCAGCGAACTGTAAACCAGCTCGGCCAGCAGAACCAAGGCGAGCAGTGCGGGACCGAACCAGTTCTTCGGGTGAAGTGAATAACGCTCCACCTCCATGGCGTGCTCGGCCACATTGAGCATCATGACAACGAAAACAAAAAGCACCATGATGGCGCCTGCGTAAATCATGACTTCAAGCGCAGCCACGAACGGAGCACCGAGCGTGTAGAAATCAATTGCGATGGCCAGCAGGGAAACAATGAGATAAAGCAGTGCATGCACAGCATGGCGTCGCGTGATGGCGAACAGCGTGGCGATGATGGCGAGAATGCCTGCGAGATAGAAAAGTGTCACCATGTCATCCTCTCAGGGCATCAGGCTGTGAATGTCTACGGGTTTCGTTTCGTTTTCGGCCTGACCTTTGTCTTTGCCGCCGATCGCTACTCCGGCGACGCGCCAGAAATTGTAGTCGGGATATTTCCCCGGGCCGTCGATCATCAGGTCAGCTTTCTCGTAGACAAGATTCTTGCGTTTGTATTCGCCCATTTCGAAATCCGGTGTAAGTTGAATGGCGTACGTAGGACATGCTTCTTCACAGAAGCCGCAGAAGATGCAACGCGAAAAATTAATGCGGAAGAACTCGGGGTATCGGCGGCCATGCTCGTCTTCGGTTGCCTGAAGCGAGATGCAATCTACCGGACAGGCAACTGCGCAAAGGTTGCAGGCAACACACCGCTCGCCGCCATCAGGGTCACGGCTGAGAACGATGCGGCCTCGATAACGGGGCGCAAGGTAGGGCTTTTCGTCGGGATATTGGATAGTGACACGTTTTGCGAAGGCATGACGGAAGACCTCCCACAAAGAGCGCACGAGACTGAGCATTCAGCAGCCTCCTTTATCTCCGGGCCAGCACTACGGCTCCGGTTACCAGCAAATTCACTAGCGCGAGGGGCAACATCACTTTCCAGCCCCATGACATCAACTGGTCAAAACGCGGCCTGGGCAGCGCCGCGCGAAACAGAATGAAGATGCAGATGAAGAACATGGTTTTCGCTGCGAACCACAAAGGCCCCGGCAGCCAGGGGCCCAGCCATCCGCCAAAATACAACAGCGCAATGGTGGCCGAAATGAGTGTTACACCGATGTACTCGCCCACGAAAAACATGCCGAACTTCATGCCGGAATATTCGGAGTGAAAGCCGGCGATCAATTCGTTTTCGGCTTCTGCGAGATCGAAGGGCAGGCGACGCGTCTCAGCTACGCCTGCGATCAGGAATAAAACGAAACCGAGGAATTGCGGCACGACGAACCACATGCCGCGCTGCGCTTCGACGATGTCGGTAATGCGGAAAGAGCCTGCAAGCACGACAACTCCGAGTAGCGACAGGCCGAGGAAGACTTCGTAGCTGAGCATCTGTGCGGACGCGCGGATCCCGCCGAGCAGGGAATATTTGTTATTGGAAGCCCAACCCGCGAGCACGACGCTGTAGACGCCGAGCGATGATAATGCCAGCAGATACAAGATGCCGATGTTGAGATCGGCGACGACGAATCCTGGAGCGAAGGGGATGACGGCAAATGAGAGTAGCGCTGTTGCTACGACAATGGCCGGCGCGAGGATGAAGACAGGCTTGTCGGCGAATGGCGGGACCCAGTCTTCTTTGGTGAACAGCTTCAGCGAATCGGCTACAACCTGCCCCAGCCCGAAAGGGCCGACGCGGTTCGGGCCATAACGGTCCTGCCACAACGCAAGCAGACGGCGCTCCACCCAGATGAGTCCGGCGGCCAGGTTCAGAATGATGCCAAGCACAACGGCGATGACGATCAGAGGAAAAATATATTGCATCATGATGTGCCTCCAGCCGGGGACGCGATCTTTGCAGGCGTGAGCTGAGCAAAGGCGGGCGATTGCATCGCTTCGATTGGCAGCAATCCGGCAGGCAAACCAGCGATGCCGCGGGGCAGATCATCGCGGAATACAACATCAAGTTCGAAGGTTGAACCACCCGCAGTTACTCCGATTTGATCGCCTGCCTTTATTCCGAGATGAGCAGCGGCATGAGAATTCAATGCGACGAACGGGCGTGGAACCAGTTGCGAGATACCGTGTGCATAGCGACTTAATTCTTCTGAACCGAAGATGTGAAAAATGGGGATGAGAAGCCACTCATCTGACCGCACACGGTGAGTTTGCGGAATGTCAATGAAGTATTGCCAGTCTGGTTGCGAGGACGGTTCGACCAACCGTACTCCCGGATCGCCGCCGCGCAGATGACCTCCGATTTCGCTTTGAAATTTGTTGACCGACTGAATAGAATTCCAGCCCGGCGCCCAGAAGAAGGGAAGCAGCGCAGGTGGCGCAGGCTGAGGGCCGGATTCCATGGAGAAGGCAAGTGCGGAGTCAGGATCCTCGGGCGGTTTCGGTTCATGCACTGTGATGTTTGCGAGCATCGATGTGCGGCCGCTATACCGGTGTGGTTCGCGCGCAATTTTGCCTAAGGCTTTGCGAGCGGGCGCGACGAAAGGGATCGAGGCAAATGCTGGCATTTCTGCCGCCATGGCTGTCGTGATATCATCGAAACTCTGCCATTTCGGTTCCATCGCGATGCCGGCAGCAATTGCGCCTTCACGGAGCCATCTCCAGCTTTCTTCTACATCCGAGCTGGGATTGAAGACTTGGAAGAATCGCTGGGCGCGTCCTTCGCTGTTAATCAGCGTCCCATCAGACTCGGCGAATGTGCCGGCAGGGAGTACGACTGCGGCTGCTTCAGTGGTTGAGGATTCGATGCAGTCGAGCACAACAACGTGGCGCGCGCGGCGCAGCAGGGCTGTGATTTCGCGTGCTGGAGCACGGCGGAACAAATCATTTTCAAGAACGATCAGAGTGCTTGAAGGATTATTTTGAATCGCTTCGATAGCAGCGGAAAATGGATGAGCGGCCATCATGGCAAGTCCGAAGCTGTTGCATTCCGGCGTGATGAAGCTGAGCGCTGCGGAATGGCCCACTTTGCACAAAGCCCAGGCAACCTGCGCCGCTGCTTCGATCACGCTCTGACTGCGGCAGCTTGCGCCGGAGACGACCAGCGGACGCTTTCCGCCGAGCAGAGCAGAAGTAATATCCGCTGCTAATTTGTTTAGCTCTTCCGAAAGCCCCATCACTTCGGGCGCGCTTGGATCGATTGCGTGAGCAACTGCGAACCCGAGACGGGCTATATCATCCGGTGCAGTGCGATAGGCTGCCGTCGCAATGTCATCGAGCTTTGTAGCATAAGGCGAGGCGATGAAGAACGGACCTTTCACGTCCTGCACTACTTCGCGCACAGACTGATCGAGCCACTTTGGAATGTGCAGATCGTCTGCCAGCTTCATTGGAGCCTGGCGCACGGACTGACGCAGGCGCAGAGCCATGATCGGGGCTACGTTTGTAACGTCCTCTCCGAGCACAAAAACGGCATCTGAGTGTTCGATCTCATCGAGTGATGGCGAACGTGCCGGTCCTTCGCGGAGAATGCGCAGCATGCCCGATAAGAGCTGGGATTCCTGATCGGAAATGCCGACGAAGAAGCGATGAGGGCCGACCAGCTTGCGCAGGGCGTAGTTGCCTTCGAGCGAAGCACGGGGCGATCCGATGCCGATGACATTGCCTTCACGCAAAATTTCGCTGAAGCGATCAAGGGCTTCGTTCCTGGTTGCGCTTTTTCCGTTCAGCATGGGATAGCGGATGCGTTGAGGGCTCTCCACAAATTCGTATCCGAAGCGTCCGCGGTCACAAAGAAAGTAGCCGTTGACTTCATGGTTGTAACGGTTTACGACGCGGCGCAGCGATCCGTATCGCTCGCCGACGCTGGTGTTGCAGCCCAGGCCGCAGTGCACACAGATGGATGGAGCCATCTGCAGGTCCCACTTGCGCGTGTAGTGCTGCTTGAGTGTTGCATCGGTGAAGACGCCAGTGGGGCAGACCTCGACGAGATTTCCGCTGAACTCGCTTTCGAGTACGCCGTCTTCGGCACGTCCGAAGAAGATGTTGTCGCGGAGACGAAATGCATTCAGGTCGTTACCTCCTGCGTACTCACGATAGAAGCGTACGCAACGCTGACACTGGATGCAGCGGTTCATCTCATGATTGACCAGCGGGCCCAGATATTGATTGCGAAATGTGCGCTTGCCGAAGCTGTAAGAGCGCATGCGGTGACCGGTCATCACGGTCATGTCCTGTAAGTGACACTCGCCGCCTTCATCGCACACAGGGCAATCGTGCGGGTGGTTCTGCATCAGGCCCTGAATGACTCCGGCGCGAAACGCAACGGCTTCGGGATCGGTGATAGAGATGCGCGTGCCTTCGGAGGCAGGCGTCATGCAGGCCATGATGAGCTTGCCTGCGGTGTCCTGCTCGTTGCGGAACTGTTTCACCGCGCACTGGCGGCATGCACCCACAGAGCCGAGCGCCGGGTGCCAGCAGAAGTAAGGAAGATCGTAGCCGAGCGAAAGACAGGCGTGGAGCAGGTTCTGCTTCGGGTTTGCTTCTTTTGCTTCGTTGTCGATGTAGATGTTCGCCAAGTTCCCTCCGTTATTTCCAGGGACAACGTTGTTCGTCGACATGCCGGCGGAAGTCGTCGCCAAAATATTTCAATGCGCTCTGCAGCGGTTCAACCGCTCCGGGAGCGAAGGCGCAGAAGGTGTTTCCGGGAGCGAGGAATTTTGTCTGAAAGTTAAGCGTGTCGAGGTCTTTGTGGCTGCCTTTGCCCTGCTCCATCGACAGCAGGATTTTTTCCGTCCATGAGAGGCCGCTCCAACACGGCGTACACCAGCCGCAGGACTCCTGCGCGAAGAAGTGCTCGAGGTTCCAGACCATGCCGACCGGGCAGGTCTTGTCATCGAGCACGACCATGGTTCCGGTGCCGAGGCGGCTGCCAGCTTTCTGCACATTGCCGTAATCCATCGGCGTGTCGAGGTGTTCTTCGACGAGGAAGTCAGTTGAGGCACCGCCGGGCAGCAGTCCGCGAAAACGCAGGCCGTCGCGCATTCCGCCCGCGTGTTCTTCAAGGATTTCGCGCATGGGCGTGCCCATGGGCAGTTCCCATAGCCCCGGCTTTTTAACTTTGCCGCTTACACCGTAAAGTTTTGTCCCGCCGTCTTCGGTTTTGCTCAGGCCATGGAACCAATCGGGGCCGTTCTTCACGATGTGATGAACGTTGCAGAGAGTCTCCACATTCTGAACGATGGTAGGTTTGCCAAAGAGGCCAGAGACCTGTGGGAATGGCGGCTTGGTCCTGGGATGTGCGCGCTTGCCTTCCAGGGCATTCAGCAGCGCGGTCTCTTCGCCGCAAATATAGCGGCCTGCGCTGGTGTGAAGATGGATTTCGAGGCTGTAGCCAGAACCGAGAATGTTACGGCCAACATAGTTTCTTGCTTTTGCTTCGGCAACCGCTCGTGTGAGGCGTTCGTGGGAGCAGGTGTACTCACCACGCAGGAAGATATAGGCAATATCGGCCTCGATGGCATACGCGGCGACGATCATGCCTTCGATCAGCTGATGCGGATCGCGCTCCATCAGTGCGCGATCTTTGAATGTGCCGGGCTCCATTTCGTCGGCGTTCACGACGAGATACTTCGGATGCGGCGCATTTTTGCCCATGGGCACGAAGCTCCACTTCATGCCGGTAGGGAAACCCGCGCCACCTCGCCCGCGCAGTCCGGATTTCTTGACCATCTCTGTAATTTCTGCCGGAGTCACGGTCATGGCTTTGCGAAGGCCCTGATAGCCGCCGGCGCGCTCGTAGTCGGCGAGGCTAACGGCTTCTTTATCGCTCCGGAAATTGCCAGTGAGAGGTTTCTCCATAGGGCACGCCTAATCGTGCTGCATCAGTGCTTCATCAATTCGTTTCTCGTCAAGGTCCTCGTATAGCTTGTCGTCGATCATCATGGTGGGAGCGTGGTCGCATGCTCCGAGGCAAACAATGGGCAGCAGCGTAAAGCGGCCGTCTTCTGTAGTGCCGCCAAGCGGGATGTGCAGTTTTGCGCAGAGGTGATCGCGAACTTTGTCGCCACCCATCAGCCAGCAGGAGACGCTGTCGCAGACCAGCGCGATGTGCTTTCCGACCGGCTTGCGGTGGATGAGGTTATAGAACGTTGCTACCCCGTCGAGATCGGTAGTGGAAACGCCGAGCAGCTCAGAAATGTCACGCAGGCTTTCATCCGAAACCCATCCTCGATGCCGCTGCACGGCCAGCATGGCATCGATGGAGACTGCATGCCGGTTTGGATACTCGTGGAGCTTTTCTTCGATCTCCTGTCGTTCTTCTACAGTCAGCATCGTTTCGTTTCTCCTGCTTCAGCGGTCAATATCTGCGAGTACGTAATCCAGACTTCCGATGATGGCGAGAAGGTCTGGAATAAGGCGGCCTCTACATAGCAATGGCAGCATCTGCATGTGCGCGAACGAAGGCGTGCGAATGCGCGTGCGATAGGAACTGGTGCTGTTGTCGCTGATGAGGTAATAGCCGTTGTTGCCTTTGGTTCCTTCGATAGGAACCATTGCTTCTCCCGGCGGCATAACCGGCCCCCAACTGACGCCGAGAAAATGATTGATGAGCGTTTCAATGTCATGCATGGTGCGCGCCTTCGGAGGTGGCGTGGTTAGTGGATGGTCAGCATTGCATGGGCCGCCCGGCATCTGGTCAACGCACTGTTGAATGATGCGAAGGCTCTGGCGCATTTCCTCAATGTGGACAATGGCGCGGTCGTAGCAGTCGCCGGTGCTGCCGATGGGGATGTCGAATTCGAGCTGATCGTAGCAGGCGTAGGGCTTCTTCTTGCGGAAGTCCCATTCGAGGCCGGCAGCGCGAAGGTTCGGGCCGGTCATGCCCCATTCAATTGCTTCGTCAATGGTGCAACCGCCGATGCCTTGCGTGCGCACTTTGAAAAGTCGGTTGTGCATGACGGTGCGCTCGTATTCGTCGAGGCGAGGCGGCATGTATTTCAGGAAGCCGCGGAACATGTCGTCCCATCCGGTGGGCAGGTCCTGTGCTACTCCGCCGATGCGGAACCAGTTAGGATGCATGCGCGCACCACAGATCGCTTCGACAATGGCAAGCGCTTTTTCGCGGTCATTGAACATGAAGAAGACCGGTGACATCTGGCCTACGTCCTGCGCGAAGGTCCCGTACCAGACGAGGTGGTTCATGACGCGGAAGAGCTCTGCCATCATGACGCGAATCATCTGTCCGCGTGGGGGAACAGTAATGCCAGCGAGCTTTTCAACCGAAGTCAGATACGCGAGGTTATTCATTACGCCGCCGAGGTAGTCGACGCGATCGGTGTAGGGAATGTAGGTGTGCCAGGTCTGCCGCTCACCCATTTTTTCTGCGCCGCGGTGGTGGAAGCCTATCTCCGGCACGCAATCGATGATCTCTTCGCCGTCTAGTTCGAGCACGATACGCAGCACGCCGTGCGTGCCGGGATGTTGCGGACCTACGTTGAGGAAGATGAAGTCGGAGCCTTCGCGCTGGCGAGACATGCCCCACTCTTCGGGATGGAACTGGAGCGCGGCCTGTTCAGCATCCTCTTTTTCCGGAGGCAGCGTAAAAGGACCCATTTCTGTTGCTCGCGCTGGATGATCTTTGCGGAGCGGATGTCCGACCCAGGTGCGCGGCATGAGGATGCGCGTGAGATGCGGATGTCCTTCAAAGACTATGCCGAACATGTCCCATATTTCGCGCTCATACCAATTGGCGGCGGGAAAGATGTCAGTGATGGTAGGAAGCGTCAGATCGTTTTCGTTGAGCGCGACTTTTAGGCGGACATAGTCGTTGCGTCCGAAGGAGTAGAGGTGGTAGACCGCGGTGAAATCCTTTGATGGCTGATCGTCGCGGTGCGTGCGGGCGCGTTCGTCGATGGCGGTAACGTCGTAGAGCAGCTTGTACGGATCGGGAACATCGTAGCGCAGGGATCGAATGGCTTCGTGGATATCGTTCTTCGCGATCCAGAAGGTTGGAATCTCATCACGAGCGGTCTGAGGAACAGATGGAACGGCCAGCTCGTTCTGCAATCCTTCTTCGACGACAAGGCTGCGCGCCATAAGCACCGCCAGTACTGCTAAACGCTGTCAGGAGTCCGCAGCACAGTCAGAGTCTGCCGCTGCGCGCGTTTCTGGTCGCGCATGGAAGGCATCTGTGCCCGTTCCACTCCTTGCGGCCCCACTACCCAGCTGAGAGGCCTTTTTTCCTTACCGACTGCATCCCGCAACAGCAGGACACCTTCAAGAAACGCATCCGGGCGCGGTGGGCATCCTGGAACGTAGACATCGACGGGCAGGAATTTGTCCACGCCCTGCACGACGCTGTAGATATCGAACATGCCGCCGGAGTTCGCGCACGATCCCATGGAAATGACCCAGCGCGGCTCCATCATCTGCTCATAGAGACGCTGAATGACAGGCGCCATCTTGATAAAGACCGTACCGGCAATGACCATTAGATCGGCCTGGCGCGGTGTGCCGCGAATCACTTCTGCTCCGAAGCGGGAGATGTCGTATTTACTTGTAATGCTGGTAGCCATCTCCACGAAGCAGCAGGAGAGGCCGAAGTTGAAAGGCCACACAGAATTTTTGCGGCCCCATGCGATCAGATCATCCAGACGGGACAGGATGAGAGTGCGACGAATGGCTTCTTCTACAAATCCATCGGTCTTCTCGGCCTGCGGGGAACCAGGCCGACTGATCGACCAGCCCATAGACTCACCGTCCGTTATTGATTCAACTTCTAGCTCAACATTCGTCCGTTTCTGTGTTTCCAATCCAGCGCGCCAGTGCGCCACAAATACGCGAGAGTTGCCAGCAAAACTGCGATAAAGAGCGATACCTCCGCGTAACCTGTCCAGCCGGTTTCACGAACGGCAATGGCCCATGCAAATATAAATATCGCTTCCAGATCGAATATGACGAAAAGCATTGCAACGAGATAGAACTGGGGCGAGAAGCGCACCCGCGCGGACCCTTCTGACAGAATGCCTGATTCGTAGGGAGAGCCTGTTGCTCGATCCTCGTGCCGCTGACCAAGCACATAAGACAGGCCGAGCATGGCAATTACAAGGAAGCCGACGATAGCGGCATAAACTGTGAGCGGCCAAAGGTGCATACATCCCCCTTGCCTCAAAGCGCGCTGACGCGGGTTGCGTCAACCCCGAAAAGTATGGCGCAAGTCAATGCAGATGGCAACTGCCTTTTTCTTCAAAATTTTCATGCATTTGACAATAAATTGTCGGCGCTGTGCATTGCCGAACTTTGTCCGATGCCTCGCGCCGGCACGGGAACAGCATTTTAGGACTATAATTCCGCTGGATTCGAACAAGGGTCTTGACTGCGATGTTTCGACTCGACGCGGATAAGCGTGTTCACTTTTGCGATGGCGTAACCCGCCGCGATTTCCTGCATGCCGGAGCGCTTGGTTTTCTCGGTCTTACCATGCCGGAATTTTTCAAGCTCAAGGCTGCAGGCGCAGTAAGCCCAGCCAAAGACATTAATTGCATCCAGTTAATGCTGGTGGGCGGCCCAAGTCAGCTTGATACCTGGGACATGAAGCCTGACGCGCCTGCTTCTATTCGCGGGCCTTTCAAGCCAATCAAAACGAATGTCGCCGGCATTCAGATTTCAGAGATATTTCCACGGATGGCGAAGCACGCCGACAAGTTTGCTCTGTTGCGGTCCTGTTATCACACGGCGGCTGCGGTGCATGATACAGGCTGCCAGATGATGCAGACGGGCAGGCTCTTCCAGGGCGGTCTGGAATCACCGAACTACGGTTCCGTGCTGAGATATCAGAAGGGCGCAAAGGGCGACATGCCCGCCAATGTGCTCATCCCGTATACGATTGGTCAGCTTGGCGGTAATCTGCCTCACGGCGACACGGCCGGGTTTCTGGGCAAGAGCTATGACCCCTTCGTTTTGAATGCTGACCCGTCCGATCCCAATTTCAAAGTACCCGACATGCTGCCGCCCGACTACATTTCCGCAGTACGAGTAGATCGCCGACGCAACTGGCGTGATGTGATTGATCAGTCGGTGAAGTACTTTGAAGAATCGAATCAGGACGCGAAGCTGATGGATTCAACCTTCGATCAGGCATATACCCTTATGACCTCAACGAAGGCCCGTGAAGCATTCGATCTTACGCAAGAACCAGAGGATGTTCGCAAACGATATGGTATGAACCGCTTCGGGCAAGGCTGTCTGCTGGCCCGGCGGCTGGTGGAGCGAGGCGTGCGCTTCGTCACGCTCAACATGTTTGAGACCGTCTTTAACGACATCACCTGGGACATTCACGGCTCCGCTCCGTTCAGCCCGATCAGCTGCTATAGCGATCTGGTTGGCCCGATGTTTGATAACGCCTATAGCTCGCTGCTCGAAGACCTGAGCCATTCCGGCTTGCTCGATACAACCATGGTGCTGGCAACCGGGGAATTCGGACGCACGCCGCGCATCAATCCTGCCGGCGGGCGTGACCACTGGCCGCAGTGTTGGACGGTTGTGATGGCCGGAGGCGGAATCAAAGGCGGACAAGTAGTTGGCGCATCCGATGCGATTGGAGCCGCGCCGCAGGATCGCCCGGTCATGCCTGCGCACGTTGCAGCCACCGTTTATAAATGTCTCGGAATACCCGTAGATATGGAATTGAAGACTCCGCAGGGACGGGTGGTGCGTCTTGTGGACCACGGCTTTGACCCTATCGATGAGCTGTTGAGCTAGTTGCTGTGGGGTGAAGGTAGTTGATCGTTATGAGGGTTCGCGACGCTCTTCTGTGTACCGTGCTTGCCGGTGGCTTTGTTTTCCCATGCGCCTTACTCGGCCTGACACCGGAGCAATCTCCTCCACCAGCGCAGACCAAGAGGGATGCTCCCTATCACCCTCCGGAGATGATGAAGCCAGAGGATGCTTCTTCCGCCGGGTATAAATCGATATCTAACAAGAGCCAGCCGCTCATTGGCCTCTCAAAAATCGAAATCATTCCTTCTTCAATCTCTATCACCGGAAGACACAACGCACAGAAACTTCTTGTTGAGGGGACTTTTACTGATGGCCATCAGGAAGATCTAACCTCACGGGCCAAAATTGCTGTTACAGACACGAAGGTCGCAGTTGTGGACGAAGACAATTTTGCCATTCCGCAGGGTGAAGGATTGGCCACGGTTAGCGCCGTCATTGCGGGCCATAAGGCAAGCGCGCCATTGGCGGTAAAGGATTATGACAGCGTCGCAACGTGGAGCTTTCGCAATGACGTGCTGCCCGTGATGACCAAGATGGGCTGCAATTCCGGCCCATGTCATGGAGCAGCTGCGGGAAAAAATGGTTTTAAGCTGACGCTGCGCGGCTACGATCCGGAAACCGATTATTACGCTCTTACCCATCAGGCGCTGGCTCGACGCACGGAAACGATGGAGCCGGCGAAAAGCCTGATTCTCCTGAAACCAACGCTGGCAATTCCGCACGGCGGCGGCAAACGATTTGATACCGGCTCGCCGGAATACAAAGTCATCTCGGGGTGGATTGCGCAGGGTATGCCTCCGCCGCGAGACTCTGATCCACGCGTCACCGCAATCCAGGTGCTTCCACGTGAGGCATCGTTGCGTCCCGGTGCCGAACAGCAGTTGCTGGTGACTGCCGTCTTTTCTGACGGCCACACTGCCGACGTAACGCGCTGGGCCAAGTACGACAGCGGAGATGAAAGCGTAGCCACAGTTGGCAATGATGGACATGTCACCATGCATGGCTATGGCGAAGCGCCTGTGACCGTCTGGTATCAGAGCCATGTCACATTTTCGCGGCTGCGGATTCCTTTCCCATACAAGCTGCCGGAGACGGTTTTCAGCAAGGCTCCGCGCAACAACTTTATTGACGATGCAATCCTGAAGCATCTGGCAGTTCTGCATATTCCGCCTTCGCCTCCGGCGACCGACGCAGCATTTATTCGCAGGGCATATCTGGATGCGGCGGGCATTCTGCCCAGTCCGTCAGAGGTCGATAAGTTTCTCAAAGATTCGTCGCCCGACAAACGCAACAAACTGATCGACAGCCTCATGAAGCGGCCTGAGTTCGTGGACTACTGGGCATACAAGTGGTCTGATTTGCTGCTGGTATCGAGTAACCGCCTTTCTAATGGCGAGATGTGGAGTTATTACAACTGGATTCGCGACAGCGTGGCGAATCACAAGCCGTGGAATCAATTCGTGGGGCAGATTGTAACTGCCGCTGGCAACACGCAGGAGAATGGTGCGGCCAACTATTGGGTGGTGCACCGCGATCCTCTGGACACTTCAGAGAACATGGCGCAGGCGTTTCTCGGCATCAACATCACCTGCGCGCATTGCCACAATCATCCGCTGGCGAAGTGGACGCAGAAGGACTACTACGGCATGGCCAACCTGTTTGCGCGCGTGCGCCTCAAGACTTCCGCGTCCAGCGGATTTCGTCCGGGAGTCGGACCGATCTTCAATGGAGTGACCGTGTACTCAGCGCCCACAGGCGAGTTCATGGATGACCGCTTCATGATGCCGCTCCCCCCCAAGCCGCTGGATGCGGTGGCGCTTTCAATGCAGACGCCTGGTGATACTCGCCAGTACTTTGCCAGGTGGCTTACCTCCGCGCAGAATCCATTCTTCGCCCGCAGCATTGTCAACCGCGTGTGGCGCAACTTTATGGGGCGCGGTCTGGTGGAGCCGGTCGATGATCTTCGCGATACGAATCCAGCCACGAACGACGAACTGCTGAATGCGTTGACGAAGGATTTTGTAGCTCACAATTTTGACGTGGATTACCTGATCCGCACCATCATGCAGTCGGCGACATATCAAGCCTCTTCGCAGCCGCTCAAGGAGAATGCGGACGATGATAAGTACGGCTCGCATTATGTCATCCGGCGTCTGTCTGCCGAGGTGCTGCTTGATGCGTATTCCCAGATTACCCAGGTCCCTGAGAAGTTCGACGGATACCCTGTAGGCATGCGGGCCATGCAGCTTCCCGATACGGCGGTGAAGTCGTACTTCCTGACCGCTTTTGGCCGTCCGCCGCGACAACAGACGCGCGAGAGCGAACGGACATCTGTGCCGACAATCACGCAGGCGCTGCACATCATCAATGGAGACACGCTCAACAGCAAGCTCAGAGCTTCCGGCAGCTCAGTAGACATGCTGCTCAAGCTGGAATTTTCGGACGAGCAGATCGTGGATTATCTCTATCTTTCGTCACTCAGTCGGCATCCCAGCGATGCTGAACGTTCGGCGCTGGTCAGCGCGCTGGCTACAGCAGAACAGCAAAAAGTGGCAGGCGGTGACGATCCGCGTCGTGCAGCGTTGATTGATATGTCGTGGTCGCTGCTCACGAGCGAAGAGTTTATGTTCAACCACTGATGCGCTGAAGAAATCGTAGGCCTGAAACAGATATATGACAGGAATCCCTGAAAAGACCGAATCGGTCGTCAAACGCCTCAGACCAGTGATGATCTGCGCGGCCATAGTAGCCTGTTGGCTCTTCGGCTCTGATGTCATTGAGCGATCTCGCGTACAGGCTGCATCAATGCCGAATTTCAGCACAGATATTGCTCCCATCCTGCAGAAAAACTGCCTGGCCTGCCACTCGAACACGACAAAAATGGGCGACCTGGTTATGGATAGCTATGGCTCATTGATGAAAGGCGGAACGCACGGGGCAGTCATCGTTCCCGGCAATGCTCAGGCCAGCCGTCTGGCCCAGATGCTTGAAGGAAAGACAGAGCCGCGCATGCCCTTTGGCGCTGACCCGCTTCCATCTGCTGATATCGCCGCTATCGAAGCATGGATCAACGCGGGAGCGAAAGGTCCCGCGGCTTCCGAAGCGAAAACCCTCACGACAGCGCCCATCCCTGAAATCAAGCCGGAAGTTCCGGTTGCCTCTCCTGTATCGTCCGTCAGGTTCTCGCCGGACGGAAAGCTGCTGGCAGTAGGCGGATATAAAGAAGTGCGCCTGCTCGACGCTGACACCGGAAAAGTGCTTGCCACGCTCTCCGGGCATGCCGACTACGTGCGCTCCATCGCGTTCAGTCCTGATGGGAAGCTGCTTGCCGCAGGCGGAGGCCCTCCGCAACGTTGGGGAGAGATCAAAATCTGGGATGTGCAGTCACATCAACTTCTGAAAACAATGCAGGGACACAACGACTGTATTTATTCCATTGCGTGGAGCCAGGATGGAAAGCTGATCGCTTCCGGAAGCTACGACAAGATGGCGAAACTGTGGGATGTTGCGAGCGGCAAGGAAGTTTCGAATCTGAAAGACCACATCGACGCGGTTTTTGCCGTTGCGTTCAGTCCGGATGGAAAGCGGTTGGCCACGGCATCGCAGGATCGCACCGTGAAAATCTGGGATGTCGTCACCGGCAAGCGTCTCTACAGCCTGAGTGATGCTTCTGACGGCCTGAGCGCCGTCGCCTATTCTCCGGCGGGTGATCGCATCGCGGCAGCCGGATACGACAAGACCATCTATATCTGGCGACTGGGAGCCGACGATGGCCATCTTGTTCAGTCGTTAATTGCGGACGAAGACAGCATTCTTTCACTTGTCTGGTCGCCGGATGGAAAAACAATCATCACCTCTTCTTCCGACGGGTCTATCCGGTTTCGTGATGCAGCGACGCTCGATCCGATTCGCGTGATCGATCATCAGCCGGATTGGGTAGAAGCGCTAAGCATGAGCCCTGACGGAAAGCGCTTAGCGGCAGGCCGATTCAACGGCAGTCTGAGTTTGTATGACGTTGAGAACTACAAGGAAGTGCATGGCCAGATGATGGCCTTCGAACCTCAACAACCGACGGCTCGGAAAGAACAGCGAGAATAAGCATGAATCCGAGAATTCTGTTCCTGGCCATGTTTTTCGCGGTAGGAATGGCAGTTGCTGAAGAGCCTATCATTCCTCCGAATATCTCCAGAATTTCGCCCGCGGGCATGGAGCGGGGAACCACCGCTACCTTCACCATCGATGGCCGGAACCTTTCAGACGCCAAAGCCGTGATCTTTGACGCCCCCGGCATCAGCGGCAAGATGGTGGAGACTACTGACGTGCCGGAGAAAATCACCGGACCGCGCGCGGGTGAGGACCTTGCAGCTCAGGTGCCCGTCGGAAAGAAACAGACGGCCACGCTTGAGATCACGGCGACGAAAGATGTTGCGCCAGGCATTCATCACTTTCGTATTCAGACGCCGCTCGGAACAACCAATATGGTTGTCTTTGCAGTCGGTTCCCTCCCGGAAATTACAGCAAGCAAGACAAAGGCTGCAGGCGGTCAGCAGGTAAAACTACCGGCAACTTTGGTCGGAACCATTGCCTCACCCGGAGACGCAGACAGCTTTCAGTTTGAGGGCAAAGCAGGAGAAGAGGTCGTCTTTCAGGTTCTAGCGTCGAAACTAGGATCGCAGCTTCAATCGAAGCTTGTTTTAAGCGATGCCTCAGGGCTCGTGCTGGCCGAAGCAGGGAAGTACGACGATGATCCTGATGCCGAGCTGACCTACAAGCTGCCTCAGGATGGGGCCTACACTTTGTCGATTACTGACCGCGAACAGAGCGGAGGAGCGGACCGCTTCTATCGCCTGAACGCCGGCCAGCTGCCGTATATCACCAGCGTCTTTCCGCTTGGCGTGCGCGCAGGAGAAGCTGCGGAAGTATCGGTTCAGGGTGTAAACCTCGGCGGTATCCATCAGGTGAAGGTTGATGCACCGAAATCTGCTGAAGGATGGACCACAATTCCTCTGGAAATCAAGAGCGGGGTAACTGCCTCTCTGAACACAATCAAGCTGGCGGTAGGCAATGAGCCTGAAATGCTGGAAAAGGAGCCGAACAGCAGCCCTGCGCAGGCACAAAACATATCTCTGCCCATCACTATCAACGGCCACATCGCAGCAGAAACCAATGCAGGCGGAAAACCTGACGAAGATTATTTCCGTTTTCACGCTAAAAAAGGCGAGCGCTTGAGCATCGATGTCGCGGCTTCGCGGCTTGGCTCTCCATTGGACTCGGTCATTGAAATTCTTGACGCACAAGGAAGTGCAATTCCTCGCGCCACCATTCGCTGCCTGAACCAGACCACGACGACACTCGCCGACCGGGATTCAAGAACGACCGGCATCCGGCTCGTGTCCACATCCGGTCTGCATGAAGGCGACTACCTGATGGTGGGAGACGAGCTGAATCGAATAAAGTTCATTCCCGATCAGCCCGATGCCGACACCATCCTCGAAGGAATGGATGGCCTGCGCATGGCATACGAGGGGACCTCGCCGGATGTGCATGCGGTAAACACGCCGGTTTATAAGGCGCAGATTCTGCCTGTTGATGCGGAGTTCCCCGCAAATGGCTTGCCGGTCTTCCACCTTGTCTGGCGTAATGATGATGGTGGCCCGGGCTACGGCGCGGACTCGAAGCTCGACTTCGTAGCTCCTGCAGATGGTGAGTATCTCCTGCATCTCAAGGATGTCCGCAGCATGGAAGGAAGCGACTTCGCTTATCGCCTGACTATCCGCGATGCGGCTCCCGATTACCAGCTCATTGCCGAGCCGGCGAATCCCAACATTCCGCGTGGCGGATCTGTGCCCGTGAAAGTTTCTATTGCTCAGATCCGGGATTACGAAGGCCCGATTGAGGTCGAAGTGAAAGGTCTGCCGCAGGGAATTACGGCAAAGAGCGCGACGATACCTCCCGGGCAAAAGAGCACAGTAGTCGTTCTGTCGGCTGCTGCGGACGCATCGCTGGACACGCATCCAGTGCCCATTGAATTTGTAGGACACGCAAATATAGAGGGTCACGATCTCCTCAGAGTTGCGAACAGCGCCTCCGGATCAGCACCGCAGTTGCAGCTGGCATCCATCATTCCTCCGCCTGATGTAGTCGTGTCAACCGAAGCCAAAGAACTTGCATTGGAACCCGGGAAGGAAGTCACGGTGACCCTTCACGTCGAACGCCAAAACGGCTTCAAGGGCCGCGTGCCTTGTTCGGTTGAGAACCTTCCTCCAGGCGTTGAAGTGGTCAATGTCGGTTTAAACGGAGTGCTCGTGACGGAAGCGCAAACAAGCCGCACGTTTACCCTCCACGCCGAAGACTGGGCCAAGCCAATCGAGCAGCCAATCTATGTAGTCGGTCAGGTTGAGTCAAACTCGCCAACGATGCATCCATCTGCGCCATTGCTGCTGAAAGTTGCAGAAAGCCAGACAGCGAGCGCAAACCAGACGGCAGCCAATAGCTCCGTAAACCATTAAGGAAAATAAATGTCCACATCACGCCGCAAATTTATTGCTCAAGTCGGAACAGGTTTGGCCGCTCCGCTTATTCTTGGTGCTGCGAATAAATCCGGCAGCAGAAAACCGATCCTCGGTTCCGGCGAGCACACCTATGAAGTCACGCACGACTGGGGTGAACTTCCTGCCAATATTCAATACGGCAACACGCATGGGGTTTGCGAAGACTCGCAGGGACACATCTACATCCATCACACCGTCTATGCGACCAGCGAAAAGCCTGACAGCATGGTGGTCTTCGATCACAACGGGAAGTTTGTAAAAAGCTGGGGCAAGGAGTTTCGCGGCGGCGCGCATGGACTTTATATCCGCAAAGAAGGCAACGCCGAGTTTCTCTATCTGTGCGACATCCAGCGCGGCCTGGTCGTAAAGACCACGCTGGACGGCGAAGAGGTCTTCACACTGGGCTATCCCAAAGAGTCCGAACCCTACTCGAAACCAGGCCCCGACGGTAAACCCTTAAAGTACAGCCCAACCAACCTTGCCGTAGCTCCAAACGGCGACATCTACGTTGGCGACGGCTACGGCTCAAGCTACATCATCCAATACAACAGCAAGGGTGAATACATCCGCACCTTCGGCGGCCCCGGCAAGGAAGCCGGCCAGCTCCAGTGTCCGCACGGCATCATTCTTGACACGCGCGGTCATGAGCCGGTGCTGAATATCGCTGACCGCAGCAATAAACGCATTCAGCGATTCACGCTCGAAGGCAAACACATCGACTTCCTCTACGGGACCAACGCACCATGCCACTTCAATATCTACAAAAACGGGGATATGGTCGTGCCCGACCTGTTTGCGCGCGTCACCATCATGGACCGCAACAATGAGATCATTGAAAACCTCGGCGATGACTCCTCCAGCGACTACATGGCCACGCGCAAGCTCACGCGCGATCACTTCAAGCCGGGCAAATTCGTCTGCCCCCACGGGGCCTGCTTCGATCACGCCGGCAATATATTTGTCGTCGAATGGGTGGAAGTGGGGCGCGTAAGCAAGCTGCGAAAAGTCATGGCGTAAGTGAAATTTATTTAGAAAACCTGCTGTGCGGATGACACTTCTTGATGAAAGCGAATACACTGCTTTCGAGTTTTAATTACACGAAAAGATCGCAGGCAGAGCTGTTCTATTCTGCATCTTCGCGGAGGTATGGTTGTCTCAGTCAATCCCGGTAAGAAAGACGTACGACGTCTGTATCATCGGATCAGGCGCAGGCGGCGGAACGGCTGCAAAGGTGCTGACCGAGGGCGGACTGAATGTGGTCATGCTGGAAGCAGGTCCAGCGCTCAATCCCGATAAAGACTTCAAAGAGCACATGTGGCCATATGAGCTGCCACATCGCGGCGCAGGCATTGGCGGCAAAGCGCGGCAGGCTTTTGGCGAGTTCCTGGCTCCGAACGGCTTCTGGGAGATTGAGGGTGAACCTTACACCACCGCTCCCGGATCGTCGTTTCGCTGGTTTCGCTCGCGAATCGAAGGTGGCCGCACCAACCATTGGGGCCGCATCGCCTTACGTTTTGGACCGGCAGACTTCAGGGCGCGCTCGACTGACGGCATGGGAGATGACTGGCCGATCACCTACGAAGAAATTGCGCCTTATTACGACAAGGTGGAGTCATATGTTGGCGTCTTCGGGTCAAAAGAAAACGTCCCTAATGCTCCCGACGGCATTTTTCTTCCCCCGCCGAAGCCCCGCTGTACAGAGACGATTATCAAGAAGGCCTGCGATCAGCTGAATATCACCTGCATTCCGTCGCGTCTTGCAATTCTTACCAAAGAGGTGAACGGCCGGGCGGCCTGCCATTACTGCGGCGAATGTGGCCGTGGGTGTATCACCGCCTCGAATTTCAGCTCCAGCCAGGTCATGATTCCTCCCGCGCATGCTACAGGCCGCTTCACCATGATTCCCAATGCCATGGCTCGCGAGATTGTTCTTGGGAAGAATGGAACAGCCGAAGCCGTTTCTTACATCGACAAAACCACCCATAGCGAAAAGCGTGTTTATGCCAGGTCCTTCGTGGTTGCAGCAAGCGCCTGCGAAACCGCTCGCCTGTTGCTGAATTCGAAGTCTTCCAGCTTTCCTGACGGAATTGCCAATTCATCCGGAGTAGTTGGCCGCTATCTCACCGACACCGTCGGTAGCAGCCTTGCAGGCTATTTCCCGCAGCTCGAAAAAGTGCCTCCTCATAATCATGACGGTGTAGGCGGCATGCACATGTATATGCCGTGGTGGAGGTTCGGAAAGAAAAATGAATTTCTGCGCGGCTATCACATCGAATTCGGCGGCGGACGCGGTATGCCGGGCGTCGGCGGATTTGATGGCGTCTGCGCCGAACATGAGGGCTACGGTTCATCGCTGAAACAGAGGTGCCGCAGTTACTACGGCACGGTGATTGGATTCAGCGGTCGCGGCGAAATGATACCCAATGAGAACTGCTACTGCGATATCGATCCAAATGTAGTGGACCGCTGGGGTATTCCAGTGCTTCGTTTTCACTGGCAGTGGGGCGAAAACGAACTGAAAATGGCAAAAGATATGCAGGAAACTTTCCGTTCCATTATCGAAACTGCCGGAGGAAAGGTTCTTGTCGGCCATCGGAACGCGAACGAGGGGAATGCCACGATAGAAAAGTACGTCGATGACCCCTTGTTAGCCGGCAGAAGCAGCATCTCTGAAGGCGGCACGATTATCCACGAACTGGGAACAGTCCGAATGGGCAACAATCCGAAGACTTCCGTGTTGAATAAGAATTGCCAGGCTCACGATGTCAAAAACCTTTTCATTGCTGATGCGGCTCCATTTGTCACCAATCCTGACAAAAACCCGACTCTGACCATCATGGCCTTGTCCTGGAGGACATCTGAGTACCTGCTTGATCAGGCCAGAAAGGGAGAAATTTAAGAATTGGCAATGCCCGTATCCCGACGAGATGTTTTGAAATCATTGAGCCTCAGCGTTGCAGCCGGCTCAGTCATGCAGGTCATTCCGGTTGAAGCCGCCGAGTATGCCCACCGCATGATTGCCGCTGAAAAAAGTGCTGCAAAGTCCGGTGCCTACACACCTAAATTTTTTCCTGAGCAGCAATACAAGACCCTGCAGTCGCTCTGCGATACGATCTTTCCCGCAGATGCAGATTCAAAAGGCGCCGTCGAGGCCGGCGCTCCTGAGTTCATCGACTTGCTTACCAGTGAAAATCCTGAATATCAGTTGAAACTGGGCGGTGGTTTAATGTGGCTCGATTCAACTTGCATCGACCGCTATGGCAAAAATTATCTTGATTGCGACCGGCAACAGAAGAAAGAAATCCTTGATCTAATTGCTTATCGAAAAAATGCTGTGGCAGATCCAGGTCTCAGTCAGGGAGTGGAATTCTTTTCGTTTTTGCGTAATCTGACGGCTGATGGATTTTTCACCAGCAAGATTGGTATTGAATATCTGGGCTACATCGGGAATACGTATTTAACAGATTTTCCCGGGTGCCCGCCGGTTCCGGGTGTGTAACATGTGGATGTCAGCAATCTTTGTGATCTCAAAGGAGTCTTCGTTCATGAGTAAGCTTCTGCAGACGTTTAAGGTGTCTCGCGGATTCACAGTTGGGGCACTTGCAGCTTTCGCATTCCTGGCCGCAGGCACGATCAGCCAGGCCCAGACCACGGCCAGCGGAGATGCGGCCAGCACGTTCAAATCAAAATGCGCTGCATGTCATGCCGCAGACGGCTCCGGAAGCACTCTTGGAAAGCGCCTTCACGCTCCCGACCTGCGCAGCAAGGAAGTGCAGGGAGAGTCTTCTGCGGATCTGGCAAAGATCATCAGCGGCGGAAAGAACAGCATGCCGGCTTTTGGAAACAAGCTGGATGCGCAGCAGATTCAGCAGCTGGTAGATTACATCCGCACTCTCGCGGCGAAATAAAAACAGTTTGAACAGCTATAATCATCCGTCAGTCTGACGACCGTAGAGAGGAAGAATCCCCAGCCTCGCTGGGGATTTTTGCTTGCAGTTCAGAATGGATGACGCGTATGGCCTTCATAGTTTTCGCTAACCGGGATTGCGTCGATTACGCCGTCACCTTTGTCCAGACCCCGCCTGCGGCATGGCTTTTGAGCATTGCTTCAATCAGGCATGCAGACCGGCATCCATCGTGGAAGGTGGGCAGAAGCGCTGGTTTATTTTCCATTGTGGCCCCATCGCGGATCCATTGATAAGCATCGCGAATGAGATTAAAGAATGCGTCTGACCATGCTTCCTGATGACCGCCCGGAAGATGGACGTAGCGCCGCACCTCAGGCGAAACCAGGCCTGGATCTTTGGCCATGATGCAGTTTGGCCGGTCATGATGCCCGATCCACAATTCGTTCTGCTCTTCCTGCCGCCACTTCAGAGAAATCTTCCTGCCATTCACTTCCAGTTGCACGTCGTTTTTGTGTCCGGGCAAAACCTGTCCTACTGAGAAGCTTCCCCGCGTGCCGTTTTCAAAACGCAAAAGCACGCTGGCCAGGTCTTCCGCTCCTACCTGGACGGGCACACGATTGCCAGAGCTTTCTTTCGAGAACGCCTCCGCGGAAGCTCCTGAAGAGTAGCGAACAGGTATGACAGTCGTAAGATCGGCAAGAACAGAATCGATTTTCAGTCCAGAGACATGTTCTGCCAGATCGCACCAGTGCGAACCGATATCGCCGAGGGCCGAGCTGACGCCGCCCTTGGATGGATCTGACCGCCAGGAATACACATTCGGATCAGTCATCCAATCCTGTAGATAGAAGCCATGCACGAACGACACATCGCCGGCTTCACCTTTGGCGATCATGAGTCGTGCCTGCTCAACCAGAGGATTCCCGCGATAGTTAAATGTGACGACATGCGCGACTTTGGCTGCAATGGCAGCGTCCAGCATCTTCTTTCCTTCTGCTGGATTGAGCGCCAGAGGCTTGTCGGAAATCACATGCTTGCCGGCCGCAAGCGCAGCCATAATTACGGGAAAATGCAAATGATTTGGGGTCGTGTTGTGGATGACCTGAACGTCAGGATCGGCGATCAGTGACTGAAAATCGCCATAGAAGCGATCTACCTTGTACTCACGCGCTTTTTTCTCTGCTGACTTCTCTGACGAACCTGCAATGGCGACCACATCCACATCACCCAGCCGCCTGACAGCATCAATGTGGTGCGCGCCGACAAATCCAGGGCCAACCAGACCCATCCCAATTTTTTTCATGAATCAATTCTCCTGAATTCCATGACTAAATATATCGTTCACAACTTTGCTGCATTGATTCTAAAGTTCGAACCCAAAATGCTCGTTATCTGGGAGTGCTTCTTCTGGGAAAACTTTTTTCGGAACTGATGGATTTCTGAAATCAAGGCAGAAAAAAGGGCAGCCTTCGTAGAAGGGTGCCCTGATTGAATTGCTATCTATTGTGGACTTACTGAGCGCCGGATGAACCCTTCGATTTGCCGGTCGTTACATTGTGACTCTGAGCGATCTGCTCAATCATCTGGAGATGCTGCGAGATCACTCCCGCGCCCTGTTGCGCTGCTTGCTTCAGATTTGGGTCCTGGGTTGTCTGTGCTTCGTCCTTAAACTCTCTCAGGTCCTGCTTGTGGTCTTTCACCATAGCTTTGATATAGGCTTCATCGAATTGCTGACCGGAGAGGCTTTCAAGTTTCGCCTGAAGCTCCTTGTCTTTCTTTGAGGGGCCTTTCGGCTCGCTGACGCCAAGTTGCTGCGCAATCGGCTTCATCTGGTTTCCGAGCTGCGTATGATCATCGACCATTTTCTGAGCAAATTGCTTCACATCATCGCTCTGCGATTTCTGTTGAGCCAGCTGCCCTAGCTGAACCTCGGCGTTACCGCCTTCAAGGGCCTTTCTTACGAACGCCCGATCGGCCATTGCTTGTTGGTCATTGATTCCGTTGGCTGCCCCTGCAGTACCCATTGTGGACGGTGGCGTTTGCTGCGGCATAGGTTGCTGCTGCTGTCCGGCGGTGCCGGGCTGCGTCTGCGCAATCGCCATCGCACTTGCCAGGAGAGCTGAGATGGAACAAAGCATGAACTTGCAGCATTTATGCTTTGAAATCATTTTGAATTCCTCCTTTCTTGCAAGAATCGAATGGTTTTAGCTAAAGCTGCGGTGTTTACTTTCAGCACCGGACTTATCCGCTATTAAGTTAAATGCGGGTAAAGTGGCAGCAGTTGCTTGCCTCACAATGGACTCGAAACCATTCAAAAATGCGGTTTTGGCGGGATTATTTGGGCGCTGCAAGCAGCTTTTTAGCAGAGAAATGTGCCTGAGAACGGGGAACTACAACTTGTTTTTCACGATTTATTACGATGAAAGCCCGCTAAAACGCGTCAATTGACTCTTATCAAAGCTTCTTTTTTAAAAATCTTGGACTCCGTTGGCCGATGGTATATCTTGTCCGACGAAAGAGAGAATCGGGAAATTACGGCACTGAAATCCAGTGTGAACCAGAATTCAAGAATGATATTTGCGTTTTTCACCCGGATTTGAGCATAATTTCGTCCTCAGAATTCCGGATGAATGGAAGCGCTGTATAAGCGGTGCCGATTTCCAAAGATTCTGAAGGGGTGTTCGGTCATGGGGGCTCCTTTCCGGTGGTTTGCTGTTTTCGCAACAGGTTTTCTGTGCGTGTGCTCTGGTTCGATGGCTCGGGCAGGCCATCCACTGCACGCAGGCTCATCATTTTTCTTAGACGCAGCGCTTGACGGAACGCCACCACCCACGCCGGTGAATACCGTCGTTATTCCGGGGCCGTTGCGCTCCTTCCTGCGGATGGCCGGCATCAGCCAGAAAATCTCTCCCGAAGATGTGTTGCCGCTGCTGGCGCGCAACAGCTATCTCCAGGGCTATGAGAGTGGCAGGGAAACAGAGTTCCTGCTTCTTCTTGATCGCTATATACGGCAGGCAAGGGAACTGCAGGCGTTGGCGCCGGGTGGCACCATTCGCGTCACCAACTGCGAAGAGGCCATTTCGCTGATCCAGGTCCTCGGATACCGTCTGCGCCAGAATTGCGGTGAGAAAAGCGTCTACCTGATGACTGCAAATCCGGAGCGGGCTTTTCTTACCATTGACTCCGGTTTCCCGCTGACCACGTTAGAGGAATCACTTCAAAGAGGCACTCCCTTCACGTATGCATTCCCAAGCACGCAAGTCCCTGCGATGTTCAGTGAAAGCGAGTGGGTAGGGCTGAGCCTGGCCCGGAAAAGAAGCGGCGGCAGCCTGATTGACGTTCTCGTGCATGATCCGGCAGTGGCCCGCCTGTATTGGGCGATGTCCAAAATTGATGTGGAAACAAGAGTTTCTCTGCAGCAGTCGCCGGGCTTAAAACGGCTACTGCCATACGCACCCGTGCTTGATTTTTACGGAAGCCAGCTCTGCATACGCTCCGGTCATGTCATGACGCCGGGTGGACCGAATGCCGAGCACGGCTGGAAAGACCTGGTTGGAGCCAGCCCTGATTCACCCGGAGATTTCGTCACGCATCTGCTTGCAAAAGACAATGGCTGGCTGGCCGTATACTTTGACGCGTTGGCGCGTGTTAGCCAGACACAACAGGCGCATCTCACCGAATCTCCGCGTCTGAAGCATCTCTACGACGCATTTCGGTCTCCGGATTTCGAAACCAGCCCAACCAGAAGCGTTTTCCGGAAAGCTCCCGATCTTCTGGTACTTTTCACCCGTGTCGATTGGGAACCGAACGGCGCGCCTCATGTTCCCGGCAATCTGGACGTCTGGAAAGAAATCCTGAACCAGAAGAGCGATTCCAAAATTGTTCACGAATGGGCGAAGCGCTCCCGCGGATGGAATCAACCGGAGCAGCTGCTCGAAGCGATGGTTTCTTTTTCAAGAATTGAAACCGATTCCGGCCCTCTGCAGATCTACCTCACGTTAAGCGAGATCGACAGCCAGCGGCCTCCGCAAATGCATCTGGCGGATGGAACGGTCCGCCTGTTGGCCTCTAAGTTTTCACAATTCAGCAGTTGGTATCTAATCTTTTCCGAGTTCCCGGATCTGAACGATACTTCCATCACACGTTTTGTAAATGTAGCTGATGCTATTGACGGCATCTCCAACCAGGCCCTGCGCGGAAACGTCCTGGGATCTTTTCAGGCAAATATCGGGATCTGGCAGATTCTTGCCCGACAAGGAGAAATTCCTCAGGCAGCCATGAACACCTCATGGCAGAAGATGGTCGATCCATTTGGCAAAATCAATTCTTCTGCTCAGTTGTTTGACGTGGCGCGCGGCTCTCTGGGGGAGATCCTCCTCGCTTCTACCGGAAGCGCAGACGGTTCTGAGGATGAACTTGTCGAACTGCTGGCCGGCCCTCCGCAAACAAGCCCGGACGGTCAGCGTATGCGCCGGCAACTTGCGGCAAGAATCCGAACGGTCATGGAGGACCAGCGGCTCGTTTCTCTGGATACGCTTTTCGCCCTGAGCGATGGCCTGAGCAAAATGGCGCAGGGAAAACCCGCCGGCCCACAATTGCTCTCTCTTGCCGGCGAGCTGCGGGAATTCGAGCTCCCTCGGCCCATCTTCACCAATACGGAAAAGATCAACTGGGCGCCTCCGGTCTACAGCGCTCGTCATGCGGAATTGCAGATCAAGACTGATCTGACGAAAGTCATTAAGTCTCCCGGCTCTCCTGCTCAACTCGAAACCGCACGCGGCCAGCTTGCGCCATTTTTACGAGACACGCTTGTGGGCCTGAACTATGCATATTACGAGCCGCCCGGCGCTCAGATTCTTCATACCAATCCGTTGTTTGTGCGCTCCCATGATTTCTCAGGCATGACCATCATGGGCGCTGAAAGACTCTGGCGCGCGCCTGAGCTGGTTGGAATCGGTACGCCCGCAGGCGGCGGTGCTTATTTGCTTGGATCACTGGCTGACCTGCCCTACGCGCTGGCTGAAACGGAAGAGGATTTCATTGCTCCGGAAAACGTTCAGGCCCTCATCTGGAAAGAGTCAGTGCCTGATCTCCTCGTCAGTTCAACCCTGCCGCGCTGGTGGGGAGTGAGCGAAAAGGAACTGCATGCGGTCGCGTTGTATCAGAAATCCGGAGAAGAAATACTGGAAGCGGCAGTAAAGGACCCGGCACTGCGGAATAAAGTGGAAAGCATTCTGTCTGATCGCATGTCCCCACTGCGGTTAGTGCCGACCGAAGATGCCCTGAAAAGCCAGACTGCGCTCGATGCCATACTTCCTCGCATGATGCCCGCCGATACCTTCTTTCTCGCTGCTGAATTCCGTCAGAAATTTCCCGGCGAGGCCGCCTCATTCGGGCCGGCAAATCAGCAACTGGATACTCTCTGCCGCCAGGACCCGGGCGAAGTGAATCTCGCGCGCATATCGAGGGATTTCGGAGTGCCGCATCCCACGCTGGCGCGGAACTATTCTCCCGAATTTCTCAATGTAAGACCATTTCCGGCCTTCGGCGGCTATTCCAGCCATTTATTTGGCGAATCCTGGGAATCCAGCAACCTGTACTGGGCCCGGCTTGCGGACGAGAAGGGTTATTCACCGGCTGCTCTGAATCTGCTTGCGCCTGTGCTGACTCGCCACATGACGGCCAAGATTTTTGCCACAGACCTGGAAGACTGGCCCGCCCTGCTGCGGGCGATGCATGAAACCGGAGATGATTTCCTGCAAGGGAAAATCACCATGCAGCCAGTCGCGAACACAAGCTCATTGCAGTAGAAGGGATGCGAGATGAAGATGCGTAATCAACGGTCCTCTGTCAGGAAGTGGGTTTTATTTTTCGTTCTCCTCCCCCTTGTTTTTCTCGCCGACGTGCGCTCCCCCAAGGCCCAGGAAGATCCTTCATCGCGCATTCTCGTAAATGTCGTGCTGGTGCAGTTGAACGTAGCCGTAACAGACGGCAAAGGAAACTACATCAGTGGGCTTCGTCCTGAAGATTTCGCCATCTCTGAAGATAAAATCCCTCAGACCATTGCCACTTTTGAGGAAGGAAATGAACCCGCTCTCGAACCCGTGACACGGGGCGCAGGACAGATACCGGAATCATCTACTCCCACGCAATCCGTGAAAACGCAGATCACACCGCGCGGCTCGCAATTTGCCGGAGCCAACGTTTTTATCCTTTTTGATACCAGTAACTACATGTACCGCGGATTCGTATTTGCGCAGGATGCTATCGCCGATTTCATCCGTTCTCTGGAAGGAGTCAGCAAGCTGGCCTTTTATTCCTACAGCCGTGATCTTTCGCGGGCCGCTCCCCTCACCGCGGATAGATCACAGGTTCTGCGCGGCGTGCGCAGCACAGTGGCCGGAGATGACGCCGCTCTTTACAACTGCCTGCTTCTGACAGTGAAAGATACGGCCCGGTTGCAGGGACGCAAAGTCATCGTTGTCTTCTCAAACGGTCCGGACAATGCCAGCACCGTGCCTCCTGAAGATGTGGCGGAACTGGCCCAATCCACCGGGACCATCATTTACATGATCAGTACCCAGCAGGCGCAGCAGGAGCCGGTTTCAACCGCTGTATTTGAACGCATGAGCAAAGCCACCGGAGGAAAAGCTTACTTCGCCAAGAGCTGGAAAGATGAAAAGCAGGCATTCGCTTCGATCCGCGATGACCTGGCCCATCTCTATTCGCTCAGCTACTACCCGCAGCCGAACCCGAATCGCGGTTGGCGTTCCATTACAGTCAAGCTCGTAGGAAAGAACCTGCAGAAGTATCATATCCGCACGCGCGATGGTTACCGTCTGCTGCAACAGGCGCAGCTCTCCGGCGGAGTAGCGGAGACTGGAGGAGGAGCGGGATCAGGATCAGCGCAGAAATAGAATTAAAGCCATCCTTTAGATCGCGCAATGCGGGCTGCCTCCACTCGGTTGGACGCGCCCAGCTTGCTGATTGCTTCGGATAGATAATTCCGCACCGTGCCTTCAGAAAGATGCAGTTCCTCTGCAATCTCAGTACTGGCTTTACCTTCGCCTGCGCGCCATAGAATCTGCCGCTCACGCTCTGTGAGCGGATCAGGGTCGGCGCTCCACGCCTCGGCTGCAAGATCAGGATCAACCACCCGCAAGCCGTTGTGGACGCGCCGCACGGCATCCGCTAATTCTGCAGCAGGTCTGTCTTTGAGCAGGTATCCTTTCGCGCCCGCATCCAGCGCGCGCCGCAGATATCCAGGCCGCGCAAATGTGGTCAGGATCACAACGCGCGTCTTCGGATAACGGCTGTTTACTTCGCCTGCGAGCGTTAAGCCAGTCATCTCCGGCATTTCAATGTCAGTCACCAGAACATCAGGCGAATGTTTGCCTACTGCGGTCAACGCCTCGCGGCCATTTCGCGCACGCGCGCAAACCGCAATATCTGACTCGGTTTCAAGCAGCGCGGCGAGCGCCCCCAGAACCATAGCCTGATCTTCTGCAACAATGACCTGAATCTTTTTCATGCAGACCGGACCGGAATTTCAATGTGAATACGTGTGCCTTGCTTGCCATCAATGCTGAAACGACCTCCCAGGCCCTCAATGCGCTCGCGCATTCCGCGCAGACCGTTTCCTTCCTGGCGAATATTGCCGCGGCCATCATCCTCTACCGTAAGCGCGGTATGGCCATTCCGGCTCACAAACCGCATGCGGCACTGGCTCGCCTGAGCATGACGCACAATGTTCGTAACTGCTTCCCGCACGGCCAGAGCGAGCACCGTTTCTTCAGCCGGAGAGAGCGACGGCGGTTTCGATTCGCAGGTAAGCGTCACGCCCGCCGCATCGAGAGTGCGATGAGCGCGCTCAATTTCAGCCGCCAATCCCTCGGAGCGATATCCGCGGATTGCCTCCCGCACTTCGCTCAATGCCTTCCGCGAAACCTGTTCGACTTCGCTGATCTCCTGACGCGCTCTTTGCGGATCACGCTCAAAGAGGCGGCCCGCCAACTCCGATTTCAACACGATGACTGAGAGCGTATGCCCAAGAACATCGTGCAGATCGCGGGCAATTCGCTCACGCTCTGCGACCTTTGCCAGTTGCTCAATCTCCTCATGCGCAAGCTGCAGCTTCGCCCGAGAGCGGATTTTTTGCGATGTAAGCAGGTTCGTCGCACCCACAATGATGCAGAGGAATGCAGCGAATCCCCACGACCAGCCATTAATGTGCAGCAGGTATCCTTCGATAGCCACAGCGCCGCAAAGGGCTGCCAATGTGCCTACGACGACCGCGACGGAATCGCTGATAAACGGAATAAAAGCCGCGACATAGACGATCATGCCGCCGGAGGATGGATTGCTCGGCAGATAAGCGAGCCCCAGAACTCCCATCGCGGCCAGCAGCAGATAGCTTTGTCGTCTCGTCTTCGAGAAAACCAGCCCGGAATAAATGGCCAGAAACAGAGCATAAACGACTGCAAATTCAATCCAGTGCCGGGCATTGTTGCGCTCTATCGGCTCAATGAAAAAGAAGATCGAATAAACCAGCCAGATGTAATCGAAAAGATGGTTCCGTTCAGGCCAGCCTGGTTTTCGCGGCTTTCCGCTGCCGGGCACGAGTCGAACGCGAGTGGAAGCCCTCTCGCACATTCCGGACATGGACAGCATGTTTGAAGACTCGGATTTTTGTTCCTCGTTCACGCCTTTGCCTCACTGCGGGTGAAGACAAGCCATGCCAGCCCCAGCATCAGACAGGTAAATCCGGCCAGCGCCTCCCAATGAACGAGCGTAGCACTGGAGCGTGCATAACCGAAAACGTTCAACGCCAGTTGCGCGAAATGATAGGTAGGCAGAGCAGGAGCTATTTTCTGCAGCCATTGCGGAAGCACGTCGATTGGCATCCAGAGTCCGGAGCAGAACGACAGAGGCAGATAAATCAGATTAATGACTCCCGGCGCAGCGCTCGGTGACAGCAGCAGAGAAAGCAGCATGCCCAGGCTGGCGAAGGGGACCGATCCGATAACGATAATCAGCGTAAGATGCGCTGCCTGTAACGGCGTAATGTGTACGCCGCCGAGAGTCACTCCCAGCGTAACCAGAGATGCCACGATCAGGACGCCGAATCCCATGCAGGTGAGCACCTTCGCGCCTAAATAGGCCATTCGCGGCATGGGACTTGCCTGCTTCAGCTCCAGCCAGCCCTGCGCGCGTTCTGTCGCCACGCCTGCTCCCAGATTAAAGAGGGCTGCGGCCAGCATCCCGAAGCAGCTGTATCCGGCCACGAGATATTGCGCGAAGTTCATGCCCGGTCCGGCATGGCGGTTGGTCGCGCCAAAGAGCAGATAAAACATAACGGGAAAGCCCAGAGTTGCGAGCGAATACATGCGGTTCCGCATCGCCTTCACAAACTCGTAGCGGGTTTCTTTGGCGAAGAGGTTCAGATAATACGACAGGCTCAGAGTGGCTGGTCGAATCACTGCGGTCGCCATGGTTATGCTCCTTCTTTCTGATTGCCTTCTGATTTTGTCAGCACAAGAAATGCGTCTTCCAGAGCCGCTGCCGAAATTTCCAGATCGCGCAATGTCAGGTCGCGCTGCAGCAGGATGCGGACCACAGACTCCGGATGCGTTGCTGTGATGACCAGAGCTTCACGGTCTTCGGACACGTCAGTAACGGTTGGCAGATTGCGGACAAGCTCAATGCTCAACTGAGTAACGCAGCGTATGGTTCTCCCGGAAACGCGGTTCTTGATCTGCGCCGGAGTACCCTGCGCGACAATCGTGCCCTTATTCAGCACAATCACGCGGTTGGCCAGCGCATCGGCTTCTTCTAAATAATGTGTGGTCAGCAGAACGCTCTTACCGCGCGCGGAGAGCCCTCGAATCTGCTCCCACAGATTGCGTCGAGCTTCAATGTCCATCCCGACTGTGGGTTCATCAAGAAAGACCAGATCGGGATCACCGCAAAGCGCCAATCCAAAGAGTACGCGCTGCTTCTGCCCGCCGGAGAGCTTGCCGAAGAAGGTGTTCTCGATACCCTCCAGTCCCGCGATCCGGACCACTTCAGCCGCGCTCAGCGGTTTTGGGTAGTAGCTGCGGAAAAGATCGATATGTTCGCGCACGCGTAGATTTTCCGGCACGCGAGTGACCTGAAGCATGGCGCCGATACGCGTCCGCGCCGAAGACTCGCGTGGATCAGAACCCAGCACACGGACACTGCCCGAAGTCGGAGAGATAAGCCCCAGCAACAGCCGCACTGCTGTCGTTTTACCCGCGCCATTCGGCCCCAGAAGGGAGACAACCTCGCCACGCCCGATCTCGAATGACAACTGACTGAGCGCCGTGTTCGTCCCGTATTTCTTGGTAACGGAAAGCAGTTGGGC
>Ga0070740_10001384_pt1 | contig 34029 bp, 30 predicted proteins | sample Coa_R2_FD_67286 | JGI IMG/M metagenome (GOLD analysis project Ga0070740, IMG submission 67286) | Surface soil microbial communities from Centralia Pennsylvania, which are recovering from an underground coalmine fire - Coalmine... | ecosystem: Environmental > Terrestrial > Soil > Unclassified ...
GTTGGAAGGATTTGCACAAAATCACAATGTTTTCGCGTTTCAGGCGCTCATGGCGGTTGCGGCGGTGGTCGCGGCCGTGCGCGGCGGCGTTGCGCGCATCGCCCTTTTGGCGCTGTTGTTCGCGGGCCTGTGGTTTGCCGCTTCGCGTTCGGGATGGATTTCGCTGCTCTTCGTTCTGGGTGCGGGCCTTTACCTGCGGGCCGTCTCGGCGCGCGAGCTTGCCCGCGCGGCCCTCGGCGCGGCCGCCCTCGTCGCGCTCGTCGTCCTGGTCGGGATGGCGGCGAACACGGCCGGATCCCTGTTTCCGGATCCCATCCCCCAGGAGGCCAACACCGCCGAGCGGTTGCAAAGCCTGGCGGGCGGCTGGCATCTCTTCCTGCAGCATCCCTTGTTCGGCGCGGGGCTCGGCGCCTACAGAAACCTGGGTGTGCTCGCCAGCAGCGGCCTGCCGCTTGTAATCCACTCCACGCCCGTGTGGCTCCTCGCCGAGACCGGGATCGTCGGGCTTGCGGTGTTCGCCGTCCCGAGCCTCATCATCCTTTTCACCGAGGCCCGCCGCGCGCGTCCCGATGCGGCGGCGGTGGCGATCGTGCTGTGTCTTGTCGGCTTCGGCGTCATGGGCGGTCCGGCGGACATGGTTTATCAACGCACCTTCTGGCTGCTGATCGGTGCGGCCCTGGCGTGCCTGCCCGCCGCGTCCTGCGGCGACGTCGCTCACAGCATCGACGGCAGCACGCGGTCCGGCGGCCGGTGACCGTCCATGAAGGTCCTGATGTTGATGATGACCTTCTCGCCCATGTCGATGCGGCCTTCGATCGTCGCCGAACCGGTATGCGGCAGCAACACCACCTTGCCCGCGCGCGCGAGCTTGACCAGCCGGGGATTGACTGCGGGCTCGTGCTCGAACACGTCGAGGCCCGCGCCGGCGATGGCGCCCGACTCGATGAGGCGCGCCAGCGCGTTTTCGTCGATCACCTCGCCGCGCGCGGTGTTGACGACATAGGCCTCGGGCCGCAGCAGCTTGAGCCGCCGTGCCGAGAGCAGATGATAGGTTGCCGGCGTGTGCGGGCAGTTGACCGAGATGATGTCCATGCGCGCGAGCATCTGATCGAGGCTTTCCCAGTAGGTGGCGTCGAGCTCCTCCTCGATGCCGGGCGCGACCCTGCGGCGGTTGTGATAGTGGATCTGCAGGCCGAACGCACGGGCGCGCCGCGCGACCGCCTGGCCGATCCGCCCCATGCCGATGATGCCGAGCCGCTTGCCCCAGATGCGATGGCCGAGCATCCATGTCGGCGACCAGCCGGCCCAGCCCTTGTCCGACGTGAGCACGCTCGCGCCTTCGACCAGTCGCCGCGGAACGGCGAGGATGAGCGCCATGGTCATGTCGGCCGTGTCCTCGGTCAGCACGCCGGGCGTGTTGGTGACCGTGATGCCGCGCTGCACCGCGGTCGCCACGTCGATATTGTCGACGCCGTTGCCGAAATTGGCGATCAGCTTGAGCCGCTCGCCGGCCTTTGCCAGCACGGACGCGTCGATCCGGTCGGTCACGGTCGGGACAAGCACGTCAGCCGTCCTGACCGCCTCCTGCAGCTCGCCGTGGGTCATCGGCTTGTCGTCGGGATTGAGCCGGGCGTCGAAGAGTTCCCGCATGCGCAGCTCGACGCGGTCGGGAAGCTTGCGGGTGACGATGACCAGCGGTTTCTTGGCTTTTGGCATCCGGGCCGATCCTGCTGTCCGGCATCATCGGGCCGTGCGGGTCGCCCCGTTCAGCCCTCTTTAACCGCACTCCCCCACACTGCGGCACGCTCCCGCATGCAGGCCGATACTGTTGCATTTTCCTAGCAGATGACCGGGGTAACACAAAGCTGCCGCGCCGCGCTCACGAGCCTGGCGTTCGCCGCGGCGTTGCTGGCGCCGTGGCGGCCATGCGCCCAGGCCGCCGGTGCGCTCGCCACGGGCTCGGTGAGCGGCCTGCCGGTGCCGCGCTTCGTCAGCCTCAAGGCGGACAAGGTCAAGGTCAGGCGCGGCCCGAACCTGGATCAGGACGTCCGCTGGATCTATACCCGCGCCGGAATGCCGGTCGAGATCATCGCCGAGTTCGAGAATTGGCGGCGGATCCGCGATTGGGAAGGCGCCGACGGATGGGTCTATCATTCCCTGCTGTCGGGCAAGAGGACGGCGGTGGTGGTACCGACGCTCAAGGGCGAACTGGTGCCGCTCTACGACAGTCCCGACCCGCGCGCTGAGGTGGTGGCGCGGCTGCAGGCCGGCGTTCTCGGCGCGCTCAAGTCCTGCACCGGCAGCTGGTGCGAATTTGCCGGCAAGGGGTTCGACGGCTGGATCAGGCAGGAGCGGCTCTGGGGAGTCTATCCGAACGAGAAGATCGATTGACCGGCGGGCAGGTCGTCCCGCGCACGGCCGGCAGTTGAGGGCGTTTGCGCGCGCTCCCGCGCGCGAAAGGGCCGAGCGAGGGCGTGCCCGCTGTCGAGTTCTGCCGGCGCCGCGACCGGCATGGACCGGCGAGCGAGAGCGGATGCGCCAAATCCGGTTGCGGGGAAATCAGGCCTTGCGCCGCAGCCGCACGACGACGTCGACCTGGGCGATCTCATAGCCTTCCGGCGGATCGGGAGTCTTGCCGACGATCACGTCGCTGCCGGGAATGTCGAGCAAGACGTCCTCGCCCTCGATGAAGAAATGGTGATGGGCGGTGACGTTGGTGTCGAAATAGGCCTTGGACCCGTCGACCGCGACCTGGCGCAGCAGTCCGACTTCGGTGAACTGGTGCAAGGTGTTGTAGATGGTCGCGAGCGACACCGGGACCCGCGCCCGGCTTGCCTCTTCGTAAAGCATTTCCGCGGTCAAATGGCGGTCGCCCTTGCCGAACAGAAGCCAGCCGAGCGCCATGCGCTGGCGGGTCGGCCGCAATCCGACCTGGCGCAGCATCGCCTTGACGTCGTGCCAGGGGCACCCGGTCAGCTGCATGCCGTCCGAAGCGGATGCAGCCTTCGTCGGCGGCAGCGTCATGGTGCGCGTCTGGCTCATCGACAAACCCACTCCCTCGGCATCGCTGTCGCGCCGAGGCAAACTGTTGCATTTGCAACATATACGTAATCGGCACAGCCGATGCAACTCCGCCCCGCGCCGGCGGGGGGTCGCGAGTCGCCGGACAATGCGGTCATTTTGTCGCGTTTTACGGATCGAAAGGTGGCCGCACTGCCGCGCGCCGGGCGGCCGCCTTTGCCGGGTCAGGTCCGGTATGTTACGAATTCCGCCGTAGGATTGCCGCACAACCCGCCCGCGCGGAGACGTTGCGCCGATGCCGGAGAAGCGTCACAGCTACGAGTACGAGGACCTGCTCGCCTGCGGTCGCGGCGAATTGTTCGGGGCCGGCAATGCCCAATTGCCGCTGCCGCCGATGCTGATGTTCGACCGCATCTCGGAGATCCGGGAGGACGGCGGCGAGCACGGCAAGGGCATGATTCGCGCCGAACTCGACGTGAAGCCCGACCTGTGGTTTTTCCTCTGCCACTTCAAGAACGACCCGGTCATGCCGGGCTGCCTGGGGCTCGACGCGCTGTGGCAACTCGTGGGCTTCTTCCTTGGCTGGCTCGGCGCGCCGGGCAGGGGCCGCGCGCTGGGGCTCGGCGAACTGAAATTCACGGGTCAGGTCCTGCCGAACGTCAAGAAGGTGATCTACGGCATCGACATCAAGCGCATCATGCGATCCAAGCTCGTTCTCGGTATCGCCGACGGGTGGCTGTCCGCGGATGGCAACGTGATCTATCGCGCTTTCGATCTGAAGGTGGGGCTGTTCAAGCAGGGCGAGGCCTTGCAGGCGAGCGGCGCGTGACGGGCGTGCGGCGTCGGCCCGCGGCGCGCGGCGAAGCGACAAGCCGGCAATCGGCGACGTTGCAAGCACCGGCTCTCTGACCGATCATTGACGGCGCGAACAAGGGATTAGCGGCCATGCGACGTGTCGTCGTCACCGGGATGGGCATCGTCTCGTCCATCGGCAACAATACGCAGGAGGTGCTGGCCAGTCTGCGCGAGGCAAAATCCGGCATCGTGCGGGCGGAAAAGTATGCCGAGCTCGGCTTTCGCTGCCAGGTTCACGGGGCCCCGAGTCTTGATCCCGAGGAAGTGGTCGACCGCCGCGCCATGCGTTTTCTCGGGGGCGGCGCGGCGTGGAATCACGTTGCCATGGAACAGGCGATCCGCGATTCCGGTCTCGAAGAAAGCGAGATTTCGAACGAGCGGACCGGAATCGTGATGGGATCGGGCGGGCCGTCCTGTCGCGCCATCATCGAGGCGGCCGACGTGACGCGCAGCAAGGGGCCCAAACGCGTCGGGCCCTTCGCGGTGCCGAAGGCGATGTCGTCGACCGCATCGGCGACGCTTGCCACCTGGTTCAAGATCAAGGGCGTGAACTACTCGATCTCTTCGGCCTGCGCGACTTCCAACCATTGCATCGGCCACGGTGCGGAGCTGATCCAGTGGGGCAAGCAGGACCTGATTTTCGCCGGTGGATGCGAGGAGCTCGACTGGTCGCTCTCGGTATTGTTCGATGCGATGGGTGCGATGTCCTCGAAGTACAATCAGACGCCCGAGAAGGCCTCGCGCGCCTACGATCGCGATCGCGACGGCTTCGTCATTGCCGGCGGCGCGGGCGTGCTGGTGCTGGAAGAGCTCGAGCATGCCAAGGCGCGCGGCGCGAAGATCTATGCCGAGATTGCCGGCTACGGCGCGACGTCCGACGGCTACGACATGGTCGCCCCTTCGGGCGAAGGCGCGGTGCGCTGCATGAAAATGGCGCTCCAGACCTGCAAGGCGCCGATCGATTACATCAATCCGCACGCCACCGCCACGCCGGTGGGCGACATCAAGGAGATCGAGGCGATCCGCGAGGTGTTCGGCGCCAAATGCCCGCCGATCTCGGCGACCAAATCGCTTACCGGTCATTCGCTCGGCGCCGCCGGCGTGCAGGAGGCCATCTATTCGCTCCTGATGATGCAGAACGGCTTCATCTGCGAGAGCGCCAACATCGACCATATCGACCCTGCCGTCGACGACATGCCGATCGTGCGCGAGCGGCGCGACCATGTCGCGCTCGGCGCGGTCCTATCGAATTCATTCGGTTTCGGCGGCACCAACGCGTCGATCGTTTTCAAGCGGTTGGATGTGTGATCGGGTCGCCGCCCGCCGTCGGCCGTTGCGCTCCGGGCGTGCGCGCCGTCCGACGTGCGCGGACCGTGCCTTCAGCGGGATGACGAGATGACGGGGTCGCCCGTTCGGGCGGGTGAAGAACAATGTGGTGGGTGCAATGGCGGGATTGATGAAAGGAAAACGCGGGCTGGTGATGGGCGTCGCCAACGACCATTCCATTGCGTGGGGCATTGCCAGGACCCTGGCCGCACACGAGGCCGTCCTCGCTTTCACCTATCAGGGCGAGGCGCTCGCCAAGCGCGTCAAACCGCTCGCGGAATCGGTCGGCTCGGATTTTGTCGTGGCCTGCGACGTCGAGGACATAGCCTCGGTCGATGCCGTATTCGACCTGATCGGCAAGAAATGGGGCAGCATGGATTTTCTCGTGCATGCCGTCGCCTATTCGGACAAGAACGAGCTCAAGGGCCGCTATGCCGATGCCACGCGCGAGAATTTCATCCGCACCATGGTCATATCCTGCTTTTCCTTTACGGAGGCGGCCAAGCGTGCCGCCGCACTCATGCCGAACGGCGGCGCAATGCTGACGCTCACCTATAACGGAGGCGAACGCGCCATGCCGAACTATAACGTCATGGGTATCGCCAAAGCGGGTCTCGAGGCCTCCGTGCGCTACCTCGCCGTCGATTTCGGCCGCCAGAGGATCCGCGTCAACGCCATCTCCGCCGGGCCGATTAGGACGCTGGCCGGCGCCGGCATCGCCGATGCCCGTTACATGTTCGCCTTTCAGCAGAAATATTCGCCTTTGGGGCGCGGCGTGACGCTCGACGAGCTCGGAGGCGCCGGGCTCTATCTGTTGTCCGATCTTTCGACCGGCGTCACCGGCGAGATCCACTTCGTCGACTGCGGCTACCACGTGATCGCGATGCCCCAGCCGGAGGCGCTGCGCGCGGCGGCAGGCAAGGTGGAGAACGGCAATTCATGACATGATGACATGGTCCCCGGCCGGGCCGCGATCCGTCGGGCGGGCGCCGGGCGGTCGCACGCGAACGCCGGCGTCCGCAAACCCGACAGGATCCGGAGAACGGCCGGGAACGGCCCCGGCCGTCGCGTTTTTCATGCGGCCATGCGGCTTGCCCGCCGGCGCTGCGCTCGGGCGATGTCGAAACGGTCGAGGTTCATGACCTTGGTCCACGCCGCCACGAAGTCGCGCACGAATTTCTCCTTGGCGTCGGCGCAGGCATAGACTTCCGCGATGGCGCGCAGTTGCGCGTTCGAACCGAAGATCAGATCGACGCGCGTTGCCGTCCACTTGAGCTCGCGCGTCTTCCGGTCACGGCCTTCGAACACGTCCTTCGCGTCCGATACCGCCTTCCACTCCGTCCCCATATCGAGCAGGTTGACGAAAAAGTCGTTGGTCAAGGTCTCCGGGCGTCGGGTGAAGACGCCGTGCGGAGAACGGCGGAAATTCGCATTGAGGACGCGCAGGCCGCCGACGAGGACCGTCATTTCGGGCGCGGTCAGCGTCAGCAATTGTGCCCGGTCCACCAGCAGCGCCTCGGCGGAAAGCCGCTGCTTGCCGCGCAGATAGTTGCGGAAGCCGTCCGCCGTCGGCTCGAGCGGCGCGAAGGATTCGACGTCGGTCTGTTCCTGCGAGGCATCCATCCGCCCCGGCGTGAACGGAACCTTGATGTCGTGCCCGGCCTGCTTCGCCGCCTTTTCGATTGCCGCCGATCCGCCGAGAACGATCAGGTCGGCGAGCGAGATCCTCTTGCCGCCGGATTGCGAGGCGTTGAATTCCGCCTGAACGGACTCGAGCGTCCGCAGCACCTTGGCGAGCTGCGCCGGCTCGTTGACCTCCCAGTCCTTCTGCGGCGCAAGGCGAATGCGCGCTCCGTTCGCGCCCCCGCGCTTGTCGGAACCGCGGAAGGTCGAGGCGGATGCCCAGGCGGTATAGACAAGCTCGGACACCGACAGGCCGGAGGCGAGGATCCTCGCTTTGAGCGAGGCGACGTCCTGCTCGTCGACCAGCACGTGATCGACCGGCGGGATCGGATCCTGCCAGATCAGCGTCTCTTTCGGAACGAGCGGACCGAGATAACGGGTGACGGGACCCATGTCGCGGTGCGTGAGCTTGAACCAGGCACGCGCGAACGCGTCGGCGAACTGATCGGGATGCTCATGGAAGCGCCGCGAGATCTTTTCATAGATGGGGTCGAAGCGCAGCGAGAGATCCGTCGTCAGCATGGTCGGCACCCGCTTCTTCGACGGATCGTGCGCGTCCGGGATCACCGGCTCGGCGTTCTTCGCCCGCCACTGCCAGGCGCCCGCCGGGCTCTTCTCCAGTTCCCATTCGTATTTAAACAGGTTGTCGAAGAAGTAATTGCTCCACCTGGTCGGCGTCTGCGACCAGGTGACCTCCGGGCCGCCGGTGATCGTGTCGGCTCCCTTGCCGGTGCCGAAGCGGCTCCGCCAGCCCAGACCCTGCTCCTCGATATCGGCAGCCTCGGGCTCCGGTCCGACGAGCGTGGCGTCGCCGGCGCCGTGGGTCTTGCCGAATGTGTGGCCTCCGGCGATGAGCGCGACGGTCTCCTCGTCGTTCATCGCCATGCGCCTGAAGGTTTCGCGGATGTCGCGCGCAGCGGCCAGGGGATCGGGCTTGCCGTTCGGGCCTTCGGGGTTGACGTAGATCAACCCCATCTGCACCGCGGCGAGGGGATGCTGAAGCTCGCGGTCTCCGCTGTAGCGCTCGTCGGCGAGCCAGGCGCCTTCCGGGCCCCAGTAGACGTCCTCGGAGGATTCCCAGACGTCCTCACGTCCGCCGCCGAACCCGAAGGTCTTGAAGCCCATGGATTCGAGGGCGACATTGCCGGCGAGGATCATCAGATCCGCCCACGAAATTTTGCGGCCGTATTTCTGCTTGATCGGCCACAAAAGGCGGCGCGCCTTGTCGAGATTGGCATTGTCCGGCCAGCTGTTGACGGGCGCGAAACGCTGCAGGCCGGCGCCTGCGCCGCCGCGACCGTCGCCGATGCGATAGGTTCCGGCGGCGTGCCAGGCCATGCGGATGAGGAGCGGGCCGTAGTGGCCGAAATCGGCCGGCCACCATTCCTGCGAGTCGGTCATCAGGGCATGGAGATCCTTGATCACCGCGTCAAGGTCGAGACTGTTGAATTCCTCGGCGTAGTCGAAATCCTCTCCCATGGGATTGGAGAGCGCCGAATGCTGGTGGAGAACCTGGAGGTTGAGCTGGTTCGGCCACCAATCCCGGTTCGTTTTCGGCGCGACGGTCGCATGCGCGACCGGGCATTCGCCGGCGCTGGTCGCGAGTGTGGTCTTGTCGTCCATGCTGGGATCCTCTCGTCTTTATCGTTGAACACGCGCTCACGCTGCCTCCGCCGTGCGATCCACGCGGCGAGGCGGCGGGACGGGATTAGCGCGAAGCTACTATCGCGCGATGTTGCGATCAGGTCTAATCGTATTGATTGGCCGGCGCCATAAGAATAACTTATCTCCGTGGTTACGCTGAGACAGTTGCGTTATCTCGTCGCGCTCGCGCGGCATCGGCATTTCGGACGCGCCGCCGAGGAGTGCGCCGTGACCCAGCCGGCGCTCTCGATGCAGATCCGTGCCTTGGAGCGTGCGATCGGCGCCGATCTTTTCGAGCGGCGGCCGGGCGATATCGTACTGACCGACATCGGAAGGGAGGTGGCCAAGCGTGCCGAGGGCATCCTCGCCGCGACCCGCGATCTCGTCGACTTCGCCCGTCACCGCGCGGTGCTCTCCGGCGGGCTCAGGTTGGGCGTCATTCCGACGCTCGCGCCCTACCTTCTGCCGCGCGTATTGCCCTGCCTGCAGAGACGATATCCCGCGCTGCGGCTCGAGGTCCGGGAGACGCAGACGAAAATACTGCTTGCCGAGCTTGCACGCGGGGAGCTCGATTGCCTCATCCTGGCCCTGCCCGTCGACGCAGCCGATCTTGAGGCCGCGGCCTTGTTCCGCGATCCCTTCCTGCTCGCTCTGCCGGCCCGCGAAGCGCCGCACCTCGGCGCATGCGGCCGCGTCGCCATCGAGACGGTCGATCGAAGCCGGCTCATCCTGCTTGAAGAAGGGCATTGCCTTCGCGACCAGGCGCTTGCCTTCTGCGCGCCGCCGCGCCGCGACCAGCCCACGGGTCTCGGCGCCACGTCGCTTGCGACGGTGATGCAGATGGTGGCGAACGGCTACGGCGTGACGCTGGTGCCGGAGATCGCCGCGGCGGTCGAGGTGCGCGACGAGCGCGTCAAGCTCCTGCGCTTCGCCGAGCCCGAGCCGGCGCGCACGGTCGGCCTCGCGTGGCGGCGTACCTCGCCGCGCAAATCCGACTTCGTTGCACTGGGTAAGGTCGTCGTCGACGCGCTGGGCGTCGCGACGGCGAAAGGCCGGCCGTCGGACATGCCGTACGCGACGGAGAGGACCGGCGGCGTTCCTTCCTTCACCGACGCGTCCGCGTCGGAACCGATCCGCACGCCGGATGCCGGCGTGCCAGGCGTCGAGCGTTTCCTGCCGTGACCGCCGGCCTCTTGCCCCCGCGTCGACGCCCGGATCGTTCCCGCATGCTCGCCGCCGCGCGCGGCGGTGGCTTTTGACCGAGGCGATGCGTGCCGCGCGGGGGCGACGCGGTCACTCCGCCGCGTCGCCGCCCGCGACTTCGTGCGGCTCGCCCGCCTCCGCCTTCTGCCGGGCCTCGAGGTCCTCACCGGTCTGCTGATCGACCGCCTTCATCGACAGCCGCACCTTGCCGCGTTCGTCCATGCCGAGCAGCTTCACTTTGACCCGGTCGCCTTCCTTGACCACGTCCGTGACCTTGTTCACGCGTCGCGGCGCGAGCTGGCTGATATGCACCAGGCCGTCGCGCGTGCCGAAGAAATTCACGAAGGCGCCGAAGTCCATCACCTTGACGACGGTGCCTTCGTAGATCTGGCCCACCTCGGGGTCGGAAGCGATGGACTTGATCCAGTTGACCGCGGCCTTGATCGATTCGCTTGAGGTGGAGGCCACCTTCACGCTGCCGTCGTCCTCGATGTTGATCTTGGCTCCGGTCTTCTCGACGATCTCGCGGATGACCTTGCCGCCCGTGCCGATGACTTCGCGGATCTTGTCGGTCGGAATCTTGAACATCTCGATGCGCGGCGCGTGCTCGCCGAGCTGAGCCCGGTGTCTGCTCAACGCCTTGGCCATTTCGCCGAGGATGTGCATGCGACCTTCCCGCGCCTGCGCCAGCGCGACCCGCATGATCTCCTCGGTAATTCCGGCAATCTTGATGTCCATCTGCAGCGACGTGATGCCATGTTCGGTCCCCGCCACCTTGAAATCCATGTCGCCGAGGTGGTCCTCGTCACCGAGAATGTCGGAAAGCACCGCGTAACGCTCGCCTTCCTTGATCAAGCCCATGGCGATGCCGGCGGTCGGCCGCTTGAGCGGCACGCCGGCATCCATCAATGCCAGCGAGGAGCCGCAGACGGTGGCCATGGACGAAGACCCGTTCGATTCCATGATTTCCGACACGACGCGGATGGTATAGGGGAATTCGGCGGGACTCGGCAGCATCGGATGGATGGCCCGCCAGGCCAGCTTGCCGTGACCGATTTCGCGCCGGCCGGGAGAACCGAGGCGGCCGGTTTCGCCGACCGAGAACGGCGGGAAATTATAGTGCAGGAGGAAGGTCTCCTTGTAGGTGCCCTGCAGCGCATCGACGAATTGCTCGTCCTCGGCCGTGCCGAGCGTCGCCACGACCAGCGCCTGCGTTTCGCCGCGCGTGAAAAGCGCGGAGCCGTGGGTCCGCGGCAGCACGCCGACTTCCGCGACGATGGGGCGAACGGTCTTCACGTCGCGACCGTCGATGCGGCGACCGGTGTCGAGGATATTCCAGCGCACGATCTTGGCCTCGAGATCCTTGAAGACCGAGGCCACGCGCGTCGCATCATATTCCGGATGCGACGCCCCTCCGGGGAAAAAGTGCGCCATGACTTTTTCCCTCGCCGCGTCGACCGCCCTGTGACGATCCTGCTTGGAGGGGATGGAATAAGCCGCACGCAGGTCCGCCTCGACGAGGTCGAGGATCGCCTTCTCCAGTCCGGAGTTGTCGGGTACCGCGAGTTCGCGCGGCTCCTTTGCGGCCTTCTCGGCCAGCTTGATGATCGCTTCGATCACCGGCTGGTAATGCCGATGCCCGAACATCACCGCGCCGAGCATGATGTCCTCGGAAAGCTCCTTCGCTTCGGATTCGACCATCAGCACCGCGTCGCCGGTGCCCGCGACGACGAGGTCGAGCTGGCTTTCCACCATCTCGTCGAGCTGCGGATTGAGCACGTATTCATTGTTGATGAAGCCCACGCGCGCGGCACCGACGGGGCCCATGAAGGGGACGCCGGAAAGCGTCAGCGCGGCGGAGGCCGCCACCATGGCGACGATGTCGGGATCGTTCTCCAGATCGTGCGACAAAGTGGTGACGATGACCTGCGTGTCGCAGCGCCAGCCTTCGGCGAAAAGAGGTCGCACCGGGCGATCGATGAGGCGCGAGGTCAGCGTCTCCTTCTCGGTCGGACGACCTTCGCGCTTGAAATAGCCTCCGGGGATGCGGCCGGCGGCGAAGAATTTTTCCTGGTAGTTGACGGTGAGGGGGAGGAAGTCGACCCCTTCCTTCGGGGTCTTGGCCGCAACCACCGTCGCGATCACCGTGGTTTCGCCATAGGTGGCAAGCACGGCGCCGTCGGCCTGCCGTGCAATCCGTCCGGTCTCGAGGGTCAGCTTGCGGCCGCCCCAGTCGAGCTCAACGCGATGCATATCGAACATTGTGTCTTTCTCTCATGTGTTTCGGCGGTCTCCGAATGCCATGAGCAAGACGGCGAGAGGCTGCTTGCCGCCGTGCGAGGGCTGACAACAGCATCTTGCGATCCTGCCATGGCCATTCAGGAACCTTTGCCTTCCCTGCAAGAGACATTCTCGTCGTCTCCTGCATGCTGCCGGGGCGCCTGTCGCCGCCGGCTCGAACGAGGGGATGCATTCCGCATCCGCCTCACCTGTCCGCCGGACACCGAATGGGTCCGGCGCAACGCGATCAACGCCGGATACCGAGCCGCTCGATCAGCTCCTTGTAGCTCTTCTCGTTCTTCCTCCGCAGGTAATCAAGCAATTGGCGGCGTTGTCCGACAAGCTTGAGCAGACCGCGGCGGGAGTGGTTGTCCTTCACGTGGACCTTAAAATGCTCGGTGAGATTGTTGATCCGCTCCGACAGGATCGCCACCTGAACTTCGGGCGATCCGGTGTCGCCGGGTTTCTTGGCATAAGCCTTGATCACTTCGGCTTTGCGCTCGGCACTGATCGACATCGTTCATCCTTTCTTGCGTCGGCCGCTCAGGCCGATGAGATTGAACACGCGCTTGGGGACGATCTCCCCGTGGTCCGCCTCGGCCAAGGCCAGGAGCCGACCTTCGACCGTCACATAGACCGGCCCACGGAAAACGGGAGCGTCGCGTCCGCGCAACAATGCGGCCTGACCCCGATGAAGCCTTGCCGCGTCCGCCCGACTGACGGCCAGCGCCGGGATGTCGTCCAGCGCGGTCTCAACGGGCATGAGCGCGTCGGCGAGACTGATCTCGCCGGCCGCGGCTCTATGGCACAGAACTTCCAGATCTTCCAGTGAAATCATGGTTTCCGGTCCGAACGGTCCGACCGCGGTCCGACGCAGCTCGCAGACATGGCCGAAACAGCCGAGTTCGCGGCCGATATCGCGTGCCAAGGCGCGGACATAGGTGCCTTTGCCGCATTCGGCCTCGAAAACCGCATGGTCCGGATCGGGGGTCGATACGAGATCGAGACGGGTGACCTCGACTTGGCGGGCGGCCAGCTCGACGGCCTCCCCGTCGCGCGCGAGGTCGTAGGCGCGCTCGCCATCCACCTTCACGGCCGAAAATCGCGGCGGAACCTGCTGGATCACCCCCCGATAGGCCGGCAGCACCGCGCGGATGGCCTCGGCCGTGGGACGGCTGCGGCTCGTTGCCGTGACGCGGCCTTCAGCGTCATCGGTATCGCGCGCCTCGCCCCATCTCACGGTGAAACGGTAGAGCTTGCGGCTGTCCATCACGAAAGGGACGGTCTTGGTGGCTTCACCGAGCGCGATGGGCAGGCAGCCGGAGGCCAGCGGATCGAGCGTGCCGGCGTGGCCGCAACGGCGGGCCGCAAACAGACGTTTCACGCGGCTTACCGCGTGGGTCGATGTCATGCCGATCGGTTTGTCGAGCACGACCCAGCCGTGCACGTCGCGCTTGTCGCGTTTGAAAGGCTTCCGCGGCGAGCGCATCGGCGAGGGGTCTTCCGCCGCGGGCGGAGGCTGCGGCGTCACGTCACGACGCGTCGGCTCATTCATCGTCGACCTCTTTTCTCAGGTCGCGAGCGACTTCTGGAGACCGCAGCAGCCGGTCAATTCGCTCGGCCTCATCGAAGCGTTCATCAAGACGGAAGCGAATCTCCGGCGCAAATTTCAAATTTACGCGACGCGCGATCTCCGCACGCAGTTCCCTCTTGTTGCGGTCGAAAGCGTCGAGGACCGGCTTGGCGTCGCGTCCGCCGAGCGGCATCACGTAAATGGTGGCAAGCCGCAGGTCCGCGGTCATTCGCACCTCGGGGACGGTGATCATGTGACTTGCCAGCACCGGGTCGCGCACGTCGCCCCGCGTCAGCACGTCGGCCAGCGCGTGTCGCACCAGTTCGCCGACGCGCAGCTGGCGCTGCGAGACGCCGACCGTCTGCACATGACGATTTCTCTGGCGACTCATGACATTCGTCTTCGCTCACATCGTTTACCGTCGGCGTGCGCGCCGAATAGTTGCGGTCTATGCGCCGACATTCGCGGCCGCCACGTCCCGGCGGATGTCCGTGCTGCGGACTTGACAGCTTGCCTGGTGGCAAAACGCCTCTATGTTCTGCGTGCGGGTCTCGGACTCACAGCGAACGCTGAACCTGCTCCACCCGGTAGCATTCGATCATGTCGCCCTGTCGCATGTCCTGGTAGTTCTCGAAGGCCATGCCGCATTCCATTCCCGCGCCGACCTCGCGCACATCGTCCTTGAAGTGCTTGAGCTGAGACAGCTTTCCTTCGTGGATCACGACGTTGTCGCGGATCAGCCGCACATTGGCGCCGCGTTCCACTTTTCCCTCGATGACTCTGCAGCCGGCGATCTTGCCCACTTTGGAAATGTTGAAGATCTCCAATACCTGCGCGTTGCCGAGCAGGGTCTCGCGTACCGCCGGCGTCAGCAGACCTGACATGGCCTTTTTCACGTCATCGACGAGGTCGTAAATGATGTTGTAATAGCGGATCTCGATGCCTGCCCGCTCGGCGGCTTCGCGTGCTTCCCTGTTGGCGCGTACGTTGAAGGCGATGATGGGGGCTCCCGAGGCTTCGGCAAGCGTCACATCGGATTCGGAAACGCCGCCGACTCCGGCGTGCAGAACGCGTGCGGCCACCTCCTCGGTCGAGAGCTTCTCCAGCGCACTGACGATCGCCTCGACCGACCCCTGCACGTCGGCCTTGACGACCAACGAGAATTCCTTGCGGCCCGCCGCCTTGGCCTGCGCCATCATCTGCTCGAGCGAGCCGCGCATGCTGGCCGCGCGCGCCGCGAGCTTCTCCCGCTTCTTCCGCGCGCGGTAGGACGTGATCTCGCGGGCGCGCGCCTCGCTGTCGACGACCGCAAGGCGGTCCCCCGCGTCAGGGGTTCCGGAAAAGCCGAGTACCTCGACCGGCGTCGAGGGCCCGGCGCTCTGGACGGTCGCCCCGGTGTCGGAAACGAGCGCCCGCACCCGTCCCCATTCCGCACCGGCCACCACGATGTCGCCGGGCTTGAGCGTCCCGCGCTGCACCAGGACGGTGGCGACGGGACCACGGCCACGATCGAGCTTGGCTTCGATCACCGTCCCCTCGGCGGGGCGGTCGGGATTCGCCTTGAGGTCGAGGATTTCCGCTTGCAGGCCGATCATCTCGAGCAGCTTGTCGATGTTCGTCTTCTTGGTGGCGGAAACCTCGACGTCGACGACGTCGCCGCCGAGCGACTCGACCTGTATCTCGTGCTGCAGCAGGTCGGTGCGCACGCGTTGCGGATCCGCGTCCGGCTTGTCGATCTTGTTGATCGCGACGATGATCGGGACATTGGCCGCCTTCGCATGATGGATGGCTTCCACGGTCTGCGGCATCACGCCGTCATCGGCCGCAACCACGAGAACGACGATATCGGTGACCTTGGCGCCGCGCGCGCGCATGGCCGTGAAGGCGGCATGGCCCGGCGTATCGATGAAGGTGATCTTGGCTCCGGACGGCGCGGCGACCTGATAGGCACCGATATGCTGGGTAATGCCGCCGACTTCACCTTCCGCCACGTGCGACGAGCGGATGGCGTCGAGCAATGATGTCTTGCCGTGGTCGACATGGCCCATGACGGTGACCACCGGCGGACGCGGCCGCAACGTGGACGGATCGTCGGGTGTGTCGAACAGACCTTCTTCCACGTCGGCTTCCGCGACGCGGCGCACGGTGTGGCCCATTTCCTCGGCAATGAGCTGCGCCGTGTCGGCGTCCAGAACGTCGTTGATGGTCGCCATCTGACCCTGCTTCATCAACAGGCGGATCACGTCGACCGCGCGCTCCGACATGCGGTTGGCAAGCTCCTGGATGGTGATCGCCTCCGGGATCACCACCTCGCGCACGAGCTTCTCTTTCGGCTCCGAGGCGGTGTGGCCCTTGCGGCGCTCCGTGCGGCGGCGGAACGAGGCGACGGAGCGCTCGCGCACTTCATCGGCGTCGAGAGCGTTGAGGACGGTGAGGCGGCTGCGCTGTTTTTCGCCGACTCCGCGCGGTGCGGCGCGCGGCGTCGCGGGCGGGCGACCGGCGCCGCGACGCCCGCGCGGCATCTCGTCTTCGTCGACCTCAAGCGCGAGTCGCGAGGCGGGGCCGCCAGGCCGCTTGGCCTCTTCGTCGCCAAATCGCTTCTTGGCAACCTCGTCGGCCTTGCGCTTGGACTCTTCTTCGCGCTTGTGACGCTCTTCCTCCTCGCGCTTGCGCGCTTCCGCGGCTTCTCGCTCTTTCTGGTCGAGGCTTTCGCGGCTGGCGCGACGACGCGCCTCTTCTTCGGCGAGGCGGCGTTCCTCCGCCTCGCGTAGGCGGCTGTCCGCGAGCGCGTGGGCGCGTGCGGCGCGCTCCTCTTCCGTCAGCGTCCGCAAAACGACGCCGGAGGGCCTCGGCGCCTCGCTTGCAGGCGCGGCCGGAGCGCCCGCCGGCGCTTTCGCAGGCGCGGCCGGCTTTTTGGCGGCATCGGGGGGCGCCGCCTCGGCCTTCACGTCGGACGTAGGGGCGATGCTGCGCCGCTTGACCTTCTCCACCACCACCTGCTTGCTGCGGCCATGACTGAAGCTCTGGCGCACCACGCCGGTTTCGGTGCGCGGCTTCAACGTGAGCTTCCCGCCGGAAACGCTCAGCTTCTTCTCGCCAGGGGTCTTGGTTTCGCTCATTTACATCCCTGATCTTGTGCGCCGACCGCCGACGCGTGTCCCTTGGACCGGGCCCGGTCGCGGCATCCGGTCCGGAAGCACAGCAAACGCTCGGTACGAGCGATAAACGTCTCGCTGCCAGGCCCGGCAAGCAGGGCTGCATGTACCACATTTGGCCGGCTCAATGCCAAATCCAATTGCGCACCGGAAAACGGCGCGATGACCGGAGTTTCCCGCGATTTTTCGCTGTCGCTGCGCCGCAAAGCGGCATCGAGTTTGCGTCGGCCGTCGGCCGCCGCGTCTGCCGCATGGATCAGCGCCCTGAGGTCGTCGCGTCCGAGTGCCATCTCGACAGCCGCCGCGCCGGTAAGAACTCTTCCCGCCTTGCCCGCGATGGCCAGCGCGTCGAGCGCCGCGCGCTCCATCTGGTGCTCGGTCTCCTGCGCGAGATCGTCGGCGACCTTGACCTCCCGACCGAATCCCCGCGCGAAGACGTTGCGCCTGACCGCCTCGGCGACGGCGGCGCGGCTGCCCGTGATCCACAGACCGCGGCCGGGCAATTTGCGTCGGACATCCGGCAATACCGTGCCGTCGGGGGCGACGACGAAACGCACGAGCGCCGTCACCGGCAGCACCTGGCGGGTCAAGGCGCAGCGGCGTTCGGTCACGCGGGCCACGTCGCGGATTCCGCCGTCAAGCGCGTCGCATTGCGCGGTTGCGAGCATCGTCGTCAAGGCTCTCGGCTATGATTGCGGCGCTTCGGCCGGGGCCTCCTCCGCCGGCGCGGCAAGTTCTGCCTCCGTCACCCAGCCGGCTTTGAGCCGCGCCTGCATGATGATCGCTTCCGCCTCCTCGCGGGAAAGATCGAAGCCTTCCAGCAAGCCCGGCTCGCGCTTGGTCTCGCCGTTGTTGCGTTCAGTCCAGCCGACGAGGTCGTCGGTGGCGCAGCCGGCGAGATCCTCCACCGTCTTGATACCGTTCTCACCGAACGCAACCAGCATCTTGGTGGTCACGCCGGGGATCTGCTTGAGGGCATCGTCGACTCCGAGTTCCTTGCGCCTTGCGTCGAGCTCGGCCTCCTGCTTCGCGAGATAGTCCTTGGCGCGCTGCTGCAGTTCGCGCGCGGTGTCCTCGTCGAAACCTTCGATGGAGGCGAGTTCCTTCTGATCGACCAGGGCCAACTCCTCAATCGAGTTGAAGCCTTCCGATGCGAGCAGCTGACCGACGACCTCATCCAGATTGAGCGCCTCGACAAACGTCTTCGTGCGACTCTCGAACTCGGCATGCCGCCGCTCCGATTCTTCCTGTTCGGTCAGGATGTCGATGTCCCAGCCGGTGAGCTGCGAAGCCAGCCGCACGTTCTGCCCGCGTCGTCCGATGGCCAAAGACAGTTGTTGATCGGGCACCACCACCTCGATGCGCTCCTTGTCTTCGTCTAGCACGACCTTCGTGACTTCGGCGGGCGCCAGCGCATTCACCACGAATGTGGCGATATCGGCCGACCAGGGAATAATGTCGATCTTCTCGCCTTGCAGTTCATTCACCACCGCCTGCACGCGCGAGCCGCGCATGCCCACGCAGGCGCCGACCGGATCGACCGAGGAGTCACGCGAGACGACGGCGATCTTGGCCCGTGAGCCCGGGTCGCGCGCCACCGCCTTGATCTCGACGATGCCGTCGTAGATTTCGGGTACTTCCTGGGCAAACAGCTTGGCGGTGAATTGGGGATGCGTGCGTGAGAGGAAAATCTGCGGCCCGCGCGGTTCGCGTCGGACGTCGTAGATATAGGCGCGGATGCGGTCGCCGTTGCGGAATACCTCGCGCGGCAGCAGTTCGTCGCGACGCACGATCGCCTCGCCGCGGCCGAGGTCGACGACGACATTGCCGTATTCGACGCGCTTGACGATGCCGTTGACGATGTCGCCGATGCGGTCCTTGTATTCGTTGTATTGTCGGTCGCGCTCGGCTTCGCGCACTTTCTGCACGATCACCTGCTTGGCCGATTGCGCCGCGATGCGGCCATACTCCAGTGGCGGCAACGGATCGGCGATGGTGTCGCCGATCTGCGCCGCGGGGTGGCGCTTGCGCGCCTCTTCGAGCGTGATCTGGTTGGACGGATTCTCGACGTTCTCAACCACCAGCATGTGGCGGGTGAGTTTGAGATCGCCGGTCTTCGGCTCGATTTCGGCGTGCACATCCGTCTCCGCGCCGTAGCGCGAACGCGCCGCCTTGGCGATCGCGTCTTCCATCGCGGCGATGACGATGCCGCGGTCGATGGCCTTCTCGCGCGCCACCGCGTCGGCGATCTGCAACAATTCGAGCCTGTTGGCGCTCACAGCCATAGCTCATTCTCCTTCCTTGACGTTCGGTCCTGTCGGCCGATGCCGTAGATGCCTTTCCCTGCGTCGTTCGTCCCTGCGCGCTGCCCGTGCGTTCCGTTTGGCGGCCTTTTCGCGCCGCAGGGCGTCGGCCACCAGCTCATCCGTCAGCACGAGCTTCGCTTCGCTCATATCCTCGATCCGCAGCAAGGCCTCGACTGCCTCGCCCTCCTTGGCGTCGTCGCGACGGATGCGCGCAGCATCGCCCTCCACGCCGAGGAGCGCGCCGCGAAAGCGCCTGCGGCCGTCGATGGGAACCGCCATTTCGATGCGCACCAGATGGCCCGCGTAGCGATCGAAGTCGGACTTGCGCACGAGCGGCCGGTCGATGCCCGGCGACGACACTTCCAGACGGTAGGCGCGATCGATGGGATCGGCGACGTCGAGGACGGGCGACAGCGCACGCGACACCGTCTCGCAGTCCTCCACCGTCATTCCGCCGTCGGGTCGCTCGGCCATGATCTGCACGGTACAGCCCTCCGCGCGGGAGATCTTCACGCGCACGAGGCGATAACCCAGGTCCGCGATCACCGGCTCCGCGATCGCGGCAATGCGCGCCGCCAGACCCGGCTCGGCAATGAGCCGAGGTTCGCCCTCCACCAGGGCGGTCGAGGGCGAGGCGTAGTCGTCAAAGGCCTTGCTCGCGGTCATCGACGTAACAAAAAAGAGCGGGTCCGGCGGGACCCACTCTCAAAACCATCCGGTTATGAGGGTGTATCGAGCAAGCCGAATATAGCGATTTTTTCTCGCCGTGCAAGGATGATCCGCCTCCGCGGAGGACTAACCGTTCCTTCACGATCCGCCGGTTAAATCGCTGCTAAGTCGCGTCGAGTTCCGGTTTTTTTGGCGTGTTCCAGGCTCGCGATGGTTGCACCCGCCTCGCTCATTCCCGAACTGGAAGAGGTTCTGCAACACGGATCGGTCGAGCGGCGCGCCGAAATGCTGCGGCGGATCACCGATCTTTTCCTCGAACGGGCACCACGTCTCAATGACGCGCACGTCGCGCTGTTCGACGACGTGATGAGCATCCTGATCCGCGAAATCGAGGCCCGGGTTCTCGCCGAGCTTGCACGCCGGATCGCCCCTGTTCCCAATGCGCCCGCAAAGGTCGTTCGGACGCTCGCCTATAACGACGACATTTCGGTGGCCGGGCCGGTGCTGCGCCAAGCGCATCTCGATGAGCGCGACCTGCTGCGCATCGCCGAGACCAAGAGCCAAGCTCATTTGCTCGCGCTGTCGAAACGCAAGGGAATCGGCGAGGCCCTGTCGGGTATTCTCGTCGTGCGCGGCAATCGCGACGTGTCGCGTTCGCTCGCCGGCAATGAGGAGGCGCGGCTGTCGGAGGACGCGATGTCGGTCCTCGTCGACCGTGCGCAGGGCGACGGCGTGCTCGCCGAGAAAATCGGCCTGCGCGCCGACATCCCGCCGCATCTTTTCCGCCAGTTGCTGATGCAGGCGAGCGAGGTGGTGCAGGAGCGCCTGCTGGCACGGGCCAAACCGGAAATGCGAGCGGAAATCCGGCGCATCCTTGCCCGGGTGACCGACGAGGTGGCCGTGACGGCCTCCCCGCGGAATTACACTGCGGCGCTCGCGTCGGTCCGCGCATTGCATCAGAACGGAAAGCTCGGCGAAGCCGAGATCAGGGATTTCGCCGCGACCGGCCGATACGAAGAGACAATTGCGGGATTGGCCGCGATATGCGCCGTGCCGGTGGACGTGGTCGACCGCTTGATGAGCGCCGAGCGCCTCGATCCGGTGCTGATCCTGGCGCGTGCCGCCGGTTTCGGCTGGCCGACGGCACGGGCGTTGGTGGGGTGCCGACAGGGTCCCCGACCTTCCGGCAGAAGCCTCGACACCGCCAGGGAGAACTTCGAACGCCTGACGGTAACGACCGCCCAACGCGTCGTGCGTTTCTGGCAGGTGCGGCAGGGGAGGGGCGATTAGCGCAGGTTCCGATCGGATCCAATCGGCACTGCCATGGTGAGGCCCGCGCGGGAGGTGACGAAGCCATCGAGAGTGGGGATGGCCGCTTCCAACTTGCCTCGCCCTTGCGTTGCCCGGGCTCGTCACGACCGATCGATATCACCGAAATCCGCTCTCATCGCATCGGCCTGCGCGCGATCGTGAAGGCGTCTCGATCCGATCAGGCGGCCGATCCTGCGGCCGGCAGCGTGCCCGACAAGGCACCCTGCACAGGCCGCGAGCCGGCGTGAGGGCGGCATGCGTCAGACCTTCCGGAATGTGAAATAGGCCGGTACGCGGCCTTCGCGCCTGGCCTTGGCCTCGTAGCGCGTGCCGGAAAAATCACCCCACGGCTTGCGCCAGTCATCGGCAGCCGTGGCGGTCCACACAAAATCGCTGGAGCGCAGCGCCCGCGCCAGCGTCCAGACGGCGTAGTCGGGGACGTCCGTGGCAAACCGCAATTCGCCGCCCTTGACCAGCAGACGCGCCAATCGCGACAGGGTCTCGTCCTGGATGAAGCGCCGCTTCCAGTGGCGGCGCTTCGGCCAGGGATCGGGATAGAGCAGATCGATGCGCGCGAGCGCGCCCGTCGGAAGCCAGTCGACGAGGCTCAGGGCGTCGCCGACATGCAGGCGCACATTACCGAGCTTGTGCCTGTCGATGGCCGCGAGCGCCTTCGCGACGCCGTTCACATAGGCTTCGGAGCCGATGAAACCGACATGCGGCTGGGCCTGCGCCTGCGCGATCAAGTGCTCGGCGCCGCCGAAGCCGATCTCCAGACGCACCTCGTCGGCCGCAGCGAACAAGCCGCGCAGGTCGGCAGGCGCGGGTCGTGACAAGTCGAGCGCGATGCGCGGCAGCAATGTCTCGAACAGGGCGGCCTGTCGCGGCCGGAGGGCATGGCCCTTGCGCCGTCCGAAGAAGGCGCGCTGCGACCACGGATTGCCACCGGCTTCGCTCATGTCGTCACCGTCCGCTTCCGTCGACATGGCAACGGAGGTCGATGCGATCCGGTCAATGCTCATCGCGCCCGTGCGCAAGTCCCGCAGGCCCGATGGTTCGTTGTCGACCGCGCCCGGGGGCGCGCGTCGGCCCTGCCCCCGGATCTCAGGCTTGCCGTGCCGCGGGCGATCTCGGGTCGCCGGGCATCACAGCAGAGTTTTCGCTCGAAGGAAACGTCGCTCAGCTCACGGCGCGGCGTATGGCGTCGGCGAGATCGGTCTTCTCCCACGAGAACCCGCCGTCCTTTTCGGGTGCGCGGCCGAAGTGGCCGTAGGCGGCGGTGCGGCGGTAGATGGGCCGATTGAGTTTGAGCGCGCGGCGGATGCTGGTCGGGCGCAGCGGAAACAATTCGGGCAGAATCTTTTCAAGTTTCTTTTCGTCGACGCGGCCGGTGCCGTGCGTATCGACCAGCACCGACATCGGGTCGGCCACGCCGATCGCATAGGCGAGCTGGATGGTGCAGCGTTCGGCAAGGCCGGCGGCCACCACGTTCTTGGCAAGGTAGCGCGCGGCATAGGCGGCGGAGCGGTCGACCTTGGTGGGGTCCTTGCCGGAGAACGCACCGCCCCCGTGCGGGGCATAGCCGCCATAGGTGTCGACGATAATCTTGCGGCCGGTGACGCCGCAGTCGCCATCAGGACCGCCGATCACGAAATTTCCAGTGGGATTGACCAGGAAGTCGGACGGGCGCTTTGGCATCCAGCCCTCGGGCAGCGCCGACTCCACCGCCTCGGCGATCATGTCTTTGACCATGCCGGGCGTATATTTCTTGCCGTTGCGATTCTGGGCATTGTGCTGGGTCGAAACCACGACCTTGGTGCAGCCGACCGGTTTGCCGTCGACATATTTGACGGTGACCTGGCTTTTGGCGTCCGGCTGGAGGTCGTGCAACTGACCGGCACGTCGCTTCTCGGAGAGAACCTTCAGAATCTTGTGTGCGAAGTAGATCGGCGCCGGCATGAACGAGTTCTTTTCATAAATCTCGCTTTCGGTGCACGCGAACCCGAACATCATGCCCTGGTCGCCGGCGCCCTCTTCCTCGCCGCCCTTTTTCTTCTTCGCGTCGACGCCCATGGCGATATCGGGGGATTGGCCGTGCAGCAGCACCTCGATGTCGGCGCCGTAATACGAGAATCCCTCCTGGTCGTAGCCGATGTCCTTCACGACGTTGCGCGCAATTTGCGTGATCAGCTCGCGGTTGATCACCGCCTTGTCGCCGCGCTTGACGAACAACGGCGCCTGGCCACGACCTTCGCCGGCGATGACGATCTTGTTCGTGGTGGCCAGCGTTTCGCAGCCGAGCCGCGTGTTCACCAAGCTGTCGTCGGCGATGCCGAGTTTGACGTCGTTTTCCAGGAACGCGTCGAGCACAGCGTCGGAAATCTGGTCGCACACCTTGTCGGGGTGGCCTTCGGAGACGGATTCGCTGGTGAACAGAAAATTCGTGTGAACCACGTGCAGGTCCTCCGTGCCGCGCTCGCCTCGATCACGCCTTGGCGGGTGCGGCGTTTGTTGCAGCCACCGCGCAGCAGGTCAAGATGCGGGCAGCCGTGGGCAGCCCCCACACGCAGGGTGGGCCGCGCGACGGCAGGCCGCTCGATGCCGTCTTCTGCAATGCGGGCGACCCGCGTCATCCTTTCTTTGCGTTCGAGAAGAGACGACCATGCCCCCGTCTGAGGCGCGCAACATCCCTATCCGCTTCTCCTCTTCCCGCACCGGAGGGCGGGGAATGGATCGCGCGCCGCCCTGGTTCGGCAAGGGCGGCGTCTTCCGCGGGCGGGCTAGTCTTCCTCGCCCGCGATCTGCTCCACCAGATCGACGATGCGCCGGCGCAACTTGCTGCTCTTGATGCGCATGAATGCCTTGGTCAGGGACAAACCGTCCGAGGTGGCGAGAAAGTCCGACACATAGGCCGGCGAGGGGGCCTCGTTCATCCCGGTCGCATGACCGGCCCCGCCATGCGGCGCCCCTTCGAAGAAAAAAGAAACCGGAACCTGGAGGATATGGGCAATCTGCTGCAGCCGGCTGGCGCCAATGCGATTGGTGCCCTTCTCGTACTTCTGGACTTGCTGGAACGTCAGGCCGAGAGCGTCGCCGAGCCTTTCCTGGCTCATGTTCAGCATCATCCGCCGCATCCGCACGCGCGAGCCGACATGCTTGTCGATCGGATTTGGGGCCTTTTTTGCCATAAAAATCTCCTATGCGACCCTCGTATTCCGTAATGTCATATTTGTTGGTCCCGAAGCAATCGTTGATTGGCCGCCCGCGGCGCGTCACCCTTCGACGAATTTGGGGATTTGTCACGTTTTCGATCTTAAATGCTGCAACGTGGGCGGCGTTGGGAGCAGACGCCTCGCCGACCGAGCCGCATCGGCGGACAATCAAAATGATATATTTTTGATAACCACAGCTTATGATCGTGCCCGTTTCCACCACGACAGCAGCAGCGCGAGGGTCGCAACGAGCAGCGCCGGGATATCGCCGTAGCGGGCATAGACGGTCGGGGCGAGCGCCTGCGGAAGCTGCGCGTCGATCACCCCCTCGGCGCCGAGCGGGAGCCCGTGCAGCACGCGTCCGAGCGGATCGATCACGGCGGAGATTCCGGTGTTGGCCGCACGCACCAGCGGCAACCCCTCGGCGATGGCGAGCGCGCGCGCCTGCTGGAAGTGCTGGTAGGGTCCCGTGCTGATGCCGAACCAGCCGTCATTCGTGACATTCACGATCCAGCCGGGGCGTTCCGCGCGAGGAACGGCGCTGCCGGGAAATATCGCTTCGTAGCAGATGAGCGGCAACATGTCCGGCGCGCCGGGGATGTGCATGACCCGCCGCCGGTCGCCGGCGAGAAAGCCGCCCGTCACTTTGGTCAGTTGCTGCAGCCCGAGCGTCTCCAATAGGTGCTGGAAGGGCAGATATTCGCCGAACGGCACCAGATGCAGCTTGTCGTAGACGGAGCGAATGGAGCCGTCGGGGTCGATCACGTAGATCGAATTGTAAGCGCGGACGGGACCACCGGACGTCGCCGTCGCCGCCCGCACCGCGCCGGTGACGAGTTCGGTGCCGGGCTCGAGCAGGCCTGCAATCTGCGCCAACGCATCGGGCTCCTGCGTCAGGAAAAAGGGGAAAGCCGCTTCCGGCCAGATCAATATGTTCGCGTCGTGCACGCCCTTGGATTGCGGGCCGGTGATCCGATCGGAAAGGCTGAGATAGCGCGACATGACCTCGGCCTTGGCGCGGTAATTGAATTTCGCGTCTTGCGGCAGGTTGGGCTGCATGATGCGCAGGGCAACGCCGGGGACATATCGGGTCGGGTGCGCGTGCAGGCGCGCGAGACCGGCACCGGTGGCCGCGGCGAGCAGGATCAGCCCGAGCAGCAAGGCACGATAAGGACGGGGCGTGTCCCTGCGGTCGTCGGCAAGGAGGGCCGGGCTTGCGAAGATTGCGACCGCGAAGAATGTGAGGCCCCAGATGCCGACGAACGCGATGGTCTGCGCCAGCGGCAGCGGCTGCGTGAGCGCATAGCCGAAGGCGTTCCAAGGAAATCCGCTGAGCAGGTGGCCGCGCAACCATTCGGCGGCTGTCAGGGCGACGGCAAGCGACAGCAGCCGCAAGCTGCCGCGCACCCAGATCAATCGCGCGGCAGCGAGGCCAAACCCGGTGTAAAGCGCAAGATAGGCCGGAAGGCCGATCACCGCGACGGGCAGCAGCCAGCCGAATGTCTTGGCATCGACCAGGAAGGCGTAACCGATCCAGTATAGGCCGGCGAGAAAATAGCCGAAGCCAAAACACCAGCCGGCGGCGGCGGCGCGCCAAGCCCCGTCCCAGCGCTGCGAGGCCGATCCGTCCACCAGCCAGACCAGGATCGGGAAGGTGAGGAACAGCACCGGCCACGCGTTGAAGGGCGCCATGGCGAGTGCGGAAACCGCGCCGGCAAAAAAGGCGATCCCGGCGCGCCGCCAACCGGCCGCGAGCACCACGGCGTTGGCGAGGCGCGTCAGCGTCACGGGTTGCGCGCGCCGGCTTGCGGCTGGGTATCCTGCCGCGCGGTCTCGTGGGTTTCCGGCACGGACCCGGGGGACGGGCCCGCCGTGTCCGACTCGCGCCGACGCGACTCGCGGGCGCGCTCCCGACGCTCCCTCAGTCGCGTGATGCGCACGCGTTTGACGCGGCGCGGATCCGCGTCAAGCACCTCGAACTCAAACAGGCCCGGGCCCGGCATGACCTCGCCGCGCAGCGGGAGGCGACCGGCGCGCGCAACGAGGTAGCCTCCCAGCGTATCGACCTCCTCGGCGGCATCACCAAGGTCGAAGTCACGACCGATGATTCGCACCACGTCTTCCAGCTTGGCGCGAGCATCGGCCACGAAGCTGCCATCGGGCTGCGGAGCAACCGCGGGCATTTCGTCTTGGTCGTGCTCGTCGGCAATTTCGCCGACGATCTCCTCCACGATATCCTCGATCGAAGCGAGCCCGTCGGTGCCGCCGTATTCGTCGACCACAAGGGCAAGATGCACACGCGTGGCCTGCATGCGCTCGAGCAGGTCGATCGCGCGCATCGACGGCGGCACAAACAGAATTTCGCGGACGATCTTGGTCGCGGAGAGCGGAATCGAGAGGTCCAGCGACTTGAAGTCGAGCCCTGCCGGCAACGGTCGTTTGCGTTTTGCGTTCTTTCCCGGATCCACCGTGGCCCGGTTGGTCACGAACGCGATCAGGTCGCGGATGTGGACCATGCCGACGGGATCGTCGAGCGTGTCGTTGTAGACCACAAGCCGGGAATGACCTGCACCCTCGAAGGTGCGCATCAGCTCGCCGAGGGAGATGTCCTGCTGCACGGCAACGATATCGGCGCGCGGGATCATCAGATCGCCGACCCGTCGCTCGCGCAGTCCCAGGATGTTGCGAAGCATCCGGCTCTCCTCCGGGGAGAAGCCGGTTTCACCCGGGCTCATGGCCTCGAGCAGGTCCTTCAGGTCGGCGCGGATGGTGTGCTTGCGCCAGCCGACCAGTCTGCGCAGCATGCGCAGCAGCCAGCCGCCCTCGTCCTTGGAAGGCGAAACGACGGGAACCGGCAGGTTGCGCGGCGCGTCACCGCCTATGCCGGAACCGGGAGGATCAGGGTCAGGCATCGCGGTCAGGCATTGCCCATGGCGTTGGTCCGGTAGGGATCGGCAATCGCCAAATGCGCAAGACTATCCCGTTCCAGGTTTTCCATCACTTCGGCATCGGAATCAGTGTGATGATCGTAGCCCAGGAGGTGGAGAAATCCATGCACGGCAAGATGCGCGAGATGGTGCTGGAACGGTTTGCCTTCCGCCCGGCTTTCGCGCCGCACCGTCTCGAAGGCGATGGCGATATCGCCGCCACGCGGCGCGGGACCGCCCGCGGCCGGGAATGAGAGGACGTTGGTCGGTTTGTCGATGCCGCGCCATGTTCGGTTGAGCGCGCGCAGCTCGGCATCGTCCGTGAGCAGTACGCTGACGTCGCCGACAGGCGATACGGCCGCGCGCCGTGCGGCGGCGACGATCGCCTTGCGCACCGTGAAGGCCGACCGCGGTTCGGAGTTCCACAGCGGCGAGGCGATGCGGATGTCGACAATCGGCGTGCTCATTCTCCGGTCTTGCGTGTCCGCGCCTGATCGTAAGCATCGACGATCCGTGCGACGAGTTCGTGGCGGATCACGTCCTCATGGGTGAAGACGACGTGGCCGACGCCTTCGACATTGGCCAGGAGCCTGACCGCCTCGGCGAGGCCGGATGTTTGACCCGGCGGCAGGTCGACTTGGCTCGGGTCGCCGGTGACGACCATGCGGCTGTTCTCGCCGAGCCGGGTGAGAAACATTTTCATCTGCATCGATGAGGTATTCTGCGCCTCGTCGAGGATGACGCAGGCGTTCGAAAGGGTACGCCCGCGCATGAAGGCGAGCGGTGCGATCTCGATTTCCCCGGCCTGCAATGCGCGCTCGACGAGGCGCGGGTCCATCAGATCGTAAAGCGCGTCATAGACGGGGCGCAGATAGGGATCGACTTTTTCGCGCAAATCGCCGGGCAGGAAGCCGAGTCGTTCGCCGGCCTCCACCGCGGGGCGCGAAAGGATAATGCGGTCGATCTCCTTGCGCTCGAACATCTGCACGGCATGCGCGACCGCAAGCCACGTCTTGCCGGTGCCGGCGGGCCCGGTACCGAATACCAGCGTATTGCGCTTGAGCGCCCGCACATAGGCATCCTGTGCCGGCGTGCGCGCCCGCACCGCGCGCTTGCGCAGGTTGATTTCCTCGAAGGCGGGCGGCGCGCTGCCGGGGTCGTAGTCGAACAGGGACCCCTGCGCGATCGCCTGACGGATGGCGCCTTCGACGTCCCCCGGGGAGAGATCGCGGCCACGCTTGAGTTGCTCATAGAGGCCCTCGAGCACGCGTCGTGCCTGCTCGCAGGCGCTGCGCGAGCCGTCGACGGCGACGTGGTTGCCGCGTTGCTCGGCCATCACGCCGAGACGGCGCTCTATCAGCGCGAGGTTCTGCCCGTATTGGCCGAAAAGAACCGACGCAAGGCGGTTGTCGTCGAAGGCGAGCACGATTTGCGTCGTGGCGGTTTCTTCGAAAGCCGCGGCGGGGGGAATCGGCAGATCTGGCGTGCGCAAGGGGTCCTCAGGCTCCGATGGCGATGCGCTCGGACACATCGGCCAGCTCGCCGAACAGGCTGTTGCTGCCTATCTCGGTGATGTTGACGGACGCCACCGAGCCGATCAAGGCGCGCGGCGCCATGACCTGCACCGCCTGCAGATAGGGCGAACGGCCGACCAGCTGTCCGGCGAGCCTGCCCGGCTTTTCGAGCAGGACGTCGATGGTACGACCGGCGAAACCGGCGTTGAAGGCGCGCTGGCTGCGCGTGATCGCGGCTTGCAGACGCTGCAGCCGTTCGGCCTTCTCTTCCGGCGCGATTTGGTTGTCCATGTCGGCCGCCGGCGTTCCCGGCCGCGCGGAGTACATGAACGAGAATGCCCCCGCAAAACCGACCTCTTCGACGAGGTCGAGGGTTTCGCGGAAATCGGCTTCGGACTCACCCGGAAAGCCGACGATGAAATCCGACGACAACGCGATGTCGCCGCGTGCTTGGCGCAGACGCGCGACAAGGCCGAGGTAGTCCGCGCGCGTATGCCTGCGGTTCATGGCGGCCAGGATGCGGTCGGAACCCGACTGCACCGGCAGGTGCACAAATGGCATGAGCGTCGGCAGTTCGGCATGCGCGGCGATGAGATCGTCGCTCATGTCGCGCGGGTGGCTCGTCGCATAGCGCAGACGCAGCAGGCCGGGAATCTCGCCCACGCGGCGCAGCAGGCGCGCGAGCGTCCAAACCGACCCGTCGGGACCACGGCCATGATAGGCATTGACGTTCTGTCCGATCAGCGTGACCTCGCGCACGCCGTTTTCGACGAGTCGTTCGACCTCGGCGACGATCTTGTCGACCGGACGCGAAGTCTCGGCCCCGCGCGTGTAGGGCACCACGCAGAAGGTACAGAACTTGTCGCAGCCTTCCTGGACGGTCACGAAACTCGACACGCCGCGTCGGCGGATCGCTTCACGCGCGGGCGGCGCGAGCGCGTCGAATTTGTCCTCGATCGGGAACTCGGTGTCGACGACGCGCTCGCCGCGGAAGGCGCGAGCGACCAGGTCGGGGAGGCGATGGTAGCTCTGCGAACCGACAACGAGGTCGACCGAGCCGGCGCGCCGGACAATCTCGTGGCCGTGCGCCTGCGCGACGCAGCCGGCGACGGCGATCAACATCCTGCGCCCCTGCGCGGCCGCCTCCTCCTTGAGCGCGCGCAGACGGCCGATTTCCGAGTAGACCTTCTCGGCGGCTTTTTCGCGGATATGACAGGTATTGAGGATGACGAGGTCCGCATCCTCGGGCTCGGGCGTCTCGGCATAGCCCGCCGGCGCCAGCGTGTCCGCCATACGATGCGAATCGTAGACGTTCATCTGGCAGCCGAAGCTCTTGACGTGGACTCTGCGGGCCTGGGTCATTCCGATTTGCAGCCGTGAAGGCCAATTTAGCCGCTCCGGCCGTTCCTGTCCCGTGATTCCATATAGTTGATTTTACAACGATTTTAAGGCGGCCCGGGAGATCGGCGGTTCCCCCGCGCAGGCCGCCGGCGCGCGCCCGCCGAGGCTTGCCGCAGCGAGGCGGCGTATCGCGTTTTCGAGCCGTCGGGTCAAGGCCTTGCGGTCCTCCGCCGCGGCAGGGCGAGTGGGTTCGCCATAGCTCACCACCGCGTCGACCGCGCCGCGCGTGATGAAATCCCGGATGTGCGGCAGGAAGTCGAGGTCCCCATACCACGCGACCAACGGCCGATGCTGACGTCCCATCGGGATGCCGTGTTGGCGGGTGTAGCAGATCGACATCGGCTGAATCATGAGGTCGCCCGCGGCACCGTGCAGGGCCGCGTGCTCCACCGCACCGAGCAGGGCGGAACGGAACGGGAGGATCCGATTGCCGTCGCTCGAGGTTCCTTCCGCGAACAGCACCACGGACGTGCCGCCCTTGAGCCGCGCGACGATGGCGTCGACGGCATCCGCCACCTTGTGACGCCGCCCGCGGTCGACAAACACCGTGCGCTGGATTTTCGCGGTGATACCGATCAGCGGCCAGCGGCGCACCTCCTGCTTCGCCACAAAGGCCACGGGGACGATCGATCCGATGACCACGATGTCGACCCACGATACGTGGTTCGACACGAACAGGACGGCGCGTTCCCGCACCGGCCGTCCCGCGATGTGCACGCGGATGGCCAACAAGACGCACAACACCCGGTAATAGCGCGTCGCGATGAAGCCCCAGCCGGGCAGACCGAGCTTGTCCAGCAGCCACTGCAGCGTGATCAGCAGCGGCGTCATGACGACAAAGAAGAGACCGATCAGAAATACGCGCAGCATGGTCGATCGATCAGCGGCGTGTGACCGGCCGCCGGGGGACGGAGGAAAGGAGCCTGAAAACCGCCGGACCATGCCGAATCGCGACCCGCGCAGAAACAAGGTCGTGTGACGGATTTGCCCGCAAGGCGGATGTCGGCGGGGGATGAAGTGTGGAACGGACGGCGATCAATGCCCGGCCTTGTCGTCGGTCAACGGCACTGCGTAGAGTTCCAGCCTGTGGTCGACCAGGCGAAAGCCGAGCTTGCGCGCGACCTCGGCCTGAAGACGTTCGATCTCCTCCGATTGAAATTCGATCACCTCGCCCGTGCGCAGGTTGATCAAATGGTCGTGATGCGCATCCGGGCTCGTCTCATAGCGGGCGCGTCCTTCGCGAAAATCGTGCCGTTCGATAATCCCCGCATCCTCGAACAGGCGCACCGTCCGGTACACGGTGGAGATCGAGATGTGTGCATCGATCTCGGCGCACCTGCGGTAGAGCTCTTCGACGTCGGGATGATCGTCGGAATCGGCCAGCACGCGCGCAATGACCCTTCGCTGCTCGGTCATGCGCATCCCCTTGGCCGCACAGCGGGCCTCGATCGAGCTCTTGTCCGACTTAACGGGCGTATTCATGGGGCGGCATCGCTTCCGGTCGACCCGGCACCTTGATGGTATCATATCATATTGACCGCGGCCGGTGCGTGTCCATGGCGACTCACGCAAGGTCCCGCCGCAACACAAGCGCGTCCGCCGAAACACCGGCGTCCGGCGCGTAATAGTTCGGTCGCCGGGCCACTTCGCGAAAACCGGCCCGTCGATAGAGCCCGAGCGCGGGTGCATTGGACGCGTCGACCTCCAAGAATACCGTGCGTACACCGAGGCCGGCCAACCGTCCCAGATGCAGCATCAACAACCTGCGCGCAAGACCGCGGCCCTGTGCCGCACGGGCGACTGCGACGGAAAGGATTTCCGCTTCGTCGACGGCGCGCCGCGACATGATGAAACCTCGGAGCGTCGCGCCCGCGACGGCGCGATGCGCGAGCACATTGCGTTCGAGCAGCAGCGCCTCGACCTCCTGCTCGCTCCATCCGCGCCGGAACGATGCGCTGTGGAGCGCCGCGATCGCGCCGGCATCGCGCGCGCTCGCTTCCGAAAGCTTCGGTTCGCCGCGGTCGAAAAGCTTGGCGAAGAGCCGGTTCATCGCCGCGGAATCCGGTTCGCGTCCTGCGGTCGCGCGTCGGGCGCGCGCAGATAGAGCGGCTTGACGGCGCCGGTCTCCTGCGCGGCAGCCCCCAGCCGCGCGACCCAGGCGATGTCGGGTGCGGGATGCTGTTCGACCGAGCTCGGGGCGGGTTCGCCCGCGGGCCATGCCGAGGCAAGAAGACGGGCCGCATCGCCGGTAAGCCGCGGGGCGCCGCTTGCTGCGGCGCGCTGTGCCGCGTCGCGCAGCGACGCCAGGCGCGGTCCCATCAAGGTGTATCCCCCTCGTCCGAAAATCTGCAGGTACACATGTTCGTGCCGCGCGTTGATGGCGGCGACCACGGGGATTGCTTCGTCCGTGTCAAACAGCGGTGCCGCATAAGCGGCGAGCGTGGTGACGCCGACGACGGGCTTGCCGGCGGCGAGCGCGATTCCGCGCGCTGCCGCAATGCCGACGCGCAAGCCGGTGAAGCTGCCCGGTCCGACCGTCACCGCGATGCGCTCGAGCGCGGCAAATGCGAGCCCCGCCTGCGTCATGACCTGCTCGATCATGGGCATCAGGGCTTCTGCGTGGCCGCGTTGCATGGGCCGCACCTCGCACGCGAGCATCGCGTCGCGTCCCGTATCGAGGACCGCCGCGGCACACGCTGCGAGCGCTGTGTCAATGGCGAGAATGCGCATGCGTCGAGCGACCCGTGACGGTCCGCAGCAGCGGGGTTTGCCGGACAGGCAAGGTCAAATGATCTCGACTATATCGCAGGGCTCGACCCCATCGCATGCGCAGGCGCACCCACCCCGTGCGCGCGTCCCGGCAGCCGGCATCATGGCACGTTGATCCTTGACCTCCGCCTCGCTCCCTGCCCCTGTGCCGGGAGGGACCATCACCCCCACGCGCCGGGGCGCGCCGTGCGTGCCATGGCCAGACCGCCCGTTCCTTTTCGGTTCAGGCAAGGCGTGGCACGGCTTCCGCGCGGGGGCGGGGCTTCTACACCGGCCTTACCTCGACGACGTCGGGCACGAAATGGTGCAGCAGGTTCTGGATGCCGTGCCGCAGCGTCGCGGTCGAGGACGGGCATCCGGAGCAGGCGCCGCGCATGTGCAGATAGACGACGCCCTCCTTGTACCCCTTGAAGATGATGTCGCCGCCGTCGCCGGCGACCGCGGGACGGACGCGCGTTTCGATCAGTTCCTTGATGGCGGCCACCGTCGCGGAATCCTTTTCATCGTAGAATTCCTCGCTCGCCGACGTCGCATCCACCCCCGTGGCGAGCAGCGGCTCGCCGCTCATATAATGCTCCATGATGGCGGCCAGCACGGCCGGTTTGATTTGCGGCCATTCACCGCCCGCCTTGGTCACCGCGATGAAATCGGCGCCGTAGAAGACGCCCGCGACGTGGGGGATGTCGAACAGCCGCAGCGCAAGCGGCGATTGTGCGGCCGCCGCACGCGTCGGCATGTCGAGTGTTCCATTTTCAAGGACCGGCCGGCCGGGCAGAAATTTCAGCGTTGCCGGGTTCGGTGTCGCTTCGGTCTGTATGAACATAGGCTCCTCCTGACGGGGGCAAGGCCCGCGGGGCAAAATCGACGATAGGGGATAAATGGACTTCGGCTCCGCCGCGGTCAACCGCGGTTCTTGTCTCCCTCCGGCGGGCTTCGATGGGATTTAATCGCCGCAACGGTTGCGAGGGTCGCGGCACGGGCGACGTAGCCATCGAGAGGGAGCCCGTTCGGTTCGGCCCTTGCTTGCCGCGATCGCGACGCGGGGCCCCTATCATTCATGGAAAACCGCTTCAGATGGTGTCTTCCCCCCGCGGGACCCCGGAACCGCCGACGCCCCTGATACGGTGCGCGGCATGCAATGCCGGCACGAGGGAGCGCCTGAGCGCGGATCACCCAATGC
>Ga0070740_10001386_pt1 | contig 34021 bp, 28 predicted proteins | sample Coa_R2_FD_67286 | JGI IMG/M metagenome (GOLD analysis project Ga0070740, IMG submission 67286) | Surface soil microbial communities from Centralia Pennsylvania, which are recovering from an underground coalmine fire - Coalmine... | ecosystem: Environmental > Terrestrial > Soil > Unclassified ...
CCTCATCCAACCAACGCGTCGGACAACGTGTATGGCTGGATAAAGGATAAGCGACGCTCCTGATCAGCATCATCAGGAGGCCGACAAAAACATTCGCCTAGCTGCGCGCCACGCGAATCTTGTCGTAGCAGGAGCTGCAATAGACCGGGCGATCGTTCTTTGGCAAGAACGGCACCTGAGTCTCAACTCCGCACTCTGCGCAAATCACCGTGTGCATCTCGCGGGGAGCGCGCTCGGAACGCCCGCCCAGGCCACCTTCAGCACGACGACGCGCGCGGCAGCTCGGGCAGCGGCTGGGCTGATTCATCAGACCTTTTTGCTGGTAAAACTCCTGTTCTCCGGCGGTGAAGACAAAATCGGTTCCGCATTCGCGGCATTTGAGAGTCTTGTCAACGAAACTCAAACCAAGGACCTCCTTGTGATATGATGGTATTCCTCCGGGTCCATATCCTTGCAGAGTCACCAACTGTCTGTCACCCCAAGCAGCGCGGGACTAAATGTTCTGGGCGAGCACTGTATACCAGACCGAGATCGGATACCGTTGGAAAGCATACACTATCCCCTGATGATTATCAAGGCTTTTTCTCGTAAAATCCGCCGCGCCCGCATATTTTTAATGGAATTTTTATACGCTCCCTGGTATTTTTGAAAAACGTCTAGAACGGGCGTATGCTTGACGCCTATGAGAGAATAAAGCAGAGTCGTAGACAATTTTCCGAAGTGGAATGTAGAAGCGAAGCGCGCCTCTTTGGCGCCTTCCTGGAATGATATGCCAGCATTTTCTTTCACGATCGAGGCCGAGTGCTCCCAGAGCTGGGCGCGCGCCGGCACTGTTTTGACACCTCATGGAGCGATTCCCACGCCTATCTTCATGCCTGTGGGCACGCAGGCGACGGTGAAGAGCGTTTCGCCGGAGGAGCTGCGCGCGGCGGGGGCGGCGATTATCCTGGCGAATACCTATCACCTGATGCTGCGCCCCGGCTCCCAATTGATTCATGAGTTTGGCGGACTGCATGAGTTTATGCGCTGGGATGGCCCCATCCTGACCGATAGCGGCGGCTTCCAGGTGTTCAGCCTGGGCCATCTGCGCAAGCTGAGCGAGGAGGGTGCTGCGTTCAAGTCGCACCTGGACGGCTCGCCGCATACGTTGACGCCTGAGAGCGTGATGCGCATTGAGTATGAGCTGGGCGCGGACATCATTCTACCGCTGGACATCTGCGCACCCTATCCGTCCTCTCCCTGGGAGGCGCGGGCCGCGATGGAGCGCACGCATCGCTGGGCCGAACGGGCGCTGGCGGCAAAAGAAGGGTATAATCCAGAGCAGACGCTTTTTGGCATTGTCCAGGGGGCCTTCGAGCCGGAACTGCGCCGGGAGAGCGCGCGTTTCGTCGGCAATTTGCCTTTTCCCGGCCTCTCGATCGGCGGCCTGTCGGTGGGCGAGCCGAAGGAGACTATGTGGGAACTGCTGCGCTGCACAACGCCTGAGCTGCCGCGCGAGAAGCCGCGCCATTTGCTGGGGGTAGGCTCGCCGGAGGACCTGGTGATCGGCGTTGGCTTGGGCATGGATATGTTCGATTGCGTGCTGCCTACGCGCGTCGCCCGCCACGGCGGTCTCTTTACGCGCGCGGGACGTATCAATATTAAGGGCGCGCGCTTCCGCAGCGCGCGCGGGCCGATCGAAGAGGACTGCGATTGCTACACCTGTCGCACCTATAGCGCGGCCTATGTGCATCACCTGGCGCGCACGGAGGAGCAGCTGTATTACCGGCTGGGCACGATCCACAATCTGCGCTTTATGCTGCGCCTGGCCGCCGAACTGCGCGCCTCGATCATCGCGGGCACCTACCCGGCCTTCCGCGACGAATTTCTGGCCCGCTATACGCCCGCCTCCGAGCAGGTGCGCGAGGTACAGAGAGAGAAATGGAAGGCAGCACGCGCGCACAGAGCGTAGAGCGGGCAGGGAAGGCAGCGCGCGAGGGGCGCTGCTTACCCATTCATAGGAAATAGAACGCCGGCCCCGGCGCCCGGCTTAGTCGTCGATGGATGCGCTTTTCATTGGGTAGAGAAGGAATCATGTATGCCAAACACCTATCGTTTTCTCGACACGGGCACGCAGGATGCGGCCTTGAATATGGCGATTGACGAGGCGGTGCTGTTGCGCCACCTGGAGGGCCAGGCGCCGCCTACCCTGCGCGTCTTTCGCTGGGCGCAACCCTCGATCTCGCTGGGACGCTTCCAGCAGGTTGAGCGCGAGATTAACCTGGAACGCTGCGAGCAAGAGGGGATAGCCCTGGTGAGGCGGCCCACGGGCGGGCGGGCGGTTTACCACCGCGCTGAGTTTACCTACAGCTTTGTCAGCGGCAGGGCCTACGGCATTCCCGCCGGCATCGTCGCCGCCTATGCCTATCTCGCGCAGGGTTTGATCGCCGCGCTGGCCCAGATAGGCGTCCACGCCGAATTGAGCGAGGGACGGGTGAGCAAGCAGCCATCCGCCGCCTGCTTTGCCTCCTCGACGCAGGCCGATCTCACCAGCGGCGGCTTCAAGCTGATCGGCAGCGCCCAGGTCTGGAAAGAGGACGCGCTGCTGCAACAGGGTTCGCTGCCGATCGACGACCGCTCCGCCGAATTCTATGCGCTGCTGCGCTTCCCGGACGAGGACGCGCGAGCACAGGCGCTGGCCCGGTATCGCGAAATGACCACGCCGCTGCACACCTTCGCTCCCTCTGTCACCTGGGACGAGATTGCTCAGGCGTTTCGCGCAGGTTTTAGCAAGGCTCTGCAGGTGGATTTTCAGCCGGGAGAGTTGACCGCTGAGGAGTGGGAACTGGCCCGCCAACTCGCCGAAGAGAAGTACAGCAAGCTGAGCTGGCGAGTCGAGAAGGTGAAAATGATGGGCAGGTCTAGCCATTTGCCTTGAATTCGTGAAATCTGTTATACTTGCACCAACATCAACTCTGCATGAAATCTTGGGCGGTATACCATCCTTGTAGCCGTCAAAAAGGAGAGATCAGTGAGCTTAACGATAGACCTTGCGCGCAGAATTCTGGAGGCCAGCAAGCAGCGGGCGAATGAGTTGCGCAGCCCGGTGAGCATAGCGATAGTGGATGCCGGGGGGCATCTTGTACTGTTTGAGCGAATGATGTCCCCGTATGGCTGGGCGACGGGCAATATCAGCATTGCAAAAGCCACCACAGCGGTGATGTTCAACCAGTCCACCGACGCGGTGGCTCAATGGGGGTCGCAGATTCCCGGCTTTGCCTCAAGCATGGCGACGATGAGCCAGGGAAAGTTCATCATGGCTGCCGGCGGCTGGCCGATTCGCCTGAACGGCGCGACGATCGGCGGCATCGGGATCAGCGGCGGCAATGCTCCGGGTCGCGACGACGACATTGCGCGCGCGGGCCTGAGCGTGCTGGAGGCGATGGGCGCGCCTATACCGGCCTCGCGTTACGCACAGCCGCAAAGCGTGCCGGTCTACGCGCAGGCGGGGAGCTCGGCGGGGCTTCAGCCCTCACCGGCGTATCCCTCAACGCCGATCGCGCAGCCCTCTCCCGTTCCGGCCACGCCGGACCCGGCTGCCGCCGATACCATGAACATAGATATGAAGCAGGAGATGGAGAGTCAGCAGAATCCGTATGGCGATGGACCCGCAGCATCTGACCAGTATAGCGAAAATAGCGGAGGTCGCTCATGAATTCAGAGTCCAATTCAGAGATGCAAGTGACTCAATCCGGGAAACCCACAGCGAAGCGCGCGCATCGAGCCAATCGGCCCGTCCTGGTAACGGAGAAGACCGGCGCAGGGCTCGATGAGCCGACAAAGCAGGCAATTAAAGAGACAATGCAGCCAGAGATTCCGGTCGCCGCTGAAACCGGCTCGCCGGTTGAGCGGAAACGCAGGCCGGGCTTCTTTGCCAACATTGGCAGGACAGAGAAGGACGCAAGCGAGAAGAAGGCCGATCCCCAGACCGCGCGCATGGCGCGCGCTATGCGCGGCAAGAGCGTGGATACGTCGAAAGAGAAGGAGCAGGCAAAGGAAAAGAAGGCTGTGGCAACGAGCAGTTCGGCCAGATCCGGCGCGGCGCCCGCGCGTCCTCGCTCCGGCTTCAAGATGCGCTACATCATGGGCATGATGGCCTACCTGCTGATCGCCGACTTCCTGGGAGTCTGGATCACCAACTGGATGGTCGCCAACAAACTGGATGGGGTAATCTTCACCATTGGGAGCTTCCACGCCACACGCTCAACCCTGATCTTCCTGGCGCTGCTCATTGTCATCCTGGTCGTTATGGCGCGCCTGGACCTGATCCCGCGCAGCCTGAGAGCCATGTCCGAACCCTCTACACCGCGCAATGCGAACACGCCGGCCAAAAAAACATCCACCTCTACCTTTGAGACAAACCCTTCCAGGCCGACGGTGAAGCAGGGGGTCAAAGGCGAACACGATGACCTCTACCAGGAGTATCGGGCAAACCAGCGCTACTTCCAGAAACGCGATCGAAAACGTTAGAGCTTACGCGCAGGCCGGTTCAGTTCCTACCTCGACTCGTACTGCATGAGTATGGTATACTTGCGATATCCAGCACTTACGTAATGGTAGTCTGGGAATCGAAGGTATGCTCTCGTTGCCGGATTGAAACGTAGTGTTGAGGCCACGAATACAAGAGGAACTCTATGCCTACACGTATCATTATTGCTGACGATGAGACCATCCAGCGCATGGATCTCAAAGACGTTCTGACCAGGCAGGGCTACCTGGTCATCGGCGAGGCCGGGGATGGAGCAAGCGCTGTCAACCTGGCCCGCGAACTGCGTCCCGACCTGGTGATTATGGACATCCGTATGCCCGACATGGACGGTATTGCCGCGGCTGAAACCTTGACCCAGGAGAAGATCGCCCCGGTCTTGCTGTTGACTGCCTTCGGCGATCAGCCCCTGGTTGAACGCGCCAAAGAGGCAGGCGTGGTCAATTATATCGTGAAGCCGCTGCGCGAAAGCGAGGTGACGCCCGCGATCGAGGTTGCTCTTGCCCGCTATGGCGAATTCCGCGCGCTGGAGGAGAAGGCCAAAACCCTGACCGATCAACTGGAGACCCGTAAGGTCGTTGAGCGCGCAAAGGGCCTGCTGATGGAGAAGCAGGGGCTGAGCGAGCAGGAGGCGTTTCGCAAGATTCAGAAGGCCAGCATGAATAACCGGAAATCGATGCGCGAGGTCGCGGAGGCTATTCTGCTGACCAACGAGATGTAAGTCACGCGAGAAGGTGAGCCTGGAGTGTGGCTGCCTGACCAAAGTCACTCAACGAAAAAGCTCGCCTGCCCAGGGGTCTAGCAAGGATCGGCATGTATGTCTCTAGCCGCGAGTGCAGAGAATATCATAACCATTGTAGGTATTCGGTTTCGCCCTGCCGGGCGCATCTATTACTTTGATCCTCAAGGGGCATCTTATACCAACGGCCAGTACGTCATCGTGGAGACGGTACGCGGCGTCGAGGCCGGTCGTGTGGTTCTCGCCGCAAAGAAAATCGCGGAAAGCGATCTCAGCGATCCGCTGAAACCTGTCCTGCGCCTGGCGACTGAAGATGAGTTGCGCATGATGCTCTCCTTCAAGAGCAAGGAGAAAGAGGCGCTGGTGCAGTGCGCGTACCACGTGGGACAACATAAATTGCCGATGAAGCTGGTGGAGGCGGAGTATACTTTTGATGGGAGCCGTTTAACATTCTATTTTACCGCCGATGAGCGGGTCGATTTTCGCGCCCTGGTGCGCGACCTGGCCGCGACTTTCCGCACGCGCATCGAGTTGCGCCAGATCGGGGCGCGCGACCAGGCCAAGCTGCAGAGCGGCGTGGGACCATGCGGCAAGACGCTGTGCTGTAGTTCGTGGATCAGTGATTTTGGCGTGGTCTCTATTAAGATGGCCAAAGAGCAGGACCTACCGCTCAACCCGGCGAAGATTTCGGGGGTCTGTGGCCGCCTGCTCTGTTGTCTCTCGTATGAGAACGAGAACTATATCCAGGCCAAACAACATATGCCGCAGGTCGGGACGTTTCTGGATACGCCCAGCGGCACAGGCAAGGTTGTCTCTATCAACGTTCCTCGCTCGTCCGTCGAGGTGATGCTGGAGAGCGGTGCGACGGTGCAGGTGCCGATCGAGCAGGGACCACAGATGGGCGGATGCGGAACGTGCAGCAAGCAAGGGAGTTGTTGCAGTAGCAAAAGCGCCGGCACCGGGGAGAGCACTGTGTGCAGCACGTGCGGGTCCACCGGAGGGTGTACCGGCGCCTGTGGCTCTGGCGGCGGCTGCTCAGCCGGAAAAGGCGGGGGCTGTGGCGCGAAACGTAAGCAAGGTCCCCAGGCCGAAAGAATGGGAGAATAGCCGGGCCAGATCAAACAATCGAGTGTAGCCAGGTCAGGAGCAGGGTTCGCGGCCCAATCGACCGCGAGCCGGAGAGGAGGGCATATGCCGTCAGATCAGGATGAAAATCGCGCGGTATGGCAGAACGCGGACGAGCTGGAGTGGGAGCTACCCGCCGCCGCAAGTGGTTCACCCGTGGCAAGTATGTTGTCTGATGAGGATGATCAGTCCCTGGCCGAGGATATCGATACCGATGATCTGCTGGAGCCTGATACTGAGAGCGATCTGCTGCATTGGAGCCGGCCACCCCTTCTAAGTAAAGAGACGCTACGCACGGTCGCGCGCCAGCTCTCTCCGGTTCTCGTTCCACTGCCATTCGCTCTTCTCGTTTTCCTCTTCACTCTGCCCGCAACTCTTCAAGGACCACCAGCACATCCCTCGGTGCTGGTGACGGGCATGCTGCTGCTGGCCCTGACGATTCTCCAGGGCACGCTGCTCTACTTTGCCGGCTCCAACGATACCCTCTGGATGCTGTATATCGTGTGCGGCTACGCGCTATTCATCGTGGCCGGCGTCTTCGCCGTTTTTGGACCGACCGCCGTGCTGCTGGCTCTGGGTGTGCTGATCCTGCTCGGCTTTATTCTGGCGCAACGCGGGATTCGCCCAACCAAAGAGGGGCACGTTGACCTGGTGGAGTCCTTCGGCAAGTATACCCATACGCTCTATCCGGGACTGAACCTGCTGATGCCCTGGGAGCGCGTTTCCCACCGCCTCAATACTCAGGAGACTACCTGGACCTGCCCGCTGATGCGCGTGCCCACCTCGCGGGATCAGGATGTGCAGTTGACCGCGACCATCTCGTACCAATTGCTGCCCGAAGATGCTCATCTCGCGGCCCTGACCGTGAAGGATTGGGAGGCCAGCCTGCAAAAGCTGTTTATCGGGACGGTGCAGAGCGTGATCAATGAACTGACACCAGGCGATTTTGTGGCCTGGACGCAGAGCATCTACACGCGAACGAGCAGCGATGCCGGCTTTAATCCCGCCGCCGCTACCCGCTGGGATCGCATCAATACGACGCTGAGCCGGCGCATGCAGGATCGCGTCGCGACCTGGGGGGTGCAGGTAAACTGGGTGCGCGTTCAAGATATTACGCTGCTGCCGAATACATCAAACGCGCACCAGGCGCGTATAGCCGGCGACCTGGGCGGGACAACAGAGATGATCCGACCTGACCCGGCCCCCACGCTGACATCCCCGGAACCTGTGAGGCTGGAGCGAGTCGAGACGGTGCAGAATCCGCCACCGCCGGCGGCTCCCGCTGCCAGTTCTCCGGCGCCGGGCAACAAATTGCCCAGCGTGGAAACCATGAAGGATATGTACAACGCTATCCGCCAGGGCGCCATTACCGACCCGGTTGTGATCATGGACGTGGCCCGGCAGTTTGAGAATCTCGCCAACGATCCCGTGGCCAGCAAGACCATCGACTTCGATGCCGCACGCGCCGCGAATACGCTGCGCCAGCGCGCCCAGAAAATGCAGGAGCTGGCACAGATGCGCGCCGCTGCAAAAAAACAGGAGGGATAAATAGGATGCCATGTGCCGGAAAATCGTTTTTCACGCGATTTTTCCGGCACACGGCATCCTATCCCTTTGAGGCACGGGCCTGCAAGTCCTCAACGGCGTTAGTAATGCTCGCCACCTCATTCTCCATTGAGGCGAGCCGGGTGAGTGCCTGGCCGGTGCGCTCCTGTTCGGCGCGCACAAAACGCGTGTAGGGCGCGATGGCGTCCATGACGCGGGCGGTGGAGCTATTCAACTCCTTGCGAAATTGCTCGGACATGGCCTGGTGCAGACGGGCGCGCAGTTCATCCATCTTGAGATTAAAATCGCGCTTGGCGCGGGTGCGTTTGGCGGGGATGATGTAGATGCCTATGCCGAGCAGCAGCATGCCCGTCAGGATGCCAGTGATGTCGAGCGCGGCAACAGTGGTCGCCGCAACGACTAACGCGCCCAGGCCGACGCCGCCCGCTCCAACCAGGCCCGCCTGAACCACCGACGCGCGCAGGTCCTGCGAAAGTTCGACCGCCTCGGCCTCGCGATCGTAGGTGTGCAGCACATTGTCGGCGGTGCGCGCAACCTCCTGGAGCAGGACACGCCGGTTGTAGTCAAACTGCCGGCCCACCGAACCGATCATCTCGCTCTCGCGCCGCGCGCTGACCTCCTTGCGCCGGTCCAGGTATTCCATGATATCCTGCCAGAAACGCTGCTCCTGCTCGACAATCCAATCGATCAACTGCTGCACCGTTCCATCGATGCGTTTCTCGCTATCGCCAATGACCTTCTCCTGAAAATCACCCTTGATGCGCTCGGCGTGGATCAGATCAAAGATCCGCCCCAGGCGAATCGTGTCGTCGAAGAAGCGGTCGCCACGCTCGCGCATCTCCAGAATGATATTCTCGATCTCGCCGAGCCGGTGGGAAAAATTGCGCTCCATATCCTCGCGGTAGAGCTTGAGCTGATTCTCAATCGTCGCGATCGTGCGCGCGTCCTCCTCTAGCAGACTCGCGCGCTGCTCAACCACGCCGCGCGTCTCCGCCAGCAGGCGCTGCATCACCCCCAGGGGAGTGAGCAGCTTGAGGCGCACGCGTTCGGCCTCGTCGAGCGTGTGGAAAAGAAAATGTTCCAGGGAACCAAAACGGCTCTGCTCCCACAGGCGAATGGCCTCTGGACCGCTCTCGGCCTGCGCCTGCTGCGCATTATGGGCCGAGACGGGAAAGATCTCAGGCTCAAAGCCCAGCAGGTTTTTGCAGTTCTCGCGCACAAAGTCTACCACCTCTTGCAACGCCTGCGGCGTGCGCAGCAGATCGATCTTGTTCAGCACAATCACGACCTTCTTGCCCCAGGTGCGCATGCGCTCCAGAAATGCCCGCTCGCTTTCGGCGAAGGGACGATCGACCGAGGCGATGAACAGCACAAGGTCGCTGCGCGGGATAAACTCTTCGGTGAGCTGTTCGTGGTGGCGCAGGACGGCATTGACGCCGGGGGTGTCGACAATGGTAATATCGCGCAAGAAGTCCGCCGGATAGCTGATGTCGAGCATGCCCTGCGCGTTCGTTCTCTCCGCCGCCTGCTCTCCATAGCGCAGCAGGGTGATCGCCGCCGTGGTCGGAGTCACGCCCTCCTTCAGGACGGGCGCGCGCAGCAGTGCATTGATTGTGGCCGATTTGCCGGCATTGAATTCGCCGACAATCACCAGCAGAAAGAGCTCATCCAGGGCCGTCATGACCTCGCGCAGCGTTTTCACGTGGGCAGGGTCGATCTCGGCAAACTGAACCAGGCTGGTCTGTAGCTCGCCAACCAGGACCCGCTCGCGCCGGAATAATTCTCGCTGCTGCTCTTGTAAGACAGCGCCTGTGATAGCCATGATCTTGCTCGCTCCACTCTCAAAAAAGACCGTAAAATTTCTCTTTTTATATTACACTCGCCTTAAAGCGTGGACGTTTCGCTCAGCTAAGGCTATTCCCCCGGAGAAAACTGAGAGGTTTCTCAGCTTGCGGGCGTAGTATAGTATAGATCATAAGCGAAGAATGCCTGCTTTTTTATTTTTTACACAGGCGAGGCAATTCTTGGGCCTATTTACTTTTTCAGAGCAAAGGTTTCTCCGATGGAACGGGCGACTCATATTCTCCCGGCAGCTCCCGGCCGGGCGCTGCTCCCTACAAGCGTGACGCTGGCTTTTCAGCGCGTGCGCCAGACGTGGCGCATGCTGGCTCTGGTAGGTCTGGGCATGCTGGTCGCCGTCCTGGTTGTCTGTTCGGCTCCCCTCTACGCGCAGGTCGCGCTGACCTCCGGTTTGCAGGCGGTTCTGGCCTCCAGCAACCAGAGCACGGATATCGTGGTACGCGGCAACGCCTACACGGTCTCCGCCGAGGCGGTAAACAGGCTTTCGCAGGCGATTGACGCGGAATTCCAGCGTCGCCTGGGACCCTATCTGCTGCCCGGCCAGTTCTCCATGCAGACCGCGCCACTCAACATCCTGGTGCCTGGTCCGGGCGGGGCGTTGACCATGACCTCCGATCAGATCGGTATGATCGGTGTCGATCCCGCGCGCGCCGCCTCGCATCTGAAGTTTGTGCAGGGGCATATGCCTTCCTCGATCGCGACCGGGAACACCATTGAGATTGCGCTGCGGACCGAAACCTCCTCCAATCTGAGCTGGGGACTCGGCAAGATCATTCCGGTGCGGGTGTTTTACTTCAATGCCTTCGCCGGTGGGCAGACGGCGGGCACGATTTTCCTCAAGGTGGTGGGGATTTTCACCCTGCTTGAGAACAATGACCAGTTCTGGCATGGGGAGGATTTTCTTGGCTCCTCGCCGGATACCAATAACTTTATCGCCGGTTCGCTGGCCTCAAATGACGCGCTGATCTCTGTGTTCAGCAAGTCTCCGCCCGGAACCAACCCCTTGATCTCTACGCCCAGTTCGCTGATCTGGTATTACAGCCTGGACCCCTCGCGTATTCAGGTCGGCCAGGTCGATTCTATCTTGCGGGCAATTCAGACCATTCAGGTCGATAACTCCAACAACGACCAGATGAATCAATCGATCCTCCAGCACGCGCAGACCTATCTGCCCGACGATGCGCTGAGCCTCTATCGCGATCGCCTGCCCGTCGTGCAGTTTCCCGTGACCGGCCTGACCCTGCTGGTTCTCTGCATGGCTCTCTTCTTCGTCACGTTGATGACCGGCATTCTGGTCGATCGCCAGGCGGGGGCGCTCGCGCTCCTGCGCAGCCGGGGAGCAAGCGGCTGGCAAATCTTCTGGTCGATGGTCACGCAGGCGCTGATGCTCGGCCTGATCGCCCTGGTAGCCGGTCCCCTGCTGGCAATTCCGCTGGTGCGCCTGCTGGCCGCCCACCTGCTGGCCCCTGGCGGCCAGACCGCGCTTAACTTCATCTCCGGCAATCCGCTGCCGATCGCGCTGAGCGTGGGCCTGTACGCGCTGGTCACGGTGTGCGCGATGGTTCTGACGATGACGCTGGCCATCTGGGGCACGGCCAGCCGCGATGTGCTGGCGCTGCGCCGGGAGACCGCGCGTTCGACGCATAAGCCCATCTGGCAGCGCCTGAATCTGGACGCGGTGGTGATTGTGCTGGCGCTGGTGGGAGCCGGCTTTGCCCTGTACCTGGCGAATTCGAGGGCGCTGGATACTCGCCTGCGCTTGCTCTTTCTCTCGCCGCTGACGCTATTGGAGTCCCTGCTCTTGCTGCTGGCTGCGATGCTGCTGCTGCTGCGTGGTTTTCCTCTGCTGCTGCGCGGTGCGGCCTGGCTGGCCACGCGCATGCGCGGCGCGGCCTCGCTGCTCGCCCTGGCTCAGATGTCGCGCGCGCCTCGGCAGTCTGTGCGCATGACGCTCCTGCTCGCCCTGGCTACGGCTTTCACGATCTTTACTCTGGTCTTCAACGCCACGCAGACTCAGCGGGTGCAGGACGTAGCTGATTTTCAGGCGATGGCCGACTTCAGCGGCAGCGTGCCGGTGGCGGTGATTACCCCCCAGCAGATGGCCAGCGCCACACAAGCCTACAGCCGCCTGCCGGGCGTGGTCTCGGCCTCCCTGGGCTTTATCAAGTCCGCCACCGCCGGGGGGTCCGCGCTGAGCCTGCCGATAGACTTCAAGGCGGTCGATGCCGATACATTTGCTCGCACGGTTCGCTGGTCGTCTCAGAATTCTTCTACCCCCCTGACCTCGCTGATGAATGAGCTGGTCTCCGCCCGCTCCTCCGCGATCAAGCAGGATGTTGTGCCGGCGATCGTCGATGCAGCGACCTGGGATGAGTTGCATCTTGCACCGGGCGCGAACTTCACCCTGAACTTCTCGGTGGTGGGCAATCTGGATCTTCTCAATCTCAAGGCGGTGGCCGAGGTGCAGCATATCCCCACCTCCGGCAATAGCAGCATTCCCAGCGTGCTGACCGACTACCAGACCTTTGTGGGCGTCTATACCCGCAATTTTACTCGCTCGACCGGCTATACCGTTCCCTTGAACTATGTCTGGCTGCGCACTACCGACAATGCGGCCCAACTCTTTGCGCTGCGCCACCAGTTGACTTCTGGCGCATTGAGTCTCTCGCCGCTTTACGATAGACGCAAGATGCTCGCGCAGCTTTCCAATGAGCCGCTCTCCCTGACGTTGTATGGCATTCTCCTGCTGGGAGCCGTGACCGCCCTTCTGCTGGCCCTGGTCGGCAACCTGGTCGCTTCCTGGCTGAACGCTCGCTCGCGCCTGGCAAACTTTGCCGCCCTGCGCGCTCTGGGAGCTACGCCGCGCCAGATCGCCAGCACGCTGGGCTGGGAGCAGGTGATCGTCTATACCACTGCAATCCTGCTGGGCTTTCTCTTCGGCTGGCTGCTGGCGATTTTCGCGCTGCCCTCGCTGGTCTTCACCAGTATTCTCCCCAACCAGGTCACAGGCGGTTTCGATAACCAGACGTTCTACGCGGCGCAGAACTCGCCGCCGATCGCGATTGTCATCCCTACGGCGCTCTGGATCGTCCTGGCCGCGCTGATTGCTCTGTGCGCCGTCGCTCTTGGCATGATGGTGCGCGTCGTCTCGCGCCCCTCAATTGCCCAGGTGCTGCGCCTGAATGAAGATTAATACCTGCCTGAACGGAGAAATGAGTATGCCAGAACCGTTGATCGTCTGCGATAATCTTGTCAAAATCTATAAAGTCGCTGATCTGGAGGTTGTCGCGCTCCAGGGACTGGACCTGGAAGTGAGAGCTGGAGAGATGATCGCCCTGGTGGGCGCCTCCGGTTCGGGCAAGAGTACGCTGATGAATATCCTGGGCGGACTGGATATGCCCACCGCGGGCAAGTGCGTCGTGGCCGGCCACGACCTGACGCGTTTGAGCGAGGCGCAGCGCATTCGCTACCGCCGCTTCGTCGTCGGACACGTCTGGCAGCAGAGCGGACGCAATCTGTTACCAGAACTGAGCATCGCGGTCAACGTCGAGGAGCCGCAGATGCTGCGCGGCATCGGTTTCTCCCAGAGGCGCAAGCGCGCGCGCGAGCTGCTGGAGCTGGTCGGCCTGGCCGGGATGGAGAAGAAGCGTCCCGAGCAACTCTCCGGCGGCGAGCAGCAGCGGGCTGCGATCGCTGTGGCACTGGCCAATCAGCCCACCGTGCTGCTGGCCGACGAGCCAACCGGCGAACTCGATTCGGTCACTGCCGCCGAGATTATGCATCTCTTGCGCACCCTCAATCAGCAGCTTGGCCTGACCATCCTGATCGTCACGCACGATGTGGCGATTGCCGCCGAGGTTGACCGCACGCTCGCTATCCGCGATGGGCGCACCAGCACAGAGACCGTGCGCCGCGACGCGCCTTTGGAAGAGGTACACACGCAGGTGCCAACAGCCAGCGCGGTCATCGGCCTCTCCAGCCAGACGCACCGCGAGTCGATTTTGATCGATCGCGTGGGACGCCTGCAATTGCCTAAAGAGGCGCTGGAACTCTATCCCTTTCATGGCCGCGCGGAGGTGCGTTTCGCCGAGGGACATATCCAGCTCTGGCCGCTCAATAACACGGTCGAGGCGAATGGAGGAAACGGACAGGGTTCTGAGACGCAAGCTCCGGCGAAGCAGACCGGGAACGCGGAATAAAAGGAGGCGCACGCGATGGCTTCTTCGGTACAAACGCGGACGATGCGCACCGGCTGGACGCTGCTGCCCCCGACACTGACGCTCGCCTGGCAGCGCACGCGCAAAACCTGGGGCTTGCTGCTGGTCGTTGAACTCGGCATGCTGGGCGCTGTGCTGCTGGCCTGCGTGGTGCCGCTCTACGCAAATGTCACGATGACCGCCGCCCTGCGCGGGACGCTCAATATCTCGCCCCAGAACTCCGATATCGTGGTGCGCACCCTGCCCCAGCTCGTCTCCGCCCAGGTTGTCACCCAAACCACGCAGATCCTTGACAAAGAACTGGGCAAGACACTGGGACCCTACCTCGATCCCGTGCAGTTCTCAATCGAGACGCAATCGCTGCCATTGCTCGCCCCGGACCAGCAGGGCGTTTTAAAGCCGACCAGGGTAAATACCAGCCTGATCAGCGCCGATATGGCCCGCGCGACCGGCCATCTAACCCTGATAGAGGGAAGCCTGCCGAAAGTTTCAGGAGATACGCTTGAGGTCGCGGTTACGCCGGAGACGCTTCAATACCTGCACGCGACGCTCGGCAGCGTACTGGCCGTGAGTATGAATTTTACCGACGTGTATGATAAGACCTATCCACAAATTCTGCTCCTGCATATCGTGGGCCTTTTCAGGCCCGCCGGCGGAAACGACCCGTTCTGGCATGGAGATGATTTTGCCCCCTACCTGGACAACGGCATTCACCTCTATGCCCTCGTCCCCAATCAGAGCTTGCTGAGCACCTACGCGCATCTCTCCAGCGACGCTGCCGTGCACAATCGCGTCTTCGTCTCTACGCCGAACCTTCTCTGGTACTATCATCTCGACAGTTCACAGATCGGCATCGACAATTTGAACGCGCTCATCACAGGCATCGGGCGGGTGCAGGTCGATAACGCGAATAATCCCGCCTTAGAGCAAGATCCCTATCTGGAACAGACGCAGACGTACCTGCCCGCGCCGGACGCGCTGAACGGCCTCGCCGCGCGCATCTCGGTGATTGAGTTTCCGGTCGTCAGCCTGGTCGTTATGATCCTGGGCCTGATTCTTTTCTTTATCGGCATGATCGTCAGTCTGCTGATCGAGGGACAGAGCGAGGCCATCGCAATCCTGCGCAGCCGGGGAGCCAGCCGCAGGCAAATCCTGGGGGCGCTGGTTCTGCAAGGGCTTGTCATGGCGGCGCTTGCGCTGGTAGCGGGCCTGCTGCTCGCGCTCCTGGTTGTGCGCCTGCTCACCTGGCAAATGTTCGCGGGCAACGACCGGGACGCGCTGAATTTCGTTGTCGGCGATCCCATGCAGGTTGTGGCGAAGGTTGGTCTGTACGCGCTGGTGGCCGTCGCGGTCGCGCTGGTCGCCATCGTTTTCGCGGTCTGGAGCGCGGCCAAGCGCGATATCGTCGCCCTGCGCCGGGAGACGGCTCGCTCGACGCGCCGCCCTCTCTGGCAGCGCCTGCGCCTGGATATCGTGGCCGCGCTGATCGCCCTGGTCGGCTACTGCTTCTCGGTCTATCTCCTGAACTCTAACGCCCTGAACAACCAGCTCTATCTGCTCCTGCTCTCGCCGCTGGCCCTCTTACAGACGCTCTTCCTTCTGCTGGCTGCGCTACTCCTGCTCTTCCGTTTCTACCCGCTGGTTCTGCGCCTGGGAACGGGGCTGGCGGCCCGGCGCAAGAGCGCCCCGCCCGTGCTGGCCCTGGCACAGATTGCGCGCTCGCCACGCCAGCCGGTGCGCACCACTATGCTGCTGGCCCTGGCCAGCGCCTTCGCAATCTTCTCCCTGATCTTCACGGCCACGCAGGCGCAGCGCGTGCTGGATGTGGCAAACTACCAGGCCGGCGCGGACTTCAGCGGGAGCTTTCCTGCGCCCGTCTATTCCACGCCGGACCTGGCCAGGGTGACGAATCTCTACAATCACATACCGGGCGTGCTGGCCACCTCGCTTGGCTATAACAAGCAGGCCCAGGCCGGAGCCTCGCTCAATATCGCCATCAATTTCCAGGCCGTCGACGCAGCCACCTTCGCGCTGGCCGCCTCCTGGTCCCCACAGGACTCCTCGCAGCCGCTCAGTTCGTTGATGCAGGCGCTGCTGGCTCAGCGCAGCACGGCCATTGCGCAGAAGATTGTGCCGGCGATCGTCGATAGCAACGCCTGGAATACTTTGCATCTCGCGCCGGATGCAACCTTTATCCTGCAATTTCCCGATGTCGCGACCGATCGACCGCTCAGACTGCGCGTGCTGGCCGAGGTGCAGCATATCCCCACCTCTGGCAATACCGCAGCGCCCGGCGTGCTGGTCGATTATCCAAGCTTTGCCGCCGTTTACACCGATAACTTCACCACCCTCAGCGGCTCGAACGTCGCGCTCAACTACGCCTGGCTGCACACGCGAGACGACGCCCGTTCGCTGGCGCATGTGCGCAGTGTGCTGACGAGCGGCGAGATGCGCCTGGAGCCAATCTTCGACCGGCGCGCGATCCAGGCCGCGCTCTTCGCCGATCCTATCTATCTCACCCTGATCGGTGAACTCGAGCTGGGTGTAATCGCCACGCTCTTCCTGGCCCTGCTCGGCAGCCTGATCGCCTCCTGGCTCAGCACGCGCCGGCGCCTGACCAACTTCGTCGCCCTGCGCGCCCTGGGAGCCACGCCGCGCCAGGTGGTCGGCACGCTGGCCTGGGAACAGGGCATCATCTACACAGCCGCGCTGCTGCTCGGCATCCTCACCGGCTCCCTGCTCGCCGCGCTGAGCCTGCCCTCGCTCGTCCTGACCAGCGTGCTGCCCAGCCAGATCACCGGCAGCGTCAGCAACACCGACTTCTACGCCGCGCAATTTGTGCCTCCGTTGCAGGTAATCATTCCTCCCACGCTCTGGCTCGTCCTCGGCGCGCTGGTCGTCATCTGCCTGCTCGCGCTCGGCACGATGATGCGCAAGGTGGCACGCTCCTCGATCGGGCTGGTGCTGCGCTTAAGCGAGGATTAGCTCATCCCTGGCTCCCCAGCCGCTTTACCTATGGTAAGATAGATGGACAGACGAACAGCGGAGGGGCGATGAATCCATAGCCCGATCCTGCAGCAGAAGAAAAACGAGGTGTTCTATGGCATATCAGATGTGGATCAATGGCGAATATACGGCAGGCAGCTCTGGCAAGGTCATCGAGGTGCGCAATCCCGCGACCGAGGAGATCATCGAGACCGCGCCGGCGGGCAACGCGGCGGATGTCGAGCGGGCAGTTACGGCAGCCCGGGCGGCCTTTCCGGCGTGGAAAAAACTGCCGGCAGGCCAGAAGGCGGAGATGCTGCACGAAGTTGCGCAGAAGCTCAGCGCGCGCACTGAAGAATTCGCGCGCTTGCTGACGCTGGAAGGCGGCAAACCGCTGGTCGAGAACCGCGACGAGATGGGCTGGTCGGCGGCCTGCTTCCGCTACTACGCTGAGCTCGGCAGGAACAGCAGGGGACGCGTCATTCCGTCCATCGAAGAGAGCCAGCTCGCGCTCGTTCTCAAGGAGCCTTATGGAGTCGTCGGGGCGATCGTACCCTGGAACTATCCCATCCTGCTCATGGCCTGGAAGGTCGCGCCGGCTCTGGCGGCGGGCAACACCGTCGTTATCAAGCCATCTGAACTGACGCCGCTCTCGACGCTGCTCTTCGCCGAATTATTTGCACACCTGCCTCCAGGGGTCGTGAATATCGTCAGCGGCTACGGTCCCGACTGCGGCGAACCGCTGGTGCTCGATCCGCGCGTGCGGGTCATCGCCTTCACCGGCTCGCTGGCCACCGGGCAGCGCATCGCGCAACTGGCCGCGCCGCTGATGAAGAAGCTGCACCTGGAACTGGGCGGCAAGGACGCGTTTATCGTCGCAGAGGATGCCAACCTGGACGTTGCTGTGCCCGGCGTGGCCTGGGCCGCCCTGCTCAACACTGGGCAGGTCTGCACCTCGACCGAGCGCGTCTACGTCCACGAAGCGATCGCGCCGGAGTTCATCGAGCGCATCACCGCCTATGCGCACGGCCTGCGCCTGGGTGCCGGTATGGAGCCGGAAACCGATATGGGGCCGCTGATCGACGACCGCTTCCGCGTGAAGGTTGAGGCGCAGGTGGAGGAGGCGAGGGCGCAGGGGGCGAAGATTTTGACCGGTGGCCGACGTCCTCCGCAGCTTGCGCGCGGCTACTTCTACGAGCCGACCGTTCTGACAAACCTCAACCATTCCATGAGCATCATGCGCGAGGAGACGTTTGGCCCGACGATTCCCATTATGACCTATCGCTCGTTCGACGAAGCGATCGCGCTGGCCAACGATAGCAAGTATGGCCTGGGCGCTAATCTCTACACCCACGATCCCCTCAAAGCCAAACGCTTCTTTGAGGAGGTCGAGGCGGGAACGCTGTGGATCAACGATCCCCTGACCGACAACGACGCCGGCCCGTTCGGCGGCCTCAAGATGAGCGGCGGCGCGCGCGAGTTGGGCGAAGAGGGCCTGGAGGAGTTTCGCGAGACTAAGCACGTTCACTGGGACTTCGAGGGCGGCATGAAGCCCTGGTGGTATCCCTACGGGAAATAATTACTGCTCTTTTGCTCTGACGAGGGCCTCTTTGAGCTGGCGGTAGACGTTATCCAGGTGATCTGGAATGACCTTGACATCGGCGATCACCGGCATAAAGTTGGTATCCCCGTTCCAGCGCGGCACAATATGGAAATGCATGTGCTCGGCAAAGCCCGCGCCCGCAACCTTGCCCTCGTTGATGCCCATGTTGAAGCCATCGGGATTCATCGCCAGGCGCAACGCTCGCAGCGCGAGTTGGACCTGCGCCATTAGCTCGTTCAGCGTCTCGGCGTCGAGCAGCGTGATGCTGCCGACATGCTGAAAAGGCGCGACCATGAGATGGCCGCTATTGTAGGGATAGAGATTGAGCATCATAAAGCAGCGCGCGCCGCGATAGAGGATATGATGCTCTTCATCGCGGTTCGCCGCCGGCAGCGCACAAAAAATGCACGCGTTCGACTGGGGAGTTTGCGGCGAGATATATGCCATGCGCCAGGGCGCCCATAAGTTTTCCATCGCGGTTCCACTTGAACATTTCAGAGATCAGAAGTATACACCACCCGGCGGGGGACCGCTCCAATCAGGCTCTTCTTTCGACCCGTTCGAGGGTACTGAAAAGGGCTTATTAAGCAAGCTCTTGCGCAGGCAAATCGGCGCTGCCCTCCGCGTCGGAGAGCTCAACCCACTTCTCGGCCCATGTGTGAATCGCCTGAATCACCGGCTTGAGATCCAGCCCTTTCTCGGTCAAGCGATATTCGACACGCACCGGGATCTGGGGATATACCACGCGCTCGATAATGCCCGCGCCCTCCAGTTCGCGCAGGCGGTCGCTCAAAACGCGGTCGGAAAGGCCGTCCACCGCCGCAGTCATCTCGCAAAAGCGCCGGGGACCCTGCAAAAGGGTGTCGAGTATCAGGCCCGTCCAACGCTTGCCGAGCAATTGAATCGCGTGCTCGTAGCGTGGGCACAGAGAATAATCTGGTTGTTGCATTTCTGCTGGCTTCATTGCCTTTCCTACCTCGCCCTGCTGGTATCAGGCTCCAGCAGCGGCCAATATGTCTCAGCGTGCGTAACAATAGTATAACACGTTTTAAATTCTGAGGCAACCACTGTTACTATAGTAAAGTAAGCAATAGATGCCTGATTGGTCCTGTATATGTAACGCATTGACCGCGCATTTTTTCACAACAAATGTGCCACCGGGTGCCTGCGCCAATGGAGCGCTGGCCCTCCTGGCCCGGCACGTATAGCCTCAGAGCCGGCCTCTAGCTTCTTCCCGCGCATGCGTGTTCCCCACCCCATTCGCGGCAGTACCACATATGATGGGAAAGAAAGCAGGCGGTTTGATCTTCCAATGATTAGCGGAGCGTCTCACCCGACTGTCAATCGTGGACGGTTTCGCTCTGCCAGGTGCAGGATTCGGGGATCGCGGCCTTGAGCGCCTCGGCCAGGGCATCGATATCGGTCACATCGTCGCGATACACGGCCCAGGCTTTAGGCTTCTCCTGGGGACTCGCGGGCTGGCGAAAGACGGTGATGCCGATGCGCTTGCCGTTAGGGAAGAACTCCTCTTTCACCCGGGTCAGATTTTCCCAGCGAATCTCGATTACCTCGCCTTTTGCGCTCTCTTTAATCAGCGCCTCCGGCTCCAAGCGAATCGTAAAGGGAACGGGCGCGATGAGGCGCAGGTAGTAGATGAAGCCGAGGATAAAGAGAACGGCGACGATGGTACTACCCACGGCGGAGCCGCCCTGGAGAATGCCCTGGTAGAAGGCGATCCACAGAACCAGCGCCAGCAGGAAGATCACGCCAAAAATCGTGACAAGTCGTTTAAAAGGACTGAGACCGGGGCCGATAAAGACCTTTGCCTGAGCGGTCGCAGGTGTTGCCATATGCAATCTCCACAGAGATGGGCTTCTATCTTCTTCTCGCCTCCTATTGTATCACAGGCCGGGACGAAAATCTTCTCGTTTTTTGCTGTTTAACTTTGCGCAGCCTGCCCGATATGGTATACTGACTGAGCTACTTACGTGTTTCTGCGCGAAAATCATAGATCAGCTTGGCAGTAGAACTTTCCCGCTTCAGCGACTCAAGCGATTGTGCGTAGTAAAAGCAAACGAGAGGGACTGGCAGCATGACTACATCGAGGATTCCCGGACGTTCGGAAGAGTCACCTGTAATGCAGAGGCAATCGGGGCCGTTGGCGACGGCGAGAACGACGGGTAAGCTGCTGGCCACTCAGGGCTATGTGGTGGGCATTGAGATCAGTGGCAGTGGCGCACGCCAGACGGTCGCGCTGGCCAACCTGGAAGGCGAGGTTCTCCACAAAGTGCGCCGCCCCCTGGATTATGTGCCGGATACCAGGAGCGTGTTGTACCTGATCGATGAGATGATCGGCGAGGTGACAGCGCCCGAACGCTTGCAGGATGGGCGCATCCTGCGTGTTGGCGTGGCCGTCGGCGGCCTGGTCGATGCCCGACTGGGCGTTGTGCGCCGCCTCCATCACGCCCACGAATGGAAGAACTTCCCACTCCAGGACTATATGGCCGAAAGGCTTGAAGCTCCTTGTATAATAGACAACAATGCAAATGCAGCGGCTCTGGCGGAGGTTGAGTACGGCGTCATCAGCGAAATGGAGAATGGCAGCCGGAAAGGCGAGCTGGTCGCGCTGTATATCGGTCTGGGACGGGGAATCGGCGGCGGGCTGGTCGTTAATGGGCGCATCTATCATGGGATCTCGTCCACGGCGGGCGAGATCGGGCATATGCTGGTCAAGGAGCATGGGCCGAAGTGCTCCTGCGGCGGCTTCGGACACCTGGAGGCCATCGCCTCCGCCCAGGCCATTGTACGGCGTATGCTCGGCCTCGCAATCGAGTATCCAGAGACCGAAGAGGCCATCCGTAGCATTACAGGAGAGCGGACAGAGCGGATTACAGCCGGGCAGATTTTTCGGCTGGCGGCAGATGGGAACAGGGTAGCCCGGCTGGTCGTTGACGAAGTGCAAACCTATTTAGGCATAGCTCTGGCAAATATCATCCACCTGGTCAATCCCGGCATCATCATCCTGGGCGGACCGGTCGCGCAAGCAGGGGACCTGTTGATCGCTCCCTTGCAGGCCCGGGTCAATGAGCTTTGCCTGAAGGAAGCAAGCGAAGCAGTGCGCATCGTGCAGGGGAAGCTAGGCGCCGAAGCGAACATTGTGGGAGCGATCACCCTGGCGCTCCAGGACTTATAACACATTTAAGAGGCAAACTGTGGAAACAGGTCGGGTTATTCACGGGCGTTATCTGCTGCAACGCCTGATAAAACAGACAGCTTTTTGCAGTGTCCATCAGGGCATGGATCAGCGTTTGCAACGCGCGGTGGCCGTCAAGTCGGTGGTCGGCCCCAATATCGCGGCGTACCGCACCGCTGTGAAGATGACGGCAAATTTCTCACATCAGCATATTCTTGGCCTCTATGACCTGGTAGTTGAGCCTGACGTTCTGTATATTGTCCAGGAATATGTCGATGGAGACACCTTTGCCACGCTCATGCAGAGCCAGCTCAGTCCTTTCGAGATTGCCGAGGCCGGCTGGCAGATGTGCCTGGCCCTGATGTACGCGGGCAGCGCCTCCAGGCGCGTCTGTCATGGGGACCTCACGCCGAGCGCCATTATGCGCGACCGGCAGGGGGTGATCAGGATAAATAATTTTGCCCTGCCCACCGATCTGGCATATTTTGAGAAATGGAGCAGGATGGGCGGTGAGGGGGTGGCGCTGTTGGAAACCGAGTTGCCCTGGGGACAGCAGAGCGAGGCGCGCAAAGCAGATGACACGCGCGCGGTGGGATTGCTGCTCTACCAACTGCTCACGGGCTCCGCAGAGCCGCCGGCGGACGGGCGCCTGCGTTTCGCGCGCGGGATACCTGCGGAACTCTGCGAAACTATTGCGCGCGCGGTCGTGCGCCAGCATCCACAGCATATCGACACGCCGGAAGCTCTGTATGCACAGCTCAAAGTGCTGGCCGAAGTTCTGGAGCCGGCGCTGCCCTCTCTGGCTCAGGAGGAGCCGGCGGTGCGCCAATTCTCGTCCGCCGGGGTGGGCAAACCCGGAACACCCCTGCCGGTCAGGGAGAGCGGAGGACGCAGCCTCTCATCCTATAGCGGCCAGATGCCCGCACTTGAGGCAACCCCTTCAGCGCCCACCGTGGCAAATATTCCGTTCAGTCCGACCGCCCAACGCATGAGTCCTCCCGTTCCCACCGGCGCGAAAAGCAACTCGCCGGTGCTGATGATGCTTCTGCTCGGCCTGCTGGCCTTTGGCCTCTTCTTTGTGGTGGGCTATTTCCTGGGGCACGCGCTAATTCACTAGTTGTTTCAATCCCCTCAAACGGCTCGAAGCGATAACGTGATCTGGAATCCCTCACCACAGAAGCAAGTGGACGCCTGACCTCAGAAACGGTCAGGTAATGGGTGGAACGCTAGCCGGGACAGAACTACTGCGCAGGCTGCCAGCGCGCGGCGTCACGCCGCTGATATTTCGCCATGACCTCCTCAAAGGCTGCGTCGAGGTCGATATCGATTGAATTGGCGAGAGAGGCCAGAATGAAGAGTATATCAGCCATCTCGGCAGCAATGTTTCCTTGAGCCTCGTCACTTTTCTTGGGTTTTTCGCCGTAGGTGTGATTGATCTCGCGCGCTAACTCGCCGACCTCTTCGGTGAGACGCGCCAGGCTGGCGAGCGGGGACCAGTAGGTGCTGTGCCACTCTTCTCTGATCAGGTGGTCGATCTCTTGCTGGACTTCTGCCAGTGTACGCATGCGCTTTTCCCTTTCTACGCTGTGATAAGCACCTGGAAGGCCAGGTGAACCGGCGACTGGTTAGGGCGATCAATCTCCACCTGCACCACCCAGGCTCCTCCCATCGTGAAGGTCTGATTCGCCGGGAAGGTCGCGCTATACCCCGAACTGCTGCCCTGCGCGGTGGCATCAGCCTCGCCCATGTCCATAATCTCCATGTTGATACGCAGTTTAACTGTGGCATTGCTCACCGCCTTGCCCTGGGCATCGCTCAGCGTGAGTACAAGCGTATTTGTGACGCCAACGCGCGCTGGATCGAGCCGGAGCGTGACCGAGAGATCGCCCGCCTGCTGCGTCTGGCTGACCGGAGTCGGAGAATTGCCGGTCGGCGAGGACTGATTCACCAGCGCCTGGTAATTCACATTCGGAAAGACCACCGGTGGCGCGAAGAAATTCATCAGAGCCAGGCAGATCAACGTCACCGCCGCCAGCCCGGAGAGCGCGTCCAGCGTGCGTTTCACCAGGCGCTCGGTTTTTTCGAGCGCGAACCTGCGAGCGCGGCGAGCCGGCATCTCGGCATTGACGACGGGCAGGAGGACGGTCTGGCGCTGGAGGCTGGGCAGGAGGAAGAAGAGCAGATAGCCCGTAAAAACTAGCATCAGCAGGAACAGCAGCGCGCGCACCAGCAGCGCGCGCCCATAGGAATCGTTCAGCAACTGAGCGAGCGATTGAATCGTGGCCTCGGTCAGAAAAATCTCGCTGACCAGCAGCACGCCGAGCGAGGCGAGCAGCCAGGGCAGAGCGCGTTTGAGGACCGTCACCAGCGTCTCCGCGTGATGATCAGGATCGGTGGCGGGCAAGATGGGAAGCAACACCAGGCCCAGATAGGCCAGCGGACCAAACCAGGCGGCCTGGGCCGCGAGCGCGAGCCAGCTAAAGATGCCCGCGCTGATTGGCAGGGGAGTGAGATTCACAATCTCGTTTGAGAGAACCAGCGTCAGAACGATCAGTCCCGCGAGGACCAGTCGGCCCACAATCTGCCAGCTTGAAGGCTCCGGCACGGACGCTTCGTCCAGCGCGAGATTTGTGGTAATCCTGGGCAGTGAAGCGCCCGTGCCGCGCGTGGGCGAAACGCTCGCCACGGCTCCACTCATCCTGGCCTGCGCGCGCATAAAGGCGGGGATCGCAAAGGTGGATGGCGCAGGTCCCGAGCTCGGGCGCGCCTGCTGGCGAAGCTGGCCGAAACGTTTGCTGGCCCGCGTGGGAGTTGGCGTGGTGGGCACGCCCTGCGTTGGCTTGCGGCGAGCGTTGCTCGTCCGCTGAAAGAGCAGGGCCAGCAAGAGCAGGACCATCCGCGCGAGCCAGAGGCGTCCATAGTTCGTACTCAGGACAAACTGCACAATTACCTCGAAGCTGATGCCTCCATTGCCCAGCGTCTGCGTGAAAGATGTGGCGCGCAGAACCAGATTAATTACCTCCCCAACCAACAGAGCCAGCAGACAGAGAAGCTGGAGGGAACGCGAATGCTTGCGGGCCTGCGCCAGAAAGGCCGCCGGCGCGGAACGCGGAAGGATCAGATAATCTGTCAGCAGAATACCGATCCAGAAAAGCAGAGCCAGCAGGGTCAGCCAGTCCCACGCCACGGCCAATCCTCCCTGAAGATCGATCCGGGGGAAATAATTGCTGGTGCTGGGACCCAGCGTCGGGGTGCCCGCAACCCCCAGGGAAGAGGTCCCCAGATTAAAGCCGATCAGCCCGCTGGTCGTATGCCCGTCGGTCAGCGAGAGGGCAGTCCAGCGCACCTCATAGCCTCCCTGCGGCAGCTTGCTCGCCGGGAGGAGCGGCGTATCCAGTTCATTCGGGTTGACCGGGTTGATCACGCTCGGCCCGGCGTTGACCAGCACTCCGCTGGCGGGCGCGCCCGGTGGAAACGCGTAGACACTGGCGCGGCTGGCCGGAGCGATTGGAGCGTCAAAGTAGATACGCACGACCGAGGGAGACTTGCTCACAGTCGAGCCGTCGATCGGATCGGAGCCAATGACGAAGGCATGAGCCGAGGCCACAGGAGCGCGGCCCGCCACAGGCAGCCAGCTTGCAACTTGTAGCAGGCTCACACAGAAGATAGCCAGCAGAAATATCTTGAGATAACGCCGTCGTCTCATTGGTTTTCTCATCTCTCACGCCTCTCCACTGATTGTACATCTGAACTATTTGGCCTGCAAGTGGGACTTTCCCTGCTATGCCAGCGCGCCTCTATATGGTAATATCATCAAGAGATGAACGGGCCTCTGTGGAGAGACGAATAACAAACGAGGATAGTGACAAACATGAGCGCAGACGAAAGCACAGATGTACAACAACCTCCGTTGACCATCGGCATCGACCTGGGCGGGACGCAGATACGCGTGGCTGTCCTGCGGGGCACGCAGATATACGCGCGGGCCTCCCGGCTGACAGGCGATCAGCCCACGCCGGAGAATACTCTGCCACGCATCTACACTACCCTGCAAGAGGCACTGGACCAGGCGCACGTCAGCTTGCAAGAGATCATCGGCATCGGTGTCTCGGCCCCGGGACCGCTGGATAATCGCACGGGCACGCTCTATGAGCCGCCCAACCTCCTCTCCTGGCACGCAACGCCGCTGAAAGATATCCTGGTCAATAAATATCAGAGGCCGGTCTTTGTCGAGAACGATGCAAACACCGCCGCACTTGGCGAATATCTTTTCGGCGCGGGCCGCGGCTGCCAGGATATGGTCTACCTCACGGTCAGCACGGGGATCGGCGGCGGCGTGATCGTCAAAGGCAAACTGCTGGAGGGCGTGAACGGGACAGCCGCGGAACTGGGGCATATCACGATCGATTGGCAGGGAGAACGCTGCCCCTGCGGCAACATCGGCTGCCTGGAGGCTCTGGCCTCTGGCAGCGCCATCGCTCGCAAGGCCAACGAGGCCATCGCAGACGGCCAGGGCGCGGAACTGCTGGCCTTTGCCCGCGCGATGCTGGAGCATACGACCACCATTCCCGATAAGCGCGCCCTGCCCCAGCAGGATCTTAGTACCCAGCCGCTGAACGTACCGCCCGCAGTCAGGCCGGATCAACTGCCGCCAGAAGAACTGAAAGTAACCTCGCAGACGGTCGCGCGCGCAGCAGAGGCGGGCATTCCCCTGGCGCGCGCGATCATCACCCAGGCGGCGGAGGCGCTGGGCGCGGGCCTGGTCAGCATCCTGCACATCTTTAGCCCGGAGATGGTGATCCTGGGCGGCGGCGTGATGCAGATGGGTAGTATGTTGATGGAGCCGGCGCTGAAGATCGTGCAGGAACGCACCATGCGGGCAAACCTGGCCGGCGCGCGCATCGTGCTCGCACAGCTTGGGGAGAATGCGGGATTGATCGGGGCCGGCGCTTTGCCTCTCTATCGGCAGGACTGATTAAGAGCATGGCGGCGAAAAAGGAACGGCTGGATGTTACGCTGGTGCGGCTGGGACTCGCGCCCAGCCGGGAACGCGCGCGGGCGCTGATTATGGCCGGGCAGGTCTTCGTGGACGAGAAGATGATCGATAAGCCCGGCACGCTGATCTCGCCGGACGCCCGCTGCCGGCTGGCCGAGGCTCCAGACGAACTGAAATACGTCAGCCGGGGCGGCCTGAAGCTGGAGAAGGCCCTGCTGACCTTTAACCTCAACCCGGCGGGACTCGTCGCGCTGGATGTCGGGGCCTCGACCGGCGGCTTCACCGATTGCCTGCTGCGCAATGGAGCCAGCAGGGTCTACGCCCTGGACGTTGGGAGAGGGCAGCTTGCCTGGACGCTGCGCAATGATCCGCGCGTGGTTGTCATGGAGGGAACCAACATCCGCCACGTCACGCAACTGCCGGAGCCGATCGAGTGCGCTGTGATCGATGTCTCGTTTATCTCCCTGCGCCTGGTGCTACCACCGCTCGCACCCCTGCTGGCACCGGGCGCGTGGATCGTCGCGCTGGTTAAGCCACAGTTCGAGGCCGGCAAAGCCGAAGTCGATCGCAGCAGCGGCGTCATCAGCGATCCTGCGGTCCATGCACGGGTTCTCAATGATCTGCGTGACTGGATTCCAGTGCATACTCCCTTTCAGGTTCAGGGCCTCACCGACTCGCCCATTCATGGGCGCGAGGGCAATAAAGAGTTTCTCTTATATCTTCGTTTGAGGTAGAATACAGATGAGTGAATGTGCAAGGGAGAAGACGGAGGCCGGTGAAACCAATAGCTGGTAGTGATGACGAGCAGGACGCACACAAGGGGCGTCTCTACTATGAACGGTGTTTGGTGTATTACTGTATTTTCGTGAAATCGAGTACACAAATGCTGGGTTTACGTAGAAAACTAGTTACATGCGTAAGCCCGTCCATAGTAGGGACGCTGCTTGCCCGCGTCTTGCCGTCCGCGCAGCTAGCATGGAGCCTTCACTTGACGCCAATGAGGCGCGAGCGCGCAGCCTCCGTCTCCTCAACGTTCTTAAAGCGCGTCTGCCGCCCGCGTTGGCGGTGCAGAAAAGAGGTGCATCGATGGCCGTACAGATACCGCAGATCGTCATCCCAGAGCAGTTCAATGCCGCCAGCGCGTTCCTGGACCGCAACCTCCTGGAAGGGCGCGGCACCAAACCCGCGATTTATTACCAGGGCCAGAATTACACCTACGCCCAGATCGCCGAACTCGCCAACCGCGTTGGCAACGGCCTGCGCGATCTCGGCGTTGAGATGGAGCAGCGCGTGGCCATGCTTTTGCTGGACTCGCCGGAGTTCGCCGCCAGCTTTTTCGGCGGCATGAAAATTGGGGCCGTGCCCATTCCAATCAATACCTCGCTGCGCCCCGCTGATTATGTCTATATCCTTAACGACAGCCGGGCGAAAGTGCTGCTGATCTCCGCCGAGATCTGGCCAACGGTGCAGAGCGTGCTGTCCGAGCTGGACTTCCTGCGCCACGTCGTGGTGGTGGGATTGAGCCAGGCGGGCCAGCAGGAGAGCGCGACGCTGCACGATTTTGCGCGGTGGACCGAGAAGGCGTCGGCGCAGCTTGAAGCGGCCAAAACGAGCAAGGACGATAGTGCTTTCTGGCTCTACAGTTCCGGCAGCACCGGCTTCCCTAAAGGCTGCGTCCACCTGCATCACGACATGGTGTACTGCACCGAATACTATGCGAAGGGCGTTCTCAATATCATGGAGAACGATATCACCTTCTCCGCCGCCAAACTCTATTTTGCCTATGGATTGGGTAATAATCTCTATTTCCCCTTTGGCGTGGGAGCCAGCGCGATCTGTTATCCCGGCAGACCGCTGGCCGAGGACATGTTCAAAGTTGTGCAGCAGTATCGGCCAAGCATTTTCTACGGCGTGCCGACGCTCTACGCGAGCATGCTGGCCCTGCCCGACGCTGAGAAGCGCTTTGACTTCTCCTCTGTGCGCGTCTGCGTCTCGGCGGGCGAGTCCCTGCCGGGCGAGATCCTGCGCCGCTGGCAGGATAAGTTCCACGTGGACATTCTCGACGGCATCGGCAGCACCGAGATTTTGCATATCTTTATCAGCAATCGGCCCGACGAGATCCGCCCCGGCAGCACCGGCAAGCTGGTCCCCGGCTACGAGGCCCTGATTACCGACGAGCATGGCCACGCGGTGCAGCAGGGCGAGATTGGCAATCTGCTGATTCGCGGGGATAGCATCGCGGCCTATTATTGGAACAAGCATGAGAAGACCAAAGATACCATCACCGGGCACTGGATTCACACCGGCGACAAATATTACCAGGACGCCGACGGCTACTACTGGTACGCCGGGCGCTCGGACGACATGCTCAAGGTTAGTGGCCAGTGGGTTTCACCCGTCGAGGTCGAGGCCGCGCTGATCGCCCATCCCGCCGTCCTCGAAAGCGCCGTCGTGGGCGCAACCGACGCGGATGAGCTGGTCAAGCCCAAAGCCTACGTCGTGCTCACTCAGGGCTACCAGGCTAGCGATGAATTGGCGGCTGAACTGAAGGCGTTCGTGAAAGAACGGCTCGCGCCACATAAATATCCGCGCTGGGTAGAATTCGTGGCAGAACTGCCCAAGACCGCGACCGGCAAGATTCAGCGATTCAAACTGCGCGAGGGGGACGCGGGCATAGCGTAGGAGAGCGGACATGCAACAGGCTTACCAGGCGCTGCGAGTAGTCTCGGAGGCGCAAACGATCCATTTTATCCTGGCAACCCAGCCCGGCGAGCTGATGCTCACAGAGCTGCAAGCCTCTTGCGAGTCCCTGAGGGCGAGCAGCGACGGCATTAAAGCGGTCATTCTCGACTTCGCCGCGCCGGGAGGTTCAGAAAGTGCCAGACTGCCCGGCCCGGCCAACCTGCTCGCGGGCGTCTGCGAGTCCCTGCGCGCCGTGCCCCAGCCCGTTCTGGCAATTGTGCGCGCCGATCTCTCAGAGATCGCCTGCCGGCTCTGTGCGGAGGCAGATTTCACGCTGGTCGCGCATGAGGCTGAGATCTGCTGGCCGGCTCGCGAGGAGGACAACGCGCGGGGAAATGTGGATAATAGAATAGGAGGACTCGCCGCCGTGCGCCTGGGCTATGCAACCTGGGCCGCGCCGGCCGGAGATCTCGATCGCGAGGCCGAGCGCATCCTGAACATGCTCAGGACGAAGAGCGCGCTGGCCCTGCGCCTGGCCAAAGCCAGTGTGCGCATAGGCCAGCAGTCCACAGGCACGTCTCTGGAAACGCTGCGCCGGGTCAATCAGATGTACCTGGAAAAAGTTATGGCCACAGAAGACGCGCGTGAGGGTTTGCATGCGTTTCTGGAGAAACGTCCGCCGCGCTGGAATAATCGCTAAAGTGCGAACTTTCTGAAAAATGGAAAGATCTGGAAAGTCGTTCATGAGCACCTAAGTCCCTTGCCATAGAAAGGCAAATATTTCTGCTCTACTAGAAAAGAGTGTGTGCATGCAAAAAAATCACCCGTGGAAGGTACTCTCGTACCAGCAGGTGCTCGATACCCCGTATCTCAAAATTCGTTGTGAGCAGGTCGAGATACCCGACGGGCCAACCATCTACGACTACTACATCATCGAGAATCGCGGCTGGGTGGGCGTCGTGCCGGTCACGGAGGACGGACGGTTCTTGTTAAATCTGCAATATAAGCACGGCATTGGTCTTGAAGTGCTCGAATTTCCCGCCGGGGCCATCGATCCCCACGAAACCGATCCCCTGGAGACGGCTCGCCGCGAACTGATGGAAGAGACTGGCTACAGCTTCGGCGACGAGCAGGTGGAGTTTCTGGCCCATATGTATGCCAATCCGACCGGCGCGCGCACTGAGATCTGGTGGTACCTGGCGCGCGGCGTGCGCAAAACCGGCACGCCTAAAGACGATCCGGTAGAAGTTATCGAGAACCAGCTCGTCACACCCGCTGAACTGCTCGACCTGATTCACAGCGGGCGCTTTGCCGTGCAGGGTCAGATCAGCGCCGCCTATATGGCCCTGGAAAAGCTGGGCTTTCTCGTTCCTTCTACAGCGTTGAAAGAATAAAGTTAGCACATAAAAACAGCGAAATGCCGCCGCAGGCGGCGCGAAAGGAGCAAAAGCATGATGTTCGATCAGAGCCTGATCGGCACCACTTCGGAGCCCCAAACCTTCACAATCACCCCCGAAGCGGTCGCCAAATTTATCGAAGCCACCGGCGATCCCGCCTCCACCAATGTGCAGCGCGACCCCTCCTACGTCCCACTGACCTTCCCGACCACCTTCCGCATTGCGAATCCCGGCCTGGGACTGGACGGTTCAAAGATGCAGCTCATTCATGGCGAGCAGGAATACCAGTACGCCCGGCCCCTGCGCGTCGGCGAAACGCTCACCTGCGTCTCCCGCATCGTTGACATCCGCGAAAAAACCGGGCGCAGCGGCGTCATGAACTTTATCACCAGCGAGATCGAGGGCCGGGACAGCGAGGGCAACGTCGCCTTCACCGGCAAAAGCGTCCTGATCGTCCGCCCCAAACGGACCGAGGAGTAGAACACCCTGAGAAGCGTCGGGATTACCCGATCCGTTCCAGTAATCTCAACGCTTCTCAGGGTGAAGAACATGTCCCGAACATCAATTCAACCACCCGCAATCCTGCAAAAAAAGGATTGACAGTGCGCGCTGTTTAGTATAGAATAGCGCCGTAAACCGTAACGGAAAAATGCCCTCGTGGCGGAATGGTATACGCAGCAGGTTGAGGGCCTGTGCCAGTAATGGCGTGGTGGTTCGAGTCCACTCGAGGGCACCCTTTCAAATCCAACCTTTCTCCTCTTCATATCTGGTCTGGCATCTCTCCTGGGCGACTAGCTCAGTTGGTTAGAGCGGCTGCTTTACACGCAGTAGGTCAGGGGTTCGAGTCCCTTGTCGCCCACTTAAAAATGTTTCAGGCCCATCTGTGGTAGGCTGTAATCCACTATGGATGGGTTTTTACATTGATACTGCTCTGATTGCAAGTTAAGTTTTACATGGGATTAAAGGAATATTAGTGGATGGCCCTCTATAGAACCCTTACTTAAGAGAATGAGGTTGAGATGGGTATTACTTACAATATCTACTGTGACGAAAGTTGTCATTTACAGAATGATCACCAGCAAGCTATGGTTCTTGGAGCTATCTGGTGCTCGCTTGAAAAAACAAAAGAGATTTCTACGCGATTACGTGAAATTAAGCTCCGCCACAGACTATCTCAGAACTTTGAGGTCAAATGGACCAAAGTCTCTCAAGCAAAACTTTTATTCTATCAAGATTTAATTGATTATTTTTTTGACGATGACGATCTGCATTTTCGTGCGTTGATTGTCCCTGACAAGTCCAAGTTACGTCATAACGATTTTGCACAAGATCATGATATTTGGTATTATAAAATGTATTTCGATATGATAAAAGTACTACTTAATCCAACGGATAATTATAGAATTTATCTCGACATTAAAGATACAAGGAGTAACGACAAAATTAAAAAGTTGCATGATGTTCTATGCAATAATGTGTATGACTTCAAACATGAGATTATTACACGCATACAGACGATAAGATCTCATGAGGTAGAACAGTTGCAACTGGCTGATTTGTTGATAGGTGCAGTAAGTTACATTAATAGAGGACTTTCAGAGAACAAGGCAAAGCTTGCTCTTATTGAAAGAATTCAGCAACGATCACAATATAGTTTAACAAGAACGACATTACTGCGCGAGGATAAATTTAACTTATTTCGATGGACCGCGCAATAATGAGTGTCTATGATTTCCTTCCACCGCTCATTTTGATGGAAGATCATCAGAATGATTGGAGTAAATACCTGGAAGCAATTTACGAGTATTTTTGCCAGGATTTCGTAACCTCTAAACCGACTTTGGAGGGTAAGCGATTTGCTCTGAAAAGATATCCTATGATAAATGGCAAAGAGGCAACTTTCTGGCATATTATTTCCGAAGGTGTGATAGAGAATGAGCGATTGCCTGACCTACGCCGCTGCGAGCGCATTCGCTGGCCGCGTGCCATTATTGATGCATTTAATTCTCATTGTGACGGTGTGAAATATTGGAGAAATTTTAGAAAAGGCGAGGAGCGCGTAATTCTTGCGTTGGATGATTTCAGCTATATAGTTGTCTTAGCTGATCGCGGCGAATATATGCTTCTATGGACAGCATATTGCATCGAACGAAAGCACTCTAGGAACAAGTTACGTCGAGAATATGAAGAGTATTTGAATGGCAAAGGCTGATGCCGCCCATAAGGACGGCATCGTTACTCCTTCTACACGTGGTAGATGAGCTATTTTTCTTCCTAGATTGTTAACTCATATTGAGCTAACCCTCCATCTAGTATACTCTATAGTTATCCGAAAATCAATATTTTTTCTCTCCAAAAAAGAACGGATTTTCTAATCACAAGACCCCGTACTTAAAAAAGAAGTAGACCGTCATTACGCAGCCGACCAGGATGATGAAGGCGCGCACGATGCGTGGATCGAGCTTGCGGGCGTAGTAGACGCCGCCGTAGCCGCCGGCGAGCGTGCCCACGATCATAACCAGCACGTACTGCCAGACGATCGCGCCGAGCACGGCAAAGGTGATGATGGCCACGCCGTTGATACAGGCGGCCAGGGCGTTTTTGACCGCGTTCATCTCGTTGATGTCCTGCATGCCCATCAGGCCCAGCGAGGCCAGCATCAGGATGCCTATGCCGCCGCCAAAATAGCCACCGTAGATGGAGATGATGAGTTGGAGAAGAGCGGTCCCGAGCAGGACAAACCAGGACAGGCGAGGCTCGTCTCTCTCTACGCCCCGCTCCTTTTGCCGGGCGATGGCGCGTTGCTTGAGCCGGGCGTTGACCAGCGGGCTGGCGGCGAAGAGGAGGGTGGCCAGCAGCATGAGAAAGGGGATGAGCAGGGTAAAGGTGGCCTGCGGCGTCTTGAGCAGGAGAAGCGCCCCGCCAACACCTCCCACAAGACTGCTCAATCCCAGCACCAGGAGCAGCGTTTTATTTTGCCGAACGAGCTCTCTGCGCAAGGCCCAGGCCGCTGAGGCCGAGGCGGGCCAGAGTCCCGCGGTGCTGGTCGCGTTTGCTTGCACAGGAGGCACTCCAACGTAAATCAGCGCGGGAAATGTGATAAAGCTGCCACCGCCGGCCACGCCGTTGAGCG